>Ga0136611_10000037_pt1 | contig 69151 bp, 65 predicted proteins | sample AntDrymUQ2232306_2_FD_106645 | JGI IMG/M metagenome (GOLD analysis project Ga0136611, IMG submission 106645) | Polar desert sand microbial communities from Dry Valleys, Antarctica - metaG UQ223 (23.06) | ecosystem: Environmental > Terrestrial > Soil > Desert | place: Antarctica: Dry Valley... | reverse complement strand
GTGGAGCGGGGTTACAGCCGGCTGGTCGAGCGGCTGCAGGCGCTGGGCGCGTCGGTCGCGCGGATCTAGCGGCCCTTTGGCGGCTTGACGGGCACCGGCGGCGGCGTTCGAACCGGCGTTGCCGGAATAGGCGCCGGGAACGCGGGACTCAGCGCGGGCGTCGATGGATCGTCGCCTGGCGGTCGCGGCGTGGGCAGAGGTAACGGGAGTGGCAGGGGAGGCGCGATCTCGGTCAGCGGCGCGCCGCCGTCACGTCCCACCTTGAACGCCTGCAGGTCCTCGGCGGTCAGGTTCAACACCCGGACAATGCGCGGCGTCAGCGTCAGGATGATGTCGGTCTCGAGCGTCTCTTTGTGGTTGTAGGCGAAGAGCCGCCCGATGATGGGGATGTCGCCCAGGCCGGGGATGGTCGCCATGCTGGTGCGTTCCTCGTCGCGGATGAGGCCCGCCAGCATGTTGGTCTCGCCGTCCTTCAGCCGAATCACCGTGCTGATCTGCCGGCTGCCGAACGTCGGGAGATCGCCGAAGCCCTTGCCCGAGATCGCGCTCAGGTCCACCTTCAACGCCAGCGTGACCGAATCGTCGTGATGCATGCGCGGCGTGATGTCGATGTTGACGCCGATCGGCTCGTAGTTAAACGACGTGATCGGCTGCGTCTGGACGCCGCCCGCAGCGATCGGTGCGAAGGTGGTGACCGGTACGGGCACACGCTCGCCGAACCGCGCCTGCGCGGCAATCCCTTCAGACGTCCGCAACTGCGGATTGGCGAGGATGCGCGTCGCCGTATCGTTCTTCAGCAGGCGATAGTAGAGCGAGGGCAGGCTGGTCAGCAGCACGTCGGCGCTGGTCAGGTTGGACAGGCTTCTCAGCGAGATGCCGCCGTCCGGCTGGTTGTTGCTGACGGCGCCGCTCAAGCCCGGAGAACCGGGCGATGCGATCTGCAGACCGTACTCGTGCAGGTGCGTCCGGTTCACTTCGAGCAGCTCGACGTCGATGATCACTTCCGGCCGCGCCTTGTCGATCGCCGAGATGATCTTGCCAGCGGCGGTGATGCGCTCGGGCGTATCCTTGATCGTGATCGCATTGGTCGCGGTGATCGCCGAGAGCCGGCGCGCATCGACGACGATGCGCAGCATGTCGATCGTTTCTTTCAGGTCGGCGTTGCTCAAGTAGAACGTGCGGACGATCTCTTCCTCGTACTCGCGCCGCTTCGCGGCGGTATCAGGGACGATGGTGAGCGAACGCGGCCCGGTGACGCGCCAGAAATTGCGCGTCGTCGACGATAACGAGGTCAGCGCCTGTTCGAGCGTCTGGCCGCGCATGTCGATCGACACCGGCTGATCGCGAAACGTCGGATCGAAAGCGACGCTGAGATTGGTGAACTTGCCGATCGCGGAGTAGATGTCGCGGGCGTTGGCGTCACGGAACACCACCGAGTCCGGCAGCTTGGCATCCGCCGGCAGATCCGATCCGGGAAGGGGAGCGGACAAGCTCTGCGCGATCAGCGATTCAAGGCGCGTCTTGCCGCCGTCTTCGCGCACCGCGATCTTGGCACGGAGCTGGGCGCGGGTGTCTTTCAGCTCTTGATCGACGTCCGGGTTGCCGGGATTGAGCTCGAAGGCGAGCTGGAACTCGATCAGCGCCTCTTCGAGCTTGCCGGTCGCGGCGAGGCGCCGCGCGGTGGTGAAGTGATCCTGCGACGCCCGTAGCTTGGCGCGCTCCAGTCCCTGGCGGGCCTCGCGATCGTTCGGGTTGGCGCGCACCAGCTTGGAGTATTCCGCGACCGCGATGTCGTAGTTCTGCGTCATCTCGGCGTTGCGGGCGACCTTGATGGAACCGCCGACGCTGCTGCTGGCGCAGGACACCATCGTCACCGCGACAAGCGCGGCCAGGACGACACGGAACGAGCGGCGAATGAAATTATTGAGCACGGCCACCATTGGTCACGACATCCACGCCGCGTGGAATGCGAAACTCGAAGTCTTTATCGGTCAACCCCCGGTTTTCCTTCAGGTTAGCGAAGGTAAACGACGATCGGCCTCCCTGGGTGTCGACGGCGGTGAGGAACTGGATTTGAAGCGTTTTCGGATCGATTCCGATGCCGAGCGACTCGTATTCCGAGCTGGGTTTTTTCGGGACCAGCTTCAATGTCACCAGCCCGGCTGCAGCGCCGGGCAATGCCGTGAAGGTGGGGATGTAGTCGCGGGCGAGGTCGGACTGGCCCGCCAGGAACATCGCCGGGATGTCCCCCTGGTCCGGACCGGGCGCAGGACTGACGATCACCTGCTTGTCCGCAACCATGTATGCGTAAAGGCGGTTGCCGTCCGAGACGAATGCTTTCTTTTCGGGTTTCGTATAGAGGAAACGCATCCGCCCCGGACGCTTGATCGCGACCGTGCCGCGCTCGGTGGTCCTGGTGCGCAGCACGCCGCCTTCGTAGCTCTGGACGAAGTCGCCCTGGATGTCCTTGATGGCGTTGTAACGTTGCTGGACCTTGGCGGCCAGCGCCACGGGGTCGCCGCTTTGCGCCTGAAGCGACCAGGCGCCCGCTAGTGTAATCAGCGAAGCCAGCAGCGTCTTCATGGATCCCATACTAGTTCGACTGCGGTATCGCTGACTTAGTTGCGTTTGGGGTTGGTGGACGGCAGGAGGATCGAACTCCCGACCTCATCGTTGCGAACGATGCGCTCTCCCAGCTGAGCTAGCCGCCCGACAGGCCAATAACTTATTCACTGTATCAAACTTACAGTCCGAATTGAACAGCCGGCTTTTTCCCGTATAGTCGATACAACGTGCCCTCTATCAAACGCATTGGCGTGCTCACCGGCGGCGGTGATGCACCCGGCCTCAACGCCGTCATCCGCGCGGTCGTGAAGTCGGCCTTCAACGCCGGTATCGAAGTCGTCGGCCTCGAAGATAGTTTCGACGGCCTGCTCGACGCGGCCCGGTCCCGGATCCTGACGCCCAAAGACGTCACCGGCATTCTTCGCCTCGGCGGGACCATCCTGGGGACAACCAACCACGGCAATCCGTTCGAGTATCCAGTTGACACGCCCGAGGGCAAAGTCGATTACTCGGATCGCGTCGTCGACACCTTTCACAAGATGGGACTGCAGGCGCTGGTCGTGATCGGCGGCGACGGATCGCTCAGCATCGCGCACCAGTTTTATTTGAAGGGCATTCCCGTCGTCGGCGTGCCGAAGACCATCGACAACGACATCGTCGGCACGACCAGCTGCTTCGGTTTCGACACCGCGGTGTCGTTTGCGGCGGACGCCATCGATCGGCTGCACACCACGGCGGAAGCGCACAAGCGCATCCTGGTCGTCGAAGTGATGGGGCGCTACGCCGGGTGGATCGCGCTGCAGGCGGGCATTGCCGGCGGCGCCGATGTGATCCTGATGCCGGAGATACCCTACGATCCCGAGAAGGTGGTTGCCGCGATTCGCAAGCGCGAATCGCTTGGCGCGAAGTTCAGCATTGTGGTCGTCGCCGAAGGCGCCAAGGCGATCGGCGGCAACTTCACGGTTCGCGCAGCGGCGCGCGCCGGCTATGTCGAGCGGCTGGGCGGCGTGGGCATCGTGATCGCGGAGCAGCTCGAGGAGATGACCAAGCGGGAGGCGCGCTGCGTCGTGCTCGGACATCTCCAGCGCGGCGGCGGACCGACCGCCTTCGATCGCGTGCTTGCGACCCGGTTTGGCAGCGCGGCCGTAGAATTGATTCAGCGCGGCGCCTTCGGGAAGATGGTGGCGAACAACCCGCCGGACATTGTGCCGATTCCTCTCTCGGATGTCGTGGGCCGGACCAAGACCGTGCCGCTCGACTCGGATCTGATCAAGACGGCCCGCGCGATCGGCGTCGCGCTAGGGGATTGACGATCGCCGCCTGAGCGCGGCCACACCGGCGACGATCAAGAGCGCCACGGCGACCGCGCTCGCCACGAGCGTGGTCATGGGCCGCCCCGAAACTGCCGCCGGCACGTTTGAGGGTGGCCGCCTTATTTCGTCGAACAACGAGCCATCGTCGGCGGTCGCGACCGATAGTGGCTGTGAGCCGCTCGATGCGCCCGCACCGAGGGGCAGCTCGCCGATCGACAATCGCCGCAGCGGACCGTCCGTCACTAAGATCACACGCTTCAGCGTGGACAGCCGGTCGATCACAGGACCGAGCAGGGCGGGCACGAGATCGTCGGCGATTCGCTGCACGCCTGCGCGATCCTGCCGCGAGGCGTAGGCGGTGATGCGCTCGACAGCGGTGGCGATTTCTGCTGGTGGCGGCAACGGTACCCGATTAAGGTGCTGCGATCGAACGCCCACGCGTGCGCGTGGCGATCGCCCACCAGGACGGCAACGACCATGTCGCCGGTCCGCAATGCCGCAGCGAGGTCCGCGCGAGATCGCAGGCGCGCCGACTGTCCCGCCCTGGCTCGCGCCGCCGCGTCGAACGCGCGCTCCACAAACTGATCGGTCGGCGATGAGGACTGCATCATCAATGCGGTCGTCAAAGAGCGATACGGCGTGGTCGGCGACGTGTCGCCCGATTGTTCGTACGCCGCGACGGATTGTTCGAGGTGCTCGATGGCCATGAGCGGATCGTGCGCCGCGATCGCGGCGCGTCCGAGGCCGTGCTGCGCTTGCCACACCAGATCGACGCGGCTGGTCTCGCGGCCAACTGCGAGCAGTTGGTTGAAAGCCGCGCGCGCCTGTGCCGCGTCGTCGACCGCGAGCGCATCGGCGCCCAACTGGACCAGCGATTGCACTAGTTGGTCGAAAGGCTTTTGTCTTAGGGGAACTGCTTCCTGCGCCAGTGTCGTGATCGCAAATCCGAACACCAGGATTCCCGTCCACGGAACGTGGTTGCGATTGCGCATCGATACGGTATGTTAGGCCGCGGAGGACGAGATGCGAGTGATGCAGTTCTCGGCGACTCGAGTTCGGCTGCGCTACGCCGCGATCGCCGCCGTCGTCGTGGTCGTTGCCATGCTATGGATGACGATGCGACCGGTCAACGAGACGCCGCAGCCGGTGCGCGCCGTGCCAACCGAACGGCTGAGCAAGGCCGAAGAGTTCGCGTGGGAGAGCCCGTTCGCCGCGTCGCGCTATCGCGTCACGCTGCGCGATTCGGCCGATGCCGTGGTCTTCACTGGGGAGGTGAGTGGATCGCCCTTCCTGCCGGGTCGGGCGCTCCGATCTCAGCTGCGGCCCGGTCAGAAGTACAGCTGGCAGGTCGAATCGCTCGATGCCGCGGGAGCGGTCCTCGCCCAATCGGTTCCGATCACGTTCCTCTTTCAGCCTTGATGCAGCAGATCGAGATACTTCAGCGCGCCGCCGGTGTTGAACAGCACCACGCTGTCGTGCTTCTTGATGTGACCATCCGTCACTAATCGGCGAATCGCACTCAGTGACGCGGCGCCTTCGGGCGCGGCAGATACGCCCTCTTCGCGGCCGATGACCGTCATGTCCGCCACCATTTCCGCGTCGCTCACGGCGACCGCGGTACCGCCGCTCTCACGAATCGTCCGCAGGATCAGGAAGTCGGCGATGGCGCGCGGCACGCGCAAGCCATCAGCCACGGTGTGGGCATTCTCCCACGTCCCCGCGGTTTCGGCGCCGCTGTCGAAGGCGCGAATGATCGGCGCGCAGCCTTCGGTCTGCACCGACACCATCTTCGGCCGCTGCCCCGGGGTGAGCCAGCCGATGGCTTCCATTTCCGCGAACGCCTTCCACATGCCGACCAGTCCCGTGCCGCCGCCGGTCGGATAAACAATCCAGTCGGGCAGCGTCCAATTGAGCTGTTCCGCCAGCTCATAGCCCATCGTCTTTTTGCCCTCGGCGCGGCCGGCCTCGCGGAAGGTTGAGACCTCGTACCAGCCATGCGGCCTGGCGGTCTCGGTCGCGACCTTGCCGGCGTCGGTGATCAGCCCGTCGACCAGCGTCACGTTGGCGCCGTAAAGACGGCATTCATCGATGAAGGGTTGCTTGGCGTCCTTCGGGATGAACACCTCGCATTTGATGCCGGCCGCCGCGGCGTAAGCGGCTGCGGCGTTGCCCGCGTTACCGGCGGTCGGCAGGTACACGGTCTCGGCGCCGAGCGCCTTGGCGCGCGAAATCGCGGCGGACAGGCCGCGCGCCTTGAACGAGTTGGTCGGATTGAGGGACTCGTCCTTGATGAGCAGGCGGTCGAGGCCGATCGTCGCGCCGAGGCGCTTGGCGTGAATCAGCGGCGTGAAACCCTCGCCGAGCGTTACCGGTTCATCGCCCGCGAACAGCGGCATCAGCTCGCGGTAGCGCCACATGTTCGGGGCGCGGCCGGCGAGTGATTCCCTCTTCCACGCGCGCGCCGCCTCGAGATCGTAGCGCGCCAGCATTGGCAGCTTGCACGACGGGCACAGGAAGTGCGCCTCGCGCGGATCGAACGGACCCGCCCCGCACTCGCTGCTGCACTCGAGGTGCGTGAAGTAGCTACTTGCCAAGCAACTCTTGATCTTTCTTTTGCTGCAGGTCGTCGATCATCTTGATGTGCGCGTCGGTGACCTTCTGCACGTCGTCGAGCGCCCGCTTCTCGTCGTCTTCGGAGATCTCGTGGTCCTTTAACATCTTTTTGAGCTTGTCGTTGGCCTCGCGGCGCACGACGCGGACGTGATTGCGGCCTTCTTCGGCCATCTTGTGGACGTGGCGCGAAAGTTCCTTGCGGCGTTCATCGGTCAGCGACGGAATCGGGATGCGCAACACCTTGCCGTCGCTGGCGGGATTGAGGCCCAGGTCCGAGAGCCGGATGGCGCGCTCGAGGGCTGCCATAATCGACGGGTCGAACGGCTGCGCCACTATCAGTGCCGGCTCGGGGATGGAGAGCGTTGCCACCTGGTTGAGCGGCAGCTTCGAGCCGTAGGCTTCGACCTGCACGCTGTCCAGCATGCCGGTGGAGGCGCGCCCGGTGCGGACGTTGGACAGCTCCTTCCGGACGAATTCGATCTGGCCGTCCATCCGCTTCTTGACCTCTACGTGCAGTGCCTTGACATCACTCACATCCATGTTCGAGACCTCATGCCGTAACTCTCGTGCCGATCGCTTCGCCCATCACCACGCGGCGGATGTTACCCGGCGTCTTGAGGTTGAAGACCAGAATCGGCAGCTTGTTGTCCATGCACAGCGAAATCGCCGTGGCGTCCATCACCTGCAGGCGTTCCTGCAGCACTTGCAGGTACGAAATTGACTCGTAGCGGATGGCGTCGGGATGCTTGACGGGGTCGGCGTTGTAGATGCCGTCAACTTTGGTGGCCTTGAGAATCACTTCCGCTTTCATCTCCATCGCGCGTAACGCCGCGGCGGTGTCGGTGGTGAAGTACGGATTGCCGGTGCCGGCCGCAAACACCACCACGCGGCCCTTCTCGAGGTGACGCACGGCGCGGCGCCGGATGAACGGCTCGGCGACCGAGCGCATCTCGATCGCCGTCAGCACCCGCGTCGGGACGCCGTTCTTTTCGAGCGCGTCCTGCAGCGCGAGCGCGTTGATCACCGTCGCGAGCATCCCCATGTAGTCGCCGGTCGAGCGATCCATGCCGCGCGCGCTGGCGGCGAGGCCGCGGAAGATGTTGCCGCCGCCGATGACGATGGCGGTCTGGACGCCGAGCGATTGAATCTCGGCAATGTCCTGCGCAATGCGCGTCGCCACGGCCGGATCGATGCCGTAGCTGGAGTCGCCCATCAGGGCTTCGCCCGACAGCTTGAGAAGGATTCGCTTGTAGTGGGGGGGCGGCGCAGAGGGATCGGGCACGAACTGAAATTATATAGGTTCCAAAAGTTCCAGTGTTCCAAATGTTCCAAAACGCTGCCTTTGGAACTCGTGGAACCCCTGGAACCTCTGGAACTGATCTTTTACTGTTCGATGGTTTCGCCGAGCTTGAAGCGCACGAAACGGCTGATCGTCACGTTCTCACCGGTTTTCGCGGTGGCCGCGGCCACCATCTGCTTAATCGTCACGTTCGGGTCTCGAACCGACGGCTGGTCCATCAGGCAGACCTGCGAATAGTAGCTTTCGATCTTGCCCTCGACGATCTTGTCAATCACGTTGGCCGGCTTGTTCTGGCCCGCGAACTGCGCGCGATAGATTTCTTTCTCCTTCTCGAGCTGGTCGGTCGGGAGATCTTCGCGCTTCACCACCAGCGGGCTGGCCGCGGCGATGTGCATGGCGATTTCCTTCGCCAGCGTCTGGAAGTCGGGCGTGCGCGCAACGAAGTCGGTCTCGCAATTGACCTCGACGAGCACGCCGACCTTGCCGCCCATGTGGATGTAGTGGCCGATCAAGCCGTCCTTCGCCACGCGGCCGGCGCGCTTGGCCGCCTGCGCCAGGCCCTTTTTGCGCAGGAGCTCAACTGCCTTGTCGACGTCGCCGCCCGCTTCCTCGAGCGCGGCCTTGCAATCCATCATGCCGGCGCCGGTCTTGTCGCGTAGTTCTTTTACCTGTGCTGCTGTCGCTGCCATTGCTTCAATTCTCCGAGGTCTTGAGGTCCTGAGGTCTTGCGGTCTTGAAAAGCGCTGTACGAAATTCGCGCCGGCGGTTTTTGAGGCAGCCGGCGCGAGAGGGGAGTTCCGACTTCGCTTGCCCGAATCAACGAGCTCCGTCGGGACGAGCCGCGGATGTTTAGGTCGTTGGCGCCGGGGTCTCTGCCGGTCGCTCGGGCTTGCGGAGGTCGGCGGGCCGCACGGTGCGGCGCGCATCAGCTGCGGCCTTGTCGTCGGCGACACTCTGCGCCTGTTCGGCCATCGCCGACTCGCGTTCGCCGCGACCCGAGAGCACCGCGTCGGCGATGCGCGACACGAACAGCTTCACCGAACGGAGGGCGTCGTCATTACCGGGAATGACGTAGTCCACCTGGTCGGGGTCGCAGTTGGTGTCGACGATGCCGATCACCGGGATCTTCAGCTTGCGCGCTTCGTCGACCGCGATCTGTTCCTTGCGGGTGTCGATCACGAAGAGCGCGTCGGGCAGCTTACCCATGTGACGGATGCCTTCGAGGTTCTTCAGCAGCTTCTTCTTTTCTTTCTCAGCCTTGGCGATTTCCTTCTTGGGCATCTGTTCGTAGCGCCCGTCGGTGGACATCGCTTCGAGCTCGCGCAAGCGCGCGATGCTGCGCTGAATGGTGGTGAAGTTGGTGAGGAGTCCGCCCAGCCAGCGCTCGTTCACGTAGAACATGCCGCAGCGGGTCGCTTCTTCCGCGACCACGTCCTGCGCCTGGCGCTTGGTGCCCACGAACATGATGGTCTTGCCTTCGGCGGCGAGCTGCCGGACAAAGTCCTCTGCCTCGCGATAGTGCTTCACGGTCTTGCCGAGGTCGAGGATATAAATACCGCTGCGTTCGCCAAAGATGAACGGCTTCATCTTGGGGTTCCAACGCTTGGTCTGATGTCCGAAATGCACGCCTGCTTCGAGCAGGTCCTTCATTGCGAGCGGGGTCAAACTGCCTCCATCCATAGCTGACATGTGTGTGACTAACGCTTACTGAACTGGAACCGCTTACGGGCGCCGGCCATCCCGTACTTTTTGCGCTCTTTGGCGCGCGCGTCGCGCGTCAGCAGGCCGTCTTTCTTGAGCCGAGGGCGGAACTCGAGGTTGAACTCGCACAGCGCGCGCGAGATGCCGAGCCGGATCGCGCCCGCCTGGCCCGAGACTCCGCCACCACTGACGGTGCAGAGCACGTCGAACTGTTCCTGGGTCTCGGTGAGCAGCAGCGGGGACTTCACCAGGATGCGCAGCGTCTCTCGAGGAAAGAACTCTGCGAACTCGCGCTGATTGACTTTGATGGTGCCCGTACCGGGCCGGAGAAATACGCGGGCGGTGGATTCTTTGCGACGCCCGGTTGCGTAGTATTGAGTGGCTGCCAAGTTATGCGACCTCGAAGACGGTTGGTGATTGCGCGATATGCGGGTGCTTGTCGCCCGCGTAGACATTCAATTTGCGGTACATCGCGTCACCGAGCTTCGACTTCGGGAGCATGCCGCGCACGGCTTCTTCCATCATGCGCTCGGGCTTCTCCGCGCGAACGACCTTGGCGCGATCCGTTCGCAGGCCTCCGGGATAGCCGCTGTGGCGCTGATACACCTTTTGTTCATCCTTGCGTCCCGTCAACTTCACCTTGGCGACGTTGATGATGACCACGTGGTCGCCCGTGTCGAGATAGGGCGTGTAAATCGCTTTGTGCTTTCCCTGAAGGAGTTTTGCGGCGTTAGTGGCAACGCGGCCGAGCACCTTGCCATTGGCATCAATTACATGCCACTTGGAGGGCATCGTCTTCACGGGTGGTACGTAAGTAGGCATCCGAAGTTCCTGCTCGCTGAGTACGGTTCCTTACTAGTGCCTCCAACGGGAGGCCGGGCAAACCAAAATCATACACGGATTCCGGCGTAAGGACAAGCTACGTTGCGGTCCTAAGCTACGCCGGTGCCTAGAGTTAGTCGACCGCCAGCCTCCTCAAACGCCTCCCCAACGTGCTGTCGGCACCTTCGTCTGTCTCCGATAAGCCCAACTGGCAGGCGGCGGTTCCCGCTGATTTGCTCTAGCAGAAAATAAGTACAAAAAACGTCAGCGCCTTTCAGTTTCGTAAGTGAACCGCCGACCGACACCCTCCCCTGAACCGCCAATTCCGGTATTCAGGGCCGATTTTGTGGTTCCGCAAGCCTGCACAGTTTGGTATTTGATTTGCCATCTGGATAGGCCTGGAGACAAGTTAACGTGCTGTTCCGTCGACCAAAAAGCCTGGTAGGCCTCGACATCGGGTCGAGTTCAGTCAAGGCGATCGAACTAAAATCCGCCGGTAAAGGGTTCCGGGTGTCGGCCATCGGGGTCGAATCCGTCCCGCCCGACAGCATTGTCGATGGTGCCATCATCGATGGCGGCGCGGTCGCGGATGCCGTACGCCGGCTGTTCGCCAATAAGCGGTTCAAGGCCAAGGACGTGGTGGCCTCCCTGTCGGGCAATTCGGTGATCGTCAAAAAGATCACCCTGCCGGCCATGACCGAGGCCGAGCTCGGCGAGTCGATCTACTGGGAGGCCGAGCAGTACATCCCGTTCGACATCCAGGACGTCAACCTCGATTACGAGATTCTCGATCCAGGCAACGGCCAGGACGCCCAGGGCAGCATGGAAGTGCTGCTCGTCGCCGCCAAGAAAGACAAGATCGCCGACTACACCAACGTCATCGCCCAGGCGGGGAAAACGCCGGTGATTGTCGACGTCGACGTGTTCGCGCTGCAGAACGCCTACGAAGCCAACTACGGCTTCGACCCGAATGCGGTCGTGGCGATCCTCAACGCCGGCGCCAGCGCGATCAACATCAATATCCTCGCCGGCGCGCAGTCGGTGTTCACGCGCGACGTCTCGATGGGCGGCAACGCATTTACCGAAGCCGTGCAGAAGGAGCTCAACCTTCCGTACGACAGCGCCGAACAGCTCAAGAAGGGCCAGGACGTCGATGGCGCCACCTATGAAGACGCGCGCGCCGTCCTGCGCGCCATGACCGACAACGTGCTGCTCGAAGTCGAGAAGACATTCGACTTCTTCAAGGCGACCGCGTCGAGCGATCGGATCGATCGAATCATGTTGTGCGGCGGCGCGTCGCGCGTCGAAGGCTTCGCGGAATCGCTGCGCGAGCGGTTCGGCACGGAAGTGGAGCAGTTCGATCCGTTCCGCCAGGTGGCGTGTGACCCGAAGAAAGTCGGCATCGACAACATCGACGATTTCGGTTCGGTGGCCGCCGTCGCCATGGGCCTTGCCCTGCGCAAGATGGGGGAGCGATGATTCGCATCAACCTCCTCGCGACCGAACGCCGTGGCGCGAAAGCGGCGGCTCCGGGCTTCCAGGCCGGCCAGAAGATGATGGTGATCGGCAGCCTGATTCTGGTGCTGACCGCCGTCGGCGTCGGCTGGCGCTTCTGGGCGCTCGGCCAGCAGAAATCCGAGGTCGTGCGGCAGATCGAGATGTCCAAGCGCGAAGAAGCGCGGCTCCAGGAAATCCTCAAGCAGGTTGAGGAGTTCCAGAATCGCCGCAAGATGCTCGAGGCGCGGGTCGCGTTAATCGACGAGCTGCGCAAGGGCCAGACCGCGCCGGTGCACATGATCGATCAGGTCAGCCGCGCGCTGCCCGACATGACCTGGCTAACCTCGATCCAGCAGAGCAGTTACACGCTGACCCTCCAGGGCCGCTGCCTCACGCTGACGTCGTTGTCGGACTTCATCGGCAACCTCGAAGCGTCGCGCTACTTCATTCGTCCAGTCGAGATCATCGAGAGCTCCGTCATTCCCGGTGACGCCGGCGGGCCGGAGCTCATCCAGTTCACGATTCGCGGCACCTTCCAGATGTCCGGGGTTGAATCGGTCGCGCCGCCGCCGCCCGGCGGCAAGGCCGCGAAGGGAGGCCGCCGTGGCTAAGTTCACTCTCGCCAAGCTGCCGTGGTACGGACAGATCGGCGCCTTCGTGCTGATCTCCGTCCTTGCCGCCGGCGCGTTCTACTACTTCTACGACATGCCGCAGCAGGCGGAGATCGCGACGCAGGCCACGGAGCTGAGCGACATCCGCGGCCGCATCAGCAAGGGGCAGTCGATGGCCCGGCAGCTGCCGGAGTTCAAAAAGGAGATCGGCACGCTTGAAGCCCGGCTCGAATCCTTGAAGCCGATCCTCCCCGATGAGCGCGACGTCGGCGATCTGTTGCGCCGGGTGCAGACCCTCGCCACGCAGTCGAACCTGCAGGTGCGCGGCTTCCGGCCCCAGGCGATCACGACCAAGGAAATGCACGCGGAGTGGCCGATTGCTCTGCAGCTTGAAGGCACCTATCACAACCTTGGGCTGTTCCTCGATCGCGTCAGCAAGTTCCCGCGCATCATCAACATTGGGAACCTGGCCATGGCAGCCAAGGAATCGCCGACCGCCGCCTCGACGATGACGATTAGCGCGACCGCGACCACGTTCGTGCTGGTCGATACGCCGCCCCCGGCGCCCGAGGCAACCAAGAAGGGCGATAAGAAAGCGCCGAAGAAAGCGCCGAAGAAAGCGCCGGCGAAGGAGTGATGACCATGCTGATGCGATCGCTCCAAATGGCTCTTGCCCTCGCGATGCTGGTGAGCGCGCTCCCCGCCGGCGCGCAAACGCCGGCCAAGAAAACCGCCGCGGCCGACACGCCCGCGACGACGGCGCCGCCCGCGAAGAAGGTCAACCTGCCGACGCCGCCGCCCAACTTCGAGTACGCGCCGCAAGGCCGGCGCGATCCGTTCGTGAGCCTGGTCAATCGCGGCAACGACGGCAAGGACACCGGCGCGGCAACGGCCAAGCGCGCCGACGGCGTTCCCGGAATGCTCACCGGCGAGCTGACGGTGCGCGGCATTCTGCAGACGCGTGGCGCGTGGGTCGCAATGGTGTCGGGCCCCGACAACAAGGTCTACACCGTTCGGGCCGGCGATCGGCTCGCCGACGGCGTCATTCGATCGGTCAATGCAACGACGGTAGTAATTCTTCAGGCAGTTAATGATCCGCTGTCGCTCGAAAAACAGCGCGAAGTGCGCAAGTTTCTGCGCGGCGGAGGAGATGTCAAGTGATGCACGGTCGCATTCCTCGACTGGTATTGGTGGCGCCCATTGTGGTGGCGCTGGTCGTGACGGTCACGGCCAGCCGACCAGCTGCTCTGGGCGGCGCTGAAATACCAGCTTTAAAGTCCATCTCGTCACGTCTCGACGGCGCGGTCAGCACGGTGCTGATCGAAGCCAGCGAGCCGGTGGCGTATCTCACGAGCCAGCCCGATCCGTTGACGGTGCTCGTGGATTTGCGGAACGTTGATGCCGCGAGCCTCGGCGCCAAGCCGATCGCCGACCTGCTGGCACCCGTCAAGGGTGTTGGTGTGGAACGAGCGACCGCGCCGGATGGCTCGCCGGTAACGCGAGTGCGCCTGCGGCTCGATCGCGCGTCCCGCCACCGCGTGCGCAGCGCGCGCAACACCATCCTGGTCGAGTTCACGGGGACGGCAGGTCCGGCGAGTGCCAAGGCGGTCGTGCCCGAGCTCGTCAAGCTGCCCGTCGCCGCCAAGGCGCCGGCTGCGTCGATGCCCCCCGCGAAGGTCGCCGCTCCTGCGGCGGAGATGCGGGCGGCCGCGACGCAGTTGCGCTCGGTCCGTTACGCCAAGACCGACACCGGTTACTCGGTCACCCTCGCCGGCAACGGCGCGCTCGTCGCATCGAAGGTGGAAGAAGCCAGGGATCTGCCGGCACGCGTGCTGCTCGATTTCAATGACGTCGCCGCCGGCGCCGCGCCTGCGGTCACCAATGTCAAGAACGACGACATCGATCGCATTCGCGTCGCCACCAACAGCCGCGATCCGCTGATCACGCGCGTGGTGATCGACCTCGCGCGCAAGCTGCCGTTCACGGTCGAACAGATCGGCGACGAGTTGCGCGTGCTCTTCAACAACGTGGTCGCGAGTGCTGCGACTATGACGGGTGTTGCGAGTGCGCCGGCCACCGAACTGCGCGACGAGAAGCCCGTCATCGTCAACGAAACGACTGCACCTGTGGCAAATATCGCACCGGTTGCACCCGCGATTGTCGCTGCACCCGCTGCCGTGGTGACGACGGCTGTTGCACCTGTGGCACCTGCACCCTCGGCATTTGCCGCACCCGCACCATCGGTCGCACCGGTCGCCCCCGCGCTGAATGTCAGCCAGGCGCCGCTGCCGGTGCCAATGCCGGCGAGCCTTGGCGCTTTGCAATCGCCGACCACGTTGACCAGCCCACTGCAGCAAACGCAGAACGCGCAAGGGCAGCGCCAGTTCACGGGCGACCCCGTGACCCTGGATTTCCAGGGCGCCGATCTGCGCGCGGTGCTGCGCACCTTCGCCGAAATCAGCAACGGCCTCAACATCGTGATCGACCCGAGTATCCAGGGCACCGTCGACGTCTCGCTTCGCGACGTGCCGTGGGATCAGGCGCTTGACATCATCCTGCGCGCCAACAAGCTCGGCTACACGGTCGACGGCAACATCGTCCGCATCGTTCCGCTTCAGGTCCTGGCGCAGGAAAACGAAGAACGCCGCAAGTTGACGGAAGCGCAATCGCTCGCCGGCGAGCTGCGGACGATGACGGTGCCTGTGAGCTACGCCAAGGCCGCTGATTTGGTGGCCGTGATTACCCGCAGCACGCTGTCGGCGCGCGGCGACGTGCAGGTCGATGCCCGTACGAACACGCTGATTATCCGCGACCTGGCCGATCGCCTGACCGCCGCCACGGAACTGGTGCGGACGCTCGATCGCCCGCAGCCTCAGGTCGAGATCGAAGCGCGCATCGTGCAGCTCAATCGCAACAGCGCCCGCGACCTCGGCATTCAATGGGGCTTCAACGGCCGCGTCGATCCGGCGCTCGGCACCAGCACCGGCCTGGCGTTCCCAAGTAGCGGCGCCATCCAGGCGGGCACCGGCACTTCCAACAACGCCGGCTTATCCGCAGTGAGCCTCGCGCTCGGCTCGATCAACGGCGCCCTGAATCTCGATGTGAGCTTGCGCGCGCTCGAGTCGGACGGCAAGGGCCGCATCCTGGCCACGCCACGCGTCGCCACGCAGAACAACGTCGAAGCGGAAATCACGCAGGGTTCGCAGATCCCGATTCAAGTGGTCTCGAACAACACCGTCACCGTGCAGTTCAAGGACGCCGCGTTGACGTTACGCGTCACACCACAGATCACCGCGGCGAACACCGTGATCATGCGCATCTTCGTTGAAAAGGCGGCGCCGAACTACTCGCAGACCAATACCGCGCAGCCGATCCCCTCGATCGACACGCAGCGCGCCGTGACCACCGTGCTGATGGACGATGGTGAGACCACCGTCATCGGCGGCATCTATACGCGCGAGGAATCGGAGACCTATAGCCGCACCCCGTTCCTGCACCGAGTGCCGCTGCTTGGCTGGCTGTTCAAGACCGAATCACGCCTCCAGGACAGTGACGAACTTCTGATCTTCATTACGCCGCGGATCGCCAAGTAGGGGACATGAATAGACACACTCTTTCTTCGACATTCGCGCGGGCGCTGGCTGCCGTCGTGTGCCTGGCCATGTCCGCCTCCTGCGGCAGCGAAATGCTCCGAACCGGCCGGTCACCAGTCTTCCTGGTCATCACCAACCTCCAGGGAGCACCTGGCAACGGCGGCACTTCGTCGCAGTTCCTGCTGTCCGACGTGCAGGTCCTCGTCGACCAGACGGTCAATGGCGTCACCAAGAAGGTGCCGACGTTCTTCAACGACATCGGGACCGCGGAATTCCGTGTCGAAGCGAAGAATCCTACGGTCCCGACGACGGGGATTAACGCGGTTACGATCACGCGCTATCGCGTCGTGTTTCGCCGCAGCGATGGGCGCAGTACGCCGGGTGTTGACGTGCCGTATGGGTTTGACGGCGCGGCGACCACAACAATCAGCCCCGGTGGCACTGGTTCGGTGTCCTTCGACCTCATCCGTCATCAGGCGAAGCTCGAGCCACCACTGCGCAACCTGGCTGGGTTCGGCGGTTTAGGATTCATCTCCACCATCGCCGAAATAACGTTCTATGGGCACGACCAAAATGGCAATGAGCTCACCGTCACTGGCACGATGAGTGTCCAGTTCGGCGATTTCGCCGACGACTAATAGTTTTCAGGACCGCGATCGACAACGCTTCAGGAACAACGAACATGCGAACTATGAAATATTTTTCTCTGATGCTCTCGGTTGCCACGCTCACTGCGATGGCGGGATGCACCGTCAAAGACGTCGACCTGCCGGCGCTGGCCGGTCCGTCTACGTTCGCCAACAACATCGTGATGACCGCCAGCACCAACACGCTGGTCCAGGATGGCGTCAGCCAGGCCCTGATCACGATCAAGGCCACGGATGCAGCGGGGAATCTTAAGAACATTCCGCTGCGCGCCGACATCACCGTTGACGGCACGATCCAGGACTTCGGCCGCCTCAACACGAAGACGCCGATTGCGAACGTCACCCAGCTGATTTACACGGCCCCGCCGTCGTCAGCGCTGGCATCCGGGCAGGTCGCCCAGACCGTCACCATCGTGGTGACGCCGATGGACGCCGGTGACTTCCGTTCCGAGGTTAGCCGCCAGTTGGACATTCGCTTGGTGCCGCAGGGCATCATTCAGCCGACCAATCCGAACCTGACCGCGTCGTTTACGGTCACGCCGGCGTCCCCGCAGGTGATGAGCACGGCGACCTTCGACGCCAGCGCCACCACGAACAATGGCGCCGCGTGCAACAGCCAATGCACCTACTCGTGGGACTTTGGCGATGGCACGTCAGGCACCGGCGTCACGGTTACACACATCTATCGCAGGGCGAGCTCGTTCGTTGCGGTGCTGACGGTGACGGACAGCCGCGGGGCCCAGTCGACCACGAGCCGGGCAGTGGTCGTCGCGCCGGGCACGCCGCCGACGCCGGCCTTTACGTTCTCTCCGACGCCGGCCGTTGTCGACCAGACAATCTTCTTCAACGCCGCGGCGTCGAGAGCAGTGCCCGGAAGAACGCTCGTGAAGTACGACTGGGACTTCGGGAGGGGAACGACCGGCACGGGCGTCACCGTCAGCAAATCCTACGATGCCGTAGGAACGTTTACCGTGACGCTCACGGTCACTGACGACGCCGGGGCGACGGCCACGACCAGCCAGACGGTAAACGTGACGAATCCGCAGCCGAACGCGGCATTTACCGTCACCCCATCGTCACCGGCGGCGGGCGAGACAGTTATTGTCAACGCCTCGAGCACAACCGGACCATCGCCGATTGTGTCTTACATCTGGGACTTCGGTGTGGGTTCCAGTCCGTCGACCGGCACGGGAGTGTCGTCATCGACTTCGTATCCCGGTGCGACGGTTGGCAGTACCAAAGTGATTACGTTGACCGTGACTGATTCCGCGGGTCGAACGTCGGTCACCTCAAGGCAGGTTACGATCAAGTAGGTAACCAGTTGACCGGAGATAATCCCCGCGTTCTCGAATTGCGACGCCGGGTCCACGCGGACCCGGCGTCGATTGCTTTTGCGCAACTGGCCGAGGAGTGCCGCCGCAAGGGCGATAATGACGAGGCGGTCGCCATTTGCCGCGCCGGCCTTGCCTATCATCCCGACTACCTCTCCGCACGCGTCACGCTCGGCCGCGCGCTGGTCGAGCTCGGACGGCTCGACGAGGCACAGACCGAGCTGACGCTCGTGCTCACGCTCGCGCCCGACAACCTCGCCGCCAACCGCGCCATCGCCGAGATGTACCAGTTGCGCGGGCAGTTGTCCGAGGCGCTGGTCCATTACAAGCGCGCCCTCGAGCTCGCCAAGCACGATCCTGACCTCGAGCACCAGGTCGAGCGGATCGAGAACGTGGTGTCGCCGCCACCACGGCCCGCGCCCCAGCGCGAATCGACGCCAACCGCGATCGAGGATTTGTTCGACTTCGACACGCTGCTCGAACAGTTGGGCGGCGGAACAAAGCCCAAAGCTGAGTCGACGCCACCTCCAATGACGGCACCTGCGATCGCGGTGGCGCCCAGAGCGCTCGACGCGGTTGAACTGGTCGAGGACGACAGCGATCCGTTTTCCCGCCTCGAGCGCCAGCTGCGCGACAGCGACGAGCAGCGCGGTTACGACGAGGTCGTGGCAAGCGCGCCTGACGAGCGCGCCATGGACCAGCGCGTGATGGCGGAGCTCGAAGACTGGCTATCCGCGATCATCATCGATCGCGAGCAACGACCCTCCGCTTGACGGACCCTGCTCCCGCTCATTTGCGCCTCGCCAGGCACGCGAGGCTGCGTGACGTGATGCACCTCGCCGGGCTGGACGCGTTGCTGATCACGTCGCTTCCGAATGTTGCTTACCTGACCGGCCTGTTCGCGTCGGCGGCCGGCGTGGTGATCACGCGCGATCGGATCGCGCTGATTACCGATGGCCGCTATCTCGGCATGGCGAGGGAACTCGTTGCTGATCTGCCCGGAGTCGATCTCGTCATCACCCCGGCAAGCAAGCCGTTCGATCTCGCGTTTGCTGAAGGGCTGTGCAGCATCGTAAACGGCCGCGCCGGATTCGAGGCCGCGCATCTGACCGTGAAACGCCATCACGATCTAAAGACGCGACTCGCGTCGATGGCGCCCGGGTGCGGGCTCGAGGGCACGGAAGGGCTCGTCGAGGGATTACGAATTTTAAAGGACGAATGGGAGCTGGCGGTGATGACCGAGGCCGGCGGGAGACTTTCCGATGCCGCTAAGTGTATAATCCCAAAAGCCTTAGCGGGAATGATGGAGCGGCAAATGGCCGCCGTCATCGAAGCCGAGTTACGGCGCGTGGGGTTCGACAAGCCGGCCTTTGATACCATCGTCGCCTCCGGCCTGAACTCGGCCGTACCTCATTATCGGGCGGGCGATCGGATTTTGACGGCAGGGGACCTGGTGGTCCTGGACTTCGGCGGCATGTTCCAGGGCTACGCCGTGGACCTGACGCGCACGATTACGATTGGCCCGGCAGATGCCAGGCAACGACGGCTGCTCGAAGATGTAGCGGCGGCGCAGGACGCGGGTTTCGCGATTGTTCGAGAGGGCCTGCCGGCGACCGACATCGATCGCGCGACACGCGACCTGATGGAACGCGCCGGACTCGGATCGGTATTTGGCCATGGCACGGGCCACGGTCTTGGATTGGAAGTGCACGAACGGCCCCGGGTAGCACCATTCCGGGCCGAACTGCCCGGAGAACCGCTGCAGCCGGGCATGGTGTTCACGATCGAGCCGGGCGCGTATTTCCCTGACTGGGGAGGCGCGCGGATCGAGGATGACGCGGCGCTGACGTCTTCTGGGGCCAGGTGGCTGACCGACGTGCCGCGGTTTTGGACGTGAGACGGATGACACTGGACGAGATCAAGCAGCTCATTGAATTCATCAAGGGTCAGGAGCTGACCGAGTTCGAGCTGGAGCAGGACGGGTTCAAGCTCCGCATCAAGAGCGGGCAGGGCCATGTTGCAGCCGTTCCACACCCGTCGGCATCGATGCCGGTGATGGCCCCGCAGATGGCGCCGATCGCTGCTGCGTCCGCGCCGACCGCGGCGCCGGCCCCCGCCCCCGCTGTCGAAGACGATGGCGGCGAGCTGTGCATCATGAAGTCGCCAATCGTCGGCACGTTCTACCGCGCCGCGGAACCGGGCGCCAAGGACTTGGTGTCGGTGGGTGATACGGTCCGCAAGGGCCAGGTGCTGTGCATCATCGAAGCGATGAAGCTGATGAACGAGATTGACTCCGAGTATGACGGAGAGGTCACGAGCATCTACATCGAGAACGGCCAGGCCGTGCAATACGGCGAGCGGTTGTTCGCGATTAAACCCGCTAACTAATCTCATGGATCATTTCGACAGCCTTCGCGCGATCGTCCTGATCTCCCAACCAACGATTAGGGTCCGTTCCGAAGGAACGGACCGCGTGTCGTTCCGAACCTCGCACCGATAAAAATGTTTAAAAAGATCCTGGTCGCCAATCGTGGAGAGATCGCGCTGCGCGTGATTTTCGCGTGTCGCGAGCTGGGTATCAAGACCGTCGCCGTTTATTCCGAGGCCGACGAAAATTCCCTGCACGTCCGCTTTGCGGATGAAGACATCTGCATCGGGCCGGCCCGCAGCAGCGACAGTTACCTCAACGTGCCGGCGATTATCAGCGCCGCCGAAATCACCGGCGCCGATGCCCTGCACCCGGGCTACGGCTTCCTGTCCGAGAGCGCCTATCTCGCCGAAGTCTGCGAAGCGTGCCACATCCGCTTCATCGGACCCGATCCGAGCGTAATTCGACTGCTGGGCGACAAGTCGAAAGCCCGCCGCGCCATGAAGAAAGCCGGCGTGCCGATGCTGCCCGGTAGCGATGGCCCGGTTGAGAGCGAGGAGCGCGCCACCAAGATCGCGGGGCAGATCGGCTATCCGGTGATCATCAAGGCGGTCGCCGGCGGCGGCGGCCGCGGCATGCGCATCGTCAAGACGCCGGCGGATCTGCCGCACGCGTTCAAGACGGCGCAGCGCGAGGCCGAATCGGCGTTCGGCGTCGGCGATGTCTACATCGAGAAGTATCTCGAGGCGCCGCGGCACATCGAGTTCCAGATCCTCGGCGATCATCACGGCAATGTGGTGCACCTCGGCGAACGGGAATGCTCAATTCAGCGGCGCCACCAGAAGCTGCTCGAAGAATCGCCGTCGGTCGCGGTCACGGAAAAGATTCGCCGCAAGATGGGCAGCCTGGTCGTCGACGCCGCGCGCGCGGTGCAGTACACCAACGCCGGCACGTTCGAGTTCCTGATGGACGACAAGGGCAACTTCTATTTCATGGAAGTGAATACCCGCGTGCAGGTCGAGCACCCCGTGACCGAAATGGTCACCGGTATCGACATCGTCAAGGAACAGATTCGCATTGCCGCCGGCGCGCGACTGGGTTTCAAGCAGAGCGAGGTCACGTTCACCGGCCACGCGCTCGAGTGCCGCATCAACGCCGAAGACCCGGAAACGTTCGTGCCATCACCGGGCATGATTCACGCGTTCTCGGTGCCTGGCGGCCCCGGCGTGCGGGTTGATACCGCGGCGCATTCCGAGTGCCTGATCTCGCCGTACTACGATTCGATGGTCGCCAAGGTGATCGTGCACGGCCGTGACCGGCAGGAATCAATCGCACGCATGCGGCGCACGCTCGAGATGAGCGTCGTCGAGGGCATCCGCACGACCATCCCGCTGCACCTCAAAATCCTCAGCGAGCCAGACTTCATCGCCGGGCGCCTGAGCACGCACTTCATGGAACGCTTTGCCGCCAAGCCCAAGAAGTCCGCTCTCGCCGAATCCGCCTAGCGCCACCGCTTACAAACCGATTAGGCAACGAGTGGCGGCGGTTCCTCCGAGGTTGTACCCGATCGTCGATGCCGAGGTATGCGCCGCTGCCGGCCGCACGCCGTTCGACGTGGCCTGCGCGTTCCTCTCGGCCGGCGCCGGCTGGATTCAGCTGCGCTGCAAGGACCTGGCAAGCGGCGCCTTTCTCGACCTCGCCAATCACACACTCGAACAATCACGCGCCGCCGGTGCGATCCTGATCATCAACGACCGCGCCGACATTGCGGCCATCGCGCAGGCCGACGGTTTGCATGTCGGGCAGACCGATTTGGCGGCAGGCGATGCGCGCCTGGTCATCGGACCGGCACCGATACTCGGCCTGTCCACGCACACGCCTGGGCAATGGCAAGCCGCGGTGCGCGAACCCATCTCTTACCTGGCGATCGGGCCCGTGTTTGGCACCGGCACGAAGGACACCGGCTACACAGCGGCCGGCCTCGAGGTGGTCACTCGCGCGTCCACCGCAGCGGCGGCGAATGGGCTGCCGGCCGTCGCGATCGGCGGCATTACCATCGACAACGCCGTGTCGGTAATTGATGCGGGCGCTGCATCGGTGGCGGTCATTAGCGATCTGTTGAAGGGCGATCCGGAGGCGCGCTGCCGTGCTTTCCTGCGCATACTCCAATAAAACCCCCTTATAATGCGGGGCCAGCCACTCGTTCCGCGATTGATGGAGCGGGTCCGCTTGTCATCCTCGCGCGTGCGACGGTGGAAAAACCTCTTGGAGGCGGAATGGATTCGAATCTCTTCAAGACGAAGTCGATCGAGCAGCTCGTCGGCGACGTCGAGAAAGGCGGTAAGGCCTTACGGCGCAGCCTCACCGCGTTTGACCTGACGCTGCTCGGTATCGGCGCCATTATCGGCACCGGCATCTTCGTGTTGACCGGCACGGCGGCAGCCAACCAGGCCGGCCCCGCGATCACCATGTCGTACCTGGCCGCGGGCCTGGCCTGCGCCTTCGCGGCGCTCTGTTACGCCGAGTTCGCGTCGATGATCCCGATCGCCGGCAGTGCCTACACCTACGCCTACGCAACGCTCGGCGAGCTGGTCGCGTGGATGATTGGCTGGGACTTGATCCTCGAATACGCCGTCGGTTCGATGACGGTGGCGATCGGCTGGAGCGGCTACATGCAGCGCCTGCTGGCCGGGTTTGGCATCACGCTGCCGCAGGCGATCGCGGCCGCGCCGCCAGTCGGCATCATCAATCTACCGGCAGTCATCATCGTGCTGCTGATCATGATCCTGCTGGTGGTCGGCGTGCGCGAGTCAGCGCGCTTCAACGCCGCGATGGTCGCGGTCAAGCTGCTGGCGGTGCTGTTCTTCCTCGCGGTCGGCTTTACCTACGTTGAGCCCGCCAACTGGACGCCGTTCGCGCCGTATGGCTGGCCGGGCATCATGGCCGCCGCGGCGGTGGTGTTCTTCGCCTACATCGGCTTCGACGCGGTCTCGACGACCGCCGAAGAAGCCAAGAACCCGCAGCGCGACCTGCCGATCGGCATCATCGCGTCGCTGATCATCTGCACAGTGCTCTACCTGGCCGTCGGCCTGGTCCTGAGCGGCATCGTGCCGGTGATTCAGTTCCGCTCGCTCGAAAGCGCCCTCCCCGGCGTGCCGATGATCGACCAGGCGGAATCGATCAAGTTCCTGAACGCGCCGGTCGCATATGCGCTGACCTTTATCAACCAGGGTTGGGCGGCGGGCCTGGTCTCGGCCGGCGCCGTGGCCGGCATTACGTCGGTGCTGCTGGTCATGTTGATGAGCCAGCCGCGCATCTTCTTCTCGATGAGCCGCGACCGCCTGCTGCCTCCGGGCGTCAGCAAGGTGCATCCCAAGTTCGGCACCCCCTACATCACCACCATCATCACCTGCGTGGTCGTCGCGCTGGTTGCGGGCCTGACGCAGATTCAGGTCGTCGGCGAGATGACGAGTATCGGCACGCTGTTCGCCTTTGTGGTGGTCTGCGCCGCCGTCCTGGTGCTGCGCGCCAAGCGGCCCGATGCCAAGCGCCCGTTCAAGGTGCCGTTCGGTCCGATCTTCCCGGTGCTCGGCATCCTGTCCTGTTCGTACCTAATGCTCAGCCTGCCGGTGCTCACCTGGGTGCGCTTCCTGGTGTGGCTTGACCTCGGCATGATCATCTACTGGTTCTACGGCCGCACCCACAGCCCGCTGGTCAACCAGGCCGAGGCCGGCGCGCGCAACGCCTTGCAGTCGCTGGCGAACTTCATTACCACGTTCGGCCTGCTGCTGATCTTCAACGCGGTGTGCATCGCCATCCTCGGCTACTTCACCGAGTGGGGCATCACCAACGAGACCACCGCAAAGTGGGCGGAAATCGGCGTCACGGCGGATGAGGCCGACACCTTCGGCTTGAAGTTCCTCGCCGTCTCGATCGCCGTCTGGGCCGTCGGCTATGGCCTGACGAAAGCCTCGGGAGAAAAAGCATAGCCCGACGATTGGATGGCGTGGCGTGTGCGGCGCGCATTCGTGAGGATGCCGCGCCGCGTATTGCCGCCTTTCAGCAGCGCCACGGCCGTCCCCCCGGGCTGGGTGTCGTCCTTGCCGGACAGAACCCCGCCTCGGAAGTCTACGTTCGCAATAAAATCAAGACCGTTGGTGATGCGGGGTGCCGGGCCGAGCTCTTGCGGCTGGACGCCTCGGCGACCCTGGACCAGGCGCTGGCCCTGGTGGAGCGGCTCAATACCGACGAGGCGATCGACGGCATCCTCGTCCAGTCGCCGTTGCCGGAGGGGATGGGCGCGGACGCCGAGCAGCGCGTGTTCGACGCCATCGACCCGGCGAAAGATGTGGACGGGTTTCACCCCTATAACGTCGGCCTGCTGGTGCAGAAACGCCCGGCACTGGTCGCGTGCACCCCGCTCGGCTGTGTCGAGCTGCTCGAGCGCGAGGGCATTGCCATGAAGGGCAAGCACGCCGTCGTGATCGGCCGCAGCGACATTGTCGGCAAGCCGATGGCGATGCTGCTGCTGCACCGTGATGCGACGGTGACGGTGTGCCACTCGCGCACGGTGGACTTGCCGGCGGTGGCCCGGACAGCGGATATTTTAGTAGCGGCGATCGGCCGGCCCTGGTTCGTGACCCGCGAGTTCGTCAAGCCGGGCGCGACGGTGATCGACGTCGGCATCAATGCGCTGACGACGCAGGCCGAGGTCGAGCGGCTGTTCGCGGCGGGCACCCGCAAGCGCGCGGCGTTTGCGGAGAAGGGCCGCGTCCTGGTCGGCGATGTTCACCCCGACGTGGAGACCGTCGCCGGCGCACTGACGCCGGTGCCGGGCGGAATCGGTCCAATAACGGTCGCGATGGTGTTGCGAAACACCGTCACGGCCGCTGAACTTCGAGCTACCCGAAAGGCGGCGATGTGATCCGGAAGATTGCGCTGACAGGCGGCATTGCGACGGGGAAGACCTACGTCGCCACTCGCCTGCGTGAGGCCGGCGTGCCGATGGTGGACGCCGACGCGCTGGCCCGCGAAGTGGTGACGCCGGGGTCGCCCGCCCTGAACGCTATCCGCAAGCGATTCGGCCCCGATGCGGTGCGGCGCGACGGCACGATGGACCGGGTGCGGGTGGCGCAAATCGTCTTCAAGGACAAGCGCGCCCGCCTCGACCTCGAGGCCATCATCCACCCCGCCGTCGTCAAGGCGATCAGCGATTTCTTCGCTGCCCTGCCAAAGCGCACGCCGTTTGCGGTCGCCGACATTCCGCTGGTGTTCGAGACCGGCCGCGACAAGGAGTTCGACGCCATCGTGGTGGTCGCCTGCCCACGCGAAATGCAGCTGCAGCGGCTGATGGAGCGCAACAAGCTGTCGAAGGAAGATGCGGAACGGCGCCTCGCCGCGCAGCTGCCGATCGATCAGAAGGTCAAGAAGGCGACCTACGTCATCGACAACGCCGGCACCTTCGAACAGACCGATGCGCAGATCGCGGCGCTGATCGAAAAGCTCAATACGAAGTAGGCAGATGGTCCTGAAGTGGAGGCGAACTTCCGGCAGGGTCTCACCGCTGGCGAAGCGGTAGTTCCTGATGACGTAGTCGCCTTCCTGGATCGACGTCGCCTGCGCTGCTGCAGGTCCGGCTAAAGCCGGACACCACAGGAGGAACGCGCAGATCGTCAGCCGCCTGGCGCGATGCAACGTCACATTTCCACCGTGGCCTCCTTCGCCGGCGCGATGCGCTCTTCGACGAAGGAATTCCATTCGTGGCAATGCGGGCACTGCCACAGCAGATCGGTGCTGCGGTAGTGGCACTTCAGGCAGACGTGCGGATCCAGGAAGAATACTGACGACCGCGCGGACTCGATATAGCGCGCCACCAGCGCCGGATCGAGATCGAGATGCTGGAGCACATTCCAGACCGCCTGGTGCACCGTCAGGCCGTGCGGATTCTGTTCGAGTGCCGATAGCATCAATTCGAACGCTTCCTGGTGGCGGCCGCGGGAGGCGAGATGGCGGCCCAGCCCGAGGCGGGCGCGCCAGTCCTGCGGGTTCGCGCCAAGAAACCCACGACAACGCTCTTCGAACCGTTTGGTCAGCCCTTGCTGCTCGTACAAGCGCTCCAGCCGATCGAAGGCGAGATACGCGCGGTCGGGGGCCCTGGCCATCAAGCCGTCCCAGGCGGCTTCGGCGCCCTGGAAGTCGCCCTGGATGAAGCGGACGTCGCCGAGATTCAGGTAGGCCGGCGTGGTGTCGGGGTCCTGGTCGATGGCCGACTGGAAATACCGCGCCGCGTGGCCGCGATCGCCGACGCGCAGCGCTTCAGTGCCGAGCTCGTTCTCGAGAAACGCCAGGATCAACTGGTTGCGCGGCTGCGTATCGGGTCCGCTCAGTGCGACGAGCTGCTTGCGAATGCGATGCGCGTCCGCCCATTGATGCTGTTCTTCATGGAGCTTCTGCAGGTAGAGCAGCGCGTAATGGTTCGACGGATCCATCCGGATTACTTCGTTGAACGCCTCGAGCGCGCGATCGACGAAGCCGCCGCGCTTGAAGTCGAGGCCGAGGCACAGCAGGATGTAGGCGTGCTCGACCTTGGTGAGCTTGGGCCGCTGCAGCAGCGCCTGGTGAACCTGGATCGCGCGCGCCACCTGGCCCCGCTCGCGATGCACGTTGCCGAGGATCAGGTGGATCTCCAGCGCGTCGCTGTCGACGCGGGCGGCCTGGCTGAGCTCTTCGATCGCGAGATCGATCTGGTTCGACACCAGGAAGTTGAGGCCGAGCACGTAGTGGTGCGAATCTCGCGCGCGCCGCCGGTCGATCCACTTGCCGTCGCGCAGCTTGTAGCGCTCCCAGGCCTTGCCGATCGCAAGACCGAGCAGCAGCATGACGAGCGCCGCGAGAAAGGGAAGCGATTCGCCGGGGGTCACGTCTGTGCTTTCTGCGCCTTCTGCGGCCTAGACCATTTCCGTGCGCCAGAGATCGTGCAGGTGCACGACGCCCGCGACACGGCGATCCGCGTCGATCACGACGATCGACGTGATCTTGCGTTGCTCCATCATCGCCAGTGCTTCGACGGCCATGGTCGACTGGCCGATCGCCACCGGATTGGCGGTCATCACGTCGCGCGCGGTGAGGTCTTGGATGTTGGGGGTCGTCGCCATCTTGCGGCGCAGATCCCCGTCGGTGATGATGCCCGCTAACCGGCCGTCTTCCTCGACGACCGACGTCATGCCGAGGCCCTTGCGCGACATTTCGTAGATCACGTCGCGCATCGCGGTGTTCAGCTGCACGACCGGCAGGGCGTCGCCGGCGCTCATCAACTGCTCGACGCGCATCAGCTTCTTGCCGAGCTTGCCGCCCGGATGCAGATTGGCGAAGTCCTCGGGCTTGAAGCCCTTTTCGACCAGCACCGTCATCGCCAGCGCGTCGCCGAGTGCGAGCGCCGCCGTGGTGCTCGCGGTGGGCACCAGGTTCATCGGGCACGCTTCCTCGGACACGCTGCAATCGAGCGCCACGTCCGCGGCCTGCGCCAGCGTCGACGTCAGGCTGCCGGAGATCGCGATCAGCGGCGCGCCGATCCGCTTCAGCGTTTCGAGCACGCGCGTCAATTCTTCGGTCTCGCCGCTATACGACATCGCGATCACGACATCGTCCGCCTGGATGACGCCGAGATCGCCGTGCACCGCTTCTGCGGGATGCAGGAAGAACGCCGGCGTGCCGGTACTCGCGAGCGTGGCGGCAATCTTGCGGCAGATGATGCCGGACTTGCCCATGCCGGTGACGATGACGCGGCCCTTGCAGCCGCGGATCAGCTCGACGGCGCGCGCAAACTGGTCGTCCACGCGGTCAACCAGCGCGAGGATCGCCGCCGCTTCGGTCTGCAGGACCTTGCGGGCGAGGGACAGATCAGGCATTTTTCACGATCTTATCAAGGGCGACCAGGCGGCGCAGGAGCGGCTCCAGGCGATCGAGCCGGAGCGCGTTGGCGGCGTCGCTCTTGGCGCGGCTGGGCTCCTCGTGCACTTCCATGAACACGCCGTCCACGCCGGCCGCCACGCCCGCCTGTGCCATCGGCTCGATGTATTGCGCGAGACCGGCGGTGACGCCGTCCCCCGCGCCCGGCAGCTGCAGGCTGTGGGTCACGTCGAACACCACCGGATAGCCAAGCTCGCGCAGCATCGGAAACGCGCGCGGATCAACGACCAGGTTGTTATATCCGAAGGTCGCGCCGCGCTCGGTGACGATGACGTGGTGGTTGCCGGAGTCGGTGACCTTGGCAATCACGTGCTTCATGTCCTTGGGCGCGAGGAACTGGCCCTTCTTCACGTTGATCACCTTGCCGGTGCGCGCGGCCGCGACGATCAGATCGGTTTGCCTGGAGAGGAACGCGGGAATCTGCAGGATGTCGGCGACCCGCGCGGCCGGCTCGGCTTGGCTTGGGTCGTGAATATCGGTGAGGATCGCCAGCCCGGTGCGCTCCTTGACCTTGGCGAGCACGCGCAGGCCGTCATCGAGCCCCGGCCCGCGGTACGACGAGATCGAGGTGCGATTGGCCTTGTCGAACGATGCCTTGAAGACGATCGGCACGCCGACGTACGCGGCGATGTCTTTCAACGCTACCGCGGTATCGATGGCGTGTTGCGTGCTCTCGATCACGCAGGGACCAAGGATGAAGGCGAGTGGATGCCCGGTCCCAAAGGACACCGGCCCCGCGGTCACTGGCGTCACGTTTTGCATGCGGTCTGCGCTATCTGTGCGGTTCGCGGCTCACGCTTCGCTCGTGGCGACGCGCACCGCCGCCTGGCCTTCGCCGCCGAGTTTCTGCTGCTTCGCCGCCTCGACAAAGCTCGCGAACAGTGGATGCGGCTTTAGCGGACGCGATTGGAACTCCGGATGAAACTGCACCGCGACGTACCACGGATGGCCCGGCAGCTCGGCGATCTCGACGAACTTGCCGTCCGGTGACCGGCCCGAGATGCGCATGCCTTTTTCCGCGAGCGCGGGCTCGTAAAGGCAGTTGAACTCGAAGCGATGCCGATGACGCTCGTGAATCAGGTCGGTGCCGTAGATCTGGCGCGCCAGTGAATGCGGCGCCAGCTCGCAGGCGTAGCGGCCCAGGCGCATCGTGCCGCCGAGCTCGTCGACGCCGAGCAGGTCGCGCAGCTTGTAGATCACCTTGTGCGGCGCGGCGTCATCGACCTCGGTGGAGTCGGCGCCGTCGAGGCCGCACACGTTGCGCGCGTATTCGACCGTCGCCCATTGGAAGCCGTAGCAGATGCCAAAGAACGGAATGGCGTGCTGCCGCGCGTACTCGGAGGCCTTCATCATGCCGCGCGTGCCGCGCGAGCCAAAGCCGCCCGGCACCAGGATCGCGATCGCGCCGTCGAGCAGCCGCGCGCCGCCTTCCTGCTCGAGCGCTTCCGATTCAACCCACTGGATGTTGATCCGCACGCGGTTGGCGAAGCCGCCGTGGTACAGCGCCTCGTTGAGCGACTTGTACGAATCCTCGTAGCCGGTGTACTTGCCGACCACGTGGATGGTCAGCTCGTCATCGGGATTCTTGATGCGGTCGATCAGCTCTTCCCACGGCTGCATGCGGGACTCGCTCGGCGGCAGGTGGAGATACTTGAGGATCACCGAATCAAGGCCCTCTTCGCGCAGCGCGATCGGCACCTCGTAAATCGTCGAGACGTCCTTCGCGGTGATCACCGCTTCTTCGTTGACATCGCAGAACAGCGCGATCTTCTGCTTGATGTCGCGCCCCAGGATCCGGTCGGTGCGGCACAGCAGCACGTCCGGCTGGATGCCGATCGACCGCAGGTCGCGGACGCTGTGCTGCGTCGGCTTGGTCTTGAGCTCGCCGGCCGCGCCGATGTAGGGCACCAGCGTGAGGTGCACGTAGAGCGTGTTGTCGCGCCCGACGTCCTGGCGGAACTGGCGGATCGCCTCGAGGAACGGCAGCGACTCGATGTCGCCCACCGTGCCACCGATCTCGACCAGCACCACGTCGGCATCGCGCCCCACCTGGCGGATGCAATCCTTGATCTCGTTGGTGATGTGCGGGATCACCTGGACGGTGCGGCCGAGATAATCACCACGCCGCTCCTTCTGGATCACCGACATGTAGATCTTGCCGGTCGTCCAGTTGCTGTGGCGCGTCGCGGTCATGCTCGTGAAGCGCTCGTAGTGTCCCAGGTCGAGGTCGGTCTCCGCGCCGTCGTCGGTGACGTAGACCTCGCCGTGCTGATACGGGCTCATCGTGCCTGGGTCGACGTTGATGTACGGGTCGAACTTCTGAAGGGTGACCTTGTAGCCGTGTCCCTCGAGGAGCGCGCCGATCGAGGCGGCCGCGAGACCTTTGCCGAGCGACGACACGACGCCGCCGGTTACGAAGATGTACTTGGGTTGACGAACGGTGTTTTCCATCGAGGTTTCAGGTCCGGGATGTAGTCAGCATCGTTGAGCGAACGCGTTCCAGGTCTTCAGGCGTATCGACGCCGGCCGCGACGTGGCGGGTGTCGACCACGCGAATACGGATGCCGTTCGCGAGCGCGCGGAGCTGCTCGAGAGATTCCTCGCGCTCCAGCGGGGCAGCCGGCAGGGCGGCTAACTTTAGCAGTGTGTCGCGCCGATATACATATAGCCCAACATGGGCGCGGGCCGCGGCGGGCACAGACGCTTCCAGGGCCGCAGCCGCGGAGCAGGGAATCGGGGAGCGTGAGAAATACAGCGCGTTCCCGGCCAGATCGGTGACGACTTTCACAACGTGGGGACTCTTGAATTCATCGATACCTGTCAACGGCCGGCTGACGGTGCTCATCTCGAGCGACGGGTCAGCCAGCATCGGCGCCACGGCGGCGTCTATCGTTGCGGGTTCGATCAGCGGCTCGTCGCCCTGTAGATTGACAATGCAGCGGCAGGGCAGCTGGCTCACGACTTCGGCAATGCGATCGGTGCCGCTGGCGTGGTCCGCGCGGGTCATCAACGCGGCGCCGCCGAACGCGCGCACAGCATCGGCGATGCGCTCATCGTCGGTCGCGACAATCACGGCGTGCACGCCGGAGGCCGCGGAGGCGCGGCGATACACGTGCTCGATCATCGAACGGCCTGCGATGTCAGCGAGAATTTTTCCGGGGAGACGGGTGGCCTGGAACCTCGCGGGGATGACGGCGAGGACCGATGATTCAGTCAGCGTAAATGGTAGACGCTGGACCGCATTGGGGCGCACGTCGAAGTATACCACACGGTATTGCGGTGACCGTGGGACCGCGCGTGCTCTACGGGCGTCGGATATTGCGTATTCTGTAGGTTGAATTCGAGATGGCAGTGACGTTAACCCCGCGCTCCGTAGGTCTGATGGTGGCCGCTGCATTGGCTACCGGTTGGCTGGGCGCGTCGCTCACGCAGGACACGGCGCCGGCGCAGTCATCGCGCCCTGCCGGTCCGCGTCCGCTCGGCGTGCCGGCCGCGATGCCGCGCGCGGAAAATCTTCGCCAGCGTTTGAGCGAGCCGCCGCTGCCCAGCCGCGGACGCAACCCGTTTGTCTACGGCGCGCGCGCGCCAATGCCATCCTCAGTACGCGATCAACACGACGCGCCGATTGAAGCGCCCCCGATGGCCGTCGCGCCTTACGTGCCGCCGATGCCGGTCTTCAAGTTGTCGGGAATTGCATCAAACGCGGAGGGCGGGGCCACGGTGCTCACCGCCATCCTGAACGATAACGGCGCGATGGTTTTTGCGAAGGCCGGTGATAGGTTGTCGAACGGCTACAGCGTCGTGCGCATCGAAGAAACGTCAGTGACGCTCGCCGACGCGACTGGAATTACACAAACGATCAAGCTGCCTTAAGAGGTCTCAAGGCGGTGAGGCCTGAAGTTGTTGGACCAACCTCAGACGCGCACGAGCCAGGCGTTCTTGACGGCTTTCAACCCGCAGATTTCCTTCATCACGGTATCTTCGAGCTGCTCGTTCGCGGGGTCGTCAACATTGACCGCAGCGACCGCGCCGTTTTCATTGCGGCCGAGACCGAAGTTGGCGATGTTGACGCCGTGCGTGCCGAGGATCGTGCCGATCTCGCCGATCACGCCCGGCTGATCGTTGTTCTCGAAGAGGATCGTGGTCCCGGCGATCGGCGCGTCGAGCGGCACGCCGTTCAACAGCACCAGGCGCGGTCCGTACCCGTGCACCACCGTGCCTTCCACGTGGCGCTCGCCCTTGCTGGTGTGCAGCTTCACCGATACCAAGCTGCGGAAACTGCGCAGGCGCGAGCTCGCCGATTCCGTCAGCTCGATGCCGCGGGCCTTCGCCACGGCGCGGGCATTCACTTCGGTGACCGTGTCCGACAGGATGGCCTGGAAAAGACCGACCAGCGCCGAGTTCAGGATCAGCGGGTGATTGCCCGAGGCCAGCTCGCCATAATAGCGCACGCTGAGCGATTCGATGCGTGCTTCGCCCATCTGTCCGAGCAGCGAGCCGAGCTGCTTGGCGAGCTCGACGTATGGCTGGATCTTCTGGAATTCTTCCGGCGCGACGGATGGGAAGTTGACGGCGTTACGAATCACGCCCGTCTTCAGGAAGTCGCGGAGGGCGGACGCCGTCTCGACGCCGACGAGCTCCTGGCCTTCCTTGGTCGAGGCCGCAATGTGGGGGCTCGCGACCACTTGCGGCAGTTGCTGCAGCGTGAGATCCGTGGTGGGCTCGGACGTATAAACGTCGAGCGCCGCGCCGCCGATTTGTCCGCTCTTGATGGCTTCCACCAGCGCCGGTTCGTCAATCAGCTCGCCGCGGGCGGTGTTGATGATCTTCAGCCCCTTTTTGCACTTCCCGAGCCGTTCGGCATTGAAGGTGTGCCGGGTCTGCGGAGTGGCCGGCATATGGAGCGACAGGTAATCCGCCTTCGCGCAGAGATCATCGAGTGACACGAGCTCGATGCCCAGCTCGGCCGCGACATTCGCCGCAATGAAAGGATCGTGTGCGATCACGCTCATTTCGAACGCCTGCGCGCGCCGAGCCACTTCCTGTCCGATGCGTCCCAGCCCGGCCAGGCCGAGGACCTTGCCGCGGACCTCTTCTCCGAGGAACGATTTCTTGTCCCACTTGCCTTGCTTCATCGATGCGTCGGCGGCGGGCAGCTTGCGGGCCAGCGACAGCAGCTGTGCCATCGCGAGCTCGGCCACGCTGATGCTGTTCGCACCCGGCGCGTTCATGACCACGATGCCGCGAGCGCTGGCGGCTTCGACGTTCACGTTGTCGACGCCCGTGCCGGCGCGCGCGATCGCGCGGAGTTTCTTGCCAGCGGCAATGATGTCGGGCGTGACTTTCGTCGCGCTGCGCACCACCAGCGCGTCGGCGTCCGCTAAGTCCTTGGAAAGTTCTTCGGGTGATCGCCCTGATTTCGAATCTACATCCCAGCCTTCACTGCGGAGCAGTTCGAGAGCCGTCTTTGGAAGGTCGTCAGCAACAACGATACGCATGAACGAATATAATAACGTGTTCATTACAAGTGTGACGCACCATGGATGGTGCAATCTGCTGATTTGTTCCGGATCATGCGCGTTACACGGCGTTCACAGGCTCTTTTCCACAAGGTTTTCCACAGAAATTGTGGATCGCGGAGCTCGTGACAAGGGGAATCTGACCTAACGGAGTGCATGATGAATCGGAAAGTGACGGTTGTCGGCGGGGCAGGCAATGTTGGCGCGACCGTAGCGCGGTCCATCGCGCAGCGCGAGCTGGCTGACGTCGTGGTCGTGGATATTGCAGAGACGAAAGCGGCGGGCGTCGCGCTTGACATTTACGAATCGTGCCCGATCGAAGGATCCGCATCGCGCGTGATCGGCGTCGGCACCAAGGATTTTTCGGAGAGCGCCGACTCCGACGTGGTGGTGATCACCTCCGGCATGCCGCGCAAGCCCGGGATGAGCCGCGATGACCTGCTGAACGTGAACTACAAGATCATGCAGGACGTCGTGGCGGAGATCGTCAAGCACTCGCCCAACTGCATCATCGTGCCGGTGGCCAATCCGCTCGACGCGATGTCGCAGGCGGTGTTCCGCCTCAGCAAATTTCCGCGCGAGCGCGTCATCGGCATGGCCGGCGTGCTCGACTCGGCGCGGATGAGCACGTTCATCGCGATGGAACTGGGCGTGTCGGTTGAGAACGTGTCGTCGTTCGTGCTCGGCGGCCACGGCGACACCATGGTGCCGCTGCCGCGCTACACGACGGTCGCTGGTATTCCGATTACGGAATTGATGTCGGAAGATCGCATCAAGGCAATCTGCGAGCGCACCGCCAACGGCGGCGCCGAGATCACCAAGCTGGTCGGCACGAGCGCGTGGTACGCACCAGGTGCCTCAGCGGCCTTGATGGTCGAAGCCATCCTCAAGGATCAGAAGAAGATCATGCCGTGCTCGGTCTACCTGCAGGGTGAATACGGCATCAGCGACCTGTTCGTCGGCGTGCCGGTGAAGCTTGGCGCGACGGGCGTCGAGCAGATCATCCAGATCAAGCTGACGGCCGAGGAACAAGCGGCGTTCAACAAGTCGGCCGGCGCCGTGAAGGAACTGGTCGACGTCATCGGCGTCTAACAACATTGTCAATTGACCAGTGTCAATTGACAATGGCCTTTAGGAAGTCTCGATTCATCCTCGCAATATTGGAGATCGAGATTTCCTTCGGACACACCGCTTCGCACTCACCCTCGTTCGAGCACGCGCCGAAGCCTTCCGCATCCATCTGATCTACCATGCGGACCACGCGGCGGCCGCGTTCGGCTCCGCCTTGCGGCAGCAGTCCCAGGTGCGTGATCTTCGCCGACGTGAACAGATGCGCCGCGGCGTTCTTGCAGGCCGCGACACACGCGCCGCAGCCGATGCACTGCGCCGAATCCATCGCCCGGTCGGCGATGTCCTTGGCGATCGGGATGCTGTTGGCGTCCGGCGCGCCGCCGGCGTTCATCGACACGTAGCCGCCGGCCGCGATGATGCGGTCGAAGGCGGAGCGATCGACCACCAGGTCCTTGATCACGGGGAAGCCCTTTGCGCGGAACGGTTCGATCGTGATGGTGTCGCCGTTGCGGAAGCGCCGCATGTGCACCTGGCAGGTGGTCGCGCCTCTGTCGGGCCCGTGCGGGATGCCGTCGATGACCAGGCCGCAGCTGCCGCAGATCCCTTCGCGGCAATCCGAATCGAACGCGACCGGATCCTCGCCCTTTTTGATCAGCGATTCGTTGACGATGTCGAGCATCTCGAGGAACGACATGTCGGGATGTACCTGGTCGGCGGAGTAATCGACCAGACGGCCGGCCTGACCGGGACCGGCCTGCCGCCACACTTTGAGGTTCACCTTCATCACTTGTAGCTCCGCTGTGTGGGGTGGACTTCTTCGAACACCAGTTGCTCCTTGTGCAACTCGGGACGATTCCCGACCCCGTTGAACTCCCACGCCGCCACGTACGAGAACTCATCGTCGTGACGCAGCGCCTCGCCGTCGGGCGTCTGGAACTCCTCGCGGAAGTGTCCGCCGCAGGATTCCCGCCGCTCCAGCGCATCGAGCGCGAGCAGTTCGGCGAACTCCATGTAATCCGCAACCCGACCGGCGTAGTCGAGGCCGGGATTGAGATTGTTCGACTCGCCGGGCACTGTGACGTCCAGCCAGAACTCGTCCCGCAGGCGCCGGATGTCCGCGATCGCGGTGTTGAGCCCGGCTTCAGTGCGTGCCATGCCCACGTTGTTCCAGCAGATCGCACCAATCGCTTCATGAAACTCGCGAACGGTGCGCGAGCCTTTGACCTGCAACACGCGATCGATACGCGCCTGCGAATCAGCCTCGGCCGCGCCAAAGGCCGCATGATCCCTGGTCACGGTCGGCAGGGCCGCGCCGCCGAGATAGTTCGCGACCGTGTACGGGGCGACGAAATAGCCATCCGCCAGGCCCTGCATCAGTGCGCTGGCGCCGAGGCGGTTGGCGCCGTGGTCCGAGAAGTTCGCTTCGCCGAGCACGAACAACCCCGGGATCGTCGACATCAAGTTGTAGTCCACCCACAGGCCACCCATCGTGTAATGGACCGCGGGGTAGATCCGCATCGGGACCTCGTACGGGTCCTCGTCGGTGATGCGGCGATACATATCGAACAGGTTGCCGTAGCGTGCCGCGATAGTGGCGACGCCCTGGCGTCGGATCGCCTCTGCGAAGTCGAGATACACCGACAGGCCAGTATCGCCGGCGCCGCGGCCTTCATCGCAGACTGCCTTGGCCGCCCGTGACGCGACGTCGCGCGGCACCAGGTTGCCGAAGCTGGGATAGCGACGCTCGAGGTAATAGTCGCGTTCAGCTTCAGGGATCTGCGAGGGTGGACGCTTGTCGCCTTGGTGTTTCGGCACCCATACCCGGCCGTCGTTGCGCAGGCTTTCCGACATCAGTGTCAGCTTGGACTGGTGATCGCCGCTAACCGGAATGCAGGTGGGATGGATCTGGGTGAAGCACGGGTTCGCAAAAAAAGCGCCGCGCTTGTGCGCGCGCCAGGCCGCCGTGACGTTCGAGTTTACCGCGTTGGTCGAGAGGTAGAACACCGTGCCGTAGCCACCGGTGCAGAGCAGCACCGCGTCCGCCTGGTGTGATTCCAGTTCGCCGGTGACGAGGTTGCGGACGATAATGCCGCGGGCCTTACCGTCGATGGTCACGAGGTCGAGCATTTCGCGACGTTCGAATAACGTCACGGTCTTCGCATCCACCTGGCGCATCAGCGACTGGTAGGCGCCGAGCAGCAGTTGTTGGCCGGTCTGGCCGCGCGCATAGAACGTGCGCGACACCTGCGCGCCGCCGAACGAGCGGTTGTCGAGCAACCCGCCGTACTCGCGCGCGAACGGCACCCCCTGCGCGACGCACTGGTCGATGATGTTCACCGACATCTGCGCAAGCCGATAGACGTTCGCTTCGCGGGCGCGATAGTCGCCGCCCTTGATGGTGTCGTAGAACAGGCGATAAATACTGTCGCCGTCGTTGCGGTAATTTTTGGCGGCGTTAATGCCGCCCTGCGCCGCGATGCTGTGGGCCCGACGCGGGCTGTCGTGGATGAAGAACGCCTTGACGTTATAGCCGAGCTCGCCGAGCGACGAGGCCGCCGCCGCCCCGGCCAGGCCGGTGCCGACGACGATGACCTCGAACTTGCGGCGGTTGGCCGGATTGACCAGCTTGTTTTCGAACTTGCGCCGATCCCACTTGTCGGTGATCGGTCCGCCTGGCATGCGCGCGTCGAGGATCATTGCCGCACCCCAAACAGGAAGGTGTAGATGGGCAGCATCGCAAATCCCAGGCCGACGATCACCGCCAGGCCGCGGCCGAGCCATTGCAGGCGCGGCGTCCACGTCGGGCTGTTGACGCCGAACGATTGCATCGCGCTCCAGGCGCCGTGCCACAGATGAAACACGATCACACCCATCGCGAGGATGTAGAAGGCGACGTAGCCCGGGTTGCTGAACACCGCCAGCTGCAGCCGGTAAATGTCGCGGATGCCGTCCGGCGTTTCGTAATACGTGCCGAACTTGAACGTCGCGAGGTGGGTGACCACGAACAGCAGCGTGATCGTTCCCGTTACGATCATTGTCGACGATGCCACGCTCTTTCGGCTGTTCGCGTTCTTGGTCTTCGCCCATTTCCGCCTGGCGTAGCCCTGCGGCCGCGCCGCATAGCTGCCCGCGTAGAGGGTAATGGTCTTGACGATGTGCAGCGCGAAGATCACGAGGAGCCCGAACTCCGCGAGGTAGACAAGCGGGTTGCTCGTGAGCTTGTGCGAGTACTCGTTGAAGACGTCCGGACCTGCGATAAAGAGTAGATTGCCCGCGAGATGACCGATGAGGAAGATGACGAGAAATAATCCGGTCAGCGCGATGAGGAACTTAGAACCAATCGATGAGGAAAATACTTTCTGAGAGTTCATCAAACGTTGCCATTACTGATAGTAACACTGCGCCGGAGGACGGAGTCCGAGGCGAGAGTCGACAGTTAAGTGTAATAAACTAGTGCTCTTCATGAAGATTCACGAGTACCAAGCCAAAGCAGTCCTCTCCAAGCACGGTGTGCCGGTGCCCCGCGGGGAAGTGGCCTTCACCCCCGAAGAAGTCCACGACATCGCCAAGCGCCTCGGCGGACCCATCTCCGTCGTCAAGGCGCAGATCCACGCCGGCGGCCGCGGCAAAGCCGGCGGCGTCAAGCTCGCGAAATCCGGCGCTGAGGCCGAGACGATCGCGCGAGAGCTACTAGGTAAGACGCTCGTCACCTACCAGACGGGTCCCAACGGACAAAAGGTCTCGCGGCTGCTGGTCGAAGAAGGGCTCGCCATCGATCAGGAGCTGTATCTCGGACTCGTCCTCGACCGCTCCTCGAAGCGCATCGTCCTGATGGTCAGCAAGGAGGGTGGCGTCGAAATCGAAGAGGTCGCCGAGAAGCATCCCGAGAAGCTCCACAAGATCTTCATCAACCCGGCGGTCGGCCTGCAGCCGTTTGAGGCGCAGCGGCTCGCGTTCGCGCTGGGCCTGACAGGCGACTCCTTCAAGAAGGGCGTCAAGATGATGCTGGCGCTTTATAACGCCTTCATCGCCACGGACGCGTCGATCCTCGAGGTTAATCCGCTGATCGTGACCAAGTCGGGAGACCTGCTCGCGCTCGACGCGAAGATGAACTTCGACGACAACGCGCTCTACCGCCACACCGACATCCGCGAGCTGCGCGATACTGCTGAAGAGGATCCGCTCGAAGTCGAAGCGTCGAAGTTCTCGCTGAACTACATCCGCCTCGACGGCAACATCGGCTGCATGGTCAACGGCGCCGGCCTGGCGATGGCGACGATGGACATCATCAAGCTGTCGGGCGGCGAGCCGGCGAACTTCCTGGACGTCGGCGGTGGCGCGAATGCAGAGCAGATCAAGAACGCGTTCCGCATCCTGATGGCCGACAAAAACGTCAAGGCGGTGCTGATCAACATCTTCGGCGGCATCCTGCGCTGCGACGTGCTCGCCGCGGGCGTGATCGCCGCCGTCAAGGAACTCGGCGTGCCGGTGCCGATCGTCATCCGGATGAAAGGCACGAACGTCGAGGAAGGGAAGAAGATGCTCGCGGAAAGCGGGCTGAACTTTGCCACCGCCGACACGATGGGCGAGGCCGCCGACAAGGTTGTGGCGCTCGCAAGCGCCACGAAAGGCGGGAAGTAATGGCCGTCCTCCTCGACAAGAACACGCGATTGATCGTCCAGGGCATTACCGGACGCGAAGGCACCTTCCACGCGAAGGCCGCGCAGGCGTATCACACCAACGTCGTCGGTGGGGTCACGCCCGGCAAAGGCGGGACGACGCATGAAGGCTGGCCGGTGTTCAACACCGTCGCGGATGCCGTCAAAGAGACCGGTGCCAACGCGTCGGTGATCTTCGTGCCGCCGCCGTTCGCGGCTGACGCGATCATGGAAGCGGCGGATGCGGGCGTCGCGCTCGTCGTCTGCATCACTGAAGGCATCCCGGTCGTCGACATGATGAAGGCGATGACGTTCCTCAACGATCATCCTGAGACGCGCCTGATCGGACCGAACTGCCCGGGCATCATCTCGCCGGGCAAGGGGAAAGCCGGCATCATCCCGGCGAACATCTGCAAGGAAGGCCGCATCGGCATCGTCTCGAAGAGCGGCACGCTCACCTACGAAGCGATCGATCAGCTAACGCGCCAGGGGCTCGGCCAGAGCACCTGCATCGGCATCGGCGGCGATCCGCTGATTGGCACGACGCACATCGACGCGCTCGGGCTGTTCCAGAACGATCCGGACACCGACGCGGTGATCATGATTGGCGAAATCGGCGGCTCCGCGGAAGAAGAAGCGGCCGCATGGATCAAGGAGCACTTCAAGAAGCCGATCGTCGCGTTCATCGCGGGGCAGACCGCGCCGCCGGGACGACGCATGGGTCACGCGGGCGCGATCATTGCGGGCGGCAAAGGCACGGCGGCCGAAAAAATGGCCGCGCTGACAGCGGCCGGTGTGCGAGTGGTAAAGAGCCCGGCCGACATGGGCCAGGCTCTCATTGAAACGATGAAACCTTGACGTACAGGGTCTTGCGATCCTCAAGACCTACATCGCAGGTGTGCACGTCGCTGAGGTCATCTTGATCTCTTCGACCTTCAGCTTGAGCAGCGTGATCGGGATGTCGTTCTTGCCGGCGACCGCGCCTGCCGCATTGACATTGGCATTGGCGGCGGGGGTGCGCACGTCGCGGCCCGGCCCCTCAATTTCCACGTTCATGCCCATGCCGTTTTCACCGGTCTTGAACTCGATCTCTGATTTCTCGACGTCGGAGATCTTGCCGATCAGCTGAATCGTGTGGCCCATGTGCGCTTTCATGTCTTTGCCAGCCTTGTCGATCCAGTAGTAGCGCTTGCCATACTTGCCCATGTCGCTGTTGCCAACCGGCCATTCACGGACGTTGGTCAGGACGTAGGTGTCCTTCTTTTCCGCGGCGACGACGCAACCCTGGAGGGTCACCGTGGCGCCCTTTTCGTACTTCTGGCCGTCGCCCTGATCGCGAGCGGAAATGGCCGATAGACCGGCCCCGAAACTAAGTGCCATCACGAGTGCAATCGCAGTCTTCATAGAGTCCCCCGGAGAGGGACTGCACAAAGACTGCCAATCGCGTCAATCTCGGCTATACTGCGACCGTGATTTTTGTGGCGCGGTCCTTTAACTCGTTTACTAACAGCGACTTTACGGCCGCTGGTGGTGGAGTTTAGGTCCGGGCAGACGACAAAGCTCAATGGATCGTAACCCGCCGCCCAGGGCAACCTGAGGCGGCGTTTTCTGTTTCAGGGCCACAGAAGGCGCAGAAAGCGCAGAGGATGCGTGTGATGAGCAGTCAGGAACTCGCGGCTATGCGGAAGAGTCTCGACGATATCGACGCCGTGCTGGTGTCCGCGCTGGGCGAGCGGGCGCGGCTGTCACGGCAGATCGCCGACGTGAAGGCAGGCGAGGAGGGACCGGTGCGCGATGCAGACCGCGAAACCGCGCTGCTGCAGCATCGCTCGACGTTCGGCGAGCGGCTCGGCCTGGATCCCGCGTTCGTCCGCCGGGTGTTCCGCGAGATCCTGGACGACTCGGTGCGGCGGCAACAGGATGCGCTGCAGAACCGCGAGACAGACGTCGAGCAGGAAATACGGGTCGCCTTTCAGGGCACCGAAGGCGCGTATGGCCACCAGGCCGCTCTGCAACACTTCGCGGTCGTGCAACGCCCTGTCGGCTTCAAGGCCTACGCCACCTTCAAGGACATGCTCGAATCGGTGATCGAAGGCCATGTCGATCGCGCCATGCTGCCGATCGAAAACACGACGGCCGGTTCTGTCTACGAATCGTATGATTTGCTGTTGCGCTTCAATCTCTCGCTGGTGGGCGAAGAGATCGTCGACGTGCGTCATTGCCTGCTGGGCGTGGCGGACGTGCCTGTCGAATCGCTGCGCCGCATTCACTCGCATCCCCAGGCGCTGTCGCAGTGCAGCGAGTTCCTCTCCACGCTGCGCGAGTGCGAGGGCGTGAGCGCCGCGAACACCGCGCTGGCCGCGAAGCACGTGCGCGAGTTGAATAACCCGGCCGAAGCGGCGATCGCCAGCGAGGAAGCCGGCGCGCATTTCGGACTGAGCGTGTTGAAACGCGACATCGCCAATCAGCAAGTCAACTACACGCGCTTCGTCGTGGTTGCGTCGGCGCCGGCGGAATGTGACCCGCGGATCGCCGCCAAGGTGTCGATGGTGTTGTCGACGCGGCACGAGCACGGGGCGCTGGTCCGGTGCCTGAACGTGATTGCCGATGAAGGGCTGAACGTCACCAAGCTCGAATCCCGGCCGCGGCCGGGCACGCCCTGGGAATATGTGTTCTACATCGACGTGGAAGGGCACATCGCCTCGCCCCGGATGCAAGCGGCGCTGGCCGGATTGGCAGAGCGAACTGTCTTTGTGAAGGTGTTGGGCTGCTATCCCGCCCGCGAGCTGCCTAGATAGACCCTCGGACCCTGTGGTGTCCGCCTTTAGGCGGACCGTCAGCTGAGCTGCGGATATAATCGACCAGATATGGAACGCACTTTTGCAATCATCAAGCCCGACGCCGTCAAGAAGGGCGTCTCGGGACAGATTCTGGCTCGCATCGAAGCCGCGGGTTTCCGCGTCGCCGCCATGCGCATGATCCACATGAGCAAGGCCGAAGCCGAAGGCTTTTATTACGTCCACAAGGCCCGCCCGTTCTTCGGGGGCCTCACTGACTTCATGTCGTCCGGCCCCTGCGTGGTGATGTGCCTGGAAGCCGACGGCGCGATCAAGAAATGGCGCGACCTGATGGGCGCAACCGACCCGGCGAAGGCGGAGCCCGGCACGATGCGCAAGGACTTCGGCGCGTCGATCGACAACAACGCGACGCACGGATCGGATGCGCCGGACACGGCGGCGTTCGAGCTCGGGTATTTCTTCCGAGGTATGGAACTCTAACGCGATGGCGATCAAGGCCGATCGCTGGATTCGGAAGATGGCGCTCGAGCACGGCATGATCGAGCCGTTCGAGGATCGCCAGGTGCGGGCAGGGGTGGTGTCGTACGGCGTCTCGTCGTACGGCTACGACTGCCGCGTCGGCAACGAGTTCAAGGTGTTCACCAACGTCTACAACACGGTGGTGGACCCGAAGAACTTCGACCCGAAGTCGTTCGTCGACATCACGGGTGACGAGTGCATCGTGCCGCCGAATTCCTTCGCGTTGGCCTCGACCGTCGAGTACTTCCGCATCCCGCGCGATGTGCTGACGGTCTGCCTCGGCAAGTCCACCTACGCGCGCTGCGGCATCATCGTCAACGTGACGCCGTTCGAGCCCGAGTGGGAAGGTCACGTCACGATCGAGATCTCGAACACCACGCCGCTGCCCGCGAAGATCTACGCCAACGAAGGCATCGCGCAGGTGTTGTTCTTCCAGAGCGACGAGCCGTGCGAGATTTCCTACAAGGACAAGAAGGGCAAGTATCAGGCCCAGCGTGGCGTCACCCTGCCAAAGATCTGATTTGTGATCCGCAGTTTCAAGGGCACAACCCCTAAGGTCGACGGCACCGCGTATGTCGATCAAAGCGCGCAGGTGATTGGCGACGTGCAGATCGGCGCCGAATCCTCGGTGTGGATGAACGTCGTGATTCGCGGCGACGTGAATCACATTCGCATCGGCAAGCGCACCAACATCCAGGACCTGACGATGATCCACGTGATGCGGGAAACGCATCCGACGATCATCGGCGATGAAGTGACCGTGGGCCACTCGGCGGTCGTGCACGGCACGACGATCGAGGATCGCGTGCTGATCGGCATGGGGGCGGTGCTGTTGAACGGCGTGCACATCGAGGCTGACTGCGTGATTGCCGCCGGCACGCTGCTGACCGAGGGGACTCGCATCCCGGCACGGTCACTGGTCATGGGACGCCCGGGCAAAGTGAAGCGCGCGTTGACCGATCAAGAAATTGCCGAGATTCGCTGGTACTCCGATAACTACGTGAAGTATCGCCTCGATTATTCGACCGAACGCCGCTCCAAGCCGATGGGCTTCAAGTGAATACCGGACCGGCGCGTGGCATGCGCGACTTCCTGCCCGACGACGTGCGGCGCCGGCAATACGTGATCGGCGTGATAGCGGATGTCTACCAGAAGTACGCCTTCGAGCCGCTCGAGACGCCGGCGGTCGAGAACATTGAAACCCTGCAGGGCAAGTACGGCGAAGAAGGCGATCGCCTGATCTTCAAGATCCTCAAGCGCGGTGACGGCGCTGAAACCGGGCAGGCCGACCTGGCGCTTCGCTACGACCTGACGGTGCCGCTCGCGCGCGTCGTTGCCGAGTATCGCGCCAAGCTGCCGAAATTCTTCAAGCGTTACCAGGTCCAGCCCGTGTGGCGCGCCGATCGTCCGCAGAAGGGCCGCTTCCGCGAGTTCTATCAATGTGACGTCGATGCGATCGGTTCGCCGTCGATGACGGTCGAGACCGAGCTGCTGTCGGCGGCTGCAGACGTGTTTTTGGCGCTCGGCTTCAAGGACTTCAAGATCGTCGTCAATCATCGCAAGCTGCTCAACGCCGTGCTAGCGCAGACGGGTGTGCCGCCGGCATTACACGGGGCGGCGCTGGTGATCATCGACAAGGCGGACAAGATCGGCCTCGATGGCGTGCGCAAGGAGCTTGGCGAGAAGGGCCTCGATGGACCGGTCGCGAGTGCGCTGCTCGAAGGCCTGGCGAGCGCGCCGCCGGCGGATCTGGCCGCGTGGATCGGGCAGCAGTCGGCGCTGCTCAACGATGAAGGCAAAGCCGGCCTCGAAGACCTGCGGCAGATTTTCGCGCTGTGCCAGAGCACCAGCGCCGGGCCGCACCTCTCGCTCGATCGCAGCCTGGCGCGCGGGTTGTCGTACTACACCGGGCCGATTTTCGAGATTCGCGTCGCCGATCTGGCGGGCAGCCTGGGCGGCGGCGGCCGCTACGACAACCTGGTGGGAATGTTCTCCGGTGAGAACGTGCCCGCCAGCGGCATCTCGCTGGGCCTCGAGCGCATCCTGGTGGTGATGGCGGAGCGCAACATGTTCCCCGACGCGGTGGTGTCGGCGCCAGCCGACGTCATGGTGGTGCAGTGGTTCGCGAACCGCACCAGTCTTTACCTGTCGTTGGCGACGGAGCTGCGAAACGCCGGCTTGCGCGTGGAGCTCTACCCGGAAGCCCCGACCGAGGACAACCAGAAGGGTGTCCTCGTCAAGCAATTCCAGTATGCGCAGGCCCGGGGAATTCCATTCGCAGCTGTTATTGGAAAACCTGAGCTGGATGCGGGTACTGTGACTATTCGCACTCTCGCGACACGCCAGGACGAACAACTAACGCGCGCCACCGTGGCGGCGTTTATCAGGTCGAAGATTTAGGAAATGGCAGAACAGCTCGGCTCGCTCGCACGCACTCACACCTGTGGCGCACTTCGTCCCGGCGACGTGGGCAACAACGTTGTCCTGCTCGGATGGGTGCATCGCGTGCGCGACATGGGAGCGCTGTTGTTCCTCGACGTGCGCGATCGCCACGGCCTGACCCAGGTGGTGATCGAGGATGCGGCCCTGTTAGAGCGCGCCAAGCGCCTGCGCTCCGAGTTCGTCATCGCCGTCCTCGGCGAGGTCGAGCGCCGCTCGGACGCGACCGTGAACCGGGATCTGCCGACCGGTGAGGTCGAAGTTCGCGCGAAACAAGTGCGGATTCTCAACGAGGCCAAGACGCCGCCGTTCTCGATCGCCGAGGACCAGAATGTCTCGGAAGAGACCCGGCTGCGGTATCGCTATCTCGACCTGCGCCGCCCGCAGCTGCAGCACAACATCGGCTTGCGGCACCGCGTGACGATGGCGCTGCGCCGGTATTTCGACGAGAACGGTTTCTTCGAGATCGAGACACCGATCCTGACCAAGTCCACGCCGGAAGGCGCGCGCGACTTCCTGGTACCGGCGCGCGTCCATCCGGGAGAGTTTTACGCGCTGCCGCAGTCGCCGCAGATCTTCAAGCAGATCCTGATGATCGCCGGCTTCGATCGCTATGTGCAGATCGCACGCTGCTTCCGCGACGAGGCGCTGCGCGCCGACCGGCAGCTCGAATTCACCCAGGTCGACCTCGAGATGTCGTTCGCGACGCCGCCGATGGTGTTCGAGATCGTCGAGGGCGCGCTGGCGGCGTGCTTCAAGGAGATCGGCGTGGACATCCCGCGGCCGTTCAAGCGGATGCCGTATGCGGAAGCGATCGCGAAGTACGGATCGGACAAGCCCGATCTGCGTTTCGGCATGGAGATCCAGGACTTTGGCCCGCTGTTCGCGCAGTCGCCGTTCGGCATCTTCCGCGAGGCGGTCGAACACGGTGGCACGATTCGCGGCTTCGTGATTCCAAACGCGGCGAAGTACTCACGCCGCGAGGTCGATGAACTGGTGGACCTGGCCAAGCAGGCCGGCGCCGCTGGTTTGATCTACACCAGATACACCGCCGAAGGCGTGCAGGTATCGGCGAAGGCAATTGGCGAGGACGGCGCGCGCACCGTGCTCGAGGCCTCAGGCGCGAACAAGCAAGACCTGCTCGTCCTCGCCTCGGGTGCGGCGGATGCGGCGTCGAAGGTGCTTGGACAGCTGCGCCTGCAGGTCGCCAAGAAAGCAAACCTGATCCCGCAAGGCAAGTGGGAGCTGACCTGGGTCACCGACTTCCCGTTGTTCGATTGGAACGCCGAAGAGAAGCGCTGGGATTCGGTGAACCACCCGTTTACCGCGCCGCGTGAAGAAGACCTGCACATGCTCGAGTCCGATCCGGGCACAGTGCTCGCCAAGGCCTACGACGTGATCCTGAACGGCTGGGAGCTCGGCGGCGGCAGCATTCGTATCCACGATCGCGAGACCCAGGCCAAGGTGTTCCGCCTGCTCGGCATGTCGGACGAGGATGCAAAAAACCGCTTCGGCTTCTTCCTCGAATCGCTCGAGTACGGGACGCCACCGCATGGCGGCCTCGCACTGGGCCTCGATCGCATCTGCGCCCTGCTGTCGGGCGAGACGTCGATCCGCGAAGTGATCCCGTTCCCGAAGACGACGCAAGCGGTCGATCTGATGTGCGACGCCCCCTCAACCGTCGATCCTCGGCAGTTGAGAGAGCTGCACATCAAACCGATCTAACATCCTTATATGCCTCGGCTGTTTTCATACGGAACCCTGCAACAGGAAGAAGTCCAGCTCTCCACCTTCGGCCGCAAGCTCGCCGGCGAGAAAGACTTAATCACCGGCTACGAGCCGTCGCTGCTGAAGATCGCCGATCCTGACCTGGCCACCAAGCTCGGTAAGTCCCATCACGACAACATCGCGCCGACGGGTGACGACTGGAGCAACGTCCAGGGCACGGTGTTTGAAGTCACCGAAGCCGAGCTCGCCATGGCGGACACCTTTGAAGCGCAGTTCGACTACCGGCGTGTCAACGTCACGCTCGCGTCGGGAAACGACGCGTGGGTGTACCTGTACCAGCGTGCCTGAGGTGCCCACGGCGTCTCCCGTGCCTGGGATGTCCAGGGTGCCGCGTTGAATCGTCTGTTCGGGATCGAGCTGCCGGTCATTCAAGCGCCGATGGCCGGGGCGCAGGGCAGCGCACTCGCGATTGCCGTGTCCAATGCGGGGGGACTGGGCTCGCTGCCGTGCGCGATGCTGACGCCCGATGCAATGCGTGCGGAACTGAGAGCGATCACCGCCGCGACTTCGAATCCCTACAACGTCAACTTCTTCTGTCATCAACAGCCCGAACCCAATCCTGCGCGCGAGGCAGAGTGGTGCAAGCTGCTGGCGCCGTATTACGCCGAGATGGGGATCGAACCGCAGTCGATTCCCGCCGCGCCCACCCGCGTGCCGTTCAACGCCGATGCGGCCGATGTGCTGGACGAGTTTCGACCGCCGGTCATCAGCTTCCATTTCGGATTGCCGTCGCAGGAATTGCTCGGGCGCGCGAAACGATGGGGCGCGAAGATCCTGTCGTCGGCGACGACGCTCGACGAAGCGCGCTATCTCGAGGCCAATGGCGCCGATGCGGTGATCGCCCAGGGCTTCGAAGCCGGCGGACATCGCGGCCTGTTCCTGTCGAACGACATCAGCACGCAGGTTGGGACGCTGGCGCTCACCTGGCAAATCACCAAGGTGGTCAGGATCCCGGTGATCGCGGCCGGCGGTATCGCTGATGCGATGGGGGTGACCGCGGCCAAAGTCCTCGGCGCCGCCGGCGCGCAGATCGGCACGGCCTACCTGCTGTGCCCCGAGGCGACCACCAGCGCCGTTCACCGCGCGGCGTTGAAGACGGACGAAGCGCGTCTGACCGCGTTGACCAATCTATTCACAGGACGCCCGGCGCGCGCCATCGTCAATCGCCTGATGCGCGAGATCGGACCGCTGAACAACGTGGTGCCGGCGTTTCCGCTCGCGGCGGTCGCCATGGCGCCGCTGCGGGCCAAGGCGGAAAGCGAAGGGCGAGGCGACTTCTCGCCGCTCTGGGCGGGACAGAACGTATTTGCCTGCCGGGAAGTGCCCGCGGCGGTGCTCACCCGCGAGCTCGCCGGCGCAGTCTAGTCCGGCGCCGATGGTAACATCCGCCAGACCAGCAATACGATGACCGGCCCTGGTTCGACCTACGGACGGTACCAGATCGGTACCCGGCTTGGCGCGGGCGCAATGGGCGAGGTCTACCGCGCCCACGATCCGCGGCTGCGCCGCGATGTGGCGATCAAGTTCCTGCCACCGCATCGCGCCAACGATCCCGAGGCCGTCGCGCGCATGGTGCATGAGTCTCAGCTGGTGGCGTCTCTCGATCATCCCGCGATCGTCACCATCCATGATGTCGGCGAGCAGGACGGGCGGTTTTACTTCGTCACCGAGTTACTGGAAGGCGAGACGCTGCGCGAGCGACTGACGCGAGGCCCCCTGACGGCCCGCGAGGCGACCGATTTCGCCGCCACCATCGCCGCGGCCCTGGCCGCTGCACACGCGCGCGGCATCGTCCACCGCGATCTCAAGCCCGAGAACATTTTTTGCGTCGGTGGCAACGGCCTCAAGGTCCTCGATTTCGGGGTCGCCAAGTTCGTTGCCCCACTCGATGCGGTCACGGCTGAGCCGCCCACGTTCGTGACGGCCGGTCAACAGATCATCGGCACGCCGGCCTACATGGCGCCTGAGCAGCTCGAGGGTCGTGCGATCGATCATCGTGCCGATCACTTCGCGTTCGGCGTGGTGGTCTACGAAATGCTGGCGGGGCGGCGACCCTTCACCGGTGCAACGTCGGCCGAAGTGACCGCGGCGATCCTGCGTGACGAGCCGACGCCGCTCGGTGCGGCGCGGCCCGACATTCCGACGGCCCTCGCGCGGATCGTGAGCCGCTGCCTGAGCAAGGAGCCCGATCAACGCTACGAGTCGAGCACCGATTTGGCGCGCATGGTGGCCGACGTGCGCGCCGATTTATCTTCCGCCACCGCGCCGGTAGCGCCGGCACGAGCTCCGGCCAGGCCATTGCGATGGGCGGCACTCGTGGCGGACGCCGCGATCGGGGCCTCCGCTCTGGCATTGATACCCGCGCGTGAGCCGGCGCTCGTCATCTCCTCGCCGCGAATCGCGCAGTGGCCGTGCTCCCATTCACCATCATCGGCGCGGCGGAGCCATATCTGGCTGACGGCGTCACCGAGGCTGTGACGCGGGAGCTGGGTCACATCGAAGGGGCGCGCGTCATCGCATCGAACGCGGCTTTTACGTATCGCGGCCGCACGGACGACGCGCGCGCCATTGGTCGAGAGCTTGGCGTCGAGGTGTTAGTGCGCGGCTCGCTGCAACGCGCCGGCGAGCGGCTCCGCGTGAGCGCCTCTCTCATCAATGCGGCCGACAACACCACGCTCTGGAGCCAGCATTACGATCGCAGCACCGACGATATTTTGTCGGTCCAGGACGACATCTCCTGGCAGGTGGCAGCGATGCTGGCCGCACGGATTGGCGCGGCCGCGCCAACGCGCCCCGCTCATGCGCCGAAAACAACCCCCGACGCCTACGACGCCTACCTGCGTGGCATCAGCGAGATGCGCGGTGGTCCCGGGCAACTGGCCGGAGCGATTCGGGAGCTCAAACGCGCCGTCGCCCTCGATCCGAACTTCGCGTTGGCACGCGCGAAGCTCGCCAGTGCCTACACGCAGCAGTTCTTCTACAACGCTTCCGATCCGGCGCTGGAGCAAGAAGCGTTCATCGAAATCCAGCGCGCCCTCGCCATCAATCCGGACCTGGCCGAAGCCTATCTCGCGCGCGCGCAGCTGACGTGGAATCTGCGCAACGGATTCCCGCACGAGCGCGCCATCGCGGATCTCCACCGCGCAATCAAAGCCAATCCCAGCCTGGCCGAGGCGCACGTCGAATTGGGGAAGGTGTACGTGCATGTCGGGCTCATCGACAAGTCGATCGCCGCCAATCAAGAAGCACTACGGCTCGACCCGCGGGCCACCGCGGCCACGCAGCGATTGATCGCGGCATGGATCGATGGCGGCAGGACGCGGGAATTGATCGACGCATTAGGGCGTGATCCGCAATGGCCGGCACGGGCGCGAGCCACCGCATTCCTGTATCTGGGGCGCACGAAGGACGCGATCGACACGATTATTCCGCGTGGTGCCTCAATGGCGGCGTTGAGGAAGATCGAGATGAACGAGATAGCGCTTCTCGCGCACGCGTACGCGCGCGAGAAGCGGGCGGCTGATGCGCAAACAGCGTTGCGCCTTGCCATACCGCTGGCCGCCAACGCCACGGGCCTGTCAGATACGCACCATGCACAGTTCGAGATCGCCTGCGCGTACGCGTTACTGGGCAACCCTGACAAGGCGGTGGAGTGGGTCACAAAAGCCGCGAACGAGGGCTACCCGTCGTACCCCCGGATTTCAACCGAGCCAGACCTGCAGAGCCTCAGCGCGCACCCGGGTTTCATCAAACTGCTGGAGCGGCTTCGCCAGGATTACGAGCGTTGGCGGACGAGCTTGTAACCGCAAGCCAAACGCGTCACGCTTGATTACGGCCGACGCAGGTGCTACGCTGGCAGCTCGTCTGTTAACTGTTTGTAACGCAAGGAGATACGAGCATCAGCACGGCGTCAATGCGCAAGGTCACGGTGCCCGAGGCGGGCGTCACTACGCTCTTCGGCGCGTACGACGATAACCTCCGGCAACTCGAATCCCTCCTCAACGTCCGCATTCGCACCCAGGGCCACGAGCTCATGGTCGAAGGTGATGCGGCTAATACCGCCAAGGTCGCGCGCCTGGTCGAGCAATTGGGCGTCCTGATCGGCGAAGGCCATGCGATTAACGACAAAGACGTGAAGACCGCCGCGCAACTGGTGGCCGACGATGCAGCGATCGATCTTCGCGACTACTTTCTCAAGGACGGCCAGCTGCGGACGGCCGGCAAGCGCCGCATTGCCGCGAAGTCGGCGAACCAGCGTCGCTACCTCGAAGCGATCGATCAATACGACATCGTGTTCGGCATCGGCCCTGCCGGCACCGGCAAAACCTACCTCGCGATGGCGCAAGCGGTGACCTACCTGCTCGCGAAGAAAGTCAGCCGCATCGTGCTGGTGCGGCCGGCGGTGGAAGCGGGCGAGAAGCTCGGCTTTCTTCCCGGCGATCTGCAGGAGAAGGTCAATCCCTATCTGCGGCCGCTCTACGACGCGCTCTACGACATGCTCGATGTCGAAAAGGCCGAAAAGTATCTCGAGCGCGGCGCAATCGAAGTGGCGCCGCTCGCCTTTATGCGCGGCCGCACGCTGAACGACGCGTTCGTGATCCTCGATGAGGCCCAGAACACCACCACCGAACAGATGAAAATGTTCCTGACCCGCCTCGGCTTCGGCTCCAAGGCCGTGGTCACCGGCGACGTCACCCAGATCGACCTGCCGGGTGCACGCCTCTCGGGTCTCGTGCAGGCGATGGAGGTGGTCGGCAAGGTTGAGGGAATCTCCTTCATCTACTTCGACGAACGCGACGTCGTCCGACACAAACTGGTACAGGCAATTGTCAAGGCATATGACGCGTATGGCAGCGGCCCGTCTACGCGTTAGCGTCGCGACGCCCGACTTCGTCCAGCCTTCGCGGAAGAGCACCGCTTCGGCGAGACAGGCTCTTGAGGTACGGGGATTGGGTCCCTGGGTGGTGAAGCACGCGCCAGCGAAAGCCAAAGGCGATCTGAGCATTGCAATCGTGTCCGATCGCCGCATGCGCGCACTGAATCGTCAGTTTCGCGGCAATGACGCGGTCACGGACGTGCTCTCGTTTCCAGCTGACACTTCGACGTCGCTCAGGGCCAGCGAGCCGCGGTTCCTCGGCGATATCGTGATCGCGTCGGGGGTTGCGACGAAGCAGGCCAAGGCCGCCGGTCACACCTTGCAGACCGAGGTTCGCGTGCTCGCGCTGCACGGCCTGCTGCACCTGATCGGTTACGACCATGAGTCAGACGACGGGATGATGGCTCGGGCTGAGAGGCGTTTGCGCAAGAAAGCCGGACTCAAGGAAGGATTGATAGAGCGGGCGAAATGACACCGCTGTTGTTGTTCATCCTGGGATGTGCCGTGACCTACCTTGGCACCGTCTCAGCGGCGTTCAATGCGCTGATGCGGCTGTCGCTGCGCATCCACGCCGAACGCACCGACCGGGATGATTCGCTGGGCTGGTACCTGGAGGATCCGCGACGCTTTTTTGTGCCGGCGCGCATGCTCAGCACCACCCTGACGGTGCTCGCGGCGGCGTTGCTGGCACGCGTCACCGGTCTCAGTTCCGCGGGCTTTCCCGTCCTGATCCTGTCGATCGTCGCGATCGTGATCACCTGCGAGCACCTGATCCCGCTGTTGATCGTGCGGCGCGATCCCGAGCGCGTGCTCGACGTGCTGTTGCCGTCCTTCGATGTCATGGCCCGATTGATGAAGCCGCTGACCTCGACGCTGCTGCGCATCGGCACCAGCCGCTCGTCGAAGGAGCGTGCCAACGGCAACGGCCCTCGCGAGCCCACAATGCCCGAAACGCTCGCCTCCACAACGGAGTCCACCGCCACCGAGCAGCAGGAACAGCACGAAGCGGTCCAGGAAGGCCAGGCGCGCGAGCTGCTGCGCAACCTCGCCGACTTCCGCGAGACGATGGTGCGCGAAGTCATGACGCCGCGGCCCGACATCATCGCCATCGAAAATACCGCCACCGTCGACCAGCTGCTGACGTTGTTCCGCGAACAGCAGTACTCGCGGCTGCCGGTCTTCAACGAGACGCTGGACAACGTGGTCGGCATCCTGTTCATCAAGGACCTGCTGCAGCAGCTGCGTTTAGGCCCGGGCCTCACAGGACCGATTGCGCCGTTCATCCGGCCGGCGCACTTCGTACCCGAAACCAAGCGCGTGCCGGATCTGTTGAAAGAGTTCCAGCGCAAGCGGCTGCAGATTGCGGTGGTCGTCGACGAGTACGGCGGCACCGCGGGACTTGTGACCGTCGAAGATTTGCTCGAAGAGATCGTCGGCGAGATTCGCGACGAATACGACGTCGAAGTCGAACGCATCGTCGACGAAGGCCAGGGCAAGTTCCTGTTGAGCGGCAGCGTGCACGTGGAAGAGATGGCCACGCTGATGAAGGTGGGTGTCGAAGGTCAGGGCTTCGAGACCGTTGGCGGATTCCTGCTGTCGCGGCTCGGCCGCGTGCCGGCCGTCGGCGACCATTTCGAAGTCGACAGCCTGGACGTGGAAATCGTCGAGACCGAGCAGCGACGCATCACCCGCGTGCGCATGAGCCGCCTCGAACCGGTCGCCAGCGGCGACTCGGCCCAGAACGCATGAAGGCCGGCTTCGTGGCGCTGGTCGGCCGGCCCAATGCCGGTAAGTCCACGCTCCTCAATCACCTGGTCGGCCAGAAGCTGGCGATCGTCTCCGACAAACCACAGACCACGCGCAATCGGATTGTCGGGGTCAAACAGGTCGTCGGGCCGTCAGGCGGTCAGGCCGTCGGGCAAATCGTCTTTCTCGATACACCAGGTATCCATAAGCCGTTGCATCGCCTCAACGTGCGCATGGTGGATACGGCGATCGATACCTTCGGCGAAGTCGACCTCATCGCGGTGGTCATCGATGCCAGCGAGGCGAGCGGCGGCGGCGACCGATTCCTGCTCGACCTGGTGGCACGCTCGCAGACGTCGCGGATCCTGGTGCTGAACAAAATCGATCTGGTCCAGAAGCAGAACCTGTTGCCGCGCTTGCTCGAGTTCGACAAGGAGGGCTTCGAGGAACTGGTACCGATCTCCGCGAAGACGGGCGACAACGTCGACCGGCTCGAGCAGGTGATGCTCGCGCGGATGCCCGAGGGCGATGCGATTTATCCCGAGGATTACCTGACCGATCAGCCCGAGCGATTCTTCGTGGCGGAACTGGTCCGCGAACAGGTCTTGCAGCAAACCCATGACGAGCTACCGTTCTCGACCGCGGTGGTGGTGGACAAGTTCGAGGAAGCCGACGCCAAGGGCCTGATGCGCTTCTACTGCACGATCCTCGTCGATCGCGATTCGCAGAAGCCGATCATTGTCGGGAGAGCCGGCGCGATGATCAAGGCGATCGGCACGGCCGCCCGGAAAGAGCTCGAACGTTTCTTCGATGCGCGCGTGTTTCTCGATCTGCACGTGAAGGTGCGCGAGGGCTGGCGCGAAGACGAACGCATGCTGGATTCACTAGGTCTTCCCAAGCGCCGCAAGTAGGTCCGCCTCAAGGCGGACACCACAGAACATTTTGTACAACCCGCAGTTTTTCCAGTGGTGTCCGGCTTTAGCCGGACTAAAATTGCACGGATCTCATGGCACCGCAGCGCAGAATTGACGTCGTTCTCGACTCGGTCAAGCGGTTACTCCGCATTGGCGCGACAGCCAATCTGCTGAACCTGCTGCAGAAGCAGCATCCTGCGGACCTCGCGCAGGTCTTCGGCTCCCTTCACGACACCGAACGCCAGGCAGTTTTTTCACTCCTGATCGATCGCAGCGGCCGACTGGCCATGGAAACCGTCAGCGAAATGGGCCCGGAAGAGGGCGCCAAGCTGCTGACGGGCCGCTCCGCGGATGAAATTGCCCGGTTGTTGCAGGAACTGCCATCGGATGACGCCGCCGCGTTGATCGACTACCTGCCTGAGGAGTTGTCCACCGAAGTCCTGGAGCTCATGCGGCGGCGCGAATCCGACCAGGTCGAGAGCCTCCTCGAGTACGGCGAACAAACCGCCGGCCGCATCATGAACCCACAGGTGTTCGCGCTTGGCGAAGACCTGACGGTGGGTGAGGCGATCACGATGTTGCAGAGCTCGCGCGACGTCGAAATGGTGTTCTATCTCTACATCGTCGATGCGCGGCGCCATCTCGTCGGCGTGACATCGCTACGGCGTTTGCTGCTGGTGTCGCCGGAGACGCCGCTCAAGCGGATCATGACGCCGGAAGTCACCAGCGTCCGCGTCGATACCGACCAGGAAGAAGTGGCGCGGCAGGTGGCGTCGTATAACCTGCTCGCCGTTCCGGTCGTCGACGAAGAGAACAAGCTCGTTGGCATCGTCACGGTTGATGACGTGATCGACGTCATCAAGGACGAAGCCTCGGAAGACTTGCTGCTGCTGGCCGGCGTGTCCGGCGACGAGCGCATTGCGACGCCGGCGTCCGAAGCGATTCGCAGGCGCCTGCCGTGGCTCGGCGTGAATCTCGTCACGGCCTTCCTCGCCGCGTCGGTGGTCTCGTTGTTTGAAGGCACGATTCAACAAGTGACGGCGCTCGCGGTGTTCATGCCGATCGTCGCGGGAATGGGCGGCAACGCGGCGACGCAAACGCTGACGATCATCGTGCGCGGCCTGGCGCTCGGCGAGTTGTCGTGGGCCAGCGGCCGGAAGGCGTTGGCGAAAGAAGCGACGATCGGCCTCGGCAACGGCCTGGTGTTGGGCACGGTTGCGGCGGGCATTGCGTGGGCGACCAAGGGCGACCCGATGCTCGGATTGCTGCTTGGCATGGCCATGGTGGTGAACATGTTCGTGGCGGCGACGGCCGGCACGCTGGTGCCGCTCGGCTTGAAGGCGATGAAAATAGACCCGGCGCTGGCCTCGTCCGTCTTCATCACCACTTTCACCGACGTCGTTGGTTTCGCGTCGTTCCTGGGGCTGGCGACGGTGTTCCTGCGGTATCTGGTCAAAGTACAATAGACGGCTACGGATGCCGCTGTTTACGGCCGAAGCTCTCATTCTTCGCACTTACAAGCTGGGCGAAGCGGACCGCATCGTGGTCTTCCTGACGCGCGATCGCGGCAAGAAGCGGGGCGTCGCCAACAATGCGAGAAAGTCGCGCAAGCGGTTCGGGGCGGCGCTCGAGCCGTTCACTGAAGTGCGCGTGTCGTACTTCGAGAAGGAACAGCGCGAACTGGTGACGGTGAATTACGCGGAGCCGGTGCGCTCGCCCCTGTCGTCGACCACCCCGGAGGCGCTCGGCTACAGCCATTATTTCGCCGAGTTGATCGACGAGTGGGCGGCGGACGCGGACGTTGACGAGCGGTTGTATCGATTGGGCACCTCCGCGCTCGACGCGCTGGTCTGCGGCACCCAGGTGGACGCGCTCGCGCGTTACTTCGAGTGCTGGTTGCTGCGGCTGCAGGGCGTATCGCCGGAGGCGGCGTCGCTATCGTCCGGCGCCCGGACGTTCCTTGACGGCGTTCGCAGGGTTGCGCCGCGTGATGTAGAAACGCTGGGCGCCAGCGTTCCAGTACTACGGGAGATAGAGCTGTTTCACCGGAAATTGATATCCATGCACCTCGAGAGGGAGCCGCGGTCGGTTCGCGTGTTGAACGAAATGCGGCGGTCGTAACGTGACATTCCAGGATCTGATCCTCAAACTGCAGCACTTCTGGTCGTCGCACGGCTGCCTGATTCAGCAGCCGCTGGATATCGAGGTCGGCGCCGGCACGTCGCATCCGGAAACGCTGCTGCGCGTGCTCGGGTCCACGCCGTGGAACGTGGCCTATATCCAGCCGTCGCGGCGGCCGGATGACGGACGCTTCGGCCAGAATCCGAATCGGCTGTTCAAGCATCACCAGCTGCAGGTGATCCTGAAGCCGTCCCCTGACCAAGTGCAGCAGCTGTATCTCGACAGCCTCGAGTCGGTCGGCATCAATCCCCGCCAGCACGACATCCGCTTCGAAGAAGATAACTGGGAGTCGCCGACGCTTGGCGCGTGGGGCATCGGCTGGCAGGTGATGCTCGACGGCACCGAGATCACGCAGTTCACCTACTTCCAGCAAGTCGGCGGCATCGATCTGTCGCCGATCTCCTGCGAGATCACCTACGGCATCGAACGCATCGCGATGTTCCTGCAGAAGGTCGACAACGTGTTCGACGTCGAGTGGGGCGGCGGCAAGAAGTACGGCGACGTGAGGCTCCGCGACGAGGTCGAGCAGTCGAAATATGCATTCAACCAGGACACCGGGATCGATCGGGAGCGCTACTCCGCGTATCACCGGCACATGTTCGATGAGACCTACAAATTTGCCGAGGACCTGTTGGCGGGCGGGCTGATCCTGCCGGCGCTCGAACATTGCCTGAAGTGTTCGCACCTGTTCAACCTGCTCGACTCGAGCGGCAGCGTCGGCGTCACCGAACGCATGGCCTACATCCTGCGCGTGCGAAAACTCGCGCTCGCGATTTGTGCGGCGTACGTGGGCCAGGGATCAGGGATCGGGGATCAGGGATCAGTGGGCAGAAGTAATGGATAGAGAGCTGCTCCTCGAGCTCGGATTGGAAGAGATTCCGGCCAGTTGGCTGCCTGCGCTAACGAGGCAGCTCGGGACCGTTCTGGAAGCCAAGTTGAAGGAAGCGCGGCTCATGACCGACGAGCCGATCGAAACCTTCAGCACGCCACGCCGCTTGACGGTGCGTTCCGCCAAGATCTCCGAACGCCAGACCGATCTCGAGGAGCTCCTGACGGGCCCGCCGGTTTCCGCGGCATTTGGCGCGGACGGCCAGCTCACGCCCGCGGGCGCCGGCTTCGTCAAGAAACACGGCGCGACCGAGGATCAGATCGAGCGCGTCAAGACGCCGAAAGGCGAGTACATCGGCATCCGCAAGCACCAGCGCGGCAAGGCCGCGGTCGATGTGCTGCCCGATGTGCTGACCGGCGTGCTGCGCGGCATGTCGTTTCCGAAGCAGATGCGTTGGGACGCGCTGCTCGACGATGGCAAGGGCGAGCTTCCGTTCGGGCGTCCGATTCGCTGGATCCTCTATCTGTTCGGCGGCCGCGTGGTGCCGTTCACGATCGGCCGTTCGCCGCTTGCGTCAGGGTTGCGTGTCCAGGAGATCAGCTCGGGCTCGAACACCTATGGGCACCGGTTCCTGACGATGAGCGGCCGCGCGGGACGCGCCGTGAAGGTCAAGAACTTTGACGACTACCGCAGGCGCCTCGGTGAACACTTCGTGATCCTCGATCGCAACGAGCGTCACGATCGGATCGCGCGGGAGCTGGATGCGGAAGGCCGGCGGCGCGGCGGCCGCATCGCGCGGGCGCTGGTCGGCCAGGGCATGCTTGAAGAGGTCCCGGATCTCGTCGAGTATCCAGTCGTTGCCTCAGGATCGTTCTCCGAGGAGTTTCTGAAGCTCCCTGAAGAAGTGCTGACGACCACGATGATTCATCACCAGCACTTTTTTCCGATCGCCAGCGATCAGGGCAAGCTGCTGCCGGTATTCCTCGCGGTGCTCAACATGGAGCCGGAGCACCCGGAGGTGATCGCGCGCAACATGGAGCGCGTGCTCACCGCGCGCCTGCGTGACGCGCAGTTCTTTTTTCAAAGCGATCGACAGCAGCCGCTCGCGGAGCATCAGAAGCGGCTGGACACGGTGCTGTTTCACAAGAAGATCGGCACGTATCTCGAAAAGTCGGAGAAGGTGTCGGGGCTGGCGGCGCACATCGCGGCTGGCATTTTCAAGAAGCCGGACGTCGCCGAGCTGGCGCGCGAAGCCGGGCGTCTTTGCAAAGCGGACCTGGCGACGGACATGGTGCGCGAGCTGACCGAGCTCCAGGGCACGATGGGCGGCATTTACGCGCGCGAGGACGGGCGGCCGGAAGAGGTCTGGAAGGCGATCTACTTCCACTATCTGCCGGTTGGCGTCGAAGCCACCGCGCCACCGACCCGCGAACAACTCGGTAAGGCGGCGATCACGTGGGCCGCCGTCTCACTGGCGGACAAGCTGCACAGCGTCACGAGCATGTTTGCGGCCGGTGAGCGGCCGACCGGATCGCGCGATCCATACGGGCTGCGACGCGCGGCTCAGGGCATCGTCCGCATCCTCGTGGATTTGCCGGAATTGACCGGTCTCGATCTCCGGTTGACACTCGCCGACCTCGTGAGTGAACCCGCCGATGAGGCGTTCTGGTCGTTCATGACGGACCGAGTCCGATTTGTGCTCGAGCAGCGCGGCTACGATCCGCGCAACGTCCGCGCCGTCACGCATGGCGATCCCGCCGCCGTCAGTCCGCTCGTCGCGAAGCGCAAGCTCGAGACGCTGCCCGAGTTCACGGAGTCCGACGACTTCAAGCAGCTCGCGGGCCTGTTCAAGCGCGTCCGCAATATCGCGAAGAACCTCGATGCCGCATCACCCGGTCTTGGCGGCACGCTGACGGAGCCGGCGGAGCTGGCGCTCGCGGCGGAAGTCGCTCGCCTCGCGCCGCTTGTCGAAGCGGCGGTCAAGTCTGGCAGTGGGTACCGGCAGGCCTTTGCGGAAGCGGCAAAGGCCGGCCCCGCCGTCGCGAAGTTTTTCGACGACGTGATGGTCATGGCTGAAGATGCGAAGCTGCGCGACGCGCGGCTTCGTCTGTTGAAGCGGCTCGAGGGGCTCATCCTCCAGCTCGCGGACGTATCTGAGATAGTTGCTGAAGTGGAGAAGTAGGTAATGGCGAAGAAGACGAACACCAAGCAGAGCGTAGCCACGAAGAACACGAAGTCAAAGACTTCTAAAGGACCGAAACAGTTTGTCTATTTCTTCGGCAATGGCAAGGCGGACGGCAACCGCACGATGAAGGACACGCTCGGCGGCAAGGGCGCGGGCCTCGCCGAGATGACCAACGCGGGCCTGCCGGTGCCGGCCGGGTTCACGATCTCGACCGACGCGTGCAATCTGTATTACGCCAACAAGGCCAAGCTGCCCACCACCATCGAGACCGAGATGATCGCGCAGCTGCGCAAGCTCGAGAAAGTCGCGGGCGCGCAGCTGGGATCGAAGAAACAGCCGCTGCTCGTCTCGGTGCGCTCGGGCGCAAAGTTCTCGATGCCCGGCATGATGGACACGATTCTCAACCTCGGCTTGAACGACGAGACCGTCGAAGGCTTGAAGGCGTGGACCGGCAACGGCCGCTTCGCGTTCGACAGCTATCGCCGCTTCATGCAGATGTTCGGCAGCGTCGTGCTGGAGATCCCGAAGGCGAGGTTCGAGCACGAGTTCGAAGGCGTCAAGCGCGCACAGCAAGCGAAGCTGGACACCGATCTCGATGAGGCCGCGCTGCGTGAAGTGGTCGCCGCCTACAAGAAGGTCGTCAAGACCGAGAGCAAGAAGGACTTCCCCCAGGATCCGATGGAGCAGTTGCGCGGCGCGCGCAACGCGGTGTTCCGCTCGTGGAACAACGCGCGCGCCAGGGAATACCGCCGCATCTATGACATTCCGGACTCAATTGGCACCGCCGTCAACATCCAGATGATGGTATTCGGCAACACCGGTGATCGGTCCGGCACCGGCGTCGGCTTCACGCGCAATCCCGCCACCGGCGCGAAGGAATTCTTCGGTGAGTTCCTGATCAACGCGCAGGGCGAAGACGTCGTTGCCGGCATCCGCACGCCGCAGCCGATCGTCGAGCTCGAGAAGGTGATGCCGAAGGCCTACAAGCAGCTACGCGACATCACCACCAAGCTCGAACGCAACTACAAGGACATCCAGGACTTCGAATTCACGATCCAGGATGAAACGCTCTACATGCTGCAGACCCGCAGCGGCAAGCGCACGGGCTACGCGGCGGTTGTCATCGCCACGGATTTCGTGAAAGAGAAGCTGGTCACTCCCAAGGAAGCGATCCTGCTGGTCGATCCGGAAGCGCTGTCGCAGCTGCTCGCGCCAGGCTTCGACCCCAAGGAATGGAAGTCGCACGAGACCGTCACCAGGGGCCTGCCGGCCTCGCCCGGCGCGGCCTGCGGCAAGGTAGTGTTCTCGTCCGAGACCGCGGTCGAGTGGACCAACAAGGGCGAGCCGGTGGTCCTGGTCCGCCGGGAAACCGTTCCCGATGATATTCACGGCATGTGGGTGTCGCAGGGCATTCTGACCGCCACCGGCGGCATGACCTCGCACGCCGCCGTGGTTGGCCGCCAGATGGGCAAGCCGTCAATCGTCGGCGCCGGCGAGCTGCGCATCGATGAGCACGGCAAGTCCTTCACGGTGAACGGCAAGACCGTCAAGCAGGGCGACTATGTGGCGTTCGACGGCTTGACGGGAGAAGTCAAGCTCGCCAAGGTCGCGTCGCAGCCGAGTGAGATTCTCCAGGTGGTCGCAGGCAAGATGAAGCCGGCGGACTCGCCGATCTATCAGCGCTTTAACACGCTGCTCGGCTGGACCGACCAGTTCCGCCGCCTCGGTGTGCGCGCCAACGCGGACCAGCCCGACCAGGCGGAGCTCGCATATGCCTTCGGCGCCCGCGGCATCGGCCTGTGCCGCACCGAGCACATGTTCTTCGGCGAAGGCCGCATCCCGATCGTGCAGCGCATGATCCTCGCGGACAACGAAGCCGACCGCCGCGCCGCGCTCAATGAGCTGCTGCCGATGCAGCGCGAAGACTTCTACGGCGTCTTCAAGGGCATGAAGGGCACGCCGGTGACGATCCGCACCATCGATCCGCCGCTGCACGAATTCCTGCCGAAGCGCGAAGACCTGATGGTCGAGATCGCTGTCATGGAGTCGAAGGGGCAGAAGGGCAAGGCGCTCGTCGACAAGAAGGCGCTGCTCTCGCGCGTCGAACAGTTGCACGAGTTCAACCCGATGCTCGGCCACCGTGGCGTGCGCCTCGGCATCACCTATCCCGAGATCACCGAGATGCAGACCCGCGCGATCATGGAGGCGGCCTGCAAGCTCAACAAGGAAGGCCTCAAGGTCGTCCCCGAGATCATGATTCCGCTGGTCGGCGACGTCCGCGAGCTGCGCGATCAGAAGCTGATTGTCGATCGCGTCTGCGCCGAGGTGATCAAGGAGCAGGGCATCAAGATCAAGTACCTGGTCGGCACGATGATCGAAGTGCCGCGCGGGGCGCTGACCGCCGACGAGGTCGCGAAGGAAGCCGAGTTCTTCTCGTTCGGCACCAACGACCTGACCCAGATGACCTTCGGGTTCTCGCGCGACGACGTCGGCAAGTTCCTGCGGGTCTACCAGGACAAGAAGATCCTCGAACGCGATCCGTTCGCGACCTTCGACGCCAGCGGCACCGGGCAGCTGGTGGCGATGGCGGTGCAGAAGGGCCGCGCGACCCGCAAGGACATCAAGCTCGGGATCTGCGGTGAGCACGGCGGCGACCCGTCGTCGATTCACTTCTTCCACAAGGTGGGGCTCGATTACGTGAGCTGCTCGCCGTATCGCGTGCCGGTGGCGCGGTTGGCCGCGGCGCAGGCCGCGCTCAGCGTCAAGGTCGGCGATTGATCAGGTATTTCGTCCACAGGGGAGGTCGCACCGAGCTGGTCGACCACCTCGACCCGGCGTTGCTGTCGCGCGGCAGCGGCGCCGTGGTGTGGGCGGATGTCGCGGAACCGACCGACGCGGACGCGCTCGTGCTCCGCGAGCAGTTCGGCCTGCACGAACTGCCGGTCGAGGCCGCGCTGCGGCGCGAGACCCATCCCAAGGTCGAAAGCTTCGGCGAGTATCTCTACATCGTGCTGCACGGCATCAACTTCCAGGCGGCGGACCATACCTTCGAAACGCACGAGACCGATTTTTTCCTGGCGCCGAATTTCCTGGTGACCATTCATGACGGGCAGCGGCGCAGCATCGCCGACGTGGGCGATCTGTGCATGCGATCGACGCATGTCCTCTCCGAAGGCCCGGTCGCGCTGCTGCATCGCATCGTCGACACGATGGTCGACCATTACCGGCCCGAGGTCGACGAGCTCGAAGAGCGCCTCGACCAAATCGAAAAGCGTGTCATCGAGATGCCGACGGAATCGCTGACCGGCGACATCCTGAACGTCAAGCACGACGTCACCTCATTACGGCGCGTCGTGGTGCCGCAGCGCGATGTGGTCGGCCGGCTGGCGCGTCGTGAGTTCGACCTGATTGGCCAGGAAATGGCGTACCGCTTTCGCGACGTCTACGATCAGTTCGCGAGAATGGCGGACGATGCGATCGTGTTCCAGGATCGGGTGACCGGAATATTCGACGCCCACCTGGCGAGCGTCTCCAACCGGCTGGCCGACGTGTCCAAGGTGCTCGCGGTGATTGCGGCGCTGTTTGGGCCGCTGACCGTGATCACCGGTCTGTTTGGCATGAACGTGCCCTTGCCGACCCTGTTCGGCAGCCCTGAGCACCAGTTCTGGGAAATCGTCGGCATCATGGTGCTGTCGAGCGCCACGTTGTTCCTGTGGTTCCGAAAATCAGGCTGGTGGTAAATGGGGCGCATCACCCGGCTCCCCGACGATCTCGCCAATCAGATCGCCGCGGGCGAAGTGGTCGAGCGGCCGGCGTCAGTCGTCAAGGAACTGGTTGAGAACGCCATCGACGCCACGGCCACCCGCATCATCATCACCGCCGAGTACGGCGGTAAGAAACTGATCCGGGTCGAAGACGACGGCAGCGGGATGGATCCGGATGATGCGCGCCTCTGTCTCGACCGGCATGCCACTAGCAAGATTCGCCGGGCCGAAGACCTCGCCGCCATCGCGACGCTTGGTTTCCGCGGCGAAGCTCTGCCATCGATCGCATCGGTATCGCATTTTCGCCTGCGCACGCGCGCCCGCGGCGCCCAGAGCGGCACCGAGATTCGCGTCACTGCCGGGATCATCGAGTCGGTGGCCGAGGCAGGTGGGCCCGAAGGCACGATGATCGAAGTCGCCGACGTGTTCTACAATCTGCCAGCGCGCCGCAAGTTCCTGAAGTCCGACGCGGCCGAAGCGGCGCAGATCTCGCGCTTCGTCACCCAGTTAGCGTTGTGTTACCCCGAAGTCGGTTTCACGCTCACCAGCTCCGGCCGCAAGGTGATCGCCGTGCCGCCGGTGACGAGCCTCTCGGATCGTCTCTATCAGCTGTATGGCGATCGCCACGACCTGGTGCAGGTCGATCGGGAATTCGGCGGCGTGCGGCTGCACGGGTTCATCGCCGCCCTCGCCGAACAAGGACCAGTGCGCGGCCCGCAGCACGTGTTCGTCAATCGCCGCATCGTCAAGGACAAGACGATTGCCCACGCGATTCTCGATGCTTATAGCGTGGCGACGAACAAGGAACGCAGCCCCGAGGTGCATTTGTTCCTCGAGGTGCCGCCGGACCGAGTCGACGTAAACGTGCACCCGACCAAGGCGGAAGTCCGCTTCAGAGAGCAGTCCCAGATTCATCAGATCGTTCGTCATGCGCTCGGCGATGCGTTGGGGAAAGGACCCGCACCGGAACTGACGTTGCGCACCAGCGACCTGATGCCGGGTCGGCCGATGCAGCCGTCGATACCCGGGGCGCTCGCGGGCGGCTCATTTCCCAGTCGGTGGGCGCCGCCCCCAGTTCGAGACGAGGGTTCAGGACGAGGGTTCAACACGGTAGTTCAAGACGCTGGTTCGCTCTCGAACCGTCGTGATGAACCTTCGTCGGGAACCTCCGCCCTAAACCCTCGTGATGAACCCGCGGTCCCAGCCGTGAGGCCGATGATCGCCCTGGGCCAGTTCCGCGACACGTTCATCATCGCGATGGACGACGAAGGCCTGTGCATCATCGATCAGCACGTCGCACATGAACGGGTGCTGTTCGAACGGATCATGGAGAAACTGACCAGCGAATCGCTCGAGAGCCAACGGCTGCTGATTCCTGCGGTGCTGGAACTGCCACCGGCCGAACGCGCGGCGCTGGTCGGGAAGTCGGAGGCGCTGGCGCGATTCGGGTTCGAGGTCGAGGAGTTCGGCGGCGACAGCATCAAGGTGACGGCGATGCCGGCCCTGCTCGACCCGCACGAGTGCGACGCGGCGCTACGCGCGTTGGCAGAGGATCTCGAAGGGCTCGATCGCGGCCTGCGCATCGAGGATGCGCTGAAGCAGATCGCGGCCACGACTGCCTGCCATGCGGCGGTCAAGGCGCATTACCCGCTGACGCTGGAGAAGATGCATCACATCCTGGACGAGCTGCGCGCCACCGCCTACTCGACGGTGTGCCCCCATGGGCGGCCGGTGATGCTGCGCATCACCCGTCGCGAGATCGAAAAGAACTTCGACCGAATCTAATGAGGAACCTCACCCGTCATCTCTATTTCTGGGTGCTCCTCGCCATCCTCCTCGGCGGAACCATCGGCTACGTCAGTCCAGAAACAGGCGTTGCGCTGAAACCGCTCGGCGACGGGTTCATTGCGCTGATCAAGATGCTGATCGCACCGATCATCTTCTGCACGGTGGTCCTCGGCATCGCCGGCGCGGGCAACATGAAGAAGGTCGGGCGCGTCGGCGGCAAGGCGCTGCTGTATTTCGAGGTGGTCTCCACGGTTGCGCTCGTCATCGGCCTGATCGTCGCAAATGTTCTCCGGCCGGGCGACGGGTTTAACGCCGATCCCGCATCGCTCGACGCCGCGGCGGTGGCCGGCTACGCGAAAGTCGCGGCCAGTCAGAGCACCGTCGACTTCGTTCTGAACGTCATCCCGCGCACGTTCTTCGACGCCTTCACCGGCTCCGGCGACCTGCTGCAGGTGTTGTTCGTCGCGGTGCTGTTCGGATACGCGATGACGCATCTCGGGCAGGAAGGCAACATCGTCCACCAGGTGATCACGACGGCATCGCACGTGTTCTTTCGCATGATGAATGCGCTGATGATGCTGGCGCCGATCGGCGCCGGCGGGGCAATGGCGTTCACCATCGGCCGCTACGGCGTGGAGGCACTGAAGCCGCTGGCATTCCTGATGGGTAGTTTCTACCTGACGTGCCTGCTGTTCATCTTCGTGGTGCTCGGCACGATCGCGGCGATCACCGGCTTCAGCATTTTCCGCTTCATTGCGTACATCAAAGAGGAGTTGCTGACGGTGCTCGGCACCTCGTCGTCCGAGTCAGCGCTCGTCCCGTTGATGCAGAAGCTCGAGCGCCTTGGTTGTTCGAAGTCAGTGGTCGGCCTGGTCGTGCCGGCGGGCTATTCGTTCAACCTTGACGGCACGAATATCTACCTGACGATGGCGGCGTTATTCGTCGCACAGGCGCTCAACATCGATCTCACCGTGCGCCAGCAATTGACGATCCTCGGTGTGGCGATGCTGACATCCAAGGGCGCGTCGGGTGTCACCGGCGCGGGATTCATCACGCTCGCCGCGACGCTCGCCGTGGTGCCGTCGATCCCGGTGGCCGGCCTGGCGCTGATCCTCGGCGTCGATCGGTTCATGTCCGAGGCGCGCTCTCTGACTAATTTCGTCGGCAACGGTGTGGCCGCGATAGTCGTGGCGCGTTGGGAGAACGAGCTGGACCTGGTCGCGTTGCGTCGCGAGTTGGCCCAGCCCTGATTCGCTTCTAGGGCAGCGCGAACGCCTGCAGTCCGTTCGCTAATTGCACCACGACGTACTGCTTGCCCTGGTGCATGTAGGTCATCATCCCGTAGCGGCTGGCCCCCCCGATGGTGATCGCGCCCACACGGTCGCCCGTTTTCTTATCGATGGCGAACAACTTCTGCCCGCCATCAGCAGTCTGACCGGGCGCAAGCAGCATTGTCGATGTGACGACCAGCGCGCCGAGACCACCCCGACCGAGGTTGGGGTTGACGTTGGCAACGCCCTTCAGCAGCGGATGATTGCGGATTGCATCCTGCTGCGCTTGCGGCGCATCGCCGTAGGGCTTCACCCACAGATATTCACCGGTGTTCAGGTCGATCGCAGAGATGCGGCCAACAGGACCCTTGAACAGCGCCGGGAATCCCGCGAGCGGATCGCCCGGAGTCGCAGCCGCAGCGCCCCCGCGACCCGCACCACCAGCACCGCCACGACCAGCGGCAGGTGCGTCATCGCCGCCGCCGGCAGCGGCCGCCGGTTGGATGCCGGCCTTCTTCGCGGCATCCGGATACATCTCGGTCGCCGCCTTGACTGATTCAGCAGGGCAGCCGGCGCTCGTCGCGACCCAGGCGGCGACCGTCGTTCCGGTCTGGCCGAAGCAGTCGAGCTCGCTTCCAGGGACCACCGTGCGATTGCCACCGCCGCTATGCGACTGAATGTAGATGATGCCCGTCGTCGGGTCGGCCGCCGGCGGGTGGGTGATGTTGGTGCCGCCCGTTTCACCCGGGTAGAAACGGCCGCCGGTAAGTCCGTCCTTGTTGCCGCGGTGGACGACCGGATTGAAAGGCGGCGCGAGCAGACCCTGCTCGGTGACGCGCTTCAGCGCCAGTTCCTTGATCTGCGGGGTGTAATCGATCACGTGCTCGGCGCTGCGACCGATGAACTCGTACGGCGCCGGCTTGATCGGGAACGGCTGCGTCGGCGACAGCTTCTCGCCCGGCACCTTGGACGCCGGCACCGGCCGCTCTTCAAAGCCCCAAATCGGCTGGCCGGTCACGCGATTGAACGCATACAGGATCGATTGCTTGGTCGCCTGGAACACGGCAGGGATACGGCGGCCTCCGACGGTGACGTCCATCGCGATCGGCGCGGTCGGCGTGTCGTAATTCCAGATGTCGTGGTGGACCATCTGGTAGTGCCACAGCCGCTTGCCGGTCTTGACGTCGAGCGCGATGAGGCTGGCGGAGAACAGGTTGTTGCCGGGCCGGAAGCCGCCATACATGTCGACGGTCGCGCTGTTGGTCGGAATGTAAACGATGCCGCGTTCGGCATCGGCGGAGAGCGGCGCCCACGACGACACGTCGCCGGTGGTGCGCCACGCGTCGTTCTCCCACGTCTCATGTCCCACTTCACCAGGGCGCGGAATGACGTGGAATTTCCACAGGAATTTCCCATAGCGGGCGCTGTAAGCGAGGATGTCGCCGGGCACGTTCTCGGTACGCGTCTGGTGATAGCCCTGCTCGGCGGAATTGCCGACGATGATCACATCGTTGACGACAATCGGCGGCGAGGAACTGGTGATGTAACCGAGTTCAAGGGGTACGCCCTCGTTGGCGTTGTAGTTTTGTTTGCGCCGAATCCACGGATCCCAGTCGCGAATCAGGTCTTCGGCGAGATCGACGACGCCGGTGGCCGGGAACCCGGGCAAGGCCACCTGCCTGCCCCAGTTGGGCAGCGGCTGGCCGGTGTCGGCATCGAGCGCCACGAGGAAGAACCCGGGCGTCGCGATGTAGACGACACCCTTGCCGTTGATCTCTCCATACGCCACGCCTTTGCCATATGCGGTGCGCATTGAATACTTCGATCGATACGTGGGCGGTTCAACCCAACTCCACAGCAGCTTGCCGCTGGTCGGATCGATCGACACCACGTGACGCCGCGGCCCGGCGACGCTCAGCAGCTTGCCGCCGACATAACTTGGCGTGGCGCGGGCCGTCATCGGGCCGACAACGTCAACCGGGCTGAACTTCCACGCCTCCTTCAGCATCTCGAAATTCGCCGGAGTGATCTGATCCAGCGGCGAATAACGGGTGTGCCCGATATCGCCGCCGAGGGTGCGCCATTCACCGTTCTCCGTGCCGCGCCGCGCGGGCGTTTGCGCGGAAGGAACCGTCAGGGCGGCCGCGCCGAGGAGACCGAGGGCGAGAATCGCAACAACTGCGCGTGGGTGCCTGATCATGACCGGCAGCCTACGGCCAGTGAGGCTCCGGGTCAATCGATTTCCGCCCGTCGGCTAACATAGGGCGCACATGTCGAGCAGCACCCATCGTGCCGCCGCGCTCGTTGCTGTGGTTACGGCTACGTCGCCATGGGTGTCGACCGGATTCACCCGGTGGAACGCATCGCTGGTCACCTGCAGGGTCACCGGGAAACGGCGTTCTGAATCACACGTCAACGTCCAGACCACGAGGGAGGGCTTATTTCCCGTCCCGCGCCGCCTGAACACAAGGTGGGG
>Ga0136611_10000036_pt1 | contig 69627 bp, 96 predicted proteins | sample AntDrymUQ2232306_2_FD_106645 | JGI IMG/M metagenome (GOLD analysis project Ga0136611, IMG submission 106645) | Polar desert sand microbial communities from Dry Valleys, Antarctica - metaG UQ223 (23.06) | ecosystem: Environmental > Terrestrial > Soil > Desert | place: Antarctica: Dry Valley... | reverse complement strand
TCCCGCCACTTCGGACGCATGCGCTCGTGATATTCTCGGTCGAGTCGATCCAGTAGCTTCGCGCAGCCGCAGTAGAGGCAGCTCTGCGCGGTGCATGGTGGCTTGTCGCATGCCTCATTGAGTCGGCGGCGTTCAGCCTCCCACTTACCTTCCTGTGGCGAGGCGACACGCTCAGACATCCGAGCCCTCCCCGCGCGGCGCACGCGCTGTCTCAGGTAGCCTATGAGCTTCATCGTCGTTCGGCGTCATTCTAGGGCTTCCTTGATGATCTCCAGTTGGAGGTCTAGCTTCTCCGGCGTGGGGTTGGTGCATATCTCACCCTCCAGCCTCCGCAACGCGTCACAGAGACGCCTATTCTCGTTGATGAGGTCTAGCCCTAACTCCGCCCCATCGGGACGCGCGGGTTCGGATTCAAGCCATAGCGTTCGGGGACTCAGTGCACTTACCTCTCATGACCGCATCGCCTCCTCAGCCATATCCAGCCACAGCTCAGCGCACTTCATGCGAGCGCACAGGTCTCCGCGTCCTCCGTGGATGCGAGTGGTGGTGCCATCAGGTTGGAGGATTGTGGCCATGAGTTGGATCGACGTGACGTGTTCAGATAGCTGGACGGCGTGCCGGTCCATCATGTCCGCGACACCGATGGTAATCAGATTCTGCGTCAGGCCTGCTTTGGTTCTGGGCTTCTTCATATCGTAGGTGTGGGTGTCAGTCTTCGAGGATGATCTTCCTCGGGCCGGATTGAGGGGCGCGCAGGGAAGGCTTGGGTTTCGGTGGGGGCTCGGGGGTGCTGGAGCTGGAACTATAGGTCACCATGGGGCCTCCCCACTGTAGCTCTCGGGATCGCCAAGCTCTCCACTCATCGGAACCAGGGTCGGGCGGGCGGAGTGGTATTCCGGTGCTTACTTGGATGTCCTTGAGAAGGCTCTGGGCAAACTTCAGGTAGTCGTCGCTGGGCCTCTGCCCGATATACGTGTCGATCTGTCCGGGGCTCCCGAAGTCCGATTTGATCTCCTTTATGTCGAGCAGGAAGGGCCTGATCTGGCTGAGGGTAGGGCGGCGACCAAGCATGGCATCGCTGATGGGCATGCGTTGCTCCCTGCCGTGGCAGATGAAGCGAAGGGTCTTGGCGCTGGTTCCTGGGTCCCGGTGGAGACGAACCTGCTCGACGCGCTTTTTGCACACCGCGCACTGGAATTGCGCGGCTTCAAGGAGGTCGTCGTAGTTGGGCTCCGAGTCCACTTCATCGGCGAACACCAAACCCGTCTTCTTGTTTTGAATTTCAGGCCCTGGCGGATTTACAAACACCAGCTTGCCCTCTTTGTCGATGTAGCTGGCCATAATCAGATGACGCTAAACACCTCAGACCGCTTGAGCCAGCGAGTCTTGAGCTTGATCTCACGATTCTCCCGGTCGGCCATGACCAGCGGGGTCTTGCGGTTGATTGGTCGAATCACGGGGACCAGTAGCTCCTCTCCGTCTGTGGGGATATTCAGGGTATCAGCGACGATACCGCTGAGCTTGCGCTTGTTCTGGACGAAGTAGATGGGGTCGCCGGGCATTAGGTCGCTCATGACGTGATTGGTAGTGAAGGTTTCTTGGCGTCCGGCAGGTCAGTGGTGTAGCTGCCTTTTTGGAGCGAGGCATGAAGCACCGCGTCCTGCCGGGAAAGAAGCTCCAGGGCCTCCCAGAAGCGATCCTCGGTAAGGAGGGACTGCTTCTCGTTGGCGACGATCTTGGTGAGGGCTTCCTGTGGGGTCATGAGATGGAGCCGTGGGTTTCTATCGAGGATTGTGGCGTGAATTTAAGCTGGTGCCATCTAACCAGAACGATCATCCGGTTGCGGTCGATCGTTTGGGGCTCGCACTGCTCCGGCATAAGGTCCAGGTCATACAGCAGGGACAGGAGTTCTGGGGTTTCGTTGATGTATGATAGAAGGCCCCTGAATGCAGGGCTGAAATCCTCCTGGTTGCCGCCAGGAGCCCCGCTGTGGCCTTTTTCCTCAGAAGTGGGGTCAGGATAGCTGATCGGTGGCTGCGAGGCCAGGATTGGCTCCAGGCTGGCGGGGCTGTAGTTCTCGTTTTTGAGCACCTTGCCGTCCTCGCGGAGCCTGTGCGGGAATTTGGACATATTTGAACGCTGAACCTCATCATCGACCGGCTCCATGTCGATCCCGCAGGCGAGGGCCGTTCCATTCAGGACGTATTTGGAGTCTGCGCAGCCGTCTGCGATCTTCACGAGGTTGCCTGGGTGAATTCCCTCTCCAGTCCACTGCCCTTTGAGCGCATCGACCTCGGTGGTCGTAAAGCAGCTCCCGCAACGCAGCCTGATTCCCAGCCCGTCATGAATGGTCTCCATGGCCTCCTCCAGAATCAGCTTGGCTCGCAGGATGCGGACCTCAAGGCTGGGTATCGTCGGGACCAGCGGGTCTTTAGTGCCAGCGGCGGCGTGGAACTTGGCTACGTTTAGTTGTTCGGTTCTCATAGGTTTGGCAGTCTGCGGCGTGGTGAGTAGAGCCTGAATTTTACGCCCCATCGGTTGAGGATAGTGGCTTTTATGGAGACGTGCTCGAAGGTTTTTCCGAGCTGGCACTCCCGGAGTATCTCCGTGGAGACCTGAATGAGCCCGCAGTCGAACCACAGATCGAGGATCGGTCGAGCCCACAGCCCCAGCGTCTGAAGACTGAGAATGAGGCAGATGATGGCGATGGACCCCCTGAGGCCCTCACCTTGATGGAAGAAGGCGATGGCGAGGAGGGCGGCGAAGACTGCGGTGAAGCAGAAGAGTGAGCGAATAAGCATTGAGCGGTAAGTAGTCCGTAGAGGAAGTGGCTGTGATCGCGACGCATGGCGTCACGGTGGGCTCGGAGAGTATCCGGGCTCACGGCGCCTTCTGCCACTCAGCGTAGGCTTTCTCGATCATCTCCGCCTCCGTGCGGATGCCGGGATCGGTGGCCTGTAGGTGGGGGAGTCCGCGCTTCTCATGGAGCACGTCGATGGAGTCTTTATCTAGGCCACCGAGCGCCCTGCCCTTGTAGGCCTTGGCCGGGACGTGGATGAGCTTGTAGTCCTGCCATTCTACGAGGTCTGGAGGAGGGATTCCGGGAAGCCGGTCGTCATCAGCGAGGTCTTTCTTCGGCGGAAGGACTTCTGCGTCCGTGGCGTCGATTGGCTGGATGTGTGTGACGGTATCGCCATTGGGTAGCGTCTCCGTCTTGGGCTTATCGGCGCCTGGGACGCCGTAGATGATCGGATCGCCGGTCGCGTGTGCCTTCACGCTACCTCCGTCTTTGGTCGGGATGGTTTGAACGTCCATGTGGCCCTGGTCGGTTGGCGATTCGAGAAAACTCTCCCCGTTCGGCTTTTCTGGGGTTGGCTTTACAAACCTGCGGGCGCCTACGGTCACCTCCTTCACATCCATGTCTGCGATCTTGCAGCGCATGTCAGAGGCGAGGCTTTGGTAGTGTTTCCTGTCGCTGTCGTTCTTCGCTTCGCGTGCGGATTGCTCGTGTTGGTGTTGGATTTCCTCCATGGCGGAGCGGTCGTTGTTCTCCAGTCGGTGTTGTTTGTCCTGAACCTCGAACTTGCGGATGTCCTCCACCTCGTCCTCGCTGTAGAGGCCAGCGGCTCGCGCGGGGTCCACGACCTTGATGCCTTCGGTGACGCAACGGGCGGTGAGCATCTGGCGTGGCGAGGTTTTCCAGTTCTGCTTCATCCCCTTGCTGCCCTCGGTGATTCCCTTGGCCTCGGCGTCAGCGAAGGTGCGAATGATCGTCTCCTCGCCGTCTCTGGATAGTTTGGCGATCTCCACGAGTAGGCGTGACCGCTCGGCGGGCTTCTGCTCGCTGTCGAGAAACCACAGTAGCTCGAAGCGCTTAATACCCCGCTCTCTGGCTGCGTCGTCCGCCTTGCCCATGACGAATGTGGCCGCAACCATGTCGTCCGCTCGGGCGTGGAAGATAATGGTGTTGCCGCTGGCCTGGAAGTCGCCCTGCGTGTAGTCCGCGCGCTGGCTGATCTTCCCGTCCTCGAAGACGTGGATGCGCCGCAGGAGTTGCGAGAGGGTTTGTTTCTCCTCGTGGGCCAGCATCATCAGCGTGATGGCTTGTGCAGGCTTCTTGATCCCATACATCCCGGCGTCTGCGATATAGGTTGCCATCTTCTCCACGGCCTCGAATGAGGTCAGGGCGAAGGGGTTGGCTTGCTGCGTTGTCGTGAGTTCGTTCATAGTTTTGGGGTGAGAGTTTGTAATGCGGCGACCTTCTCGCGGTCGATCTCGTTTCGCTCCTTCATCAGGGCAATGGTTTCGGTTTGGAACCTGAGTCCGTGTCGCGAAACTGATCGCATGAGGGCAAGTAGGATCAGGGTGGCCAGCAGTGAGCCTGCGCCCATGCCGGAGATGAATATCAGTGTGTTCATTGGTTTTTGCTTTCTTGGTTACTGGCGCTCTACATCCGGCCAGTCAGGATCAGGCGCAGACGGCGGCCTCGGCGGAGGCGGAGGAGATGGCCTGCGAGGCATCTGCTGCTGTGGGCGCTCCTGCTGGCGCTGCTGATCTTTTGGCCTGAAGGAGACGGAGTAGAAGGGCTTCTTTTGGTCCGGCTCTTTATACCAGACATCCATCCAGAACTCCTGGCCGCCGATCATCGCTGAGCCGGTGTAGTGTGGGTCGTTCTTTCCTTCTCGGCGACGGTCGTTGTCGAAGAAGGACCCTGTGAGGTCTTTGGGTGCGTAGGGCATAAATTATAGGTTCTTGGTGATGGCGTAAACGAAGGCAAGAAAGCCGAGTATCACGGCAGCGGCGATGGCATTATTGGCTACTTGGGTCCAGGTCATGGCTTCAGCGAGGATGATCATCGGAGCGCAGGCCTCGCAGCCCGAGTAGCGAAGGTGGACTTCTCGGTGGCCTCCACGCCGGGAGGGGTTACCCCCACCTTGAGTAGGTCCTTGATTGCAGCCAGTCTCGGGACCAACTGCACGCACTGTGGATAGAACTGGTATAGGAGCGGAGCGCTGAAGACCCGGATGTCCCAGTCCTGCCGGAGTGAGCCGCCTCGGGCCTTCTCCGTATCTGCCTGAATGACCGCCTCGTGTTGTGCGCGGGCGATCTCGGCCTGTTTGACCTCCAGGGCCTGTTGGGCCTCCTCTGCTTCCAGGATGGCAGCCAGGGCCTTTGCGCCTGTCTCCTGCTGTGCTGCCCTTGCCGCCTCCTCTGTGGCCTTTCTACGGGCATCCTCGACGCGCTGTGCCTCTATCCGGCGAGCCTGCTCTTCGCGCTGAGAGGCGAGACGGCGTTCGTGCTCGAAAGCACCTATGGCCGCGTTGAGTCGCGCCAGCTCCACCTCCAATTCAAGGCAATGCTCTTTCTTCTTTAGGTCGATCTCTTCCCCGATCTGCTTAAGGGGGGCTTTCACCACCACTCGGTCTTCCTCAATCTGCTTGAGGTGGCCCTTAATGTCGGCGGCGCTCCTTGTGGCTTGATCGCGCAGGTCGAGGTTCGTGATCGACTCGATGGTCCGCGCTCGTGCAAGGAGATGCTCTTTGGCCTGGTCTGCCGCGAGGGTGACGGTCGTCCCGTTGATTCCGGGGGCGAGGATGATCTGGCTCATTTGGCGTGGAGGTATGCGGACACCGCGAACGCAACGAAACCCGCGAAACACATCCACGAATCACGCAGGGCTTGCTCCCACGTATCCTTGCGTATCGCGACCAGGATGCATGCTGCCAAAAGGAACCCGGCAGCCCCGCAGGGGAGCGCCAGAAGGACTTCATATTTGCTCATAGTGTAGTGTAGTTTGGTTTAGTATCGGACTGTGCTTATGGACGGAGCCTTGAGGGCTGTCCAGTTTATTTTCTGACATCATCCGGCGAGTTGCCCGCTGCCTTGGCCTTCGGCTTTTGGAGCCACATCGCTTTCGCGTGGGTCGAGCCAGGTGCGCTTGTGATTAGCTGAACTCCTGCGGGATAGCTCCCGCCGGATGATGTCAAAAACCGCGTCGCCGTGGATGGCGAGGACCGGACGCGGACGATCCCGAAAGATGCTCACGAGCTGCGCTGTCGCAGGAGTGATCGCTGGGCTCTCACGGCTTACCCTGTATGAAATCTGAGTTGAGCGTGCCGGGCGTTACTTCGGCTTGCGGTAGCCAGCACCTAGACTACCGCCTTACGTTCCAGCATGGTCTTGCTGTTTGTTTGATCGTCTTAACGGGTCTGCTCCCCGTCTCCGCTCAACTCAGATTTCTTTCAAAGAACTGGACGGCTGATACCAGCAGCGCCGCAGGGGTGTCAAACTTAATTTGCGACGTTCTGATTGGAGCTTTCGGGAGGTGGCACGATCAGGCCTTCCTGGAGCGCCCTAATGGCCACGAAGTTCTCACAGTCGGAAAGATGGTTCTCTTGGTGTTTCTCGATCCACTCCCACTCGGCGCGACCCGTGCGCTTGTTTTTCTGCTGGCGCTTCACGCGGGAGTTGAGCTGCCTGCCGTAGCGCGGTGAGGCGTTTACCGTGACGTGCCAGATCGGCGGGTCTGCGTATCGCAGGCTGCTCACCAGATCGAGCGTAGGGCTCTTGCCGAAGTAGATGTAGCGGGCTCGCTCCAGCGTCCTGGCCTCCCACTTGGTGCCAAGCAGTGGATCGCGGGTTTCGACCTGCGAGTAGGGTCTCCAGATTTTTACCCCGTTTGGCATCTTATGTGGGAATTGTTTGGCGGTATTACTGCCCCAGATGCCGCGCCATTTGTTCTTGATGATCATCGCGGCCACCTGGTTTGGCCGGTGAGCCATATCCAGAAGCACGTTCTCGCCATCGACCTCGTATTCCTTTTGCTTGTCGATCAGTTCCTGCTCGGTGTCCACGCGATCGGCGAAGAGGAGCCAACTCTCTCCGTGCGGCTTCTCGGGGGTTGGTTTCGCGAACCTCCTAATGAGCGCCCAAAAATGATCTTGCTGGCAGTCGATTCCGAAAATAGGAGTCGATGAATCTTGGGGGATGTCTTGACTGCTGAAAACTTCCAGCTTGACCTTCCTCTCCTCGTATTGCTGAGCCTCGTCCCAGGGCTCCGCCAGCCAGCCGTTGATGAAGTTCTGAAGCTCGGAGCGCAGGCCCTTGGCGATCATGAACTTGACCGCGATGTTCCCGAGCGAGGTCTCCTGTCCGAGGATCGAGTAAAGGCTGTTGAGATGGTAACCGTGGCGGCCTGCCTCTGCTCGCGGGTTCTGCTCCTTCCACACACCCTGGGGCAGCATGTCCGCCCGCTCGAAGTCGTGAATCTTCCCGCCGCACTCCTGGCACTTGTAGAAGGCGTTGGCCTTGACCTTCCTCATGTCCCACTGGCCGTCCGTCTTGGCCTCTTCCTCGTTCTCCACCCACCAGCGGAGACCGCAGTCCCCGAAGGGCGTGTCCTCGATCTTGAACTTGAGCAGTATCTCGCGCTCGCACCGTGGACATGGCAGCCAGTATTGCCGCTGGTCGGTCTTGAGGTATTCGACCCAGATCATCCGATCGACTAATGTTGGCGAGCTGGCCTTGACCGAGAGCGGGAAGTGAAAGGTCTTCTGTCGCTCCTCCGCGAGCTGGATGGTTCCCGCGTCGAACCTGATCTGATCGTAGTATTTGTCGCACTCATCGAGCTGCATGAATCCGCGCGGGCGACTGGACAGGTTGGTGGTCGATCCCGCTCCAACGAAGTTCAGCACCATCGACAGGTAGTGCTGGTTCTGGAAGCCCCACATGTGCTTGTCGGGAACCCCCTTGGCTGTCCGGGGAACCAAGTCCATGGCGGCCTTGCATAACCGGACGGCAGGCATGAACCGCTCCTTGTTGAAGTCCCTGGCCTGATCCGCGTTACCCATGACCCACATCGCATCCTCAGCGTCTCTCGCGATCTTGTAGAGCATCCCGTTAATCAGGATTGAGGTCTTTCCGGCCTGTGTCGGGAATACCAATACCAAGTGCCGTGTGCGCTTATCTCCGTAGCGCTCCAGAATCTCCCGAGCGTAGGGAGTGTATTTCATCTGCACCTTGCCGGTAATCGCGCCCGTGGGAATCTCGACGTTCTGCTCCACCCAGTCACAGACCGACTCCTTGCGCACCGGAGCCCACAGGTCCGAAAGCGAGTCCTGGATTTCGGAGACAACCTTACGATTGGAGATCATTGAGTGCGATTTGCCCCGCGGCCTTAATTTCGTCCACCTCGCGCTCCAGAATCTTGACCGCCATCAACGGTTCCTGGGGGTTGCACTGAGGGCCTTGCTCCTGAGGTAGCTTGTTTAATCGCCTCAGCACGGTCTCCATGCACCTGCGGGCCATCTCCACGATCTGCTGTTTAGGCACCAGCACTCCGCGAATCTCCATCTCCTCGCGGTAGGCCCGCTCCGCCTTCAGCCTCCCGTCTAGCGACTTATTGAACTCCGAAAGCCTGACGCTCCTGGTCCCGAGCTTGTTCACCCGAGCGAACTCGTAATCCTCGAACGCTCCCTCGTTGGCCAGGATTGCATTGCTCAGCGCGTCCGCCAGGCTGTCTTTGGTTCGGACTGGCTTCCGCTGATTCTGCGGGCGTCCTTTGATCTTCTCATCTCCATTCTGCACGTTTGCAGAACTTCCGTTGGTGGCTGCCCGCTTGAGTTGCTGTTGCTGCTTCCATAAGTCCGCCGCTCGCAGGGAATTGGTCGGGCACCCTTGTCCGACTTTCTTATGCACGCACTGCTTTGACACCCCCCAGTGGCGCGCAATTTCGGAAAGGCTCAACATCAGGGTCACGGTCCTAGCCCTCCTGGGGCTATTCGTCAATCGTAACCCCTACTTTTCACAGAGGCGGCACAAGAATCCCAGAAAGGGGATGCTCCCACACCTCAAGGGGTTTGGTGATCAAAGAGAGTCCTCTCGCGGTGGTGGATGACTTCTGCTCATGTCATCGCCTCTCGATCAGCAGCGCGCATGTCAACACGCAGTCGGCGCCTCTCCACCTTGTGCTCATGTCGCCTCTGCTTCTGTGCTGTCTTGGACTTGCGGGGGCGTGATGCGTCGATGCGATTGCGGTATGGCTTCATGGTGCGCCCTTGACTGCATCACCATGCTGCGTCTATCAAGCGCCAACACCACGATACCCTACGCTATGACCACACCCAAGCTCACCGCCCGCTCCATTGGGGTTACCATCTTCAACAAGCTCCACTCTGCCTCTGAGTTGATCATCCCTCGCTATACGCCTCCCAAGTGGTGGGAGTGTGATGTGTGGAGGCTTACGAAGTCCGGGTATGAGCAGGAGTTCGAGATCAAGCTCACTATGCAGGACTATCGGATCGATGTGCTCAAGGAGCGGAGCACTGGGTGGGTGTATGACCCATCCATTGGGCGCATGGCACCAAGGGAAGCCGAGCTGAAGCATGACCTGCTTGCGGGCTCTGATCGTGGGCCTCAGCGCTTCTGGTATGTCGTCCCTGATGCGATGATGGGCGTTGAGGTGCCTGAGTATGCTGGCCTGATGGTCGCAGGGCGCTACAGTGTAGCAGTGCTGAAGGAGGCGCCCAAGCGACATAAGCGCAAGTGGGAGGGGGATCGAGCGGACCTGCTTAGGTCATTCTATCACCGCTACTGGGCGCATGAGGCTCGTCATGCCAAGGCCTGAAGTGCCTTATACGAACTGCGTCTCCCCTTCGGTCCACGCTACGCTGTCTTGATCGAAGTTTTGGCGATACACCGTGATTCGCTCTTTGAGCCTGCCTAGTTGCCGGTCTGTGCCGGTGACTACCCAGCAGGCGTTTTGCCATCTCTCCGCTCCATGTGAGCAGGCGTAGAAGTGGGTCTCTGCGCTGTGGCAGTGAACGCACTCACCGATACAGGCGACGTATGATGCCCATCTGGACTGCGCGAGCTTGTCGTCAGTGTTGCCGATCTGGATCGTTACGGTCTTCATATTCAGGGCTCTACGCTCTTGATGCGCTCCGCTACGCCATAGAATGCGTTGCCCTTCTCGATGTCCGTGATCAGGCGCTGGAGATAGACCGCGGTGTCCAGTGCCTCCTCTTGTGCGTGACGCAGCCATTGCAGGGTGGTGAGGTCTGGGCGCTCTGTGGTTACGCCATACTTGTTGAGGCCCACTTGGGAGCGGATGAGGAGCATCGTCCTGATGGCCTCTACGTTGGCGTCTGGGCTACTTGGTTGGTTCATGCTGCCTCCTTGTCTGGCGCTTCATGGTTGTTCTCCGTTGAGGATGCGGTTGATCTCGCGGGCTATCGTCGGACTTTTATGAGCGACAACGGGCATCGCGAGTTGCAGCGCCCGTGCGAGCCTTGGCGTGGCTTCGCGGCTGGTGTCTGTGAAGCGGTTTGAATTTACATTCTCTGCCATCTCTCGCCATTCGCTCAGTATCTGTTCGGTGGGTTTGTTCATTTGATCACCTCTTTCGTTACCGGGTTTACCCATGCCTGCTCAGGGAATGGTGTGGAGCAGATCACCCTTACCCACGCTTCGCCTCTGGGGGTTGCCTCGTGCCCGCTTTCTCTTTGGCTACCCATGAGCAGGCCCTGCCTTACGAGATTATTTATAGCGTCCATCACTGCGGGCGCATTGTATCGGGGGTGCCGGGCACTGGAGCAGTAGTAGTGCAGCATTACCTCGATGTCGTTTGGGGTGTGCATAGTTTGGTTTGTCATAGTGGCTCTGGTGTAGTGCTCGTGGGCGGGGCCTGCAAGCTCTTTCTGTCCCCGTTATGGGCATCCCCGTAACGCCCCGTGATCTCACGAGGATGCCCGTGGTGACCTTTTGCTGCCCTGGTAGTATCAGGACAGCGGAGCTACCACCCTGGACCGACGTGGGGCTTTCTTCCGATCGAGGAAGAAGCAAGCCTCTCCCTGCTCATGCAGGAGGCGGTCCATGTCGTCGAAGGTGATCCAAGCGTCTCCGTTGATACCCCATGTAGCGGACCAACTATTGCGAATGAGAATGCGCTTGTTCTTGATGTCCACGCCGCGGGCGCAGACGCAGTGACCTCCAGTCACCTGACCAGTGACGCGGATGTAGCCCTGGCTGTCGGTGTTGAACATCCCCTCATACCACGCGAGTCCAAGCACTGCGGGGCCTGCGTAGCTCAGGCCCATGTTCAGCTCAGCGAGTGAGAAGCTCCAGCGGTAGGAGCCGAAGTAGCCGAGTGACTGCGCCTCTTTCACTCCTGCTAGCACGGCTGTCCCATCGTAGAATGGTTGGGCGCCTGGATAACTGCCACCTGGCCAGGGATCGTTGCGTTGCGCCTGCCAGTATATGTTCTGTAGGACTTCCGGTGTCAGTCCGGTGATCTCCGATGGTCTTGCTGCCAGCTCGTGCCCGATTCCGTATGCCACGCACTTTCCCTCTCGACCTTGATCGAACCACTCCATGCAGCGCCAAGTGTAAGAGCGGGGCTTCTTCTGCTCGATGGTGGCCCTGATAGGGAAGGCCTTGGAGCGCTCATCGAAGAGCACCACGCGATCGAGGCGTGGGTCTTCAGTGGTCTGGTTGTTTTTGAGGATCATTGGCTTAGGGCCGGGTGGTCGCACCATGGGCGCTGGGCTGCTCTTCGGATTTGATCTCGTAGAACATGAATGGGTATTTCTCATGAGCGCCCTCGGTTGCCTCGCCCTTCAGCACTGCCGAGCAGTCCCATTGATGAAGGCCGCCGCAGTTCCTGGGGTATGCTAATCCAGCACCGCAATGACAGCGGGCGCTGGCTGAGTAGCGCAGGTCGGTATCGGGGAATGGGTCCCCGCCTATCAGGAACTTAGCCCAGCGCGCTCCGAATTCCTCGATGCGCTGCTTACCGTAAGCATTGATTGTGACTTCGGCCTGATCCCTGACTGAGATGGCCTGCTGGTATTCTTCTTTAGTGATCATGGGTTTGGTTTGTTGTCGTCCTCGTGGAATCCATCCTCGTCTTCGTGGCCATGCGGGGCATCGCTTGTCAGCCAGAGCACCATGCCCGCAGCGGCCAGTAAGCCAATGGGTATGATGACCAGCTCGATCATTCGACCAGCTCCCGATACAGCTCAGCGAACGGCCTGAGGTTCTCCACGATCTCATTCTGCACTGCCGGTTCGAGCTTCTTGATGCCCTCAGCGCCTCCGACTCGGGAGAGCCAGATGTCCAGCTCGTGCCTCACTCCGTGGATCGATAGAATGCCGTGGGTGAGTTTCTTGCTCTCACCGGCGCTGGTCACCTCCCCCTTGACGATGCTCAGCTTGAGCTGAGAAGGGCTCAGGTTGAGCTGGGAGGCCAGTTTGGACCAATATACTTGTTTTGCCTTCTTGAGCCCAGCACGGGCCAATACGACGTAATGATCGGCCTCCAGGTTCGGTTGCCTTAGCTCGGTTGGGATATTCTGAATGTCCAGCGCGCGATTGACCGTTGGCATGTCGAACTCCAGTTGCGCCAGGCTGGCATTCACGGCGTCCTTGCCGAACTTGAGCTTTCCCCATGCGATGTAGTCGGATTGGCCGATCTCCATCATCGAGTCGAGGCGCTGGCGCATCACCTTGAAGGACCTCAGCCCCTCCTTGAATTCCTCCAGCGTCAGGTCTTCGCGGATGGTGATGGGCCGGTCGGGGCTGAGGGCGAAGGGCGGCTTCCATCCCTCGGGGATGTCGTGCTGCTGGATGACCAGCTCCAGTTGCTGGGTCAGGCCGCTTGCAGCTTCTGAGGTAGGTTCGTTTGGCATTGTTTGGTTGGTGTATCGGTAAACTTCTGGCGTGTCCAGTGGTTCTCCTTCCCGCACTTGGAATACTTCGCGCAGGCCTCTGGGCTCTTGCGGCCCTCGACTGGTATTTCAACACCCATCGTGTGGCACCACCGATTGCGGCTCTTCCTGATCCACTCCTGGGAGACATTGCAGGCCAGTGCGGATTTCCGCATGCTGGTGAAGCCATTGGCTGCGGCCAGTCGCGGAATAGCGTGCATTAGCCCGTGGACGCCAGCCAGGACGTTGGAAGTCTCAGACCTTACCAGGTGCATCACCACCCTGCCGAGCATGAGGGATCGCCCTCGCTCGATCTCCAGGTCCATCGGCTTCTTGAGGTCAGCAGCTACTGCTCGAACCAGCTCTTCATTCTCGACCCCATGCTTCTCCACCAGCTCGTCAACATGCGTGTCGATGTCCCTGGCCATGTCTGGCGTGGTGCTGGCGGATAGATACCCTTCTTCGTATTCCATTGCCTGGCTAGTTCGGTCCAGTTCAGGACCTTCCACCCCGGCTGACTCTGCGGCTTTACGGAATGATTCCGGGGCCTTCTCCCATGCCAGAAGGTATTCGGCGTCACGGGCGAAGCGGCGTTCCTCGTAGGCTGCGTCGGGCATCTGCGTGGCCTTGTAGCCATGGCAGACGCTGTGTCGAGGACTATTTCCCTACGGGACACCAGGATGGATCAATAAGCCCTGCGTGCAGAATAGACACGGGCTGGTTCCCGAGGTCCGGGTCGGAGGCCCATAGCTGGCCCTCTCTCAGGAAGACAGAGACCTGCTGCGCACGCCTATCGTTCTCGTCACAGCGCAATAGATACCACCCAGGTTCCTTGGGGCACCTTGCGGACCAGGACATCGCCTAGACGGTAAACCGAATCCGGCTCCTGACTTGGCTGATCTTGCGGTTTTTGAGGAATACGCCCCCACCTTCTCGTGATCCTGCTGAGTCTGTGTTTCCCTCCACGGTTTTAATGTAGCCGTCCGCGTCAGGGCTGCTTACTGCGATGCCGATGTGGGAGAACCTGAAGACCACGATGTCCCCGGCTTTCACGTCTTCACCAGCGGGCTTCTTGGTGCTGGTGCTGTCGTCCTGCGCTCGGGACCAGTTCTCGAAGTCCCATGCTCCAGCCGTAGTTGGACGCTCGAAGGTAAACTTACCGTCGCCCATGGCCTGCTTCACGCACCAGCAAACGAATGCTGCACACCATGGCCATGCCTCTTTTGCCGGGAGGCGCGTGGCTGCTTTATACTCATTCACCCGAGGACCGCAATTCGACCCATTGACCTCCTCTACGCCTACCTCCGCCTTGGCGATCTTGACTAGCTGGGGCGCGATCATGGCCGCTTATACGGCCACGCCAAAGGCCCTGGCAAGGAATAAGATCAGCGCCACGCCAGCGAGCACGTAGAGCACGATCATCACCGGCTGAGGGATGGCCAGTCCGAAGTGGCGTAGGAGTGCGAAGATACCCCAGATGATCAGACCGACGATCGCGAGGTAGATGAGCATCTGCAAGAGTGCAGAGATGTTGAGGATGGCGAGGATTGGAATCATGATTGCGGATCGGTTGGGATAGCTTGGTTGTCCTTGTTTTTTACGATGACATCCTGGGGGTTGCCAATGGCTTGGCTGAAGAATGCCTTCAGTGCGGTGCACCCTCCGACGAGTGCTAGTAGACCGATGACGAAGAGGTGCCGGGTGGTGAGGGGCTCATCCCCGACCAGCTCGGTGATCATCGGAGGGAAGGCTCCGAGGATGAAATAGAGCGCCCCTTCAGTAGCCACCATGGCTCTGGACTTCATCGCGAAGCTGCGGCTGAGATCACAGAGGCGATGGCTGTAGCCTTTTGGGCTGGCTGAGCCGAGCTGGAGGAAAACACATCCTTGGCTACCGCAGCCGTCTTGCTCAGGGTGCGGTTGGAAAACTGATTGATCACCAGCGCGATCCCCTGACTCGTGACCCATGATGCCGCCTGCCCCCATACTCCCTGTGCCGCGGCGTGGCCCATGTCGGTGTTGCTCCCCATCTCGGTCTGGGCGGTCTTGAGCAGCGAGTTTACAGCGAGCTGCCCGAGGACCTGAGCCGCCTGCGCGAGCACCGCATTGGTTGATTTAGCCCGCGCGTCCTTATCAGGATCGCCGGTATTGGTCGCGCAGCTTGCGAGCAGGAGTGCGGTTACAAGCAGGACGGGTAGTGATTTCATTGCTGGAGGCGGGGTGTCAATACTCAGGGTTCGTCAACACCCCCTTCACCTTTGATGTCCCTGTTGGTTTTACCCTGCATTCGCTGCCACCACATCTTTTCGGTCCGATCGTGGTCTTTCATGAGCTCGACCCTAAGCACGTCGATCAGCTTCTCGTTGGCGTTGATCCGGTTGGTGAGGTTCAGTGTGCTGGTGTTATTGGAGACGATGTAGGCCTCGAAGGTGGCTTGCCTGGTCTCGATTTTATCAAGGCGGGTTCCGCGCTCACCCACCAGTCGCTCAAGTTCCGCGGCTCTTCCTTGTAGCTTGGTAATCCAGACCGCGCCGCTGATGCAGGCCAGGCATATCGAGATCACTGTTCCAAGCAGGAGTCTGCCGCGCGATATTACGCGGTCGACCTCATCTCGCTCCTCACGCAATGCCTCCTTCTTGGCTCTCGCCTGCTCCAGGATTTCATCCATCTTCGCTCACGCGCTGGTTGCTTCGGCTAGTTCGTGTATGGGCTTGAGAGACTGGTCCGGGAGAACGTTCCGCCAGTATGACTTGGTGATCTCCTTAATCAATTCCGCTCCCTTGAATTTACCCAGTCCGTCACGAAGGGCGTCCTTGGTGATGAAGTTCTGCGCCCAGTTCCGGTAGCAATCGATCTCGATTAACCCATCATTGTCCTCGCGGTCGGTCACCACGATGACCGGAGGCGGGAAAAGGGGGATGCTCGCGATGACCTCCTGGAGTGGCATTAGCTCCTTGCTGCCCTTGGTTACCGGAAGGCTCAGGGCCAGCAGGGTGATGTCGATACGGGTGATCTTGGTAATGCCCAGCGCATCCTCGATGGTGGATGCTACAAAGCAGTCGGCTCCCATCTTTTCGGTGATTAGTCGGCAGAGGGTGTTGGAGTATGGTTCGTGGTCTTCTACGATTAGGATGTTCATGTGGTTAGTTCGTCGAGTTCGGTTTGCTTGGAGGCTACTTCGGCTTCGAGGGTTTCCCTACGGCGCTGTCTCTCTGGCTTGAGGGCTTCGGTGATGACCTGAGTGAGTCTTGCTAGCTGGTCCTCTGGAGACAGCTCCTTGTCGTCGGCTACTGTGGAGAGCTGCTTGAAGATCGCTTGCAGACGAGCGGCCTCTATTGCGGTGGATTGAAGGGCCTCTATGCGGGCTCCTTGCTCGGCGTCCCTGGACTCTTTTTCGCAGCGGTGGGTTTCTTTCTCGGCGAGAAATTCGGCTGCGCGGGCTTCTTTATCTTTGGACTTTTTATCATCATGCCAGGCTTGTAACGCGCGCTGGATGGATGCAGCAAGGTGGGGGTTGTTTGAGATAGTATCAGCCACTGCGCCGAAGCTCTCTCCATCGACGAGGACCTCTTCGGGGCTGGTAACGACGACAACTTTAGGAGATGACGGGATGGGTTTCGTGGGCATGGCTTTAGAAGTTGAGGATGACTACGCGGTAACTAGCACTCACTGGATCGATCGTCGCAACGGTAGTGTTGGTGAACTTAATTGTCACGGTGTCTGCGGCTGAAACATAGGCATCAATAACCACGCCGTCATTTAGCCCGCCGCTCGGAACAGAGACACTGGTGGCACTCGTAGTGCTGGCTCCGGTAACAGTGAGGGTGGTTGTTTGCACGCCACCGCTTGCGGCGATGCTCGGGCAATCGAACGCGCTCTTGACTGCGCTGAGCACTTTCTGAATTGCGGTGCCGCCTGTTCCAATAGTTACAGCACCTGCGCTAAGGGCGGCATCTGCCGTGTCGTCGCCGACGCGAATTTGGACCCCCGTGCCGCTCCGTTTGATGCGCGTCCCAGTAGTCGTGTTATTTGCGCCAATCAGCAGTGCGTTTCCGCCCGCAAACGTTGCATCTACAACCTGCAGGACGCCGCCTCCCGCGTTAAAAAGCACCGTCGTCGCACCGCCGTTTTGTAGATAAAGAAACGTCCCAACGCGAAGCGCGGCGGTGGCGGTTAGTCCGTTGGAATCAAAGCTCGCACGCGTGGTGCCGCCTGTAGAGATACTGGTGATGTCCGCATTCGCGCCGCTGGCGGCGGCTCCGAGCGTGGTGCGCTGCGCTGCGGCGGACGCATCATCGAGTAAGGCAAGCCCGGCGGCGGTGATCCCGCCGGGGCTACTGAACTCCAGCGACCAGGTGTCAGTGCCGGTCTTGATGAGTTGGGCGCCGGAATACTGGCCATTGAGCGCGAGCAGGCCGGAGAGGGAATTGATCGTCACGCCCGCGCCAGCGGCGATGCTCGTCAGCCCGGTGAGGAGCTGGCGGACGTGAATCCGGGTGCCGATGGCGAAGGCGACGCTGGCGTTCGGCGGGACGGTGAGGGTGATCGCGCCCGCGTTGGACGCTGTGACCAGTTTCGCGGCGTCGCCGAGGACGAACGTGTAACTCGTGCCGGTCTGCGCGTTGATGCCGGTCGAGCCGGTGGAGTCGAGGCTCGCGCGGGTGGTGAGCTTCGCGGCTGCGTCGGCCCAGGTCAGTGAGCCGTTACTGCCGATTGAAAGATTAACTACGCCGTAGAGACCGTTAAATTGCGCGTATGGTCCGGCCCCTTGGGATATACTCAGGACCGGGTTCGTAACTACACCTCCAGAACTAAGAGACAGCGCACTCCCTAATGAATTGTAAATCGAGAAGAGGGTCGAAGCGCTGTTTCCGTCAATATAGGAGGGGTTATTCCCGGTGACATAGAGTTGAGTTCCGATTACGGAACGGTTTGTCACGATCGTCTGTGGATCAGCCTCCGTGAGCGCGTAGCCGCCCCCCAGCGTGGTCATCACCGCATTCACGTTCGCGACCTGCGCCGAGACGGAAGGACCGCCGGTGGAAGTTTGGAATAGCCCCAGAAGCACCGGGACCCGACCGAAGATAATGAACATCGGCGACCCCGAATCGCCTGTTATTACGTCCTCGCCCCAAGCGCTGCGGAGAGGGTCTGCCGAAAGAGATGCGAAGCCCCCAAGGTCGTAAAGCCAGCGGACATGGACTTTTTTCTCAAAATCGGAATAAATGGCCGGGTAGTCGGCGGGAGCAGAGTAGTTGGCGTAGTCCGGCGGCAACACGCGGGCAGGCGTGATCGTGTCGGGCAAATCGGAGTCGAGGAGGGCGATGCAGAGATCGGTCACGCCGACGCGCAGTTTGTTTGTGATCGTCCGGTTAACAATGACGTTATCTCGGGTCACAAACCTCCATGTCGTCCCGTTTGCCACGGACGCGGTGCCGGTGCCTCCGCTGAAATGCTCGGCGAGCAAGACGTGCCGCGGGCTGATCGCGACTCCACCCATTTGGGCGCCGTAGTAGCTATTCCACGGGCTGAAGCAGGTGAGATCGAGATCGGCCCAAGCCGGGTTCCGCGCGTAGGCCGGCGTGCCCGTGTGCGTCATCGAGGTGAACAGTTGGCGATCGGTCCCTGCCGGATTCTTCCCCGCAATCAGGCGATCGACGCTGAGCGCGGGATCGGCGTGTGAATGAGCGGCTAGGAGCTGCTTGTTTGGGAGATCAAAGAAGCTCTCAAGCGTGGTGAATCTGGCGCCCCCGGATGGAGTGGTTACGACCGTATCTGTGTCTTTCCAGATGTCGTTGCAGATCGTGTGGGGTGCCCACCTGGTCTTGCCGGGGTCGATGCCGTCCCAGCGCAGCTCGGACATCGCCAGGATTTCAGCCTTGTCGTCTGTGGTTGTCAGGTTTACCCCGAGCAGGGCGTTGAGGGTGTCGGTGATGTAGTTCGCGTTTCCACGAAAGACCGTAGAAGCGCCGATGCCGCTCTTGACGAAGGAGTTGAGCGTGACCAGCGGAGGGTCCTCGTCGAACTTCTGGTCGGACTTAACTGTCCACCGTAGATTCAGTGGCGAGGTTTTGGTGGCGGTGCCACCTACCCCTCCGACAGTTACGTTGACCGGGACGGTGAAGGTATAGGTGGTGGCATTTCCTACTGCCCTGGTTCCGTTGATGTCCGGGGTGCTCGTGGACTTGGTGGCGGTCCCTCCGACATCCGCGTGGTTGTTGGTATAAGGGACGGTGAAGGTCGTAGCGCCCGTGGATGTGATCACCCTGCTGCCGTTTAGATCACTGGCGGGCCTTAGGGCGGAACCGCCGAGGCCCCCATGGGTCAGAGTCAGCGGGACCGAGAAGGTGTCCGAGCTTATTTTGGTAATGCCATACAGGCCATTTATGTCGGGCGTGCTGGTGGCCTTGGTGACTGTCCCTCCGGTCATGGAGGAAGCCATGCTTACTGGGACGGAGAACGTATCTGCGTTGATGTAGGTGACGGTTCTGGAGCCGTTCAGGTCCACCGCGGCACGGGTGACCGCTCCCCCGGTTCCAGCCTGGGTCACATTCACCGGGATGGTGAAGGTGGTGGTGGACACGTAGGTCACCACCCTGGTCCCGTTGATCGTCGGAATGCTCGTTGGGGCGGTCACGGTTCCGCCTGTCCCGGCCACGGTTACATTCACTGGGACGGTGAAGGTGTTCGCCCCTGTCACGGTGGCGGTGTAGCTTCCGTCCACTGCGGGGGTGGAGCCGACGTGGCCGGAGATTGTCACCACGTCGCCGCTGGTTAGTCCGTGACTGGTGGCGGTGATCACCGTTGGGCTGGCGATCGATGAGCTGGTGATCGCCTTGGGGGTCCCTGTATGCCCGGCGATCGTCACTGAATCCCCGCTGGATAGGCCGTGGGCCGAGGATGTGGTGATCAGCGTGGCTGCTGCCACTGAGGAGCTGGTGATCGTCTTGGTTATTGCTGGCGAGGAGCCGTGGCCAGCGATGGTCACTACGTCGGCGGAGAATAGCCCGTGGTTGGGCGCGGTAATGACGCTGGAGCCCGCCACCGAAGATGAGGTGATGGACCTTGGGCTGCCTGTGTGCCCGGAGATCGTTACGCGGTCAGTGGAGGAGAAGCCGTGCGCTCCAGAGGTAGTCACCAAGGTTACCCCTTCGCCTCCTGGGCTGGAGAGCGTGATGTCCGCTGAGATTTCCTCGGAAGTTGGAAACCCTGCTATTACCACCGTATCGCCTGTAGTCAGTTCGTGGTTCGTGGAGGTGGTGATTACCGGGGCTGTGGTCGCCGTGGCCGTCAGGATGGTCTTAGTGACCCCGGTATGCCCCGCGATGACCACCGAGTCGCCGTTGATGAATCCGTGAGGAGCGGGCGTGGTGATGATCCCGTTGGCTGCCACTGCCGAGCTGGTGATGGCGGCGGTCAGGACCTCCGGGTCGTATATACCGCCATCCCTGGTGAATTGAACCTCGATGGGAACACTTGAGGCCCTTGGGAAGGAGATCGACGACACTGGGCTCGTGACCAGTGGTTGCTCCACCATGAGGTGGAGGTCGGTGTTGGCGTATATCTTCACTTTGGCGGAAAGGGGTATGTCAATCGCATGGTCCTACCATCGAGCTTGCGCTTGCTCTATTGTCCACGGCTCGGCCTTGAGGGCTACGTTTACGGCGTTGTGAGCCTCTACACTCCACGCGAATAAATCCTCGGATGAATCGAAGCGGGGCGGGTTCTCGGTAAGTATTTTTGCCCAGCCTGTCCGACAGTCGCCGCACGGAATGCCGCGGGTGAACTCGTCTAGGAATGTGGCGCGCGCCTCGGGCGTGGCCAGGGTTCTGGCGGCGACGTGCAGGCGTTCCCAGGCGGGCGGTCCCCATGTCTTAGTGCGCTTCCCTCGCTTGGTGCGGGCGCTGTAGATGAAGATTTCCGGTCCAGGCTCAGGACTGGGAGCGGGTAGCTCCAGCGGAGGCGTAGGTGGCGGTTGATGCCAATTCTCGTATTGCTCGATCGCGTCGATGACGTGCGTGGCGATAATGAGGTCGAGGCACTTCGGAAGGAAGGCGCCGGTCCGAATCTCAACGGGCCATTCGCACAGGCTGCGGTCTTTTTCGTCGCCGTCTCCGAGCGGCACTACGCGGCTTTTCCAGCAGCCTCCATTGTCGCAACACCGCAGCGCGCCATTGGTTTCGAGGTAGCGATGGTGCGGGTATTTCTCCCATTGGCTCGGTTCGCGTCCACCGGCGACGACGACACACGGGCGGTTCAGCGACCGGCCCGGTTTAGTGGGCACGGCGGCGGCAAGGTGCATCAGCGCGGTGACTGGGCACGCCACGCCGTCCGAGTGATAGACGAGGCGCACGAGCTGGCGGAGGTCGGTCTTGCCGCGGAGGTCTAGCACGCCTCGCAGCGATGGGTGGTGGTGCTTTGATTCGCCGACCTGCACGAAGAGAATTCTCCCGGCGAAGTGATCCACTACGGCTTGCCAGCGTTCCACGTCCCACCATTTCGCGGTGAAATCGCGTTTGCCGCCGCTGACGATCAGCCAGTAGCGGGTGCCCGGTCCTTTAATTTCTTCGACCTGGCTCATCCAGCCGCGCTCGGCATCGGAGATATGAATGTCGCCTTTGAACGGTCCGGCTGGGATCAGCTTGCCGACGATGCGCGCTAGGTCTTCACGGAAGCCATCCAGGAAATGATGTGGGTGGGTGTTAGAGCGATGGATGAGCGGGTAGCCGATCGTGTGATGTTCGGTTTCGCCGTCGTCGCGCAGCGGCGTCAGGTGCGGGTTGTTTTCCCATAGCGCGGGACAGGGCGTGCGAACGTCGGTCTCAAACTCGCCGGGATAGGCGGCGTGCAGGTCGCGGATCGCGGCGGTGAGCACCACGATGTCGCCGGGGGATTGGCCGTTGCGGAGGATCAGCTTGCGCGGCGCGGGTGGCGGTTTAGCGTCACTTTGGGGGCGCAGGTGGAAGATGCCAATGTCGCCACCCCTCATCTCGCCATAGTCCCAGGCGGCAAACCGCTGCGCTCGCAACTCATCCCAGCGGGCTCGGCTGTGATACTCTCCCAGGATGAACCCGATGTTACCTAGCGGCGCATCTGGCAGGATACTGAACTCTGAACCTTCGCAGTCGAGCTTGAGGAGATCAATGCGCGCGAGCCCATGCTCGGACATGACCTCGTGCAGGGTGACGACCGGAAGTGGCCGGTAATCGTGCTGGTAATGGGGGCGGGTCTCGGAATCGAACTCCTCCCTCCCCACGACGCGGCTGCCGCCAGTGCTGACCCCATCCGGGCCGCACGCATTGAGCAGGAAAAGAGGCCCGGCGTCGTAAGTGCAGGCGGCATGAACGACCGTCGCAAAAGCGCCGACGTTGCGCTGCAACACGGGGATGTTTTCGGGGCAGGCTTCGATGCAGATGATCCGGGCGTGCGGGTTGCGCTCGTGCCAGAGGCGTGCAAAAGCGCCGATGTTGGCGCCGACATCGACGATGATTTCCTCGCTGGTCTTCCGCGGCAGGAGCGCGGTGCAATAGGAATCTCGGGCATAGACATCCTCGATGATCTCCCACTCCTGTTCTAATTTATTGAAGGCGAAGCCGCGCGCCTTCTCCCCGCTTGCGATCCCGAACCCGTCGAGAGCGGAAACGATCGCGTCGCTGATTTCCCGCGTTTTGTAGCGGAGGGTTGCGTGCCCCGGCTGCTCGCGCATGGCGGCGGGGATGAGATGAACCGCGTGCGGGTGCGGGTCAAAGAAGCGCCTTGGCTCGTGCTCCGTCCAAACTCCGATGGTCGGCGTGGAAGTAGCCCCGGCGACGTGGAGTGGACCAGAATCAACGCCGACGAAAGCGGAGCATTGCTCGATCAGCGCCGCGAGGATTTCAGCATCCCCGGTGCCGGTGCCCGCCCATAGCTGATCCTCCGGCACCGGACAAAAAATGCTTCGCTGATCTGGCAACGGACTGCGCGCATCCCAATCTAAAACGATCGGCACGAATCTTCCAATGAGGGTCTCGCACACCGCGCCGACGGTTATGGAGTGGAGGTTCTTACGATCCGCCGAAGTGTTACCTTCATAGTGAAAGCAGACCGCGTTGAAGCGGCCATTCGGCAAGCGCTCACAGCCGATTCTCTCAAGATACGCCGCGGCTCTGTGAATTGACCCTTCTCCGAGCGCGATGCGATAGCGGAGCAATTCTCCCTCGGGCTCCACTCCGAAGACTTCGCGCAGGCATTTCGTGGTTTTCGTGCCGGTGTCGTTTTCCGGCCACTCCAGATCGAAGACTTCATCATAGTCGCGGTCTTCCACCGCGTCACAATCGAGGTTGAAGAGGCGGTGGCAAAAGCTTGCCCCCGCGGCTTTGCCGGTGCGGGTGGCCAGGTCGAGGCGCCAGTGCGGACGGTGCTTGCGCAGATGAGCGAGCACCGCGGTTAGTTGGACGGCGTCGCCCAGCCCGTGAGTGAAGCGAATGAGCACCGCGCGCGCGGCCCCGAGCAACCGCTCGAACTCATCGGCGTCGTGGGTATGCCACCACCACAGCCCTGGATCGCGCGCGTAAGGGATGCGGTGCTGCCGCAGGGTCTCTGCAATGTAATGCTCGATCCCTTGGTATCCGCTAAAGAGATGCACACCAAGCGGCTCGAAGCCGGGGCGATATAGCGCTGAGACACGCATCAATGCGACCTGCGCGCTCACGCCTTCAATCCCGATTTCATCGAGCCACGGGTGGCAGTAGTAATCAACCTCCCGCGCCCGCGCCTCGCGGAGCGCCTCGCCCACCGGATCGCGCGCGGAAAAGATCACATCCTCGGCTGTAAAAAATAGCCATTCGACTCCCAGAGTGTGCGCCGCCTGAAGTCCATTGATCAGCGCGACCAGCGCCCCTTGCTGATGCCCGTAGTCGCTTTCCTCGATGACCGTCACGGGGCCACCGGCTCGGATTTCGGCCAGCGCCGCCGGGCTGATCGTTCCGCCGATGCAGGATACGATTACCGGGTAAGGCGCCCGGCGTAATCGGGCAATCGAAGCGCAGAGCATTCTCTCATGCCGCTCTGGAGAAATAAGCCCGCCGCTCTTCCTGTGACCGGCATGGTAGCTGACACAGATCGCGGCTGAATCGGGGGTCATGCGCTGGAGGAGCTACTGCTGGGCAGCGGCGGCGGCGGAGGGCTATCACTCGATGAACTGCTGCCCGACGAAGCGCTCGAATAACTCGAATCGCTGGACGAGGACGAAGACGAGTAGCTGGAAGAAGACGAATAGCTGCTGCTTGAGTAGCTGCTGCTTGACGATGGCCTGCTCGTCGAGCTGCCGCTCTCTGACCAGCCGGAAGGGTAGCACTTTTCGTCACAGGGTCCGTCAGTGCATACTACGCAGCGCATTATCTCCTCACCTCCAGCGGTTACCGTAAGGCACACTACTTCAGGGACGCAGCATTTGCAGAGGTATGGCGTATCACACCAATCGGAGCGTGATAGTTCGGCGCTGATGGCATTTAGTATCGTGAGTGGATCAAAGGTGCGAACCACAGGGGATGCGCAGTCGCCCAGGCGTATTTCGTAAAGTATCTCCGCCCCCTTTGCGAGTGCAATTACGCAGGCTGGCAATTCGTTCCAGTGAAATCCGAACTCCATCTTCTTGCAAAGCGGCGGTTTATCCGTTGGCAGAGTGCAGGGGTATCGGATGCCCTCCGCCCTAAAATCCAGCGGATTGCAGCAGCAGGACTGTTCGCACTCGTAGCAGTCCGTGCAGATCGCTACAGGCCTGGTTTTCTGACCCATTGGTAGGTTATCTTATTTGCCTCCGGCAACATACGGAGCGTGCCATGGAGCTAGAACTCTCACGGTTCGACCATCCTCTACAAGACATTTCTCAGCAACGATCAGATTGACGTAGGTGCATTGCACCAGCCTTCGTGGTGATTTTCCTGAAATCGGTATGCCGCCAGGCCGATATGGATTTTCTGTCACTGGGTCAATATAGGCCAGCAGTTGAAAGTATTTGTCTTGGTTTTCCTCATCGTCGTAATGGAATGGGTCCGGGAAGTCTCTCCAGTCACCCGTATTTCCGGGCTTGCCGTGCTCGATCGTGGCCTTGGTCACAGCCCCCTCGCCGTCCAGTGTTATCTCCAGCCATATGGCCAGGTCATCTTCCGACAGCTCGAATGGCTCCCCGAGCCCAGTGATGGTCATCTTGTCGTTCCATTTCTCACTTTTCATCAGCCAGCTATCCATCTCCACTTGCAGATTAACTGACCCCTTGGCCGCCCCTTTGACTGCGACAGGCACTACCTCAAATGGGTGGGCGGGGTAGCTCCTGGTTGAAGATGGGTCGGAATAGGCTTTAATCACCACCCCGGAAGGTGCGGTGTCGATCATAATGCCAGGGCCGGAACGAAGGTTTCCTCCCCTGGTTAGGGCCACCAGTGCGTCCTGAATGCCCTGGATTCGCTCGGCGGTAACCACCTTGAGGATACCCATCCCCCTGGATACCGGGGTGAGCTTGCTAAGCGCGGTATCCAGGCTCATCCGTAAACCTTACGATTCCATCCACGCCGCCCACTCGCCCGCCACTCCTGGGTTAGCTGGAAGACTCTGCCCCTCTGGACTGAACTCATCCCCATTGAAAGCCAGTTGCGGCCACTGCTGAGGTTTGGGGCCGGTCCGATCGGAATACCGATGGAGCCAGCAGCGTTGATCGTGGCGGCGCTGTAGCGTCCAGTGCTGGTCGCCCGCCAGGTGGCTCCTGGGTCAAGGTAGGATTCCATCCCTGCAAAGTCGTTGACTTCATCGCCAATGGTTAGATCGAAGCTGTCGAAGACGTATCCGTCGTTGCTATTGGCGGGCTCCTCTGTCGTGGCGTTTGGCATCTTGGGATTGGCAGCATTACGGAAGTTTGCGCCGTTTTTTGGCTCCTTGGCGCTCCCTCCGATTTCCTTGAATTTTGGGTGCGTGGCGATTCTCTCCTCGCTCAGGCTAATCGAAAGCTCGTAGGTCGGCGGGGTCCACCCCTCGGACTCGAAAGTTCGGGGGTCGGCGCCGACGTATTTACACTTGGATACCGCATAGGCTCCCTCGAAATTTATTTCAAGCTCCTCGATCTGGATAAAGGTGAAGATGGGATGCTGGGCTCCTGCCTGTGGTAGCTGGGTCCAGTTTTTCCTGATGACCATAAACTCCGCGGCGCAGGTCGCCAGGCCGCTGCGGGACACCAGCAAGGTCCCATAGCTGCGGATAATAACCCCGGTGGTGCCGTAGTATTTAAGATTGGGATTAGCGAGGCTCATTGGATTGACATGTCGCGGGATTTCTCCAGGAATTTAGTGTAGCTCTCAATCTTCTCCAGGAGGGAGTTGCCGCGCTCCGTAGCGGTCAGCAGGCGGTCGCCTCCGACAGCCTCGACTCCTCCACCTCCTCCTATCCTGGCCATGCTGCTTACCGCTGCTGCTGCATTAAGGGAACTCTGCCCGCTCAAGGACTCCAGGGAGATCGAGTTCTGGGTGAATCTGGAGGCGATGGCCTTGGCTTGATCGGGGTCGCGGCCCTCTCCGATTAGCTGGTCGTATTTCTCCTTGTAGGCCGCGAAGTCATCGGCCCCCTGGGCCATCTTGCTGTTGCCGGTGAGCTGCCCTTTCTGGCGGGTCAGCTCGATCTGCTGGTCGATGTCCGAGGAGGCGCGCTCCTCCCTCCTGAGCTTGGTGTCTGTATCGAGCCCGGCGATCTCCGCCTGCTTTCTCTTCACTGCCTCCACGTCTCCGGCTGGAATGGCCTTCAGCTCATCGAGTAGTTGCTGGCGCCTCAGGGCTGATTCCTTCTCGGCGAGGGCGAATCCTCGCTCCTTGAGTAGGGCGATCTTCAGCTCGGTGTCAGCTCGGTTGCTTGCCTGCTCTTCCTCTTTATCGGCGGCGTTGGCCGCGGTCTTGGCTGCTTCCCTCTGGCCAGTCATCGCCTGGGCGCCAGTTTTGTTGCCGCTTTTAATGGCGGCCTCGATCTCCGCATCCAGGGCCTCCTCTTCGATTAACCTGATGTCTTTGGCGCGCTGGACTCCCTCCGACTTCAGGGCGTTGATTTTCTCTTGGGTGGCGAGGCTGCGTTCGTCGGCCTCGGATTGGAGCTTGGCGCTTCTTGCTTCCTCTTCGGCTGCCGCTACGTCCTCCCCGGAGGCGCCCATGATGTAGGCCTCGCGCTCTTTGTATCTCGCCTCTCGGGCCGCGAAGGCTGGTGTCCCGCCTTTGGTAGCCCGGTCGGACTCCAGCGCCTGTGATTCTCGCATTAAGGACGACCCCGAGGTGTTCCGCCTCCTGCCCAGCTCCCCGATAGCCCCCTGGTCCCCGGATGCCGCGGCGATCTCCAGCGCGGCCATTGATTTCTTATCCTTCGTGAAGGTGTCTCGCTCGAAGAGCCTCATTCGGGCTTTTTCTGCGGCTGCTTCCGTGAGTCTCGCCCGATCCTCCCCGGTCGCCCGCGAGAGTTGCTGCTGCGCGCTGATCTCTCCAACCCGTCGATCCCTGGCGAGACGATCGGAGTCCGGCGCGGCAGATAGTCCCATCAGTTTATTCATCGCCTCATTCCGCAAGAATGCAGAACGTCTGACGTGGAGATTGTCCTGCCCGGTCACCCTGCTGTCCCCGGAGGGGTCCGCCGCCGCTTCTCTGGCTGCGGTGAGCTGGTTGGTTGAATCAATGAGGGCCTTCTGGGCGTCAGAAAGGCTGCGGACCGCTGCGATCTGTCCAGCCATGGACGTTTCCATCGAGGAGTTGGAGTCCTTCAGCTTTTTAAGCGCGGCTTCTCGCTCTCGTGATGCGTTTACAGCCATCGCGGCCTCTGCTGCTAGATAGAGGTAGCCCCCGCCCTTGATCACTCTACCAAGGCCGCTGCCTATCTTGCCTCCGATACCGCTCGTGGCTCGACTTGCGTAAGCTGCTCCCTTGGATAGCCCCACGGCTCCAGCTTCCAGCCCGCTGGCCGCCAGTCCCCTTATCCCGGTAGCTCCCGCTTCTCTCATCGCCACTGATCGGGTGAGCATGTTGCTAGCCGAGGCCGTGGCGTCGAAGCCACGAATCGAAGACATTGCCGCCTTGCCTCCTTTGTAGAGGAACTTCCCGGCTGAGATCGCACCGAGCGCCGAGGCTGCCGTTACTGCCGCCGTGAGCGTGTTGGTTAGGACCTTGGTGGCTGGCAGCACTCCCGGCAGAGAGAGCAGCTTGGTCAGCATCGTGTCCCTGATGCCGGAGCCCGCCGAGCCTACTTTGGAAAGGGCCTCGCCAACGACCCCAAGTATCTCCGCGAGTCTCTCGTTGAGCTTGATTGCCGCTTCGGTGGATTTCCGCTCTCCTTCGAGGAAGGACTCCCCGAACTTGGACTTCATCAGCTCCTCGCTCTCGGCGAGCTTCTGGTTGAGCCCTTCGAGGCTCTGCTCGAAACCCGATCCTGCCTTGGCTGCGGCGTCCAGCCCGGAGTTCATGAACTCAAGCTGACTATTCAGGGTTGCTCCGGTCTCCTGGAGTGTCTTGAGCTTCTGGGCGCTTGAGGCGGACATCGCCCCCATGCGCTCCAGTGCATCAGCCGAGCTGTCGATGGGCTTGCCGTCTTGCAGGTCCCTCTTGAGCTGCGTAACAGCATCCGTGGTCTCGACCAGGCCCCTTCCGGTAGCCCTGGAGAGATCGACCATCTTCTCTAAATCTTTCACCGTCCCCATGGTCCCCTGGGAGAGTATTTTCATCCCCTTGGCGGCAGCTACCAGCTCTTCGATCGGGACCAGCTTCTTCTCGCTGATCTTGACCAGCTCGCCCATGTAGCGCTTCGTCTCCTTGAGGGTGCCGATCAGGTTTTGCAGCTCTCTGGTTCCTGCGCTGATTTTGCGCAGCTTATCCATCGCCGCGTTGAGCGCCCCGGTATCGGTGACTAGCGACCGGATGCCGCTCTTCATCATGGAGAACAAACCCGCGAAGGCTGTAGCCATGGTGAGCCTGAGTAGGATTAGGTTCTTTAGGAGCTGCCCTACGGCCTTGAGCTTGTTCTCGGCTACGACCAGGTTGGCCACGTCGAATCCTACGAACGCCTTCCCAAGCCCGCCCTTAAGGGTATTGCCCGCCTCCTTTTTTAGAAAGTCCTTAAATCCAGCCACGTTAGTCTTTGGTGTGTTTGAATTCGGGAGGTAGCTGGGCCTCAAAGGCCTTCTGCTCCTCGTTGTGGAAGTCAACCAGAAGACCTCGGGTCCGTAAAGCGATTGTCCGGTAGTGGTTCGCTTTTCCCATGGGTAGTTCCCAGACCTTCCATTCAGGCCAGTGTGCCCAGCCGATGATGTCGCAGGCTATCTCCAGCTCTGCCGGTGCTGAGCCCATAGGTGCCTGCGGGGTAGCACCTTTCGGCAGGTCGTGTGGGATGATTGATGCGTCTGGTTCCTGGAGGTAGTCCCCGAAGTGCTCCAGGATGACCTCAGCCTGGGCCGCAATGGCCCGCTGTAGGGCGTTTGGCTCGTCGGGTGATACACGACGGCGGAAAGAGAGCAGGGAGGCCAGGACGGCCTTGGTGGTCAAAAGCGCGGGGACCAGCCACGGGCGCCTGATCGTGCAGTCGCCATAGCGCAGGCGGCAGATACCTACGGCGGTCCGCAGGGCGAAGAAGTCCACGCGCTCTCCGCTTCCCATGAGTGGGCTCTGGAGGACACGCAGGAGGAGTCGGTGCCAGAGGCAGAACTTGCGGACGCGAACACCGAGGAGTCGGGTTGGCGCGTATTCGAGGTCTCCTGCCCCGTCTATCCAGGCAGCCGCGAAGTTTTGATCGACGGCCATACCGCCGTCAGGATTAGATCGTCCCGCCCTGAACCGGGTAGAGGTTCATCGTCCCGGTCGTGACGGCCACACCGAGGATGGTTATCTTGTCCCCGCTTTCGAGTTCCGAGAAGGTCTTGGTCATCCCTCCGGGGGTGTCAGAGAGGTAAATCGCATCTCCGATGGCGACTGTTGCCCCGATGGTGAAACTCGGGTCGGTCGTCACGTAGGTGAGCGGCTGTCCGGGGGATGCAGCATGGAGAGCAATACCGGCAACATTGAATGCCGGGGTGGCGGCGTCTGAGTCCGCCAATTTGATCTTACCGCTGTCCGATGTATCAACGTAAACGACCTGACCTGCGGTGATGGCTACGCCTGCTGTCCCCGTGATCTTCGAGCCGGACGCGGAGGCCAGGACGCCTGATGGGATGATTGCGATGTCGGGCATGGCCTGGGATTAGGTGGTGATTGCTGCGGTTGGTCCGATGAGCGGGTAGCTCACGACATCGAGGGAGACCTCGGCGTATTCCCCTTTGTTGCGAGGGTCGGAGATGCTTTTCACGATGAAGCGACGACTGACTCCGTTGACCGTGAAGTTGAAGTTGTTGGCGATCGAGTTGCCAGAGAACCCGGCGACGATGTAGCCAGTGAAGGTGCCACTGACCATGCGGTTGCTGACGTTGGAGAGCGCGACCGACTCTCGCTGCCCTTCTCCGTTGGTCGCTTCCTGGAAGACCTCTGGCTCGTAGCGAAGGTCAGCGCGCCGGGCGGCAAAGTTGGTGATTACCGGGGCGTCGGATGTCGCGAATCCGAAGACGTAGGCTATTCCATGTTGTTCGGTCGAGGGCATCTTGTTGGTTTTCTATGATGTCAACTACCCGCCGACTCCGATCGCGAAGTTGATCACGTCCGCGAACGCCTCTGACTCGCTATCCTGTTTGGTCGTGGTCCCGGTGATGTCGAGCCCATGGAAGGTGAAGGCTCCCGCCATGGGCTCGGGGGGAAGATTCCCTAGCGCGGCGTAAACCTCCCTGGAGTTGGCTGAGTGGGCGTCTGAGGTCGCCTCTGCTGAGTGACTGACCACCTGGGCGGTTCCTTGTGCGATCCACGTCCCCTCGGTGGACATAGCCCTCTCTGCCTCGGAGATGGAGATGACCGTAAATGGCGGCTCGATGTTCTGCCCGCTGGCGAGCCCGCTAAAGGGGTAGAACGTGTGGCCGGGGACCAGTTCGGTGAGCCTGGCGCAGAGGTAGGTCTCAGTGGTGCGCTTGATGTCCAGCGCCATGGCTTTAGTTTGCCGCTGTCGCCGCGTCGATCTGATTCGTGCGCACCGTAGGCGCCCCTAGCGCCACCACGGCAAGGAGCAGGACAATGCAAAGTGCTTTCTTCATTTCCTCAGAGGTCCTGTCAATCGCTACAGGCTGACGCCGGCGGGGCCGCAGACCAAAAGCTGGGTGTTGTCCCCATCTTCGTTGATCGAGGCCACCCTGACCCGTTTACCGCGCACGGCGAGCACCGTCCCTTCGACGATCCCAGCGGCGTCCACTACGGCGTCCTTGATGAAGACGTTCACCTGGTTCTCGCTGCCGCTTCCTCCGGGGATGATGGCGTTGGCGATATTCAGGTCGTCGATGGATACCGCAGTGTAGGTTCCTGGGATTCCGAGGCGGATCAGCTCGAAGGTCTCTGCGCACATCCCCTCGAAGGCATCGTTGGCCTGGTTGAAGCTGTTTGTGAAAGCGCTCATAGGCAGAGATGAAAGACCGATGGTAAAATCACGTTGGGAGTTCGCTCCTTGAACATCGGCGCGATCTCAGACGGCGCGTATCCGGCGAGTCCGCATCCGATCTGAGTCACCAGGAAGGTTTTCTCCGGGTTCTCCGCAGCGTAGCCCAGGAAGGTGTCCACCTGCGAGGCGATAAGGTTGAGCGGCAGGACTTTCATCTCTGCTGACTTGGTGGCTATCGCGTAGCATTTCCCGGTAGGCCCATCGCCAGTTCCATACTGCGCTCCGAACAGCCTTTTCGCCAGCAGTGCCGCCCCCTTGCCGTGCCTGCCTGCTCTGTTGGAGCCGAAAACAAATACCTCGTTGTCCTCTAGTCGCGTTACGTTATCTGGTGTGGTTCTCATAAATCAAGAAGGGCGCGAGCGCCGAAGCACCCGCGCCCTTGCGGCACTCGATGGGTATTGCGTTATCGAGAAGCGGTCAGGCCGGGATTGGCCTTGCTGGACTTCTTGAAGACCTTGTTGAACTCCTCCTCGGTGCCTTCCCAGGTGTGGACGGTGTTCTTCGCCACGTGGGTCCGACCGAGGATGTGGTTCTCGCGGATCGCCAGCGCATACTGCTCGCCGTCAGAGTCGCGGACGAACTTGCCCTCGAACTCATCGAGCGGAGGCACCGCATCGGGGTTCTCATGGCCCTCAGGTGGCGCCTTGGGGATGTTCGGCGGAGGAGGCGTTGGCGCCGGAGCGACGGGCGGGGCTGCTGGAGGCGGAGGAATCGTGGTTTTAGCGGCTGTGCTCATGGAAGTGCAGTGAAGTTCTTTGAGGTTAGTCAGTCAAGCCAGGCTTAGGCCCATTGGGTGGCGAGGAGCTGGCCCTGCTGCGGGGCAAGAATCTTGATTGTGCGATTGGAGCGCACGCGGAGGACGTTGCTGCGTCTTGGCTCATCTCTGTAGGATTCAGAAGTAAACAGGCCTCCGGGGCTGTCGGGACTCCAGACGATCGTCCGCCCCACACCGCCTGTCAGGAAGTCACCTTCCCCGATGTTCATCACCGCGATGTAGTCGTTCCCCCAGATCGGCACCAGCGTCGAGGTCTTACCCTTGAGCGCCGAGTCGAAGCTCTTCTTGGCGATGATCACCTGCACCCCGAAGGCGTTGCCGAACATGTCAGGCGTGACCTGGCTTCCACCCTGCGTGGTGTTGAGCTGGCCATACATGTAGGTCTGCATTTTCGCAGAGCTGCGGATGCGGTTCCATACCGGGAGAGTCATGATGATGACCGTCCGGCCTTCGCCGAGAATGGTCATGCGCTCGACCAGCGAGTTGAGATCGAAAGGCACGTCCATCGAGCCGACGTTCGCCTGGGTGTAAGGGACCGAGGAGTTGGTCGTGGTGAACACCGCTGGGTTCATGATCGCGGCAGCGGCTTCCCGCTCGTAGTCGATCATCAGGTTGTTGCTGAGGAACTTGGCGGTGACCATCTCCGCGTCGAAGTAGTTCTGCATCCTCCGAGCGACCACATCGTCCACGCGCTCCTCCAAGCCGTATTCCTCGGTCTGGAAGGTGTCCCACGCGAACTTGCGATCGATCTCGTTGTAGGTGCCGGCCGAGCCGCGCTTGGTGGTGCCCACGAGGAGCGAGCCACTCTTCATCAGCTCCGTGTCCTGGACGGTGAAGCGAGGGTAGCGCCCGATCTCGTTGGCCGAGTCGTAGATCGGCAACACCATCGGTGCGATGAACTCTTTTTCTTGACCAACCGCTTCCATCAGCACGGTGCTGATTTCGGCGCGGGGAATGGCGTCTGCTGTGTTATACATGAGAGTGGGTCCTGAGTGGGTTTGGCTGAGTTGGGTTCAGGCTTAGAGGAAGAGGACCTGAACGACGGCTCCTGCGGTTTGGGCGCCGGTAACTTTCTGCCACACGATGGCGATTGCGTTGGTCTCGCTGGCGACCATCGATCCTGGGTTGGCCGCGTCTGCGATCAGGCCTGCTCCGAGGCTGAGGGTGCCAGCGACTGCTCCCAGTTTGACGTAGGCGATGTTGGCTCCGCCGCGCAGGTAAACGTCACAGGCTTTGCCGACTGCTGAGCCGCTTTCCACTTTGACATTTCCGCGCATCAGGGTGCCGATCGCGCGATCCGTGGAAGCAGCGATGTCGATCCCGGTTGCGGTGAGCTTGACGAGCTGATACTCCTTCCCGCTTAGGTCGGCGGCGACGACATGACTGACTACGTTATGAACATTCATGGATGGATTTGGAGAGTGGGGTTCCGGTTAGTTCGCGAGCTGCATGCTGCCGCTCTTCTGGAGCCAGTCGGCGTGCAGGCCTGGGTTCCGCTGGATGGCCTTGAGGGTCGCCTGCCCGGTGGAGCATTTCTCGCTGAGCTGGATTTCTTTGATCGAGGCCTGAAAGGCGTGGAGCTGGCCGTCGCCGTTGGCGCTGAAGAGGCGGACTCCGTTGTCGATGCCTGGGCGGACTGGGCGGGTGCCGGTGTTCACCGCCAAGCGAAGCGCTTCGTTTTCGGATACCAGGCGCTCCGCCAGTTCGACTGCCCGGTCTCTCATGTTGGCCATCATGTCGATCTTTCCAGATACCTCGCTAAATTGAATCTCCTCGGACTGGGCCTTCTCCGCGTTGTCCCGAGCCCGGATAGCTGCGGAGAGCTGCATGACCTGACGCTGAAGGGCGTTGAAGGTTGTGGCCGTGCCGCCTTCGACACCGGCTCCGACTGCTGGCGCTCCGGCCTGCTGGCCCTGCTCTGGGCTGTAGCTGCCCTGGTAGCCTTGATCGCCCTCGTAGCCCTGGGCTTCTCCCTCGCCGCCCATTGCCGCTTCGGGGTCGATTCCCTGTGCGAGCATCTGGTTGTATTGGCCGATCTCCGCGTTCACCTCGTCACGAGTCAGGCCGCGCGCTGCGAGGTCTTCATCGGTGGAGTTGTGGAGGTCTTCGAGAATGTCGCGAACGGAGGGCTGGCCTTGCTCCTGGCCTTCCTCGCCCTGGCCCTGAAGCTGCCCGATGAGCTGCTCGTGGGACTGGGAGAGCTGCTCGAAGCGCTCGTTCTGCTGATTGATCGCTGCCATGAGGTCGGCAATGGTGGGCTCAGCGTTGGAATCTTTTTTGTCAGCCATGTTGGTGGAGTTGGAGAAAGTGAACTTGTCAACCGACTGCGAATCTTTCGCGCTGAAGAGGCCATCATTGGCTGCGGGTCGCGTCACCGCATCGACGCTTAATAGCTTCTCCGCGCGGGCTGCTTTCTTGCCCCCGGATGTCGCAACACCCTGACCCTTGAACGCGCAGCTCATCCCCCACCCTTCTGGATGGGTCTCCGCTCTTTCGAGCATCCGAGGGGTCTCGTCGTGGGACTTTAGGAGGTGCCAGTCTCCGCGCAGCTTGTTCCCGTCCAGCCGGAAGTCGGTCATGTATCCGCAGGTGGCCGCGATTCCGTGGCCGTGATCCAATCCAACAGGCACCTTTCCGCGTGACGCGGCTAGGGCGTGGAGCTGCGTGAGTGTCTGCCCGTCCACATGAAGATCGTGTCCTTCGGCAATGCAATCTCCGGTGATCAGCGAGACCCCTCGGATGATACAATTCTCTTTGTCGATTACGCCCGTCATCCCCGCGTAAACCGGGGTCGTGTGAAGTAGTATGGTCTGAGGCTCGGACATGCCTCAGCCGTCTTGTCAATCCGAGGCAGGGTCTCTCTCTGCTCGCGATCTCTCAAGAAAGGCCATGTATCCGGCCCTTAGCTTCTCCATGTGCTCGGGGGATTTCTTCTTTCCTTTATGGGCGGCGCTTACGGTCGGTTTGGGTATTCCCTTCAGGGCCGCGCTGACATTGGCCCTGTGCTCTGGGGTTAGTTTCCTCCCTATACTGGCCAGCCGCGCTGCTCTCGCTTTTTCGCTGCTCTGTAATCCAGCGCTGATCTTCTGCTTTACCCAGTCCGGCTGCCGAACCCCTTTCCTTGCTGCGCTGATCTTCGCCTTGGTTTCATCCGAGTGCTTTCTTCCTGTCCAGTTACGGGACACCATGGCCCCGAACCCCTCCGGTTTTCTCTTTCCCTTTCTGGCTTTATTCCCAGCCTTAACTCGGAGGCTGGACCTTATAGCCTTGCTTATTCTGGCGCAGGTTTCGGGGCTGGCCTTTAGCCCCGTTCTCGAAGACCGCATCGCCTCTATCGCTCTCTGTGTTTGATATGTGCATCCCGCTCCGCACTCCGCGCTATTGGTCAATATGGCTCCCGATTTTTCCAGTTCCGAATGCCAGAACTTTTCTCGGGCGGCCCATTGAGGTAAGGTGCATCTCTCCAGAATCCTCACCTCGGGTATCAGACCATCCTTGGTTATCCCGTCGATCGCGGAGCACTTCCCTACGTTACTTACCTTGGGTGGCCGCTCTTCGTTTCGCCCTCCCCCTGAAGCCCACTTACTCCACAGCGCGGCCTCATGCAGGTGCTTGGTGAATCTTTTGTGCGCGTTGTTCGCCTTGCCGACATAAAACGGAATCCCCGTGGTCGGATTAACGAGCGCGTAGATCGTCGTTACTTTCCCCTCGCCTTCCGGCAGGGCTTGTGAGAGATCGGTCTCAGCTTCGGTCATGGTCGTTCATGATTGGGGTCAGCGCCCGCGTCGCCTCTTCAGGGCGATTGCGGGCGTGTTCTTTTTACCGGGTCTTTCCCGTTGGGTCAAGCTGTCAGAGCTGGATGATCGAGTCGAGCTGGTCGCGGGCGCTCATCTTCACCTCACCCGACCTGACCCTGCCGATCAGCCCCCTGACTCCGCCTTGCTGTGGTGGGACTGCTTCTTCCTCCGGGGCTGCTGGGGGCATCGGGGCTTGGGGTGCGGGCCTCTTGTAAACTTCGTGGACGGCGTTGGGATTAGGGCCTTGCTCTCCGTCCTGGCTGAACATGCCGAGGTTGTTGCGGGGGCGGGGGTCGGTGCCGAAGAGGATGGTGTCGAGCTGGTCGCGGGCCGATAAGGCCTGCTGGTTTTCCTTGGGTTTTTTAAGATGTTTGTATAGCCGGTAGAGGCCGTAGTAGGAGGCGATCCCCGCTGTCGCCCCTAGGGCTGACGCGGCCCCTGATACTTTCTTTGGATGCCTCTCGTAAAAGCGCTGAGCCGCATCCCCGAAGCCGAACTGAATTTGGTCTAGCTCTTCCCTCGCCGACAACCCGATCGCCCCCTTGAGCAGCCCCTTCAGCGGGTCTTCGCCGGTCCGCTTCTTCATCTTCTTCGCGTCGGCTGCCATGCCAGGGGATATGCCTGCTCGGGCGAGGCGGGGGTAGTTGCAGGAGGAGAGCTGGATGATCTCGTTAAGCTGATCTCGGGACGATAGCTCTTTCTCGCCACGGTAGGCGCGCTTGATCCTCTGCAAGGCGGCAGCAGTGTAGCTGCCCTGGGATACGGCGGCAACGCGGCCTCCTCCTGGGTGCTTCAGGGCTGCGAGGTTGGCGTGGCCTTCCATGGCCAACTGTGGCCCGTGAGACGCCGCTGAGACCGCCGCTGCTGCCTTTGGCATTCCCCTTGCGTGAAGGCCAGCCACTGCCTTTTCGACGACCGGGTGAACTGGGGCGCCGTAAGCCTGTGTGATACCAACCTTGCCCGCCAGCGTCCCAAAGCTCTCGGCTGTAGCGGCTCCGGCATCTCCGGCGCCGAGCTTTCGGGCCAGGCTGCTGGCGATCTTTCCTCCAGCCGCTCCAGCCATCTGATTCTGACGCATGTGCGTGGCCTCGTGAGCTACGACTCCGGCAATTGGTTGCGCGTGGATCGGAGCCCCCACCACGCTGTTCACCGCTCCTCTTACCTGCGGCGGGGCCTTCTTCAGGGCCTCCCTGAGGTTCGGGAATGCTTCGGCGAGGGGGTTGTAGCGATTGGACACCCTGGGGCTGATCACTGCCGAGGATGCCGCATCGTTGCCAGCGATTCCTCGGATGATTTCCCTGGCTTGGCGCTTGGTGACCTTGCCCTCGCTTCCCAGCATTGCTGCCTCCACCCTGGCGCTGACCTTCTCCATCTCTCCTGCTGGATTTCTCGACACTCTCTGTCCCGCCCTCCTGGCGGCGGACATGAAATCGCTTAGCGCCCCGAACTCCGTGAGGGGATAGCGCTTGCCAAGCCTGATTGCATCTCTTGAATTCATATATGAACCTTCGTCAGATTTTAGCTGTGCTGGTCTTCTTGCTGCTCGTCAGCTTTCCGTTCTTGGTAGCCATTGCCATCAGGGCTCTTGTCAATTAGCCGATTGCTCGGCGGCTGATGCCGTATCCCATGGCCTGAACCTTCCCCAGTGTGGGGCTGGCAACGTAATCCTCGATAACCTGCCTTACCCTTGAGGGCTTGTCCCCTCCAATACCCTTGAGGAATCGGCTCTTTAGGATTCGCTCTCCCATGCTGGTCTCGGCGATGATGGTTCGGGCTAGGTTTACGGCTGGGACCAAGGGCTCCACAAAGGCCGCTCCTGCGGCAGCCACTGCGCCCCCTGTCGCCCCCGCCCACTTGCTGTTGGTCACTGGGGCCTTGGGTGCCCAGTTCAAGACCTTCTCGAATCCCTTGGATCGCCTCCCGGTCATCACGTCTGTGGCGTCTGTTACGTCCTTGCCGAGCCCAAGTTTACTGGAGGCGCTTGCGGCTAGTCTCTGGATGCGGGTGCTCTTCAGGCCCTGTTTGTAGATGTGACTGTATTCGGGGCCAGCAATCGCATCAGTGGCGCGCAGGATTCCGGGTCTAACTTGCTTGCCGGATTTGGCGTGCCTAACCCCTGATTGGAACAATGATGCCAGGACTCGCTTACCGTATTTTGTAGATGCCGCTGCCTTGAACATGGCGTTTTGAGCCACATGGACGCCGCTGCCGATGGCCAGCATTCCGAGCATGCTGAAGTCGATTAGGCCGTCTAGCTGCGCCTCTAGTCTGATCAGCGGATCAGGGTCCGACAGCTCCTTCTTCTTGTTCCTCGTGGCGTAGATACCAGCCCCTGCTGCCACGGGGGCTCCCGCGATAACGGCTGTGACATCCGAGTAATCTTTGGCGTTCTTGGACTTGGATGTGATCATCCTTCGCATCAGGTCTGCGTGGGCTCCACTGGTCGCAACCTCCTTTAAGGCTTCTGACTCGTTCCCTCCCTTCTTCATGAGCGAGTTCATTTGTGCCAAGGCTGACCGGGATTGAGTCGCGTGCAGATCGGCTGAAGCTCCTGGTCTGATCTTCTCGGAGACCTCCTTGGTCCAGTGACTGAACGCGCTGGAGGGGCCAGCCCTGAACTTGGCGGTATGGAGCAAGCCTTTGGCTGGCTGGTTGAGTGTGTTGCGCTGGATCGCCAAGCCTGCCAGCTTTCCGGTCACGCCTCGGTTGAGCATCTGCTGCGAGCCCTCGATGTAATCCACGACTCGCTTCCCGTGGCTTCCGATGGATTTGGCCCACTCCTTGTTTAACGGCCTGACCGCCCTGGCTAGCGTGGGTCGGAATCTGGCCCCGGCGAACCTAGCAGCCCCCCTGAGTAAGGGCAGGCTGGTGGCGGCTAACAGCCCACCGGCTGCAATCCTGGCGGTGTTCCCCTCCTGCCTGGACTCAGGGCGCTGCATCGGGCTCAGTGGCCTACCGTGCGCCGAACTCCATCACCTCGTCCAGCTTCGAGCTGAGCTGCATTAGGCGCTGAGAGTTATCGGACAGACCTACGAATCTGGACCGGCCCTTGGTGATCGACCTGGCCACCCCTTTGACGCCCCGATAGAGGCCCTTCATTCCACCGCCGCCCTTGGTGAAGCCCTTATTGTAAATTCCGGCCTGCTGGGAAGCGTAGCCCCTCGCCCCTGCGTAGGCGTTTGTCGCATACCCCTTTGCCTCCCCATAGGCGCTGCGTGCGTATCCACCGGCAGCCCCAACCATGCTGCCTCCACCTTTTGCCATGGTTTGCTCAATTCCTCGAAAGCCCGGAGCCACAGGCCCTGGCACGTAGCGACCCCGTGCGTATAGGCCGCCAGCCAGCAAGCCAGCCCCGCCTACGCCCGCTGCCGCCACGCCTCCTGCCCCCATGCCGTCCTCCTCGTATTCGTTGCCGTATTCATCGACCCGTCTGCGGAATTGCAGAACGCCATCCAGCTTCGCATCGAGTTCAATTAGTTTGGTCAGGCGGCTCATGTTTGTAGTGGGTTTCTGTCAATCAGGAGATCAGGTAGTCGAGCTTGACGCTGAGGGTGATCAGCGGGTCTCTGGAGGATGCCTTGATTACAAACCTCTTTGCTGCCTGCCGGAACTCCCTCTGGATGGCTGCGAATTTGGCCGCTCTGGCTGCCTTGGAGGTCGCCTTCTCGGCAGCCTCATTCACTCCGCTGACTTTGAAGCCTGAAGGGTGGTCCTTGAAGCCCTCGGCCATCGCTGCATTCTTCACTGAGTTCATGTGCCGGTCAAAGATCGCTGCGCCTCCTGCTCCGGCTGCCAGTGACCCACCGATAGCAATGTTTCGGACCATCCTCTGCCCTGCTGCGGTCTCCAGGTAGTCCTTCTGGCGACGGTCTCGCTTCTGGCCTCCGGGGATGCGGACGATCGCCGTGTTGCGGCTGCGGTGGCTGATGTCCCAGTCGTCGAGGGTCGTGGCGAACTGATGAACGGAGAACTCTGAGAGCTTGCCTGGCTTCACTCCGGCGTTGACCGCTCGGATTTGTTTCAGCCGGTCCTTGACCTTCTTGACCTTGTTTTGGTCAGCGGCCACGACCCGAGCCGCCTCGACACCCGGTGTGGTCCCAGTCCATCGATTAACCACGTCGTCCACCTTGTCATTGATGACTGCCTTGGTGTCTCGGACGGTATTCCTAATCTCCCGGCGAATGGCCAATGCGGGCTTGGCGATCGATCGAGGAATCTTGTTCTTTAGCGTGCTCTGGAGCGCCGAATATGGCGTAACGATTGCGCCTCCGTGGGTGTAGGTGTCCGAGCGCTTAAAGAGCTGGCCGATCCGGTCCACCGCTCCGGGGATGCCATGCGCTTCGCCTGTTGCTTGCTTCTGCGCGGCTGCGGCCTCCTTGATCCCCCGATAGCTGCCACGGGCCTTCCTGATCGCCAGCGCGGCGATACCGAGCCCCACGGCTTGCTTGACCCACGGCTTCTGCCACTCCGGGACACGCTCACGGCCACGACTATCGACGCTCTTCTCACCCTTGAGTGCGAGGGAGGCGTCCCGCGCCAGTCGCTTGCCCCGTCCGGCCTTTCGGTAGAGGTCTTCTGCGGCGCGCATCGAGCTGCGTTTCTGGCGGTCTTTCTGGCTGCGCTCGCGAAGGGCGTCGGCCACTGGGTCGTAGGCGAACTCGATGGGTTTTCCGATGGAATTGAACAGCATGCGGTTGGCGAGATACGCCCCACCTGCGACCAGCGCTCCGGTGCGGATATTCCGACCAGTCCGACTAACGCCCACCTTGAGGTCACGCAGCTTGTTACCCGCACGCCTGGCGAGGAGGCCAGTGGCGACGAGGCCGCCTGCCTGCCATGGGAGCCGCTCTTTGCGCTTGTCGTTGTAGGAGCGGTCTCCGAAGGCGTCCTTGGCCGAGGTGGCCCGCATTGCCGCCTGGGAGGCCACGCCGATCCCCGCGCCGGTCAGGAGGGCCTGGGGTATGGCTAAACCCGTCTTGCGCCTCAGGAGAGCCGCTATGGTGGTGCCTGCGGCTGCGCTACGGAGGTAGTTGCTGTCGGCGCGCTCGCCCTCTTTCTCTCGGATGGCCTTGCGGTAGCGGTCCTGAGCTACGGGAAGGCCTGCGAACTGGATGGGCTGTAGGTTCGAGGACATGCGGTATTGCTTCTTCCTTGTGGCAGAGTTGAGTGTATCAACCTGCTGGCCTTCATCCGCAAGCTGGGCTGCTCCTGCGGCGCCTCCTGCGGTGGCTCCGATCGCGGCTCTGGAGAATGCTCCGCTCTTCTGGATGACTTGCAGGGGCCTCCAGTCCCTGGCGTATTTAGCGATGATTCCCGCGCTCCACTTATTGCGTAACGCAAGGGCTCCGATGGTTCCTCCTGCGATAGCCCCGGCAACCCCTCCTCCGATGGCTCCTCGCTTGGTGTAGGCAGCGCCTTCGTTGCGCTTGGGCGCCCCTAGGATCGCCGAGCCGATCAGCGCTCCGCCTGCACCTGCGGCTGCGAGGCCGCCTCCCCATTTCCCTGCTGACTTCAGTGCCTTTAGGACGTTGGTCTTACCGAATGCCCGGCCTTCCCCGGTCCCGGCCAGGCCGAGGATTAACCCACCAGCAGCTCCAGTGACTCCAGAGCTGATGCCCATGCGGGCTGCTCCGCGCAGGGTTTCGTCTTTCTTGGATCGTGAGCTGAACATTATCGGCCCCTTTGATTTCTTCTTTCGGGTGGCTTGGGATGTGGCTGCTCCGCCTACCAGCGCCCCTCCGACTCCGCCCGTGATGATCGAGTTTATCTGGCGGGTCTTCGGTCCGAATCCCGCGAGGTTGTTGGCATAGGACTCGCAGTTAGTGCCGCTGCAAATGTTGATGTTGGTTTTCTTCCACTTATTGGAACCCTGAGCCTCTTCGTAGCGGCGGTTGAAGGCGCCTGCCGCCTGGTCGTCCATGGTGCCAGAGCGGCCCTCGTGCTGTCGGCGGATTGGCTCCTTGAGAATCTTACCCTCGCTCTCCACCATAACCTTGCCAAAGCTCTCTTCGGGAACGACCCGCCTTCCGTTCGTCCGGCTGACTTCGGCGATCCTTCCGCTGCCAACTCCTACTCCGTAGTGGCGCTGGGGAATTCCCATGAAGCTATCCACCTTCAGGGCGGCTCTCGCTGCGGTTCCCTTCATGCCTTCGGACCTGCTAGCCTTTTTTAGGATCGACTTAAGGCTGCGGCCTCCTGGAAGGTGGATCACATCCGCTGCGCTGGTAACGCCTTGATTGGAATAGACCACTTTTCCCAGAAGGCTTTCGCCCTCCTGCATGGCGCGGCCCCTGCGGAGAAGACGCGGGCTGGTTCGGGCTCCGATCGCAGCGCCCGCCAGAAGGCCTCCTCCGATCAGCAGCTTACGGGTGGTGCTGGTTTTCTCTTTCTCCGAGAACTGAACCTCCTTTCGTTTACTGGGCCTTCCGGTCTCGTATCCAGCCACGGCTCCTACTGATCCCGCTGCTCCAGTTCCGATGAAGAGGCGCTTCTTGGCCACCTCTGTGTCGTGGGATCGGACCTTCCTAAAGTCGCTCTTTAGGGTGCTTGCCTCCGTGGTGTAGCGGTCACGGAGATTCTCGACGAGCTTCTCGTGGGCGGTTTGCTGGTTTTGGACCCTGCTCTTCAGGAATCCCTTGGCCGTTCTGGAGTCATTAACCATCTCCGCAATGCGGCTCTTGAGTATGGCTACGTGCTCCTCTGGGTTGACCAGCCCTCCGTTCACCATGGCTTTCTTCTCCGTTATTACCTGCCCGATTGGAGAGCCGATGGATGTGGTTGGGGTGAGCGTCGGCCCGATTAAGCCCTTGCCCTGAAGAACCGGCAGCGCCTTCTTGACCGCGCGCTTTGCAGCCCTCTCTGCTCCGGTGGGCGAGAGTTTGAGTGCGAACTGGACCAGCTCTTTCTTCTTCTCACGCTTGGCCTTGATCCTCCGCTCGATAGCTACGCCGGTCCCGATCGCTGCGGCAGCGAGTCCGGCTGCTCCGACCTTGATCTTGCCGAGGTTTTTATTGAGGGCTGGGTAGCTGCGGCTGGCGTGAGTCGCTGAGCGGATGGGCTCGAAGACTTTGCCTTCCTTGATGACCTGGCTGGTCACCTGGGCCTTCCTTGTCGCCTGCTGGTTGGCGAGGAGTGAGTAGCGGGCCTTGATCGCATCCACATTGCGGCCCTTGAGGCCCAGTTTACTGGCGATGGAGTCTCGGTCGTATTGAGCGGCTTCTCCGCCCAATGCAGCAGGACTGAAGATCGGCTTGGTGACTTCGTTGACCCGCGTCTTGAGAATCTCTGGCTCAGTGACGTTGCGACCCATGCGCGCTTCCGCCTTGGCCTTCACGGCTCGCTTGACGTTCGCTGCACGATCGGAGTCCCCGGCAGTCCGCTTGGCCACCTCTGAAGACACCAGGTCCCTAAGGCCGGGGATGGCCTTCCTTTCACCGGAGGCCGGGATGCCTGCCATGATGGGCGCGAACTTGGCATTGGCTGCCTTGATGTTCGTCGCCCCGGCAGCCTTGCGGGCTCCGCGAAGGATGTTGTTTCTTTCCCTCAGCTCTGCCGCCATGGAGCTGCCGAACTTATCCCGGTCTGCAAGCACGCTGAGCTTGTCGGCTTCGGACATCTTGCGGGGACCTGGGGCACCCTTAATGAGCCGCCTCTGGCGCTTGGCTGTCTTGGCCGTCTGAGCCTGGGTTCCCATCACTGGGTCGGTCTTGTTGCGTCCGAGGATCGAGTCCGAATACTTGCTCTCTGTCGCCTTGATCTTCAGCTTGTGCTCAGCATCGCGCTTGGCGGCTTCCTCGTTGAGGCCCTGTGAGCGGATGTATCCCGTTTGGGCTTGGTGGTCCTTGATCGCGTCGTCGATGGACTTCCGGTGGGCGGTGTGCTTTCCAGTGAGGTCAGTCTTAATGTCTGCCTGGACCATCGCCTCGATCGCGCTGCGGGTCTGCCTTGAGGCGAGCGTTCTGGCCTTGCGGACCTCTGGTCTTTCAGGTGGGCCATGCACTCCGCCTCGCCCTGGGGTCTGGTATTCTTTGTCGATCGGCGTTGGTTTGAAGACCGCATCGCGCACCGTCCTGGCGTTCGGGTCCTGGCTGTAGTCGCTGTCCTTAGCGTAGCGCTTGAAGTAGTCGCCACGGGCCAGTTCGATCAATCGGCTGATGTTGCTCATTTTAGGTTCACTATGGCGGCGCTGGTGGGGCTGGAAGTCGTCAAACTGGATGAGCTTATGCCGGGAGGAGAGCTGCTGCCTCGGGGGCTTGTCGTGCTGCATGATCTTGCGGATTAGGAATCCTGATCCTGCTCCGGCTGCGAGCCCTGGAATAACGCCTTTAAGGGCTCCTAAACCAGCGTGCTTTAGCGCATATGGAAGTGGTCCCATATTACCTTTCAGGAGGTCTGGTCGGTTCTTGATTGCGTCCACTAATCCACCGGCGAACCCCCTCTGTAGTCCAAAGCCTGCGCCAAACAGGGCGCCAACCGCAGCGGGGGCAGCCGCTGATCGCGCTCTTTCTCTGCCTTCTTGGTTTCGCAGCTTCCATGCGGCGCCTCCGGCCCCGATGACTCCAATGGTGATCCCTGCCTTCTGGAGTGGGCTCATTTGCGTGCTGGCTTCCTGCTGCCGTTGCTGCTGGAGGTCTTCGCGGCTGCTGGCTTCGGATGATTGCCCTTCACATCAAGGCCAGCGGCCCGGTTCGCCTCTGCTGGGGTCGGCTCGTCAGGGACCAGTGCGTCGGCTTGCTTCGGCGTGAACCCGAAGGCGGTTCGCATCATCGCGATGGCGCTTTCCCGATCCATCGTCCCTTCCTTAACGGACTGCGCGATCTCAACCATCTTGGCGACCCCCTTGTCTCCAATGGCCTCGAAGCTACCAGGAGGAGGCGAAGGAATCGGCGTCTGCGCGAGGAACGCAGCCTTCTGATTCGTGATGTCGGGCCAGAGGCCGCGGGCGAACGTCTCGACCGGCAGGGCGTGTTCGGCTCCAACACCCAGGGCGTCGTTGGCCGCGCTGGCATTGGAGGTCAGCACCTCGCGAGGAGTGGTTCCGTATTTCCCGGTCACTGAGTCGATGCGCAGGATGCCAGCACCAAGGCCTTCGAGGTCGGAAGACATCTCGTAGCCCTGATCGGTGGTGATCCACTGACCGAAATTCCAAGAGCACTTCTTCCACAGCGGGTGCGCCGGAAGCATCTGCATGGCTATCCCCTGTGCGATCACCTTCTGGCGCACACGATCGAGGATCAGTCCGACGAGGATGTTGTCCTGCCAGTATTGAATCTGGCGGAGGGCGCTCTGCACTTCGATGCGGGCCGTGACGCCTCCGAGGGTGGCGAGGTCCCATAGGAATCCGTAGGGAAGGTTAAGGCTCACGCCCATCTTGCGGATCAGCGTGTCCACAAACTGCATGAAGGCTCCGCTGGGTCGGGCGGCTGGGGAGAGCATCGAGAAGTTCTCGCCTTCTGCCAGCTTGAGGAGCTTGCCCCATTGGGCAGTTTGGGTTGGGGTTCCTTCTGCCGTCTTGTCGCTCCACGCAGAGGCTCCTTGTCCGCTCATCGGGTCCTTGGTTCCGATCAGTGCCGCGTATTGGCTCTGGGTCTTGCCTGCGATCTTCTCCGCTTCGATCCACTCCCGGATGTCCCGGAGGTCGTTGAGGATGCGCAGGAGCTTGGTGCGGCCCCGGTATTCATCTCCGTGATCCGGGTCGAAGACGTGAATAAATGACTCTGGCGGGACCTCTTGTGGGTTGATGTATTGGTTCGTCCGCGTCCTCTGGAAGATGCGGTAGAACTGCACGCGCCCGGTCATCGGGTCGATCTTCACTCCGCCGATGTAGTCCTCGGCGATCGAGCCCTCCATGGGGGAGCCAATGCGGTCTGCCTCGATGTTCTGGAGGCAGAACTCTCCGTTGGGTGAAAACTCCGGGTTGATCTCCAGTAGCCCGTGATCCCCGTCCACGAGGAAGGACATGAAGGCGAGCTGGACTTGCTTTAGGAATCGATGGCGGCCACTGAAGTCGCAGCGAGGGAGTCCTTGCGCGTCGCGCTCGTCCCCGCACCAACCATGGAAGTAGTCGTCATACATCTGGTCGATCTGGCCCTCTCCTGTGGCGCTCTTGGCGTGGAGGCGACCGCAGACGTAGAGAACCACCTTGGCGATGACGCCTCCGATCCAGTCGAAGGTGAAGGCGTCACGGGCGTCCGCCATAGCCTTCACGCGGTCTCTGTTGGCGATCCAGTTCTCGGAGCCCCCTGCGGCCTTGGCCCTGCCTCTACGCTCGGCTACGGGGTTGTATCCGCCTGCTCCGAAGAGAATCTCGCGCTCGCGACGGACAGCCTCGAAGCGTGGGTTCCATTCTGTGACGATGTTTCCCCCTCCGTCATACAGGCGGGCGAGCTGGATTTCCCCGTTGGGAGTATTTCCGTTGAGCGTCATTGGACGTTGCTGAAATCACAAATACCAGCTCCGTAATTCGCAGTCGGCGCCGTGGGGTGGACGGTGTAACCGCGCTCCGCCAGCACGAAGCAGATGGCGTTGATCTGGTCTGCCATGAAGCGCAGGTCGCGGGTGAAGCTCTTGCTGCCCATGGCCTGCTGGGAGAAGACGGACTCCTTGGCGATGAGGGATGCCTTTAGGGTGATCAGGCTCTCGGTGCTGTCCTGGCGGAAACGCAGGGTGTGGTCGCTCGTCGCCATGGCTTTATGTCCAGAGGTTCTGTCAACGGGGTCTCGGGGTCAACACAGAAGAGGGGTAGGTGTCGTCGCCACCATTTTTATATCCTGAGTTATGCTTAACGGCACAGAGACGTAGAGCACTTTCCTCAGGTGCAGGGTTCGATTTCAGACCCACCGCTCAAACTGCAAAGTTGGTGGTGGTAACGAGAAAGAATGCTGGGGGTTTATCCCCCAGCGCCCCTCTCCCTAAGGTCTCCTGGCAGAGACCGAGCGGGTGGTAGTTCTTTGACAACTTCAGATCGAGCGATGGCGCTCAGGCTGTGTGATGTCGGATGCGTAGTTGCTCCGGTTGTCGCACGGGCTGACCGTGCCGTCAAGGGGATGCTCAGCTTCCCCGAGCACTCGATTGGAAATGGCCACGTTCACCCGCACAAACAGTAGCGGCCTTGGCCACGAGCAGACGATGATGAGAAGTCGTCTGCGATTAAAGCTCCCCGGCTCTCAATGCCACCGGGAGAGCATGGAATGAATGTTGCGTCGCGATTGCTCGGACGTAGCGCGTTGCCCAAGTTCGATGGTGGGATTATCGAATGGATGGGTTGCCTCCTGCTGGAAAGGAGGTCAGTAAAACGCGCTGTCACGGTATTGAAAACCGGACTCTATGAGCACGCACCGCCGCGGTCCCTTTGTGGATAAATGCCGTGGCCGTGTGGAGGTCTCACTCAGGGCGCAACAGGAACATTAAACAGTATCAGTCAAGAGACGGGCGGCCTTACAAGGCTGCTCTCTCCTGGGTGGATTCATGGACGCCTGCATGGCGGCCACGGGGTAAATAACCGTGAGCCGAACCTCAAGTGCGGGCTGTTGAGCTGGCGCATCTTAACCAGGTGCGCGGTTCATTAAACGGGAAGCCATGAGATCACCAGAGCTTTGAGGAAGCTCTGGTCACGAGCCTGCCATAACGCCTGAGGGCGTGAAAGCTCGGCACCACGTCGGGTCACCGTGAGGTGGCCACAGTAGCGAGCCTGCGGATTTATCCGTGGGTGGTCGCGAAGTAGAACGACGGCTGGGTCTCGGAGGAAGCTCCGGGGCTCAGCAGTCGTCCTTCATTACGAAGAACGGGAGATAACACGCGCCGAGAACTCCCTCGGCATAACACAAAGAAAAACAAAGCAATGAAAACACAAATCAAGACCACCAACCTCCGCTCGTCAGTCATTCCGGCTAGCGCCCGCAAGGCCCGTCGCTTCGATGGCGTGCAGCGCAGGCGTGCAGAGCGCCGTGAGGGCCGGGTGGATGCCCTGGGGCTCCATGAGCCAGATCAGTATGAAGACATCGTGCCCGCGTGGGCCAGTGAAGAGGCCTTCGCCTAGCTAGTTCCTGTCTGCCGCTTCGGGTCCGATCCCCGAGGCCGCAGCAAGGGAGCCAGTCTGGTTCCAGTGGCAACAACTAATCCGGCAGGAAGCCACCCTGCCAAAACACAGAAAGCAAAAACACCATGAATCGTAACACCAGTAAGTCCGCTTATCTCCCTTCGCGCCTGGATATGGCCGAGGTCAACGCCGCCTGCCTGTCCTTCTTCGTGAGGGCGGGGCTTTCAGAGCCGCTGACCATCGACGACATCGATACCCATACCTTGGTTCAACAGCAGTGGAGGACGGGGCGCAAGCGCTCCACCAACACCACGATCAAGCAGGTCATCCGGTGGAGTGAAGGCAAGTATCAGGAGGCTTCGGTCGAGATGATCGAGGTCCGCAAGTAAACCACAAACAGAAAGGAAAAACACACCATGAAACGATCAGACAAAATCATGCGGTTGGCCGTAGTCGGCTTCTCCGCCACCGAGCTAACCCGTATGTCCAATGAGCTACTGGACGCCACCTACGAGGGCTCTCGTCCTCTGATGCAGGCCAAGACTGAAGAGCTGCGGCGAGCCATCGACCGAGAGAGCCGTAATGCTCGCGCGAAGCGTGCGAAGATCGCCTACGAGAATGAACAGCGCAGGCTGGAGGTGGAGTGGCTACGCAAATGGAAGCCGTGCGCTCCGATTTCTGCAACTCCGCAGAAAGTCCTGACGATCGACCAGCAGATGGTCACCGAGATGATCGCGCGCTGCTCGGCCAGGGTCAGGGAGTTCACGGCCAAGTTCCGGGATACCGGAGATCGCAGCTTCGCCCGTATGGCGAATGATGCGAAGACGGCCATGAACTCGTTGCAGCATCAGTTGGGGGAATTGGCATGAAGGTGCTATCTTACGACTCTTGGCTCTCGGAGTTTGGGGACTCCGTTGAGCAGGATTACCAAAATCTCCACGAGGAGTATGGGGACGCGCTGACCTGCCTCTTGTCGCAATACAAGGAGCAGAGATACCAGGAGCACTGCGAATCGCTCCCGCTGAACGACCCCAAGACCACCAAGCTAGAAAAACAACAACAACGAGTCGCGACTCTCCTCGGAGTGCTCCGGCGCAACATCGAAAGGAAAGCAGACAAATGAAACTGATTAACGACAGCCAACGCCTGATCGGAGCCAAGAGCCGGTTCGGGCACAAGATCAACACCTACGACGACGGCTATGGTCCGTTGTTTATCCATCGAGATTCGATGGGGATTAGCGGGATCGTCCGAGCCCAGACATGGGAGGATGCCTACTCGATCTGCGAAGACGAGTTCTTCCCTGCCGCTGACGAAGGTCACGATGAGTGGGTAAGGGAATACGGCGAAGACTACACCGACGACGGCTGCTGGCAGGAGGCGTATGGCTTCCGGGGCAACTCCCGCAAGGAGTCGGACGGCACACTGTCGTCGATCTACGCCAAGGACCTGAATGGAGACAGCCTTGATCGGCTTACGCCAGAGCTACTGGGGGAGCTGGAGATCACGCTGGAAATCGAGATCGGGGGCACAACCAAACCCGCTGCCAAAGCGCAGCAACCAAAGAAAGGAAAGAAGTAACATGACTAAATTCGACAATCACCCGCCCGTTGATTTCAGCGGCGCAGAGAAAATCTCCTCCGCCTCAAGGGATGGCGGAAGCTACAGCGGAATCGGCCACAACGCCTATCGGGTAATGCAGGGCAATCGATTCCACCTCACGCACTCGCACAGCAGCGGATGTGAATACAATAACCGGACGGACCATTCCAGTGAGCACATGGGGGTCTTCGATTCCAAGCAGGAGGTGATCGACTTCCTGCTTAAGGAGGGGTCGTGCTGGTGGACCAATGAGTTGCTGGAAGACCTCGGATACCAAGGGGAGGAAGCGTAACATGAGCAACACAAACTACGCAGGGCTGGACTACTCCGGCCCAGGATCAACCGCCAACAGGGACCCGGAGACGGGTATCCGGTATGGCGTTATCGCGCAGAACTCGCTGTCCTCTTGGGCGCTGGACGACATCTTCTATAACTCCCGAGACCTCAGCTATGAGGCGGCGAAAGAAGAGCTAATCAACTCGCTGGTGTCCACATACGACGCCGAGTGGGATGAGTCAGACGAAGCTCAGGAGAGCGCCCTTGAGGGTGATCTCGTTGAGCTGTATTACGGAGAGTCGAGAGCCACCGATCGCGCCGTTATGGCGAAAGAGCTGGCCTCCGCCTTCCGTGAATCGCGGGGATGGACCACAGATATGAGGGACGACCTCGTGTGGTCTATCGTCTCGGATCGCTTCGGAGACACCTACCAGTGCGACGAACCCGACTGGCTCTACGAGAAGGACGGCTACGTTCTCTCGAAGTGCCTGGACTACGACGTGTTCGTGAGCAAGTCGCCCTACTGCACGTATGCAGCGTATTGTTCTCCCTGCGTTCCCGGAGCGGGAAATCTCGATGCAGCCTTGAGCTACGAGCAGTGGGTCGGACCAACGATCACCGATACCGAGTTGGCTGCATTCCCGAAAGTCTTCTGCCTCGGCGCGGACTGGTTCGAGGACGGAGAGGCTCCGTATCCGGTGTTCAGCGTGGAGACCGGGAAGCTGATGATGAAGGAGGAGAAATGAACGCGCAAGAGCTGTTCGGAAAATGGTGTGGGAACTCCTATGAATGGGATGCCCTCACCGACATTGAAAGGCAGCGGTGGATTCGCTTCGCAGAGCGCGACCCATCCAAATGCCCCAACAAGGCAGCGGCTGATCTGCTGCCGGAGATGATAGAGGCGCTGGAAGATGCGCGAGACCACCTGAAGTCTATAGGGCGGATGCGTGGCGGGACTTGGGAGAACCTCCTGTGCGTCATCAACAAAGCAAACAACATAACGAAAGGAAACCAAACCAAATGAGCCAACAAGTAACCGTAACAGCGTTCACGTTCGATGAGCTATCGGACAAAGCGAAAGAGAAAGCCCGTGAGTGGTATCGCGAGGGGTCTTGCGATGACAACTACTGGAGCGAATGCGCGATCGAAGAAGCAGTCCGGGAGGGCGAGCTGATGGGGATCGCGTTCAAGACCCGCGCCCGCAAGAGTATGTCAGGAAAGGAGCTGACTCCAAAGCCGTGTATCTTCTGGTCCGGCTTCTGGTCACAAGGCGATGGCGCCTGCTTCGAGGGAACATGGCGCGCGAGCGACGTGAAGGCCGACAAGGTGGCGGATGGCTGGGGTGAAGACCCGGCTACGACCGAGATCAAGCGGATTGCCGCAGAGTTCGATCGAATCGCCAGGCTGGATACAGCCTCGTCATTCAAAGTGGAGCACCGGGGCCACTACAGCCACGAGCACTGCACGGAGTTCGATGTGACGATCACGGATGATGAGTCATACGATCCAGTATCCCCTGACCCAGAGGGAGAGAAGGCGGAGGCCGACCTCATCGAGGCCGCCAGGGACTTCATGCGCTGGATTTATCGTGTGCTCGAAGCTGCGTATAACGATGCAAACTCCGATGAGCAGGTGGATGAGACCATTCTCGCGAATGAGTTTTGGTTTGATATTGATGGCAGCAGATGCAAGTATTGCGAATGAAAACTATCAACCTTATTGGACTGAAAAATGGATCACTGGAGGTCGTCTCCATCCACAGCAGAATGAACGGGCAAATCCATTGGAGTTGCAAATGCTCGAAGTGTGATGGGGAGACCGTCTACTCATCAGGGACAATACGAAACACCAAAAGGGCGACCGCTCTTGAGTGCCAGCATTGCGGACACCGAAAGCAAACACACGGATACACCGGGACAGCAATCCATAATGTCTGGAGGAATATGCTCGGACGATGCACCAACCAAAGTCATCCACAATGGTTGGACTATGGAGGAAGGGGGATAGCTGTTTGTGATAGGTGGATGACCTTTTTGAATTTCCTGGAGGACATGGGCATCGCCCCGTTCGACGGAGCTTCAATAGATCGGGTAAATAATGACGAGGGTTACTCCAAATCCAACTGCAAATGGTCAACCTCACTAGAGCAAATCCACAATCAAAGACCGAAGAAGAATACGGTTTGGGTTCTACTCGATGGCGAGCCGTGCTCTCAGCCTAACGCCGCCCGGATTCTCGGAGTTCCGTATGGGACTCTACAATCGAAAGTCAAAAGGGGGGTCACCTCCTTCTTCACAGAAGAGGGACGGAGGACGGTATGTCTGTAGTTGAACCGGACTACCAGCTCAGGTTGGCTGAGATCGCGCCTAGTGTCGCCTTCGGTGTCGAGTGGACGCTCGATCCTGATTGCGTGTGGGATGGGGACGAGGACTTCCCAATCGAAGACTACGTTGCCTACGACACCGACGTTTACGCGAAGGCCATTGTGGCCGGAGTGGAGATCGAGGGGGTTGCCCGCATGGGCGGGACCTGGGAGAAGCGTGAAGAGATCGACCCGGAGATCGGCGGCTATCTGCCGCAGATGCTGCTGGGGGCCGCAGAAGACCTCTTTGAGATCGCCGGGGCGTCCCCGGCGATCTGCACGGAGCTGTTGGCTGCAATCACCTTCCTGAAGCAAGTCCTTCAGGAGCGCTATGACGCGCAGATGAAAGGGGTGAGTAAGTGAGTCTCTCTACACTCCGGGCGCGCGGGTTCGATAGATCGACCCACGTTCCCTTCACTCGCCAGTTCCGCGCTCGGTGCTCTCAATGTGAAGCGCTGGCGATAAACGGGGTGGCCTGTCACGAGACGGGCTGCCCCAACGCCACTCACGAATGCCGTGGGTGTAATGAGCAGATACCAAGAAACCGTCGCCACTGCGACACATGCCAGTAACCACACAACGAAAGGAAACTAACACTATGAAATACACATCAAACGCCCAATGGGGGCCAGCATGCTACACGCATGACGGCGGCATCACATCAGACACCCACGACACCATGGAGGCAGCCCACGCTGTCTGTGAGAGACTCCTAGCGCACGGGTTCGGCGGAGAGGGGAAACACTTCCCGGTGGGTGTGTGGACTGCGGTAGCCCCCGATTCTGCAAACTCGCAGACCAACATCCGCAAGGAGATGATCCGGCCCACGCTTAAGGCTGCCCAGAAGCTGGTCTCAGATGCCCAGTTGGCTATCTCCTCCCCAGATTGGGATAAAAACGTCACCACGGGGCTTCTGGCGACAAGCTGGGCCATGCTGGAGGCGGTGATCGAGCGCCCTGATGAGCTACCAGAGCCGGATACGGCCTTCTGGAAGCGCATGTTCACCCGCCAGCGGCACGGGTGCATCGGGCTGCGGTGCCTGAAGTGCGGGGAGTGGCAGGCTGGAGATATGGCCAAGCTGGCTGAGGAGGGGGTTCTGTGATTAAGCTGCGATGGAGTAAGTGCCCGTCCGTGACATATGGCGGGAAGCCGCACTTCTGGAGAAATGCCGAGCACGACCTAACCGTGGTCTGGGACCGCTCCGTAAAAAAGTGGATTCTAAAACATAATGATGCGCATACCCCGGCTGATGGACTGTATTACTCCACGACCGATACGGCGATGAAGGGGGCCGCCGAGGCAGAGTTCAATAAAACCCAAACGACAGTAACAAAGAAAGAAACCAAACTATGAAAGACAAGTATCCAGTAACACTCCCGTTTTTTCCAGGATTCTATGAGTCCATGTTGTCCCACGCGATCGACGACGCTGAAGAACGGGATGCTGAGTATTATGCCGAGAAAGAGTCCAGCGAGAAATACCACCCCGAAACCTACCAGCCGGAGCATCTGCGCCTCTCGGAATCCGAGTATGCGTCGATCTTCTTCGACTGCACCGACTACCAGGCCACCTATCACGGTATCGCCAAGATGTGGGTCGAGGCGTTCGACTGCTGGATGAAGGAGCATATCGGGACCCCCGAGAAGTCCTTCACCTTCGAGAAGATGCTCTCTCCTCGTGAATACAACTTCACGACGGACAGGGTGTTCGCCGAGGTCCCGTATGAGGTGATCGATACGCTCTTTTCAAAGAGCGCTTCCGGGGACCACAAGACCCTTAAGCAGGTCATCAAGGATACGTTCACGTCTTACGACGGGTTCATATCCCATTACAGCAACTCGCTGGCGGAATGGCTAACCAGGCCGCTGAACGAGTGGGACTACAATGAGATGGGGACGCTCGTCGCTGCGGTGATTAAAGCGAGCGAGCACTGGGAAGACACGTCAGAGTTCTCGATGCACCTCTACGGGAGCGTCTTCTCCGGCAATGGGGAAGACGAGCGCGAAGTGGACTGGCCGAAGTTCGAGGCCAAGGTGGCAGCACTGAGAGCCGAGAAGCAAGAGGCCTATGAGGCCGCAGAAGCAGTAACCAAGTAACAAAGAAAAGATACACACAATGAAAACTGAAGAAGGAAAACGAAGTGAAGAAGAAGCTCGGGCTCAGCTCGGGAGCATTCAAGAGATGGTTAAGGCGCTGGACACAGAAGACGACGCCGAGCTGGAGAGGGCACGAGAGGCTATCCAGGAAGACCCTCTCTCCGTGGAGGTTCGTGGAGACTGGTATCCTCCGGGCGGGGACGGCGACTCAGGGGTTCCTGGGGAGTATCGAATCCTGCTCTGCACGGGCGGGCCAGCAATTCGCATCATCGGCGATCTCGATGAGAGCGGAGAGCCGTATAGCGCGGCTTTAGAGCATCAGGATTGGTTTACCCCCTGGACGGAGCTGTCGATCTCCGCAGAGGAGGAGGCTGCTCTGGTGCGCTACGCTCAGGAGTTCTACTACTCCGCATGAGCCAGCAAAACAAAGACCGGGTAACCAAGACCCTGGAGATGCTCGCAGAGGCCCTCGGGGTGATCCTGGTCATCCTGCCGTTCTTCATCAAGCGGCGTAAGTAAACCTGGTTTCAGCGGGGTCCGATCCCCCGTTGAGCCAAACCGGACCGCCATGGTCCAAACGTGAGTCTCGCTACGTAGTGCGGGTAAACTGAAAGACACAAAACCAAGATATGAACACAACCCTACTGGCGCACCTCGCGCCCTTCACCCACCTCCACTCCAGCGATGCTGCTGGGATGGTCCTGCTCACCCTGGTCCTGGCGATGATCGCCGTGACCGCAATCAAGAAAGGACAATAAATACCATGACAAACTATCTCGAAACATTCCGCCGCGCTCGCAACGCTGCGGTTCCAATCATCATCATCCAGTGCCCGGACCCGTCGTCTGTGGTCTCGAAGATCGCGTCGATGAGCACCGCCCCCTCGCTTCGCTGGAACATCAACAGCGGAATCCTCGGCGTGAACAAGGAGGGCGAGGCTCAGGCTTCGGTCATCAATGACGGAGCGCCCCCGGCGATCACCTCAGCCAACCCGCAGGAGGCCCTGATGCTGGCGCTGGAGAAGATGGGCGAGGGCTCGATCCTCTTCATGGATAACGCGCACCTCCTGCTGGAGACGAAGGAGCAGGGAAACCTACTGACTGCCATCACCTCGATCGCTAACTGCCGTGACCCGTTCAAGGCGAGCCGCAGGACGCTGGTCTTGCTGTGCCCGTCGTGTCGGGTGCCGGTGGAGCTGATCAATGATGTGATCGTGCTGGACGTGGCTCTTCCTGATGAGGGGGAGCTGGCAGCCATCACCAAGAACATCTTCACCGCTTCGGAGTTGCCGGAGCCAAGCGAGGAGGTGCTGAAGCAGGCTGTATCGGCCACCAGAGGGCTGTCTGCGTTCGTCGCGGAGAACTCTGTGGCGATGGCGATGAGGAAGTCCGGCTTGGACATCCCGATCCTGCGGCAGCGCAAGATCAGTGCGATCAACTCCGTGAGTGGTCTGACGATCATCGAAAGCGATGCCTCGTTCGACAACATCGGAGGGCTGGATCAGGTGAAGAAATACGCCCGCATGAAGATCAGCGGCAAGCGCAAGCCTCAGATGTTTGTGCTGGTCGATGAGATCGCCGACCAGTTCGCCGGTCTCGGGGACTCCAATGGGTTGAACCGGGATGCGCTCTACCAGTTCCTGTCGCACATGCAGGACCACAGTTGGTCCGGGGTGCTGTTCAATGGGTTCGCGGGGACGGGTAAGACCGAACTCGGGAAGGCTATGGGCAACGAGTCAGGGGGTATGTTCCTGACTCTGGACATGGGCTCAATGAAGGGCGGCATCGTCGGCGACTCAGAGAAGCTGATCCGAAATGCCATGCAGACCCTCTACGCCATGGGGGGTTCCGATGTGTTCTTCATCGGGACGGCCAATTCGATTGAGGGGCTGCCTCCTCAGTTGCGGCGCAGGTTCGATGGAGGGACGTTCTTCTTCGACCTACTGACCGAGCAGCAACAGGCTCCGATCTGGGGCCTGTATCAGAAGAAGTTCAATGTCTCTGGCGAGAAGCCGGAGTGCGTCGGGTGGACCGGCGCAGAGATCAAGAATGTCTGCAAACTTGCGGACGAGTTCGGGGTCTCGCTCATCGAGGCCGCGCAGTTCATCTCCCCGGTCGTGAAGGCCATGGGAGACAATGTAGAGAAGCTGCGGGAGTCCGCGGCAGGGAAGTATCTTTCAGCCAGCGAGCCTGGGTATTTCCAAACCAAGCGATCAGTGAATACGGCTGCTGTTCGCAAGATGATCAAAGAGCCGAAACCAAATCAGAACTAAGAAAGGAATCACCACTATGCCTTGCAACACGCAACAGACCGTCGAGCAGACGCTCGAAGGAATCACCGACCCGAACCTCCTGGCCGAAGGGCTTAGGGAGATGGGGTTTCAGGCCACCGTCTATGGCTCAACAGTGAGCTACTACGGCAAAGGCCTCACGGGGTCGTTCGAGAACGGGAAGCTGAGTAGCACCTCCCCGATGGACATCCCGCTTCTGAAGAAGCACACCGCAGTCGCGAACCTGAAGAAAAACGCGGCCACTCACAAGTGGTCGATCAAGAAGCTCGGCGAGTTCAAATACGCCGTAACCAAGTAACGAAAGGAACACCATGCCAAAAGACACCATCGCGATCGAGATTCTCGACAGCGGCATCATTAAGATCACCAGCGCGGATGCCATCTCCGCGCCTAACCACGCCAACGCCGAGTCCATGATCCGTGAGATCAAGAAGTCGGCAGGCGGTAAAACCACGCACAAGAAACTCGGGCGCGGCCATGTGCATACGCATGCCGACGGAAGCCAGCACGCGCACTAACACCATGAAAGAACCACACCCGCAGAAAGTGTATGCCGTCACCGATCAGTTTTACTGGGGTGCCGGGCCGGACCTTGAGTCCGCTATCGCCCAGGTGCGCAAGCAGGGAGGCTCTGGAACCCGCAGTGTCGTCATCTACATCTACACCGGCCCGCAGGAGGAGCTGGATAAGATCACCGTGGATGGCGGGGCGGCGATCCACTTCCCGCAGACCGTGACCAGTAACCGGGTCGGTAAGGTCCGCATGCCCATGAAGCAGGAGGCGAGCAAATGAAGCTACCACTAGAGATCGAAGTCGAATATGATGGAGACTTTAACGACCCGGAGGAGTTTGAATGCTTCCGGGATATGGTTCTTCTGAACTCGCAAGAAGACGAAGGCCTATTCCTCCACTCCAATTACCTTGGGGATGAAGTGGGTCCGGTCAAGGTAACCAAAATATTCGGGTGGGCTTTCTCGCCTGTGGCAACCAAAGGAGAACCTACAGTATGAACGATAAACAAATGCAAGAGATCGCGCGGTTGTTTGACCGCATCGCCAGTGAGGCAGATACCGCCTCCTTCTCTCCCGACAAGCAGGCTGCTCGTGAGCACCTCCAGGAGATCATCGACACCGTAACCGCGCTTCAGAAGGCGCTTCAGTAAACGCAGTAACCAAACACTAAGATATGACAAACAACATCGCAGAACTGAAATCAAACATCGAGCATGCGGAGGCGTTTATGGAACGCTACGGACCCGCGCTGGAGAAGCCTGAAGCTACCCGGTTGTCCGGGGGAAGCTATGGCCCACCATCGGTCTCCTTAAGAAAGCAGGATGCCGCCCTGCTCGGGGAGGTGTTCGGTAAGTCCGGGTGGTCCCGGAAGGTTGACCGATACTCCGACAGCCCGGCCTTTAACTGGGTCAAGGAGGTTGATGGGATTGTGATCACAATTAACGGAGCTGAGGAGCTGGATATGGACGGGTCTCCGGTTTCGGAGAAGGCGTTCCCAATACTCCTGGAGGACAGCGCACGATGAACAAGTTCCAACAGTGGGCGCGAGATAACTACAAGATAGGCGCCGTAATCGACGACCTATGGCACCCTGAGATTATCGCTGAAATAAATGTGATGTTCGGGGAGTTCCAAGCGAAGGAGGACCTCAGGAAAGCGGCTGAGAGAGCCCGCATCAAGGAGGTCGTCTCCAGCGTGGCGGACATCAACGCTGAGCTGGCCGGTCGCATCGTGGTTAAGGTGAGCTTCGAGGGAAGCCTGCCCAAGACCAAGAAGCTGACCACCGAGGAGAAGAGGCTGGTCATGAACCTGCCGGATACCGTGAAGGTTCCGATCGGTGGGGATAAGCCGCTCTTCGAGAGTAAGGAATATGACGCGCTGACGAAGTTCATCCAGGATCGCCGGGATGAGTTCGCTCGGATGGGTATTCCGCATGTGAAGTTCCAGGCAGCTCATGTCGTGGACATCACTCGGATTCCTGAGATCGATGAGCTGGCGGTGAAGACCGAGGGCGAACTGCGCCTCCTGGTCGAGAACCTGGTGGCGGTGTATCCGCTCCAGATCACCCCGGAGGCTACGAAGCTGGGGCCGCTCTATAATCCTCGGGATTACAAGTCCGTGGAGTCCCTGCGTGGGCTCTTTAAGTTCGACTACGACTGGATGGCCTTCGGAGTGCCTGACGAGTTGAAGCAGTTCGACTCACGCATCTACGCCAAGGCGAAGGCTAAGGCGGAGAAGGTCTGGGCGGAGATCGAAGCCAATGGAGTGCTCCTCTTGCGGCAGACGGTCGATGACCTCGTGGGCGGGCTCGTCGAGAGCCTGACGCCGAAGGATGGCGGAGAGAAGAGGAAGTTCTACGCGACGACCGTCACGAAGATTCAGGACTTCATCGCTTCCTTCAAGGGCCGCAATATCTGCAATGATGCAGAGCTGGATGCTAAGGTCTCCGAGATGGAGGCCATCGTGAAGGGCCTGGACCTGAAGGCCATGTCGTCTGATCAGGCGCTGAGGCAGAGCGTGAAGACCAGGATGGAAGGAGTGAAGTCATCCCTGTCGTCCTTGGTGGTGAGCGCCAGTAGCCGGATGATGCAGTTGGAGGACTAGGTATGAAGTCGCTCTATCTGCGCCGCTGCAAGAGATGCTTCAACTTCATGAACTGGCTCGTGCGTCCTGACGGCTCCGCTCGCTGCCAGGACTGCGGAGCAGAGCACGAGGAGCTACAAGCCGAGGAGGATAATAAGCCATGACCAAGCCCAAGAATGCCCGACAATCGCGCAGAAAGGGGCCTGTGAGGCCAGAAGATGCCATCAGGGCTGTCCAGGGTGCGGTAGTGGCCCTCCTGGCCGCCTGGAGGCTTACACGGCCATTGGTGGCCAGGATGAAGAAACGCAAGCCTGCTCGCAAGGGTAGCAAGTAACCAAACCGATTGCAGGCGGGTCCGATCCCCGCTTGCTTTCACCTCAACTATGATCAATAAATTAACCCGACTGCTGGCAAGCTGGTTCACCTGGCTTCTGATTGAGGCGTTCCACGTTATGACATTCGGAGTGGGCAGGGAGGAAGTCCCGAGATTACCCAAACCAGCGCCAATTAAACTAAAACGCCTGCTGGGCCTGTCGCCTCGAAGGAATGTCCGAAAACCCCTCCGGTGGCTGCGTAGCTACATGGAGGATTTACATACCCGGTCTTCATCGACCACAACCTACAAAACTAAGCTATAACACAAAGGGCGCACTGGGTTCCATTCCCGGTGCGCCCTATTTTTGTGCCCTGATGTCGCTACTCTGGCTGCTGTTTACGGGCGGCGATTGTGGCCAGGACGACTTTGGTCATCTCCTCCTCTGGGAGTATCTCGATCTTGTCGTGGCAGGAATTACAAAGAAGCGCGACCACGGACAGCTCGCCGGGTCCGAGGTTGGCTCTCTTCTTCGTATGAGCAAACCCAAGTCCGTTGTCTGACCAGCATCCCTCGTAACGTAACTCGCATGTGGTGATCCCAACTCTCTCGAACTTTGGCTTTAAGTTCCTGCGAACGCGTTCCCAGTCTTTGGTCCGCTTACCCGCCTTCTTCATCGGCTGGCGCCGCTTTAGGCCCGATGTTAAGCCCTCTGGTGATCTTGGTTGGTAGGATGAGGTCTTTCGCAGGATCGACGTAGGGCTGGAGCGGGGGTTCGACCGCAGCTTGTCCCTCGCCCGCTGCTGGCTCCTGCGCTGCCAGTCCAATGTCTTCGCCGGGTTGGCCTTGAGTGGGGTTTTCCGGTTTAACGACATAAGCAGGGTAGGTGTGGTCTCGGATCGTGGCGGTGAGGTATTTGGCTGCGGCTGCGATCAGCTCCGTCCGCTCCTGGCAGTCCGGCATGATGCTCGCGAACTCTGCTGCCTGATCCACGATGTTTAGTCGGTCGTCTGAGTCCATGGAGCCTCCCCATAGGCTCTCCCTGAAATCAGGCTCCCTTGGGTCTCGATCATACGTCGGGGCGGGGAACGCCGCGTCTTCGTCAAGCTGCTCCTCTGGGTGATGGGCGCTGGTGGACTCCGCCTCGTAGCAGACTGAGCATACGGGGCCGATGGAGCCCTCCAGTGGTGCGAATTCGTGGGGGTTCATGGCTGGTCAGGATCAGCGGCTCCCTCGGGCTGCGCTGCTTTAATATCAGCAACCGTGATCCTCTTGCCCTCCATTTCGACCTCGAAGTTCCCTCCCTGAGCATCACACCGATCCAGGAGCTGTCGAATGGGGTGAGCGGCGACAAGTGCCACGGACTTGTATCCGAGGGCAGCGTTGAGCTTCCATCCACTTTCCAGCATTGGCTTAATCCGAAGCATCTCTGCCGCGTCGATTCCGCTGAGCTTGATGATGTCTTTGCTCTGGAGCTTGCCCTTCAGGGTTTCGGTAAAGCTCTCCCCGCAGGTGCGGTCGATGATCTCTGCGGCCTTCTGGAACTCCTCGCCCTTCTGGTCCGCGGCGGACTTCTTTTGTCCTGCGTCCTTGGAGGCGCTGGCGAGCCGCTTGGCTCCTTTCTTGACCTCCTCAAAGGCTGCTGGGTCGCTCTTCTTCAGCGCCGAGGCTTCGTCCACGCTGCGCTCGCTGACGCCTACGGCTTTGGCGGCACGTCCGGCCTTGCTGCCCTTGGCTGCCTGTTTCTGTGGCTTTGTAGGCTTACCCCCTTTTGCGGCGGCCTTGGCTTCGTCCTTCTGGCGCTTCTCTTCGACCCTCATCATCTCGACCAGCTCAGCGCCGAGAGCGGCTGCCTGGGATGGCGTGAGGTGGCGGCGATGCAGGTTCTTCTGGACGACGAAGGAGTAGGGGTCGCTTCCGTTGAAGTTCTGGAAGAACTTGGGCTCTGGCTTGACCCGCGCCTTCTTGAGGCCGGTGTAGCGGTTGTTGCCGTCGAGGATTTGGCCATCGAGTAGGACGATCTTCTCGCGATCGTCGAAGCCGTCCTTTTTGATGCTCTTGACCAGTCCGTCGTAGGACTCGTTGTCCATCGGCGGGAAGATCGCGCCGAGAGGGTGGGGTTGTAGTTTAGCGTAGTCGATTGTGTTTTTCATGGTGTTGTCGTGGTTCAGTAAAGGGGTTGGGACGCGCCCCTTTAGAGCGCGCCCCTGATTGCCTACTCCGATGCCGGAGAGGGCGATGGCGACGGCGCTGGTGATGGCGACGTAGTCGTGGTGGTGGTGGGAGCGGGCTCCGTGGTCGTTGTTTTGACCGGGGCGCCGGTTTCTTGTCCGTTTGTCATAGTGCGTATTATTTGCGGGTTTTGGAGAGGCATCGCTCTGTGCGAATCCTCGTAAAGTTACGTGAGCTTCAGCTCGGGTTTATCTGGCAGCAGGTAGGTCAAATCAGGCGTCTCCCTGGAAGCCCTACTGCTATACAAATTCCACGGGATGCGGATGCCATACATGTCCGCCTCGCCGCGCGTCAAGGTTCTTCTTTCGGCGTTCTCGTATTCTCTCCAGAAGTTCGAGTCGCTGGTCACTGGGATAGCGAAGGTCTCCGCTGGTTCAGACTTGGTTTTCAGGTCCCGTCCGTTGAAGTGGACCATCAGGAAGCACAGGGCTCCGAACTTGGAGCGCCGGAGCATGTGCTCGATCTGCTTGGGGTGCTTCTTGCCGGTTTGGTAGATCGGGTAGCTGGCCTGCGAGCACACCTTGGCTTCGATGATGATCTGCCTTCCGGTTCCGGCGATCACACCCTCCATGTCCGGGAGAGATGGTATCGGCTGCCAGCGCGGGACTCCTCCTTCGTCGTTCATCATGACGACCTGGGTCCCGTATCTGCCAAGCGTGAGGAATCCCTGTTCTTCGAGCTTGGTTGCCCGAAAGATGATTAGTGCCTCGAATTCCTTGCCCTTGATCGGGTTCATGGAAGTTTCCTGTTTACCTCTCGGGCGGTGGTTAATTCAAGACCTCCTTCGACCACCCTGAGATAATGGCGCGTGCATGCAAGGGGCCATTTGATGAACGCCTCTGCGAAGGCTCCCTTTCGGAACCTGAGCCTTACCTTTACCCCTTCGGGTATGTTTGTAACTGCGGCGCCCGAGAAGTCCATGCCATAGGCGAATGACTTATTGATTACATATCCTTCAGGCAGGTTCAATGTCCCTCCTCTTCCATGGCGTCATTCGCCATCTCGTCGTTATCGTGGCTTGGTTTCACGGCCTTCCCGGGCTTCTCGTAAAAGGCGATGATCGCATCCAGAACGTATCCGCGGATGCGCTTGATGTGCTTGCATCGGAAAACGTCGAGGGACTTCCTGGTTCCCCTCCAGCGAGGAAGTCTCCGGGTGGTGAAGTCCATGCACTGGCAGGACCCAAGCCCTTCATTCTCCGCAATATCCACAGCATAAGCCGTCTCCGCTTGGCTGGACGAGTGGCAGGTGTAGCAGCCGCGGCCAGTCCGCGTGACCCGCATCCCCTCGATCGTCCTCTCCTCCACCAGGGCCTCATCGGTCTCCTTTGGTTTTTTCACGCTTGTGATCCACGACGTTCACCAAGTCTCCGACCTCCACGCAGGCCCACATGTCGGCGTCATCGAGTTCGATGCCGAACTCCAATTCTAGCGCACCGGCCACCTCGATCGTATCCATGGAGTCCATTCCCAGCTCGTCAGAGAGGGTGGTTCTGGGATCGATCTGCATCGGGCCATACGGGGTCCAGTTGAGCTTCAGGTCTGTGAGGACTTTGCAAATCCTCGGGAGGGTGTCTGTCATATCGTAGTTTAGGGTTTGTGGTTTATTGCCAGTGGACTTCGATCTCCAGGGACACCCCGGAGGCCATGCCCGCTGAGCGGATGATGATTGAGAATGCTTTGATTAGGTTGGGGTCCTCGTAGGCGCCCTGGAGTTCAAATGGTAGCCGCAGGTGAACCATTGCCGCGGACTCTTTTGTTTCCTCGATGGACCAGGCAGTTGAGGTTGTCTGGAAGCACGAAGCAAGGAGTGCCTCGATAAGTTGACCGATGGCCTGCCGGTCCCAGTTGGGATTCGCCTCGAAGGGTGTGACCATGCGGTGGTCTTTGGGGATCGGAACCAGGGGGTCGAGCAGGTCCAGCCTGACCTTCTTTCGTAGAATGCCTGTGCCTGCATACCACATCAGGGTGTCCAGTGCCCAGAAGACGATCCCGTTCTTGCCGATGCATCGGCCTTGGTCCTTGCCGTCCACCCGTAGGCAAATCTTTCCATCGAAGTATTTCACCTCGGGTTCTGGGGTCCGAAGACAGAAGCTCTTGATCACTCGGTGGAGCACCCTCTCCAGTAATTGTTCTGGTAGCATTGGTTCGTTTAGTGGGTCCTTGGTTACACCCGCTCACCGGAGTGTCAATCATGATTTGGGCCTCCAGCTTTTTACGATTTGCTCAAGGTGGTAGGCGGCCTCGCTCCATATCTCTGAGGCTCTATCGCATCGACTGGACTCCCGATCACTTCCGAACCGCTTGTAAGCATCAGCGAGATAGATGCCGTCTTTTTGCCGCTTCCTGTATTGCCTGGCGAGGGCGCTAAGCTCCTTGAGTAGTTCTTTCATTTTCCTTCCCTGGCGCAGTTCTCAAAGCGGGTGAAGTCCTTCAGGAAGGTCAGCGGGATGTCTCCGGTCGGGCCGTTGCGGGACTTGGCGATAATCAGCGTGGCCTTGCCTTCGGTCTCCTCGATCTCCTTGGGGGTTTCCGCGTAGTATTGATCCCGGTGGAGTAGCCCAACCACGTCTGCGTCTTGCTCTACGCTCCCTGACTCCCGGATGTCCGAGAGCTTGGGCCTGCCCTTGCTTTCTCCTCCGCGGCCCTCTGGCGCCCTGCTGAGCTGCGCCAGGACCACGATCGGGATGTTCAGCTCCTTCGCCAAGTTCTTCAGTCCTCCGCTGATCTCTGCGACCTCCTGATGGCGCTCTCCTCCTTTGTATTTCTTGGCTCCGTGGAGGAGCTGGAGGTAGTCGAAGATCGCGACCTGGATGTTGTGCTTGCGCTTCAGTCTCCTCAGGATTGCAGATGCGTAGGCGATGGAGATTCCGTGCTTGTCGTTGATGTAGAGGGGTGCGGCGGCGATGTGCCCAGAAGCGGCTCCGATCGCCTCGCTGTCCCTGTCCTCCATGTAGCCTGATCGGAACTTCACCCAGTTCACGCGGGCTCGTCCCATGATCATTCGCTGGACGAGCTGCTTGCGGGTCATCTCAAGGCTGAAGACCGCGGTTGGAATCCTGTGATGGATGGCCATGCTCTCACCCATGTTCATCGCCAGGGCAGTCTTCCCCATGCTCGGGCGCGCGGCGATGACGATCATCTCTCCGGGGTGCAGGCCGTCCGTCATCTCGTCCAGTTTATGGAAGCCTGTGGAGATTCCCCCGATAGCCCCCTTGCGCTGCTGGGCTGCGTCGAGGTCGTGCATCACCTCCATCACTGTATCGTGGGTGGTCTTGTAGTCGTCCTCTGAGGCCTTAGAGAACCGGGAGATGCCCAGAATTGCCTCCTCGGCCTCGCTGACCAGCGCTGGGGCCATTTCTGTCTCTTCGTAGGCCCTTGCCGCGAACTCCGTGCAGACCCGGATCAGCTCTCGTAGGGTGTGCTTGTCGGTGGCGATCTCCGTGTAGTAGCTGGCGTTCGCTGCGGTGGGAAGGAAGGTGAACAGCTCGGTGATGAATGCCGGGCCTCCGCAGTTGTCCAGTTTCCCAGTTTCCCTTAGCTGGTCGGTGAGGATGATGAAGTCGATCGGCTTCTGATCGCGCCACAGGCCCATTAGCACCTCGAAGATGACGCCGTGTGCCGGAAGGTGGAAGTGCTCGGGGGTGATGTGCTTCTCGTGGAGTAGCTCTCCGACGTGGACGGGGCTGAGGACGAAGCTGCTTAGGATTCCCCGCTCGGCGTCGAGGGACTGGGGTAGGATGCGGTGGGTGTCGGGGATATACTTGGTTCGGTCCTGCAAGTTTGCAGACTTCATCGAATCGACTTAGGGGCTTCGTCTTTCACCAGCGTCTTTTTGAATCCGGTGTTGGCGGCTCCGTGGAAGCAAACCACGCCCTCGGGGTCTTTGAATCCGGGTGACGCTTGGCTCCCGTGATGGCGAAGTATCGAAATAGCAGCCTCCACCTGAACGGTCTCGAACATCCCCTGGAACAGCACCGGAACCAGATGGCAGCATGGCGGCGCCACGTCCTGGTATTTCTCGATTCTCGGATCAGCCTGCGGGATCAGTCTCGGTGTCGTCCCGTAAAGCGCCCAGCGGGAGACGTTGAATAGGCTCCAGCGCTTCTCGCCCCTGGGTAGTCCGTAACCGCGCTGAATGCCGCTACCCCACCACTCTCCGAAGTGGCGACCGGCCCCGAGCGTCATCAACTCTTCCCGGTGCTCGTAGGCCCACTTGGCGAACCCGTGATTGTCCTGCTCTGGAGTGATCCAGCGGGTGCGTGATCCGACTAGGAACTCGCCGTCTTCGCCGATGTAGATTTGCCCATTTGTTCCGTCGATTTTCTCACTAATTATTACTTCGCGAGAGAGGCGCGCGATCTTCGGGAATCCGGTGAACTGGGCTGATGGTGTTGTGCTCATGGTTTAGTTTTGTGTGGCCATCCTCTCCCAGTGCGCTTTCACGTCCGGGTGGGTGTGCTCTCCTGATTCCTTCAGCTTCTTCGCGCATTCGGTGGCGGCCCAATCCCTCCATGATTCCATTGCCTCTCGCAGTTTCTCCGGCAGGTCGTATTGCGGATAGAGCATGTCCTTGGCCTTAAGGATCGTGAACGGGCCGTCCATCAGCCGCGTGCGGCGCAAGATGTCCAGATCGGCGCAAGACGCTTGGAAGCCCGTGGCGCCGAGCCTGGACGCCACATGCTGGAATGCCGCCGTGGCGGCGAGACTCATCGCGTAAACGCATGTCCCATAGTCGTGCTCTCGCTCGACGAGCGACGTGATGTATTCGCCGAGAGCCTCCATGGTTTCGGGCGACGGGGCTTCCTCGGTTCTCATTTCGGCTTCGGTGTTTGATTCAGATTTCATAGGTTTAGTTTTGTGTGGTGTATTTACCGCTCTGCATCCACCGATTGAACTCAGTCTTCAGCCACGGAGGCAGAGACTGAGACCACTCGGGGAAATCATTTCGAGTCTTCTCGCTGGGGTAGGACTGGATGAAGTCTGGGTAGCGGCTGCTGGAGTCGCTGGGTTGGGGCTTTGGGGCTGGTAGCTCCTCCAGCTTCGGCTCGTAGAGGTCTCTCCAGTGCCCGATGGTCGCGTTGTCGAGGGCGATTCGGGACTTCAGCTTGCCCCATTTGCGCATCTTGCCCGCGAGGAGCTTAACCGCTTTGTCGGTCAGAGGGTGTTTAGCTCTCCGCATGTCCACGAAACCTTTCCAGCTATCAGCGAACTCGAAGTCTGGAATCCACTCTTGAGGGAGTAGGTCTGAGAAGAGGTCGTGACTGGGACGTTTCCTGGGACCTCCTTTGTCCTCAAGACCTATACCTTCTGATGGTTCTACTGATGGTTTGGGTGACAAGACTGTCACCCCGGTTTTACCACCAGTGTCACCCCGGTCCTGTTTCGGGGTGACATCCTGACACCCCGGTTTTAAGCGCAGTTCATACTTGCTGGTGAAGCCCTTTCCTTTCACCTCGACACCGGCCCCCATCTCCTGCCACAGCTCCCCAAGCGATCGAAGAGACATAAGTGATCGCTGGACTGTGCGCTCGGAAATCCTGCACTTCTTGGCAATCCGGGAGATTCCAGGGTAGCACACGGCGTCATCATCACAGAAGTCGGCCAGAGCCAACATCACGAGACGATCAGTCCCTTCGGCTTGGGACCACTCAAACACTTTGGACATTACCTTAATGCTCATGGCTGCTCGAAGATGTGCCACACCAGCGCGCCACCGCTCATCTGGACGGTGGAGATGTAAACCAGCGATGTGGATTCCACGGGGCTTCCGGTCCCAATGACCATAATCTGCCTGGCTGACACGTATGGAGACTCAGGGTCCACTAGCGCCCAGAGGCATAGCACCTCTCCTTGGTATTGATCCTGGACTTGAGCCGTAAGGATTTGCCCTCCGTGCGGCATTAGTAGTTCCTGAGTGTCGGTTAGTTTGAGTGGGTATTTCCGAATGACTTTATTCATGGGTTCAGGGCAAGAAGAAGCCCGCCCCGGATCGTCTGATTGTCGAAATCCCCCCAACGCAAGGGCTGACGAGCCCAGGGCGGGCAAAGTTGTTATTGTTCATTTACGTTGTCTGCAATGCCGTTTCGACTCGGCACGGGGACTCTTTCAGGGGAGCTGCTGCGGGTCAAGCGGATTCCTCGTCTTCCTTGGACATCAGGATTTCCAGTGGGTTCATCCCTGGGTCGGGGTCGCTGTCTCTGAGCTGGTAGAAGTAGCCCTCGCCCTTCTCGTATTTCGCAAGGTTTCGGAGAATCTGAGTCCGGTCTCGGTATTTAGCGCTCCTGATTCTCTGCAACGCCCTTTTTCTGTCGGGGTCTGCCTTGGCTCGACCGGGCTTGGGCTTAATCTCGACGACCTTTGGCGCGGCGGGGGCCACGGGGCTCATCCTGGATTTACCGCCTCTCCGCGCATCCTCCCTGCGGATGCGCTTTAACACCCATGGGGGGATCGCAAGGCTCTTGGAGTAAGGCACTCCCATTCACTTCCATTCCTTCATGCTGCGCACGAACATTGCCTCCACTTTGGAGCGATATTCAGCGAATCGGTCGAACTTCTCCTCAGTCAGCTCCTTCAGCTCCTCAAGGAGCGCCTTTTCTTGAGCCGTAAAGGCCCCTAGAAGGCCGTCTGCCTGCTGAACCCGGTCAATACGGCCAAGCAGGTCCTGAATGGCTTGCTGGGCTCGCTCCATGACCATGCTCATTCCGCTGAGGGCGCCACTGGAGCGGGCGATGAGGATATTGCGGGACGGAGTTTCGGGTTTCGGGGTTTTTGCTTTCATGTAGAGAGAGCTTTCCGAGAATCTCTTTCCTTCGCGCAACGCGGGCACGGCGGGCCTTCTCCGGTTTCCTCGTCAACGTAATACGAACGCCAGTGGTGTCGGCAACGCGGGCAGTCCACTCTCCATCCGATCAACGCAACCATCAGGCGCAGAAGCCACAGCTTTAAGCGCAGAGTCTTCATTTGCGGCCCTTCGTCAGCTCTCCGGTGACGCCCATGGGGAATCCAATCGAAACGCGCCGACTACGTGCTCGGCCTGGCTTCGTCCGCTCCGCAGCTTCGCGCGTCTTATGTCGCGTCCACGATTCCCATGTCCGAAAGCTGGCATTCCAGCGTTGAGCAAACCACCACTCCTTGCGAGCGACGGGTGCCGAAGTCGCCGAGCCACCGCATGCAGCGAACCGCTCTTGATCGTCGCTCGTCATTTGGATGCCTCCGGTTCGCGGTCGCTGATGCGGACGGTATGCGAACTAGCGCCGCTCCGAGCACGAGCTTTTGCTTCCCGCAGCGTCCGATGTTCGCTGATATGTAGGCATCCACCTTTCCCTTCGCCCGGCATCGTCAACCTCCACCAGCCGCCCTTGTAGAGGCGCGCGATCATGTCGGGGTGCCATGTCCTCCATCGCTCCCATGCTCCGGGGCACAGAGCCCGCCGCCACTTAGCTGCCGAGCGCGGCTCTTGTTCGGTTCGCATACCAGCGCCTTGCAGCGAACGGCGGCACTTGGTTTTTCGAGAGGTTTTCGTGCTCATAAAATTTGATTCCTGTCCGCGCCGTCGCTGAAGGCGTCGTTCCGCTGCTCGCCTTGCCTGCGGACGAGCTGCCTTTTCATCAGCGCCGCTATTTCCGTGAGGGCGTCCATGTCATCCGGCGTGATTTCACCAGCGGCATCAGCCACGATGGAGAGCCGGGCGTGGCACGACCCGAGCGGGAACTGCCATTCGACTGCCTTGAGAGGTTCGACCGCCGCAGAACAAGTCACTGGAGGACAACTGCCTCCAGGTTCGTCTTTTTTGGTATCCATATTTTTATTTTGGAGGCAGTGCCTCAGTTTTAGCGATATGCCGCTTTCTCTCTCGCTGGCGACGCTTGCTCTCCCGCCACTTCGGACGCATGCGCTCGTGATATTCTCGGTCGAGTCGATCCAGTAGCTTCGCGCAGCCGCAGTAGAGGCAGCTCTGCGCGGTGCATGGTGGCTTGTCGCATGCCTCATTGAGT
>Ga0136611_10000035_pt1 | contig 70054 bp, 66 predicted proteins | sample AntDrymUQ2232306_2_FD_106645 | JGI IMG/M metagenome (GOLD analysis project Ga0136611, IMG submission 106645) | Polar desert sand microbial communities from Dry Valleys, Antarctica - metaG UQ223 (23.06) | ecosystem: Environmental > Terrestrial > Soil > Desert | place: Antarctica: Dry Valley... | reverse complement strand
GGACGTTTTCACATTTTCAAATTAACGCCGCCGGAAATGAACAAGGGTATTTCGTATTTCCAACAAGCGATTGCGATTGACCCGAACTACGCGCTTGCATATGCCGGAATCGCGGACGCATATCGTTCGCTCGCGCTTGGCGGCGAGATGCTTCCGACAGAGTTTCTTCCGAAAGCGAAAGCGGCGGCACAGAAGGCAATCGAAATTGATGAAACTCTCTCCGAAGCTCATACCGCTCTCGGTATGACCATCTTTTGGTATGACTGGGATTGGAACGAAGCCGAAAATCAATTTCGGCGAGCCTTAGAACTTAATCCGAACAGCGCGGAAGCGCATATGTTTTACGCGCATCTGCTTTCCAACACGGGGCGACACGACGAAGCACTCTACGAAATAAAACTTGCCAGAGAACTCGACCCGCTTTTTCCGTTTGCCAACGCGCTCGAAGGGCTATTTCTGATTTACGCCGGACGAACCGACGAAGCGTTAGCCCGAGTGCAGAAAACTGTTGAACTGGAACCGAATTTTTGGATGCCTTATTTATTTGCTTCGAGCGCCTACATCGAGAAAGAAATGTATGCGGAAGCCATCGCCGAAGCGCGCCGGGCGCGAAAACTTTCATCCGTTCAAACTACCGCCATCTCGCTTGACGGTTACGCTTTGGCGAAATCGGGAAGGCGCGACGAGGCGCGAATCGCGCTGAACGAACTACTAAAACTATCAACCGCGCGTTTCGTTCCGCCATATCACATTGCGTTGATTCATAACGGCTTGGGTGAGGAAGATCAAGCGCTGACTTGGCTGGAGCGCGGATTCGAGCAGCGAGACGCAAAGATGGTTTTTCTGAAAGTCGAACCGAAGTGGAACAATTTGCGAAACGAACCGCGTTTTATTGATTTGATGCGGCGGATGAATTTCGGATAATAAACATGATGAAAATAGCTTTAATCGGTTACGGCGCGATGGGCAAACTTATCGAAACTTCAGCCAAAAACAAAAACCACGAAATTGCGGCTATCATTGACGAATCGGATGCGAATTTGGCGGCGGAAAAATTAGCTGAAAAGCTGAAAGGCGTTGACGCGGCGATTGATTTTTCGATTGCCGAAGCGGTCAAAAGAAATGTGGAAGCGTGTTTGATTGCGAATGTTCCGCTCGTCGAGGGAACGACCGGATGGAACGCCGAAAAGGAGTCAATCAAAAATTTGGTTGAAGAGAAAAACGGCGCGTTCGTCTTCGGCGCGAATTTCTCAATCGGCGTGAATTTGTTTTACCGCATCGCCGATTTCGCGTCGGAATTGTTCAGCCGGTTTGAAGATTACGAAGCGTTTATCGAAGAACAGCATCACTCTCGCAAACGGGACGCGCCGAGCGGGACGGCTTTAAAGTTAAAAGAAATCGTCGCCGCCAATGTCAAAAAAGATTTCAGCGTTTCGGCAACCCGCGCCGGACAAATTCCGGGAACGCACCGCGTCGGTTTCGACGGCGCGGCTGACCAAGTTTTACTCGAACACGCGGCGCGTTCGCGCGAAGGTTTCGCTTCGGGCGCGATTTTAGCGGCGGAATGGATTGTCGGGAAAAAAGGTTTTTATGAATTTATGGATGTGATGGACGAGATTTTGAAAAGGTGAATCACCGGTTTTTATTAATAAAATCCGACGGGTCAAGCCAGCCGTTTCTTTCCGCGGAATAGCCTGTGCCGGTCTGATTCCACTTTGGACAATTTTCAAGGCGCAATTCAAAATGCAGGTGACATCCATATTTGCCGTCGGCGCTGCCGACTTCGCCGATTTGCTCGCGGATTTTTACTTTACCGCTTGCTTTAAGAATCTTTTGCAGATGTCCGTAAAGCGTCTGGACTCGTTCGCCGTTTGGTAAATCGTGTTCAATGATCAAAACATTTCCCCAAGTAGTTCCCGCGTTTTTAGCGTAAACAATCGTGCCGGTTGCCGCCGCGAAAACCGGCTCGCCGCAATCGGTGTCACCGCCTGAATTTTTGTTCCAGTCTTCGCCGAGATGCGTGTTTTCGCCGAAATCCCGCGCGACGTACCAATCGTCTTTTTTGTCTTTCGCTTGCGTAGTAATTTCGGTTTTTCCAATCGGATATGCGAATCGGTCGGCGATAATTTTAGACGGAGTTTTACGCGGAGCGACAGCATTTTGTGATTGGTTCGTCGTTTCTGCCTGTTCGATTTTGCACGAAACCGCAACCACCAACCAGCAGATAACAAATAAATATTTCAAAGAATCAACTGGCTGCATAGAGAAAAGTTTTGCGTCGTCCGATTTTTGTAACTCCGCGATTATAAACATATACTTTCAAATTAAGTCGAGAAAAATTCTGCGGGTGAAAAATTATGACGATGAGAATTGATTGGCTGCGCGGCTGCGCGACGGCTCTGGTGACGCCGTTTAGACGAGACGGCTCGATTGACGACGGTTGTTTTCGCCTTCTGGTTGAACGTCAAATCAAAAACGGCGTGAAGATTTTGATTCCGTGCGGCACAACCGGCGAATCAGCCACTATGTCGGAAGAAGAGAAAATTCACATCATCCGAATGACGATTGAAGTCGCGCATAAATTAAAGTCGAAAGTCGTCGCCGGGACGGGCGGCAACAACACGGCGGCGACGATTGATTTTACTCGCAAAGCCCGCGAACTTGGCGCGGACGGCGCGCTCGTCGTCGCGCCCTATTACAACCGTCCCACGCAGGAAGGAATGTTCGCTCACTTCTCGGAAATCGCCAAATCGGTCAAAAAATTTCCGATAATGCTTTACAACGTGCCTTCACGCACGGCTTCAAACATTTCCTCTGAAACGACTTTGCGGTTGGCGGAAGAATTTGAAAATATCGCGGCGACAAAAGAAGCGTCCGGGAATTTCTCGCAGATTATGGAAATCATTGCAAAACGTCCGAAAAACTTTAAAGTCTTTTCCGGCGATGACGCGACGACTTTGCCTTTAATCTCGGTCGGCGCGGACGGACTCGTTTCAGTTTGCTCAAATGAGATTCCGAAAGAAACTTCCCAAATGGTCGAAAAAGCTCTCGACGGCGCGTGGACTTCGGCGAGGAAAATTCATTATAAAATTCTCGCGCTGATGGAAGCGAATTTTATCGAAGCCAGCCCTGCGCCGTGCAAATTCGTGATGTCGGAAGTGAAACTTTTGGAAGAAAATCTGCGTCTGCCGCTTGTTCCGACTACTGAGCCGACGCGGAAAAAACTGCGCGAAATTTTAAAGGAATTACAGAAATAAATTTATGAAAAAAACACCTTCGATTTTTCTGATATTTTCTTTGGTGGTTTTGTCCGTCACCGCGCAAACCAAACCGCGAGCCAGAGAATTGGGCATTCCGTTTGACGGCGCGACCGGACAATTTAACGCGATTACCGATGTCAAAGGCGTTGAAGTCGGCTACACGACTTTGATTTCCGGCGACGGCAAATCAGCGGTTCGAACGGGCGTGACGGCGATTCTGTCGCAGGGAAAAAATTTTCAGGGAAGAGTTTTCGCCGCTTGGCACGCGCTGAACGGCAACGGTGAGATGACCGGCACGGCTTGGATTGAAGAATCGGGCGGACTCGGCTCACCAGTGATGATTACCAACACACACAGCGTCGGCATCGTCCGCGACGCGGTAATTGAATGGGGCGTAAGAAAAAGCAGCGGCGGTAATTATTCGGGCGATTTGAGTTTGCCGGTCGTCGCCGAAACTTACGACGGTTTTCTAAGCGACATCAACGGTTTTCATGTCAGTAAAGCACACGTTTTTCAGGCTTTGGAATCGGCGAAAACGGGCGCGATTCTTGAAGGCAACGTCGGTGGCGGAACGGGAATGGTCGCACATCGTTTCAAAGGAGGAACGGGAACCGCGTCGCGTATTTTGGAAGCGAAATTTGGCGGCTATACGGTCGGTGTTCTCGTGCAGGCGAATTATGGAACGCGCCAATTTTTCTCAGTTGCGGGCGTTCCGGTCGGGAAAGAAATTACTGATTTGTTGCCAACCGTCGGAAAAGAAGCCGCAAGTTTATTTCCGTTTGACAGAAAAATCGGCGATGAAGGACAAGGCTCGATTATCGTCGTTATAGCGACGGACGCGCCGCTGTTGCCGAATCAGTTAAAACGACTCGCTCAAAGAGCTTCGCTCGGCATCGGCAACGTCGGCGGGCGCGGCGAAAATTCTTCGGGCGATATTTTTATCGCATTTTCCACCGCCAACGCGACCGAAGCGAGCAAAGACGAAGGTATATCACAGCTAACGATGCTGCCGAACGAGAGAATCAATCCGCTGTTTTGGGCGACGGCACAGGCGACCGAAGAAGCGATTGTCAACGCGATGATCGCGGCGGAGACGATGAAAGGTTTGGGCGGCAACACGGTTTACGCTTTGCCGCACAAGCGGTTGAAAGAGATTATGAAAAAATATAATCGTCTGCAGGAAACGAAAAAGAAATGACTTTACAAGAGAAAATCGAACAATTATTTACAAAATCGGAATTTGACGCGAACGACCACGAAACTTTTAATGACTTTAAAGCCGAATTGCGCGAAGGCAGAATTCGTTCCGCCGAAAAGGATGAAAGCGGAAACTGGCGAGTGAACGCCTGGGTGAAGCGGGGAATTCTTGCAGGATTTAAAATGGGCGAAATGGTTACGATGTCTATGAGCGGCGAGACTTTACAGTTTTTTGATAAAAATACATTTCCGCTCAGACCGATGAATTTGGACGATAAAATTCGCATTGTGCCGGGTGGCTCGGCAATCCGCGACGGCTCGTTTGTCGGCGAAAATGTCGTGCTAATGCCGCCGTGCTATGTGAATGTCGGTGCGTATGTGGACGAAGGCACGATGATTGACAGCCACGCGCTCGTCGGCAGTTGCGCTCAAGTCGGCAAGCGCGTTCACATCTCGGCGGCGGCGCAGATCGGCGGCGTGTTAGAACCGATTAACGCAAATCCTGTGATTATCGAAGACGATTGTTTAATCGGCGGCAACACCGGCGTTTACGAAGGCGTCATTGTGCGCGAAAAAGCCGTGTTGGCTTCAGGCGTGATTCTGACGCGTTCGACACCGTTGTTTGATTTGGTCAAGGGCGAGATTTATAAATCCGACGGCGAAAAACCTCTGGAAGTTCCGGCAGGCGCGGTCGTCGTGCAAGGCTCGCGGGCTGTGACGAGCGGTTTCGGGAAGGAAAACGGTTTATCTATTTATGCGCCGATTATTGTCAAATATCGCGACGAGCGAACAGATGCGGCGACGAAGTTGGAAGATTATCTGCGGTAAATATTTACTGCAAAGTTACATAGATTTTTATCATGAAAGCAATGCAACAAAACGAAAATTTTCGTACGCCGCGCCGTCTGCAAGGTGTTGCTCCAACTTTGATCAGGCAGATTTTTGAACGCGCTTTGCCGGACAGCATCAATTTCGGTTTGGGCGAACCGGATTTGCCGACACCGCGATTTCTTCGGGAAGAAGCGGCGCGGGTCACGCTCGAAGAACAGAACGGTTATACGAATCACGCGGGACTTCTGCCGCTGAGAGAAAAGATTGCTGAACAATATCCGCACTTGAATTTACAGCCTAATCAGATTTGCGTGACGGTCGGTTCGCAGGAAGCGATGACCGCCGCGTTTCTGGCGATGGTGGATGACGGCGACGAAGTTTTGATCCCGAATCCGTCGTTTCCGGCGTATGAAAACTGCGTCAAGATTTCCGGCGGCGAACCGGTTTATTATCGGCTGCCTGCCGATAAAGATTTCGGGTTTGACATCGAAGAATTCAAGTCGAAAATCACACCAAAAACAAAAGTGGCGGTCGTCATTTCGCCGTCCAATCCGACGGGGAAAATTTTTACGCCGGAAGATTTACGAGCGATTGCCGATGTTCTGAAAGACAGCGGAATTTATTTAATTTCCGACGAGATTTATTCGGATTTATATTTTACCGCTGAAAAGCCGCGTTCGGCTTCGGAGTTTTATGAGCGAACGATTATCATTTCCGGTTTATCGAAATCGTTGAGTATGACCGGCTGGCGGTTGGGTTGGGTGGCGAGTTCGCAAACCGATGTCGTCAAAGCCGCGCTGACTTTGCACGGTTTTTTGACGGTCTGCACTTCGACAATTTCGCAAAAAGCGTCGTTGCTCGGCTGGACAAAGGAAGCTGAAGAAGCCAAACGAGAGGCTAGAAAAATCTATAGAAGGCGCGGCGAATTTCTGATAAAACTTCTGAATAACGAAATCGGTCTGCGCGGAACTTCGCCCGAAGGCGCGTTTTATACGATGGTTGACGTGCGGCATTTAGGCGACGATCTGGCGGTTGCGGAGATGTTTCTGCAAAACCGCGTCATCACCGTTCCCGGCATCGCTTTCGGCACGGAAGCGAAAGGATTCCTGCGCGTTTCGTTCTGCAACACGGAAGAGCGAATGACCGAAGGCGTGCGAAGAATGAAAGAAGCCTTGGGAAAATAAATTTACGTTTTTGCCGCAAACAAAAAACCGGCGAATAAAGAAGAAAAAAGAAAAGCGCGGTTGTTAAAAATAAAACCGCGCTTTTCTTTTTTCTCCCGTGCGAGTTAAACTTTTCACTTCTATGAGCAGAAAATATCGTGTCGGGATTTTGGGCGCGACCGGAACGGTCGGGCAAAGGTTCGTTCAATTATTAGAAAATCATCCGCAGTTTGAAATTACCGCGCTTGCCGCTTCCGACCGTTCGGCGGGCAAGCCGTATTCGCAAGCCTGCGCGTGGAAACTCGCAGGCGCGATGCCGGAATACGTCAAGGAAATCGTCGTCGAGCCGATTGCGCCGCCGCTCGATTGCGAATTGGTTTTCTCCAGTCTGCCGACGGGCGTGGCGCGTGAAACCGAAGAATCGTTCGCGCGGGCGGGCTATCCGGTAATCAGCAATTCTTCGGCGTATCGGATGGATGAAGACGTGCCGCTGCTAATTCCCGAAATCAACCACGAACATCTCGGTTTAATCGGAGTGCAGCAGCGAAGGCGCGGATTCGGCAAAGGTTTTATCATTACGAATCCAAACTGCTCGGTCGTCAGCTTCGCGCCGCCACTTGCCGCGCTGGATAGGAACTTCGGTGTCGAGTCGGTTTTCGTCACTACCTTGCAGGCGATTTCCGGCGCGGGTTATCCGGGCGTTTCGTCATTCGATATTACCGACAACGTGCTGCCCTATATCGCGGGCGAAGAGCCGAAAGTGGAAACCGAAGCGCAGAAAATTTTGGGGAAATTTACGGGCGACGCGATTGAGAAAGCGGACTTTATCGTCAGCGCGCAATGCTTTCGCGTGGACGTTTTGGACGGACACACGGCTTCGGTTCGCGTGAAGTTGAGAAAAACCTCGACACTCGAAGATGTCTTTGCCGCGATGAGAACATTTCCGTCGCTCAATCTTCATTCGTCGCCCGCGCATTTCATAGACGTTTGCGACGAACCTTCACGCCCGCAGCCGCGCCTCGACCGCGATAACGGCAAAGGAATGACCATCACCGTCGGCAGAATTTTCCCTGACAACATTTTCGATTATCGTTTCGTTTCGCTTTCGCACAACACGGTGCGCGGCGCGGCTGGCTCGGCGATTTTGAACGCAGAACTTTTGATTGACAGGAAAATTTTGTAGTTTGGTCAGCGCGCTCGAAAAGTTTTTCAAATTTATCTTCGTCAAATAACTTCCATGAATAATCCTGAAACGTCCTTCGCCAAACGAGTGTTGATTAACATCAGTCTCGTGCTGCTGATGCTGCTGATAGTATTCGTCCTGTTTTACGTTTTCGACGTGATTTTATTATTGTTCGGCGCGATTTTGGTGGCGATTTTTCTGCACGGTCTGGCAAATATCTCGCGCCGTTATTTGAGATTGTCCGAAGGTTTATCGGTGCTGCTCGTCTCAGTTATTTTAATGGCGGTTCTGGCGCTGGCAATTTATTTGCTCGCGCCGTCGGTCGTTGAACAAGTCAGAAACCTGCGCGAGGAATTACCGAAGTCGCTGCAAAACGTCAGCCAGTATCTTTCCAATTACAGTTGGGGCAAATTGATTCTCGAACAAATGCCGAGCAACACCGAGATAGTTGACAAGGTCAATAATTCCAATGTTCTCTCTCGCGTCGGCAATTTCTTTTCCTCCACGCTCGGCGCGCTGACCAACATCGCGCTGATGCTTCTGCTGGCGATCTACCTGGCGACCGAGCCGAAAACTTATATCAAAGGTTTTACGAAATTGTTTCCGCAGGAACGGCGCAAGCGCGTGCGCGAGATTTTATACGCAATCGGCGAGACGCTTTCGTGGTTTCTCATCGGCAAAGGCGCTTCGATGCTTTTCATCGGTTTGGTGACGTGGATCGGGCTTTATTTTATCGGTGTTCCGCTCGCGCTGACGCTCGGACTGATTGCCGGACTTTTATCGTTCGTCCCGAATTTCGGTCCGATTCTGTCCGCTGTGCCGGCAATTCTGCTGGCTTTTATTGACAGCCCGATTAGTGCGTTATATACGCTGATATTGTTCGTCGGCGTGCAGTTAATCGAATCGAATCTGGTGACGCCGATGATTGAGCGTCGGACCGTCGAATTGCCGCCCGTTTTAACTATTGTTTCACAACTCGCGCTGACAATTTTGTTCGGCGCGGTCGGTTTAATTCTCGCTACGCCGATTCTGTCGGTCGTGATGGTTCTGGTGCAGACGCTTTATATTCAAGATGTTCTGGGCGACAAAACGGATAATCTGCCGGAAGATAATGCGGCAAGAGACAACGACGAAGTTTTACCGACGGGTTCACGGATGTGAATTAAGTTTCTTGCAAAATAATTTAGTAATTTATGATTGAACGCTACACTTTGCCCGAAATGGGCGCGATTTGGTCGCCGGAAAATAAATTTCAGAAATGGCTCGACGTGGAAATCGCCGTCTGTGAAGTTCACGCCGAAGACGGAATTATTCCGCCGGACGCGCTCGAACAGATAAAATCGAAAGCCGCGTTTACGGTGGAACGAATTAACGAAATCGAAAAAACCACCGACCACGATGTCATCGCGTTCACGACGAATCTAGCGGAAAATATCGGCGACGCGGCGCGTTTCGTGCATTACGGTTTAACTTCGTCGGATGTTGTGGACACGGCGAACGCGCTTTTACTCAAAGAATCGTGCGAGATTCTTCTGCAAAAAGTTGACGCGCTTTTGGAAGTTTTGAAACGCCGCGCTTTTGAATTCAAAGACACGCCGCAAATCGGCAGAACGCACGGCATCCACGCCGAGCCGACGAGTTTCGGAATGACGTTCGCGCTCTGGTTCGCCGAAATGCAGAGAAACAAAACGCGGCTGGAACGAGCGAAAGAGGCGATTTCCGTCGGGAAGATTTCCGGCGCGGTCGGCGCGTTCGCGCATCTCGACCCGGAAGTCGAAGAACGGGTTTGCCGAAAATTAGGAATCAATTTCGCGCCGATTTCGACGCAGGTTATTCAGCGCGACCGTTATGCGGAATATCTCTCGACGCTAGCGATTATCGCTTCGAGCCTCGAAAAATTCGCGCTGCAAGTTCGCCATTGGCAGCGCACGGAAGTCCGCGAAGCGCAGGAAAAATTTCGCGCCGGGCAGAAAGGCTCGTCGGCGATGCCGCACAAGCGCAACCCGATTTTGTCGGAAAGAATTTGCGGAATGGCGCGGACGATTCGCGCCAATTCAATCGTCGGTCTGGAAAACGTCGCGCTCTGGCACGAACGCGATATTTCGCACTCGTCCGCCGAACGAATCGTTCTGCCCGATTCATCGTCGGCTTTAGATTATATTTTGGCGAAAACCGCATCTTTACTCGACGGTTTGGTTGTTTACCCGGAAAATATGTTGAAAAATCTGAACTCCACGCGCGGTTTAGTTTTCAGCGGGCAACTGCTTTTAGCTTTAACGCAAAAAGGCGTTTCGCGCGAAGACGCATACGTTTTCGCGCAGAGAAACGCGATGCGCGTGTGGGACGAAGGCGGCGAGTTTCGTGAATTGGTTTTGGCGGATAAAGATATTACGGATAAATTATCCGCTGAGGAAATTGAACGGGTTTTTTCTTACGAACATTACTTGCGAAATGTCGGCAAAGTTTTTGCGCGGGTTTTTGATTGAATAAAAAACGAGAGCCGAAACTCTCGCCTTTCTTCAAATTAAAAATCAAATTAGTTTGACCATTTATCAGCTAAATCGCCGATTACGGGTAACTTCAACATATCTCCCTGGTAAGCTTTAATTGCCAGAAAAATACTTAATCCCAAAACGACTATCCCGAACAAACCGTTAAATCCAAAACCCAATACTGCTGATTTAGTCACCGCTGACACAATACCGAGAAAAATTCCCAGCCCAATGCCGAGGACTAACAGTGCAGCTGTCAGAAGAAGTGACTGGAAGGCGTGAAAGCGCGGCAATTTGTTTGTTTTGTCAGTGACCGCAACAATAATACTGTAAATTAAACCGATTGGAAGACAAACGTTTAAGTAGCAAAGCATCGCCCCGACGTTATTATCAAGTCCGAGTGCGGTTTTCCCGCTCATATTTTGCATAAGTTTTTTGAATCTCCTTATTGAAATTTGTAGATGAATCTGGAAAGTCGAAAATCAATTACAGAGAATCTAACACAAAGCCGTTGCTTAAAACAATATTTTGCGGCAAGATTTTAATTATTGTTAATGGAGAAAAAACGGAGAAATAGGAAATGAAAGCAAAAGTTTATGTGACCCTGAAACCGAGTGTGCTTGACCCGCAGGGCAAGGCGATTCATCATTCGGTCGAGTTGCTCGGCTACGAAAAAATCGAAGACGTGCGGCAGGGAAAGTATTTTGAAATTGCGCTCGACGCGAATACGTCTGAAACCGACGCTCGCCAAACCGCCGAGCGAATTGCGAAAAATGTGTTGGCGAATCCGGTGATTGAAGATTATAAAGTGGAAATTGTTAATTAGCCGGAGCGCGGACGCTTCCGTCCGCGCTCCCAGTGAAACTTATGAAATTTGGAGTAATAGTATTTCCCGGCTCAAACTGCGACCACGACGCTTATCACGTTCTTTCCAAACACGTCGGTCAGCCGGTTGATTTTATCTGGCACAAGCAAACGGATTTGAGCGGTTACGATGCCGTAGTCGTTCCGGGCGGATTCTCTTACGGCGATTATCTGCGAGCCGGCGCGCTCGCCAAATTCTCGCCCGTGATGAATGCAGTCAAAGATTTTGCGGCAAACGGCAAGTTTGTTTTCGGCGTTTGCAACGGCTTTCAAATTCTCTGCGAAGCCGGACTGTTGCCGGGCGCCTTGATGCGAAACAGCAATTTGCATTTCGTTTGCCGTCACGTCAACATTCGCGTCGAAAACGAAAAAACGCCATACACGAGCGAACTCGAAGCGGGCGAAATTTTATCAATTCCGGTAGCTCACGCCGAAGGCAACTACGTTTGCGACGACCAGACGCTCGCGGAACTCGAAGGCAACAATCAAATTATTTTTCGCTATTGTGATGAGACAGGCGAAACGACGGACGAAGCCAATCCGAACGGCTCGCGCTCGAACATCGCGGGAATTTGCAACGCGGCAGGCAATGTTTTGGGAATGATGCCGCACCCGGAACGCGCTTGCGAAGAACTGCTCGGCTCGAACGACGGACGCGATATTTTTCGCTCGCTGACAAAAGCGATTGCGGAAAGGGAAATGTAGGGGCAGGCGTTGCGCCTGCCTGAAATTTTTGTTTAATTTGATTGTTTAAGCTGCTAAAACTGACAGGTCTGGAAGCGTCGCTCGCGCCCGCTTCCGACTTCTACAATTCTCTGACCGTCAAACCTTGCTCGCTTAATTTCCAATGCAAAACTTCAGCATTCTGCTCGGCGGCTAACGCTTTTTCAACCGCCGCTTTTCCATTTACTTCGCAAAAGAAAGCGATGCAACCGCCGCCGCCCGCGCCGCAGACTTTCGCGGCAATCGCGCCGTTTGTCAACGCTTTTTCAATCAGCGTATCCATCTGCGCGGTCGTGATATTCGGCGAGAGTTTTTTGCGGCGCGGGAAAGCGGCTTGCAAAATTTCACCGACTTTTGTCCAATCGCTTTCGAGCAGAGCAACGCGTAAATCTCTCGACGTATCCCGGATGCCTTCGAAAATGGCGAACGTCGCCACATCGCCGTCAATGTGGCGTTTGGTAATTTCCCAATTGTTCGTGCCCGAATTGCGCGGCTCGCCCGTGTAGCAGACGACGATTCTTTCCTCTAAAGTTTTCAGGTCAATGTTCAATGCCTCGCGCTCGATGCCGTCGGGACGAAAATGAATGCACGCCGCGCCGCCGTATTGCGCCGAGTAATAATCCTGAAAGCCAGTCGGAACTTTGATGACCTGGCATTCGATGTTGGCGGCAATGCCGATAAAACTTTCTTCTGAGTAACGATGACCGACCAATTTATTCAGCGCGCCGATGCAGGCGATGTTCAGCGTTGAAGATCCCGCGAGACCCGCGCCCGCCGGGGCTTCGGATTCGGTAATCATATTAAAGCCGGTTTCGGGATTGAAAAAATAGACGAGTTTGGAAAGCAATTCGAGACGCGGTTCGCTGTAGAGCCCGCCGATTTCTCCGAGCGAGGTTTCAAATTTTATACCGCGGTCAATTGATTCGAGAACAATTTTATCGTCGTCGCGCGTTTCGATGCGGCATTTTGCCATTAAATCTACGGCAAAATTGACGGTTGACGCGCCTTCGTGAAAAAGAAAAAGCGGCGGAATATCAATAGTCCCGCCCGCTAAATCAACTCTCGTCGGAGCAGATGATTCGATTATCATAAATTTTAGTGTTAGTAGTTAGCGGTTAGTTTTCAGTTGCGTTTTTTTCATGCAACTTTCCGATTGTTTGTTTTGTAAATTGCTAACCGCCGACGGATTTCCTCTCTTCTTTCTCCGCGTCCGCACGTTTCCGCGTTTCCGCGTCTGTCTTTTTCTCCTCTTCCTTTTTCCTTTTCTCTCTGACTTCTACACGATCCGGCGATGTCGTCAGATGAAGCCGCTCTTCGATGTTATGAAGTTTTTCTTCAATTTTGTGAATCGTTTCGGGATTCGGGTTGGCTTCCTCGACTTTTTCCGAAAGATAATAACGCTCGACCACGTAGAAAATAATAACGCCGAACAAAACTATAAAGAACAGCCAGATGCCGACTTGTTTGAAATCGCCGATGATATTAGTAATCGCGCCGCTGAAAAAATAGCCGACTCCCGCCAGCACCAACGCCCAAATCGCGCAGCTAATCACGTCGAGTAGCAGAAAACGCGCGTAAGGCATTCTGCCGATGCCGTAAAAAACGCACATCGCTGCCCTAATTCCGTAAATATATTTTGAAATAATGATGGCGAAGCTGCCGAACTTATCAATTAACCGCTCGATGCGCGGGCGCGCCATTTCATAAAAGCGATAATCCTTGATAGTTTTCCGAAAAAGCCGCCCGATAAAATAAGCGACGTTATCGCCGACGATTCCGCCGAACATTCCCGCCAAAAAAACCTTCAAAAAACTGTATGGACCGAAAAATGAACTGTGCGCCATCACGCCTGACAGCAGTAAGGTTATATCGCCTTCGACGGTGCAAAGGGCGAAAACCGCGTAGATGCCGAATTGCTCGATGATTTCGGAGATGTGTTCCATTGGTGAAAGAATTCGTCAGCGTTCGATGTCGCTTTCAAAGATTAACCGTCAATGCGCCTTTCAGTCAAAGGGAAATTGAACCGCCTTACTTTTCTTGTCTAGTCTTAACCCTAGATTAATTATCACTTCGCCGATATACCTCAAAGGTGTCTTCGGGAGAGGAGTAAACTTTTTCCCATTTCTCAGGAAAACGCTCATTTTTGGATTCTTTTGAAAAGGTTGTCGAATTTTCATTTGCCAGCAACCCCTCGAAAGTTATATTCGGAGAAATTGGGTGGAAATGTTCTGCGACCGGAATGCAGTATAACTTGATTTTCCCAAACGCGAAAATTAAAACCAGAATCACACATCGCGCGTAAAAAAGATAGAATTAAATTTACCCGATTTTTTGTTTGACAGTTTGACGAACAAGCAACTAAAATCTCGTTAGTTTTCTGAACAAATCGGTAAGGATAAAATTTCATAAGTGATGAGCGAAAGCAATCTGAACACGGAAAAACTGGTCGGCGTTGAAGTTTCAAAATCGGCGTTCAAAGCCGTCTGTTTCGACCAAGGCGGAAATATTACCGATTCTCTGCGCTACAAAATAGACAAATCGAATTCGACTTTTCCGCAGCTCGTCAATTTTTTGAACGAAGCGAAAAGCAGATTCGGCAATGTCGAACGAATCGGCGTCGCCGTTCCGGGACTCATCCATTACGAAACGGGGCGTATCGCGTATTCGACTTACATTCCGGAACACGAAACGATTGATTTTTTAAGCAAACTCGAAGCGGCGACCAACTTAAAAATCACGATTGAAAATGACGCGAACGCTGCCGCCTACGGTGAATATAAATTAGGTGCAGGACGCGGCAGTCGCGATCTGTTTTTCGTTACGCTCGGCACGGGCGTGGGCGGCGCGTTAATTTTCGACGGGAAAATATGGCGCGGCGCGTCTGGCTTTGCGGGTGAATTCGGGCAAGTCGCCATCAATTCCGAGGGAATGAAACTCGAAGATGTTGCCTCGAACGTCAACATCGTGCGGCGCACGAAAAGCCGGTTTCATCAAGATAGCACCTCATCTTTGGGAAGACTCGACGAGGACGAAATAAGAATCGCCAGCGTCGTCCGCGAAGCGCGCGAGGGTGACGATTTCGCCCGTTTGATGCTCGACCGGACGGGAATCTACGTCGGGACGGCGATTGCCGGCGTGATCAATCTTTTGAATATCGAACGAATCGTTATCAGCGGTCAAATAATCGAAGCCGGAAATATCGTTCTCGACGCGATTATCCGGCGAGCGAGAGAGTTGACATTCATGCCGTCTTTTGAAGCCACGCAGATTCTCGCAAGTCGTCTCGGCGAAAACGCCGCCGCCGCCGGCGCGGGTCTGCTTTCGGCGGAAGCGGGACGCTGATTTTTATGTTTATTTTTTATAGTTTATATTGTCATTTTTCATACAGTTTGATTTCAAGAAATCTCAGATAATCGCCAGCAATCAGTATCAGTAATTACGTTTCAGATTGAAAAGTTTAATCAGTCTAATCAGCAAAACTAATTTAGTGAAAACTTGCACAAAGTCTGAAAAGAAATTATTTTTAGAGTAGAATTTGCGGAAATTGCAAGATTCTGTAAAATCGAAATTAGATTTTGCAATCGGGTCTTAACAAACAAAAATCGAGTTTTCCAGGCAGGCTTAGATTCCAGCAGGAATTTAGGATGCGGCGAACCGTAAGTTACCGAATTTAAGAAATATAAAATGGCACAAGTTTTTCATCGAGCAGCAAACAACGTCGCAAAAATAAGCATCGTCGTGGCGGTCGTTTTAGCGGGCGTGGCGGGTTTTGTCTATACGCAAATCGCGCGTTCGAGCTATCTGACCGGACGCTTTGTAGAGAAGCAGCAGCCGGTTCAGTTCAGCCATAAACATCACGTCGGCGACGACGGCATTGATTGCCGTTATTGTCACACGGCGGTCGAAACGTCGTACTCCGCCGGTATTCCGCCGACGCAAACTTGTATGAACTGCCACTCGCAAATCTGGTCGGATAGCCCGTATCTGGAGCCGGTTCGCGCCAGCTACCGCGAGAACAAACCAATTGAATGGGAACGCGTCCACGATCTTCCCGAATACGCGTATTTTAATCACAGCATTCACATCGCCAAAGGCGTCGGCTGTTCGACGTGTCACGGACAGATTGATAATATGCCAGCCGTTTATCAGCAGAATACTCTTCAGATGGAATGGTGTCTGCAATGTCACCGTGAACCGGAAAAATACATCCGTCCGAAATCGGAAATTTATAATATGCAGTGGCAAGATAGCGAGCTTACAGATGAAGAAAGATTGCAGTTGAAAGCCGATTACAAAATCAGAAGTCAGGAAATGTTGACGAGTTGTTCGACTTGTCATAGATAGTTTGAATTAAAAATTATGCCGAGCAAAGACAGCAAAAATAACTTTGCATTATTGCGGGACAAAATTCTGCAAAAAAGCGGAAAGGATTATTGGCGCAGCGTCGAGGAATTTGCCGACGCGCCGGAGTTTGAAGAATTCGTCAAACACGAATATCCGCAGCACGCCGAAGAATGGGAAGACGGTTTGAGCCGCCGCAACTTTATCAAAGTGATGGGCGCGTCTCTGGCTTTAGCCGGGCTCTCCGGCTGCGTAATTCAGCCCGCCGAAAAAATCGTCCCCTATGTTTCGCAGCCCGAAGAGATCGTTCCGGGCAAGCCGCTTTATTACGCGACGGCGATGACGCTTGGGGGCATGGCGACCGGACTTTTAGCGAAATCGAACGAAGGTCGTCCAACCAAAATCGAAGGCAATCCCGACCATCCGCAAAGTCTCGGCGCGACCGACATTCTGGCGCAAGCCTCCTTGCTCGATATGTATGATCCGGATCGCTCGCAGGAAATTCTCAAGCGCGGCAACGCCTCAACGTGGCAGAATTTTATGATGGAAATCCGCGCCCGCATTGACGAAAATCGAGTAGACGGCGGCGCGGGCGTTCGATTTTTGACCGAAACGGTGACATCGCCGACGATGATCGCTCAAATGCGGCAAATTCTGACGGAATTGCCGAACGCGCGCTGGTATCAATACGAACCGATTAATAAGGATAACGAAATCGCGGGCGCGAAAATGGCTTTCGGTTCGCCTGCCAAAGCAATTTATCGCTTCGACCAGGCGACGAGAATTTTGTCGCTCGACAAAGATATTTTCTCGGATTTCAACGTTCGTTACACGAAAGATTACAACCAGAGCCGACGTTATTCGGAAGACAAAAAAGACATTAGTCGGCTTTACGCGATTGAGACGACAATGAGTTTGACGGGCGCGAAAGCCGACCATCGCCTCGCCGTCAAACCGAGCCAGATGCCGGAAATTGCGAAAGCGATTGCGGCGGCTTTGGGCGTGGCGGGCGCGACTTCGACTTACACGGAAAACGCGCAATGGATTCAGGCGATGGCGCGGGACCTGCAAGCTAATCGCGGGCGTTCAATTGTCGTCGCGGGCGACCATCAACCACCGATGGTTCACGCGCTCGCGGGCGCGATGAATCAAACGCTCGGCAGCGTCGGCGCGACCGTTACCTATATCGAACCGTTGCAGCCGTTCCCCGATGTTTTGCAGATTGACCAACTTCGCACACTCGTTCAGGAAATCGATAACGGCTCGGTGAAAATGCTCGTCATCATCGGTGGCAATCCGGCTTATAATACGCCCGCCGATTTGAGATTGGATATGAACCGTTTCAAGGTTGACGCCGAAGACAGAGAAGGCAGAAAAGTGCCTTTGCGCGTTCATTTGGGACTTTATCAAAACGAAACCGCTGAGATTTGTCACTGGCATATTCCCGAAAAGCATTACCTCGAATCGTGGGGCGACGCGCGAGCTTACGACGGCACGGTTTCGATTATTCAGCCGATAATTCAACCGCTTTACGACGGCAAAAGCGCGAATGAACTCGCGCAGCTTTTCTTCCGCGAAAATTACGATAAAAAAGACTACGACATTGTAAAGGAACATTGGCAGCGACAAGGTTTCGCCGGTGCGCCGCGAGCGTTGGCGACGAGCGCGGCGACGAATAATCAAACACAAACTAACAATCAAAGTCAGCAAACGACCAATCAGGTTCAACTGAATAACGAACAGCCGAGAACGCCGAGCGCGACGCAAAATCAAGGTCCGGCGACGACTGTCGCAACTCCGATGACGACATCGCCGACGAATCGAGCTGCGAATCCGGCGGGCGGCGATTTGAATCCAGCGGCGGGCGCGTTCGAGGATAATTGGCGCAAAGTCGTCCATAACGGCTTCGTTCCGAATTCGGCGGCGCCGGCGAAAACGGTTTCGGCGAGCGGCGCGTTTATGAATCAGCCGACTACGCCCGCGAGCGGCGTTTTGGAAATTTCGATTCGACCCGACCCGAGCGTTTACGACGGACGCTTTGCCAATAACGGTTGGCTGCAGGAACTGCCGAATCCGCTGACAAAAATCACCTGGGATAACGTCGCGCTCGTCAGTCCGAATACGGCGAAGCGTTTGGAACTTAATCAGGATGTTAAGGATGAGCAATACAGCGGCGGCTCGTTAGGCACGACATTCGTCAATACGAAGGGCGGCAATTTATTTTCCGATCTGGTGACGCTGCAAATGAACGGCGCGGAAGTGGGTAAACCCGTTCCGATGTGGATTGCGCCCGGTCAGCCCGACGATGTAATTACGATTTATCTCGGTTACGGTCGCACACGCGCCGGGCGCATCGGCACGGATTTGGGTTACAACGCTTACAACGTCCAACGCTCCGACGCGATGTGGAACGGCGTGGGCGAAATAGCAAAAACCGGCGCGAACACCGCGATTGCTTCGACGCAAATCCACTTTAATCTGGAAAGTCCGGCGCGCGCCGACGACATTTTGCGCGTGTATGATTTGGAATATTTTAATCAACACCCTGATACCGGACACCAGCACGACCATTATCCCGATTCGATGTATCCGCGTTACGAATACACGGGCAACAAATGGGGAATGACGGTTGACCTTAACAGTTGCGTTGGTTGTAACGCCTGCGTTATCGCCTGTCAATCGGAAAATAATATTCCGGTCGTCGGTAAAGAACAGGTCGAGCGCAGCCGCGAGATGCACTGGATGAGAATTGACACTTATTACAGCGGCGAAGTCAACGACCCGGACGGTCCGCATTTTCAGCCGATGCTCTGCCAGCAATGCGAACTCGCGCCGTGCGAAACGGTATGTCCGGTTCACGCGACGGTTCACAGCGCGGAAGGTTTGAACGATATGGTTTACAACCGCTGTATCGGAACTCGTTATTGCTCGAACAACTGTCCGTATAAAGTTCGACGATTTAACTTTTTGCTTTATCAGGACTGGAACACCCCGCAATATAAATTGATGCGAAACCCGGAAGTGACGGTTCGCAGTCGCGGCGTGATGGAAAAATGCACGTATTGCACGCAGCGCATTGCCTACGCCCGCATCGAAGCGGAAAAGGACGACCGTCCGATCCGCGACGGCGAAATTTTAACGGCGTGTCAGTCGGTCTGTCCGGCAGACGCGATTGTCTTCGGCGATCTGAACGATGGCAACAGCCGCGTGGCGCAACTCAAAAAAGACCCGCGCAATTATAACGTGCTGAATTTACTAAACACGCAGCCGCGCACGACTTACCTGGCAAATTTGAGAAATCAGAACAAGGAAATGCCGGACTACAAAGTCCCGCAGGTCAAAGACAGCGGACATCCGACGGAAGAGAACAAAGCGGGCGACGGCGGTCATTAAAATTTTCGGACGAAGAAAATAATCGGAAAACAAAATGCAAAACGCAGAAGAATTAAAAGCAATCCAGAGAAGACTTCAACCGCCGATGGTGGAAGGCGAGCATACGTTCGGCACGGTTTCGGATAAAATCGGGGATTTGGCACTTAAGAAAAAAACGCCGTTTCACTGGTTTATCGGTTTTGGAATCGCCTTTCTTATCGCGCAGTTGCTTCTTTTTACGGTCGTTTATTTGGTCGTCACCGGTGTCGGAATTTGGGGGAATAACCAGCCGATTGGCTGGGCATTCGATATTATCAACTTCGTCTGGTGGATCGGTATCGGACACGCCGGAACGCTGATTTCCGCGATTCTTCTTCTGCTCAATCAAAAATGGCGCACGTCAATTAACCGTTTCGCCGAAGCAATGACGCTGTTTGCGGTTGCCTGCGCGGGACTTTTTCCGCTGCTGCACACGGGTCGCCCGTGGCTCGCGTATTGGATGTTTCCGTATCCGAACACGATGGGAATGTGGCCACAATTTCGCAGTCCTTTGATGTGGGACGTGTTCGCGGTTTCGACTTACGCGACCGTGTCGCTTCTGTTTTGGTATGTCGGTTTGATTCCCGATTTAGCGACGTTGCGCGACCGTGCGAAGAACAAGTATTTCAAAGTTATTTATGGGCTGCTGGCGATGGGCTGGCGCGGTTCGGCGCGGCATTGGCATCGTTACGAGATTGCTTATTTATTACTTGCCGGAATATCCACGCCGCTCGTGTTGTCGGTTCACTCTATCGTCAGTTTCGACTTTTCGGTGGCGCAGCTTCCCGGTTGGCACGCGACGATTTTTCCGCCGTATTTTGTGGCGGGCGCGATTTTCGCCGGTTTTGCGATGGTTCTGATTCTTTGTATTCCGCTCCGTAAATGGTATGGAATGGAAGACTTTATCACGCACACGCACCTTGTTTATATGGGTAAGGTGATGCTGGCGACCGGCTTGATTGTCGTTTATGGTTACGCGATGGAAGCGTTTTTCGGTTGGTATAGCGCGAACGAATACGAGTATTTTATGATTAAAAACCGTATTTGGGCGGGTCCGTATTGGTGGTTTTACTGGCTGCTGATTTTGTGTAACGGCATATCAATTCAGTTTCTCTGGTTTAAGCGTTTCCGCGAAAGCACATTCTGGCTGTTCGTGATTTCGATTGTCGTCAGCATCGGTATGTGGCTTGAGCGGTTCGTGATTATCGTGACGAGTTTGCACCGCGATTTTCTGCCGTCGTCGTGGGCGATGTATTCGCCGACAATTTTCGATCTTTCGATGTTTATCGGCACACTCGGATTCTTCTTTACGCTGATTTATCTGTTCGTCCGCTTCCTGCCGATTATTTCGATTTTCGAGGTCAGAACACTTCTGCCTGACGCGCAGGTCGCGCACGGACATCACGGAGCGCACGACGATGTTCACGACCGACCAAATGATTTTACCGATGGAGTGAACCGCGCGCCGAGCAGAGAAGACGCGGATTTAGAAACGCCGACCGATGATCGGGGAAAATAGAATTTTGTAGAATAAGTTTGCAGTCAACCGTGCTTGTCCGCAGTTGGTAAATAAGGGCAACTCACCCGTGTCAAACTGATTGCCAGCCGGCGCGGTTGATTGCAGAGTAAAAGTTATGAAGGAAAACATTTACGGATTATTAGCGGAATTCGATACGCCGACCGAACTCGTCGCGGCGGCGGAAAAAGTCCGCGACGCGGGGTACAAAAGAACCGACGCTTTTTCGCCGTTTCCGCTGCACGAGATTGACGAAGCACTTGGCATCAAGCGTTCGATTCTGCCATTTATGGTTTTGGGCGGCGGCATCGTCGGGCTTATCTCGGCAATTACTTTGCAATGGTTCGTTCACGTTTACGATTATCCGATTATCGTCGGCGGTCGCCCGTATTTCAGTTTACCGTCGTTTATTCCTGCGACTTTTGAATTGACGATTTTGATGGCAGCGTTTACTGCCGTTTTCGGAATGATTTTGCTCAACGGTTTGCCGCAGCCGTATCATCCGGTTTTCAACGTGCCGCGTTTCGCGCTGGCAACGCGCGAGAAATTCTTTTTATTGATTGAGCGCAGAGACGCGAAATTCGATTACGGCGAGACGAAAAGTTTTATGCAGAGTTTGAACCCGCAGGAGGTTTTTGATGTTGAAGAGTAAGTCCAAAGTCCAAAGTCCAAAGTCCCAAGTTCGAAAGTTGATTTCCAACTTGGGACTTGAAAATCGGGACGCGCGACTATTTTTGCTGTTTGCCTTCTGCTTGCTCGCCGTTGGTTGTCGCTATGATATGCAGGATCAGCCGCGCTATAAAGCGCACAAGCAAAGTGATTTCTTCAAAGACGGCAAGGCGATGAGAGAATTACCGGAAGGCACTGTGCCGCGTGGGTTTCTGCGCGAAGACAAGGCTTTTTACACGGGCAAAACCGAAGCTGGACAAAACGGAACCACGCCTAAACCGGCGGCAAGCCCAGCGACTGACGCTTCGGGAAATACTCTGGTGACGGATTTTTCCGGTTTGGTTGAAGAGTTTCCCGTTCCGGTAACGAAAGAGTTGGTTGACCGCGGCGAGCAGCGATACAAAGTTTTCTGCATCGTCTGTCACGGTCCGGTTGGTAACGGCGACGGAATGATTGTGCGGCGCGGATTCTCAAAACCGCCGACTTACAACGACGACCGCTTGCGAGGCGCGCCGGTCGGACATTTTTACGACGTAATTACCGTCGGGCAAGGCAAGATGAGCAGCTATGCGTCGCAAATTCCGCCCGCCGACCGCTGGGCAATCGTCGCGTATATTCGGGCTTTGCAAATTAGCCAGAATCCGAACGGCGCAAATACACAAATGACTTCAACGAACGGAGCGAATACAAACGCGCCGACACCAACAATGAATAACGCAAATCCGGCGACTACGAATAACGCCAATAATTCGGGAGGCGCGCGCTAAATGATCAGGAACGAAAACTTCGACGCTCCCGCCGATATGATTAATCGCTGGCGAACATTGGCACTCGGTATCGGCGGCATTCTTTCGATTGTGATTCTCGTCGTCGCGCTGATTTTTCCCGAACAGCGTGAAGACGCTCTGCGGGCGTGGCTGTTAGGTTTCATTTTCTGGGGCGGCATCGGCATCGGCGGTCTCGGCATTTTGCTCTTGCAATATCTGACCGGCGGCGCATGGGGCGTGGTGATTCGCCGCATCGCCGAAGCCGCGTCGCGGACGCTGCCGATTATCGCGCTTTTGTTTGTGCCGGTCGCGCTCGGGATGACGTATATTTATGAATGGACGCATCTTTTGCACACGGGCGATGCGATCGTAGAATGGAAAAAACCGTATCTGACCGTCGAATGGTGGCTGATTCGCGCCGTTTTGTATTTTATTTTGTGGGGCGTAATGTCCTATCTGCTCAATAGATGGTCGCTCAGACAAGACCAAACAAACGATTACGCGACGGCAGTTAAAATGGGGGAAGACGCGTCAAAATTTTCCGGTCCGACGATGGTTTTTTACGTTTTAGTTGTCAGCTTCGCCGCGATTGATTGGGTGATGACGCTCGACCCGCACTGGTTTTCGACCATCTGGGGTTTATTGTTCGCGGTCGGCTGGGCTTTAAGTTTTTTTTGTTTTGCCGTGACGATTTGGGCGGCGTTGGCGGACAAAGAACCATATAACCGCATTTTGGGTAAACGTCATTTTCACGATGTCGGTAAGTTGATGCTCGCGCTCGTGATGGTTTGGGCGTATTTCAATTTCTCGCAGTTTTTGATTATCTGGTCGGGAAATTTACCGGAAGAAACGCGATGGTATTTAACCAGAATGGATGGCACCTGGGGCGTGATCGGAATTTTGCTGATCGTGTTTCACTTTGCGTTTCCGTTTCTCGTTTTGCTCAACCGCGATGTCAAACGCAACAACAAATGGCTGGCGGCGGTAGCATGTTTTATTTTACTTTTGCGGCTCGTGGATATGTTTTATCTAATCGGTCCAAGCCCGCGCGTCAGCGGACACGGCGGCGGTTTTCACGTCAGTATTTGGGATTTCGTCGCGCCGTTCGCCGTCGGCGGAATTTGGCTTTGGTATTTCTTCGGCGAGCTTTTGAAACGTCCGCTGCTGCCGATTAACGACCCATTTTTGGAGAACGCGATTGAACACGGCAAAGGACATTAGATACGAACAAATTTCAAATTACGAGATTTAATATCGTTTCAATTCGTAATTGTAAGTTGATAATTCATAATTAGTTATATGGAACCGAAACACGAAAGATCATTTGTAGATTACGACCGAACATACGAGACGAATCTCATCGGGCTGCGCGGCATCATTTATTTTGGGGTCGGTTTGTTTCTTTTGATTGTCATAACTTTCGGATTAATGTTTTTCCTGCTAAACGTGATGGAAGACCAGGCGAAAGAATCAAAAGACGAAACGAATCCGATGATGATGACCGACCGCGAGCGTCTGCCGCCCGAACCGCGTCTGCAAGCCGCGCCGGGTTTCGGTGTCGAAAGCGACCAGGGCGGTCGTCTCAATATGGAACTTCGCGCTCCGCAGTCCGAGTATTGGGAACTCGAGCGACAGTGGGAAAAACTGTGGGCGGAAGGACAGCAAGACCCGAAAACAGGAACGATTATTACGCTGCCGATTGAAGAAGCGAAACAAAAACTTTTGCAGGAAAATGTGAAAACTCGCGCCGGCGAGCAATCGCAGAAGTCTTTGGACGAATCGCGTTCAATGACTTCTTATTCGAGCGCGGGCAGAACGGCGATAGATAAACGTCGCTAGGGAACGAAGGATGAAGGCTCAAGGACAAACAAGAAAATCTTAAGCTCGGGCATTAATTTTAATTTAGAATTTTATGAAAAAAAGTTCAACCGTTTCAGCAGTTTTGAAACTGAAACTTTTATTAAGTTTGGCGGTTTTAACGTTGGTGATAAATGTTCCGGCGCAAAAGTCCGAGCATTATAATTCGCCGCTTTACGCGCCGAAAACTTACGATCCGACGCAGGCGGGGACGAGCAGCGGCTTGCCGGCGGCTTTGAAATCGGTCGGCATCGAACAAAAATTGGACGCGCAACTGCCGCTCGATGCCGAATTCAAAAACGAGAGCGGCGATATCGTTAAACTTGGGAACTATTTTGGCAAAGACCGACCGGTCGTGCTGGCACTCGTCTATTACGAATGTCCGATGCTGTGCAATGAAGTGCTTAACGGGTTGACCGGAAGTTTAAAAGGAAATTCGTTTGAGGCGGGAAAAGAATTTGATGTCGTGGCGATTAGTTTCGACGCGCGTGAAAATGACAAGCCTGAACTGGCGAAAAATAAAAAGGCGAGCTATTTAACCAGATACGGGCGCGGCGCGGGCGCGGAAAACGGCTGGCATTTTCTGACCGGAACGCAGAGCGAGATTGATCGAGTGACGCAGGAGGTCGGATTCAACTATGAATTTGACGAAGCGACGAATCAATTTGCTCACGCGGGCGGCATAATGATTATCACGCCCGACGGAAGAATCTCGCGCTATCTTTACGGCATTGATTACGCGCCGAAAGATTTAAAGTTCGCTTTGATGGAGTCGGCGGAAGGAAAAATCGGCAACGCAGTTGAGCAGCTTTACCTATATTGTTTTCATTATAATCCGGCGACGGGCAAATACGGGTTGGAAATTCTGAGCGTAATGAGGCTGATGGCGGTCGCTACGGTTTTAGGTTTAGGCGGAATGCTGTTTGTATTTTGGCGACGTGAAAAAAACAAATCCGGCGTATTGAAATAGGTTTTTAGAGATTTCAAATTCAGGAACTAACGTCCGAAGTTTGAAATTCTACAAGATTATGCAAGAGAATTCTTGGGTCCCATTATTTCCCGAACAAGCTTCCACATTCGCGTGGGAAGTGGATGTCTTATATTTTTATTTGATCGCCGTCAGCGTGTTTTTTACGGTTGGCATCGTCGCGGTGATTATGTTTTTCTTCGTCAAATACCGCGAAAAAGAAAAGTTTGCGACCGGCGAGGAAATTCACGGCTCGATTGCGCTCGAAACCGTCTGGTCAATTATTCCGTTTGTGATTTCGATGACGATTTTCCTCGGCGGCGCGATTATTTACTTTAATCAATATCGTCCGCCGGCAGACACGACGGAGATTTACGTCGTCGGGAAACAGTGGATGTGGAAAATGCAGCACGGAACGGGACAGCGCGAGATTAACGAGCTGCACGTTCCGGTCGGACGCAAAATCAAGTTGACGATGACGACCGAAGATACGCTGCACGATTTTTATATTCCGGCGTTTCGCACGAAAATGGACGTAATTCCCGGTCGCTATACGACGCTGTGGTTCGAGGCGACAAAACCGGGCAAATATCATTTGTTCTGCGCCGAATACTGCGGTTTAAATCACTCGGGAATGGGCGGATATATTTACGTGATGGAGCAGAGAGATTTTGATAATTGGTTGTCGGGAACTGAATCGGGGCAAACGCCCGTACAAGCCGGACAAGATTTGTTTCAGAATAAACTCGGCTGTGCGTCGTGTCACGCGGGCGGGCAGAATCAGCGCGGAGCGCAGATTGAAGGAATTTACAACAAGGAAGTCAAGTTGGCGAACGGTCAAACGGTTATTGCCGATGACGAATACATCCGCAATTCGATTTTGAATCCGCAAAGCCAAATTGTTGAAGGTTACCAGCCGATTATGCCGACCTACAAAGGTCAGGTAACGGAAGAACAACTCGTCTCGCTCGTCGCCTATATTAAATCTCTGAGCGGAGCGGGCGGTGCTCAGATGAACGGTGGTTCGACTTCGACAACTACCGGCGGAAGCGCGACTACAAACAACGCGAATTCGACTGGAACGGTTGCGCCGAGAGCCGACCGGGGCGATTCAAACAGTCAAGGAAGTAATCCGAATGCGCCTGATATACAAAGCGAACCGACGAACAGACAACGCTAAAGATTTTTATAAAGCAGGGTTATATTATGCAAAACGCAGAAGCAATCAATGTTGGAAACATCAAGGAAGAGCCGAAGGTCAGTTATTTGACAAACGGTTTTACGATCAAATCCTGGCTTTTAACGAAAGACCACAAGCGCATTGCGATTCTCTATCTCATTACGGTTTCCGCCTTTTTTGCATTGGGCGGCACATATGCTTCGCTGATTCGCCTGGAACTCTTAACGCCGCAGAGCGATTTGCTGCAATCGGCGACGTATAACAAAACTTTCACGCAACATGGAATCATCATGGTTTTCTTCTTTTTGATTCCGTCTATTCCGGCGATCTTAGGAAATTTTTTGATTCCAATTATGATCGGCGCGAAAGATTTGGCGTTTCCGAAGATTAATTTGTTGAGTTGGTATTTTTATATGGCGGGCGGCGGTTTGACGCTTTTCGCTCTTCTGCAGGGCGGCGTTGATACGGGCTGGACTTTTTACACGCCGTATTCGACGACTTTCTCAAACAGCTACGTGATGGCGGTCGGTCTGGGAATTTTTATCAACGGCTTTTCGTCAATTTTGACCGGCTTGAATTTTATCGTTACAGTTCACACGATGCGCGCGCCTGGAATGACCTGGTTTCGCTTGCCGCTTTTCGTTTGGGCGCATTACGCGACTTCGCTGGTGATGATTTTAGGCACGCCCGTTATTGCCATTACAATTTTGCTCCTTGCTTTAGAACGCCTGGCAAAAATTGGAATCTTTGATCCGGCAATCGGCGGCGACCCGATTCTCTTTCAGCATTTGTTCTGGTTCTATTCACATCCGGCGGTTTATATTATGATTCTGCCGGGAATGGGCGTGATTTCCGAACTTATTTCCAACTTCTCGCGCAAAAAGATTTTCGGCTACGAATTCATCGCGTTTTCCTCGATTGCCATCGCTGTGTTCGGTTTTCTTGTCTGGGGACACCATATGTTCGTCAGCGGACAGTCAATTTACGCCGGTCTCGTCTTTTCGTTCTTGACGATGGTCGTCGCCATTCCGTCGGCGATCAAAGTTTTCAATTGGGCGGCGACTCTTTATAAAGGTCAGATTTCGTATGATACGCCGATGCTTTACGCGTTATTTTTTATCGGTTTGTTTTTGATCGGCGGATTGACTGGACTTTTCTTAGGCTCAATGGGTTTGACGGTGCATTTGACCGACACCTATTTTATCGTCGCGCATTTTCATTACGTAATGGTCGGCGGACAGGTGCTGGCATATCTCGGCGGTCTGCATTATTGGTGGTCTAAAATTACGGGCAAAATGTATTCTGAATTCTGGAGCAAAATCGCGGCGATTATCATTTTCGTCGGATTTAATCTGACGTTTTTCCCGCAGTTTATCTTAGGCTACTTGGGAATGCCGCGCCGCTATGCTTCTTATCCGCCGGAATTTCAAGTGTTGAATATCTTCTCGACGGCGGGCGCGTCAATTCTCGCTATCGGCTTGATTATCCCGTTAATTTATCTTACATATTCGATTTTCTTCGGCGCGAAAGCACCGGCAAATCCTTGGCTGCTGCCCGGACTCGAATGGCGCACCTCTTCGCCGCCGCCAACCGAGAATTTTGAAGAAACGCCGATTGTCACCTGGGAAGCCTACGAATTCGGCGAAGAAAGCGGTTTGGATTTGGAAGACGCGCGAAACAAATATAAGGTAACAGTTTAATTAATTACGGATTACAAGATTGGTTTCTTGCGATTCGTAATTCGTAATTCAAAACAATGGCGACACACGCAGACACTTTACACGATCAGCATTACCATCCGCCCGGACTTCAACACCAGTTTGAGGATATGGGACAGCAGCAGGAATCCGCCTCGATTGGAATGTGGATGTTTCTCGTCCAGGAAATCATGTTCTTCGGCGGACTGTTCACCGTTTATCTCGTCTTTCGCTCGAAATATCCGATGGCGTTCGCGGCAGGCAGTAATCACCTCGACGCGTTTTGGGGCGGATTGAATACGCTTGTGTTGATTGTCAGCAGTTTAACGATGGCGTTGGCGGTTCGCTCCGCGCAGCTCGGCAAACGCAACGCGCAAGTCATTTTTATCGTTGTCACAATGATTTTCGGCACGGTGTTTCTTGGTGTCAAAGCTATCGAATACACGGCGAAATATAAAGAGGGAATTGTTCCGGTCGCAGGCTTGAATATGAAGACGGCGAAAACCGCCAGCACTTATCCAAACGCCAGAGAACTTTCAACTCGCACCGGCGACACGCAAGACCCGCGCGAATCCCTGAACACCGGCGTCAGCGAAGCGGACACGCATGAGACGGGCGAACACAGCTATTACAATCCGACCGGCACTTTCGTGTGGACAGATGCCTCGTTAGCCACCCAAGCAGAGCAGGGCGGTTATCTGACCGAAAGCGAGAAGATCGGATATTATTCAAACGGCGAATTAAACGTCAACAAATTCCGCGACAAAGTTCGCATTTTCTTTTGGATTTATTTCGTCATGACCGGACTTCACGCCCTGCATATGATTATCGGGTTAGGCGTGATGGCATGGCTTTTATGGAAAGCGTGGATGGGAACTTATTCCGCCCAGTATTATTCGCCCGTTGAAATGTCGGGTTTATATTGGCATTTTGTTGATATTGTTTGGATTTTCCTTTTCCCGTTGCTTTATCTTTTGGGCAGACATTTTCTGCACGGCGGCGGACATTAGAAATTTGCGGTTTTTGATTTGCGATTATTGAGGAAGAATTATTATGGCAGAAGAATATAAAACAGCCGGTGATGCCGAGCATCAACACAACGAACCGCACGTTATTCCGCTCAGTTATTATTTCGGAGTTTTCGGAGTTTTGGTGGTCGGCACGATTTTGACGTATTTCGTCGCTACGATTGATTTGGACGGTATTTTTCCCGGCGCGAACACTTTGGTCGCGTTATTGATCGCTTTTTTCAAAATGGCATGCGTCGTGCTTATTTTTATGCACGTTCGCTGGAGTTCGCGGCTGATTTGGCTGACGGCGATTGCCGGATTTTTCTGGCTGGCGATTATGTTCGCCTTTACGATGCAGGATTATTTGACGCGCTCGGCGGGCGTATTTACCGGATAATTTTGGATGGTTGGATTAACCTAAGTTTATTAGCCTTTTTGCAGCCACTCAAACATTTCGTTTTTGTCGCCGAGTCCCACGTAAATTAAAGCGATTCCAAACGGCATGTCAACTTCAATTTCTCTGACGTTTTGTAATTTGGACATTTAGTTCAATCCACTCTTGAATAATAACCTCTGCATTCGCCGACACTTCTCAGTAAGTTTCGCCATCTGCCAGACAGCCTGCGAACTGGGGAAATTTGACCATAAATGTCTTGTCTTTCTTACCCCAATAAATAATAATTTCCTACTCATTCTTTGCTTTGAGTTTTAAGATGACTGAAAAAAATGTAGCAAAATCTTTTCGCCTGTGCATCGTGCAGACTAACGACGGGAGCGCAGCAGGTTTTTAGGAGATAAAACAAATTCGTGTCATAATGGCGGCGAAAAGTTTTTGAAACGCGATTATAGAATTTTTTGTTCGATTCCGACTTCTGCCGGAAAAGAAAGGAGCGAGTGATTTATGCTTCCGTATCTTTTCTTGAAGGGAAAAAGCGGTTTCATTTTCGCTGCCTTTTTGCTTCTGGGAATCAGCTTCGCCGTTATTCGCGCCGAACGCTTGCCGATTAAGCATTTGACGATTGCTGACGGTTTGCCGCAAAACAGCATTTACAAAATTACACAGGACGCGAGCGGATTTTTCTGGTTTTGCACCGGCGGCGGTCTGGCGCGTTTTGACGGTTATGATTTCACAAACTTTACCACGCAGGAAGGTTTGCCGCACGACAAAGTTCTCGATTTTCTCGCCACGCGCGAAGGCGATTACTGGCTGGCGACCACCGGCGGTTTGGTCAGTTTCGAGCCTGACGGCGTTGTGTATAACCGCGTCGTAATCTTCGACGAAGCCGCCCGGCTGCCCGAAACTCCGCTATTTACGACTTACCTTTTACCTCACGACAAATATAAATATCCCACCGGGTTGCTGCAAGATTCTCGCGGTCGCATTTGGGTCGGCTCGGACGACGGATTATTTCGCCTCGAAAAATCCGATAATCAATTCAAACATCAATTGGTTCAAATCAATTTGCCGTTTGAAACCGGCACGAAATATATTTATTCACTTTACGAAGACCGGAGCGGAGCGATTTGGGTCGGTACGGCAACCGTTTTATACCGCATTTTGCCGGACGGTCACGTAACAAGCTATGCGAAAAGCGAATCGCCGCCTGTTTTCGAGGCTCTGCTCGAAGACCGACATGGAAATTTTTGGGTCGGCACGAGTCAAAAAGGTTTGTTCCAATTTGTCGTTGACGAAAATGAAACGCCCAAACCGATTCGCCATTTCACGCCGGAAAAACATGCGGAAATTGCCTGGATTGATTCGATTGTCGAATCGTTTGACGGTAAATTGTGGATTGGCACGTCCAATGGTTTGTTCGAGTTCGACGCGGAAAGGGAAAAGTTTTATCTCTACACGCGGCAGAGCGGTATCGCTTACAATCGTTATCAAACAATCTTCGAGGACAAAAATGATAACTTGTGGCTCGGCACAAAAGCGTCGGGCGTTTTTCGGCTGGCGCGGCGCGGTCTGGTTGCGTTCGGAGCGGAAGACAAAATCGCTTTCGTTCGCAGCGTTTCGGCGGCTAATGACGGTAGTTTGCTTCTTATGGGCTTTGTCTTTAGCCCCGAAGCAGACAAAGCAGGCGCGAAGGTTGAAATAAAAACTCCGCAAGAAGGCTTTACGCCTTATTATGGAAGAATCGGGCGTTTTGACGGAAAAATTTTTACCTGGCTGAAACCGGCTTTGCCGCCAAATCTTAATTATTATGGTTGGAACGAAAATCAAATTAACTTTCAAGCCCAAAACGGCGAATGGTGGATTGCGACCGGAGAAGGCTTGTTTCGCTTTCCTAAGATGGTTTTTGAGAAGTTGGAAATAACTCAGCCGATTTTTGTTTTCGATAAAAAAAATGGACTTGTGCCGCACGATGTGTTTCGGCTTTATGAAGATTCGCGCGGCGACGTTTGGATTTCCACGAGCGGCGAAAAAAGCAACGGCTTTTATAAGTGGCAGCGCAACGAAAAAATTTTGCTCGATATATGGCAGACGGAAGGTTTGTCATCGGAGAAAAACGATTTGGTCAGTTCATTCGCCGAAGATAGAAACGGAAATTTATGGATTGGATTTTATTACGGCGGTTTGGCGCGGTTTTCAATTTCAACCGGCAAAGCGCAGGTTTTTGACGAATCTGAAGGTGTGCCGAAAGGCGGCATCAACCACATTTTCGTTGACCGGACAGGCGATATTTGGCTGGCATCGGGGCGCGACGGTTTGCTGCGGATCGACGATTCAGAAAGCAGTCGCCCGAACTTTGTTAAATTTACAACCGGTAACGGGCTGTCGAGTAATCGCACATTTGCCGTTACCGAAGACCAGCAAGGATTGATTTATATTGCCACCGACCGCGACGTTAATCGCCTGAATCCGGTAACCGGCGAAGTCAAAATTCTCAAACTTTCGGACGAAATGCTGCCGCGCGAATTTCGCACGGCGATGCGCGATGCGAATGGAACGCTCTGGTTCGGAACAACTGAAGGTTTGGTGAAATATGAGCCGTTTGCCGACGAAGCGAACAAACCGCCCGAGATTTTGCTGACCAAAATCGAAATCGAAGGCAAAGCGCAAAAAGTTTCGGCAATCGGCGCAAGCGAAATAAATTTACCGACGCTCGCGCCAGAGCAGAATCAGGTTCGCATTGATTTTGTCAGTCTTGCCGCGCTCGATGATGAAGACGTGCATTATCAATACAAATTCGATTCTCAAGCCAATTGGTCGCAGCCTTCCAAAGAGCGTTTCGTTAATCTCGCCGGTCTTTCTTTCGGTGATTATAAAATCGAGTTTCGTGCCGTCGCAAGTGATAATTTGGCAAGCAAACAACCTGCCGTCTTAACTTTCAAAATTCTGCCGCCGTTTTACCTACGCGCGTGGTTTCTGGTTTTGGCGGCTTTAATTTTTATTGCCGCGATTTATGGGGTTTTTCGTTACCGTTTGAACAATCTGCTCGGGATCGAACGCACGCGAACTCGTATCGCCACCGATTTGCACGACGACATCGGCGCGAATTTATCAAAAATCTCTATCCTGAGCGAAATCGTTAAAATGCAATTCGCCGGCGGCAACGCGGAAAATAATCGTCTGCTCGACTCGATTGCCGACACTTCGCGCGAGTCGGTCGCTTCGATGAGCGACATTGTTTGGGCAATCAACCCGAAACGCGATTCGGTGCTTGATATGATTCATCGAATGCGCGAATTTGCCGAAGAAACTTTAAGCGAAAAGCGATTCAATTCAGATTTAATGCGCCCGAAGAGGCAGCGGAATTAAAACTTTCGATGGATACGCGACGCGAGTTGTTTTTGATTTTCAAAGAATCCGTCAACAACGCGGTGAAATATGCAGATTGTTCGGGTGTAAAAGTTGATTTTCGCGTGGCGGGCGGCGAGATTTTTTTAGAAATCGCGGACGACGGGCGCGGTTTTGACGTTTTGAGTGAATACCGCGGCAACGGCTTGGCGAATATGAAAAGCCGCGCGGAAAAATCGGGCGGCAAGTTTGAGATTGTTTCTAAAATCGGCGAAGGCACGACGGTGAAAGTTCGGATTCCACAAATCTGATTAGAGAAATGATTTTCTTATTCTTTAGCCTGTGTGAATACATAGGTTACAAGCAATCTGAGATTTTCTAAAATCAATTATTAAAGGCGCGAAAAACGCAAAGCTAACAATGCAATCAACCTTAAATCCAAAACTAATAAAGGATTTAACCGGCGAATTGAAAGATGCGCCGATTCGCGTTGTGGTCATTGAAGATATGCGCGAATTGCGCGAAGGCTTGCAGTCTTTGCTCAATTTGACGCCGAATTTTCGGTGCGTGAAAAGTTTCGGCGCGATGGACGAGGCTTTACGATTTATCGAAGCGGACACGGCGGATTTAATTTTGACCGACATTGGTTTGCCACGTTTGGACGGCATTGAAGGCACACGAATTTTGCGCGAAAAGTTTCCCGAATTGCCGATTGTCGTGCTGACGGTTCACGAAGAAGACGACCAGATTTTTCAAGCCTTATGCGCCGGAGCCAACGGTTATCTGCTCAAAAACACGCCGCCCGCGCGAATTATCGAAGCCTTAACGGAAGTTCTGAAGGGCGGTGCGCCGATGTCGCCTGCCGTTGCCCGTCGCGTCGTCAAACTTTTCCGCACTTTCAGCCCGCCCGAACACGCCGATTATCGCCTAACCGCACAGGAAACACAGATTTTGAAGATGTTGGTCGACGGTCATTTTTACAAAACCGCCGCCTTTGAGTTAGGAATTTCGACCAGCACAATTTCGTTTCATTTGCAAAATATCTACGAAAAACTTCACGTCCATTCGAAAACCGAAGCCGTTGCCAAAGCCCTGCGCGAAAAGCTAATCTAAATCTTCCGCGACTCTTGCTCGTTTTTACCTGCGTATTTACACAGTTACACTCGCTCTTTCCTACTGATACAAATTGTTTCGAATTAATTACAAAACGCAGATAGGAGAAATTTATGTTTAAGAAATGTTTATCGCTAATTTTTACCGGATTATTGATGTTTGCGGCTAATCTCCAAATTATCTCAGCCCAGTCGAACTTGGGTAATTCTGCCGAAAAGATGAAAACCGACGTTTTTAGGCGCGGCACGGGCGAGAAGTCAAAAGTCATAGTCAAAATGAAAGACGGCACAAAAATGAAAGGTTACATCAGCCAAACCGGAGAAGATTCATTTGACCTAACAAATTCCAAAACCAAGCAAACAACTGCCGTTGCTTACCGCGATGTCGCGCAAGTCAAAAAGCAAGGTTGGTCAAAGGGCGCAAAAATCGCACTTGGTATCGGAATCGCGGCGGCGGTTACGGCGGTTGTGCTGGGTGTCGCCATCAATAATGCGGCAGATGATTTATTCGGCGGCAGCCTCTGCTGCGGACCGTAAAGTTTGATTTCTAAGTTTAACGTAAAAAAGGAGAATCATTATGAAAAAAAGAATGTTCAAATTATCTGTATTTTATACTTTGTTGCTGTGCGTGTTGGTGCTCTCAGCCGGAGTTGGCAAGGTCAGCGCGAAGTCTGACGCACAGGCGAATAACCGCGCCCGCGAATTGCGCGTGATGACGCGCAATATGTATCTCGGAACTGATTTTGACGACATCTTTGCCGCGCAAACGCCCGAACAACTTGTCGCCGAAGTCGCCGAGGCTTATGCGGAAGTCGAAGCCAGCAAACCTGCCGAGCGTATCGCCGGAATCGCCGACGAAATCCAAGCCGCATCGCCTACTTTAGTCGGACTTCAAGAAGCTGCGCTCTGGCGAGTCGGCGCGCCTTTTGACCCGGCTCCGGCTGAAACCGTAACCTACGATTTTCTGCAACTGCTTCTCGATGAACTCGCCGTGCGCGGACTAAATTACAACGCGGTCAAAATACAAACGAATTTCGATGCCGAAGTTCCGGCGGTTTACGGTCCGACGCTGGCTTTTGACGTTCGCTTTACAGACCGCATCGTGGTGCTGGCGCGAACTGATTTGAGAACATCACAATTCAATATTAGGGATATTCAGGCACAGCAATTTACTACAAATTTCACATTTTCCAGCCCGACGCTCGGAACGCTGACGATTCCGCGCGGATGGATTTCGGTTGATGCGAAAATGCGCGGAAAGAATTACCGGTTCGTCAATACTCATTTAGAGTCGTTTTCTCCGATTATAAATCTTGCTCAGGCAAGAGAACTGCTTCAAACGGCGGGCGACACAAATCTTCCGCTGGTGTTTGCCGGTGATTTCAATTCGGATGCCGAAATCAATGATGCCGCCTATCGGCGTTTGATAAACGCTGGTTTCACGGATGTCTGGAAGCAGACGCATCCTCCGCGCCAACGGGGATTTACTTGGGCATTGTTTTTGACTGACCCATACACTTATACCACTCCGTTTCAGAGACTGGATTTGATACTGATACGCGGACAAATTGACGCGCTCGATTCTGATGTCGTCGGCGAAAATCCGCTGACCGACCGAACGCCTTCGGGTTTGATGCGCTCCGACCACGCCGGAGTAACCGCCTCGCTTAAATTGGAACCATAGCAAAGATGTGCCGGTAGCCCGACCGTCAGAGGTTGAGGTTTAAGCCCGCGCTGACGCTTGGGCTACCGACACGAATGAAGAAGGAGAAATCGTTATGAAAAACACCTTGAAATTATTGACACTCAGTTTTTTGCTAATATTCGCAAGCTGTGTATCTTCCTTAAATCCGCTTTATACGGAGCAGGATTTAATTTTTGACTCTGCTCTTCTGGGCGTGTGGACTGATAGTGATTCCAAAGAAACTTGGGAACTCACCAAAGCCGGCGAAAAAGTATACAAACTCGTTTATACGGACGAAGACGGCAAGAAAGGAGAGTTTACCGCGAATCTTTTGAAAGTTGACGGCAAAACTTTTATGGATTTGACTCCGGCTGAACCGAATCTTCCGCAGAATGATTTCTACAAAGAACATTTTCTGCCGACTCATACTTTCGCGCTTGTTTCGCAAACTGCGCCGACCGTTCAAATATCGTTTCTTGAGCCGGAATGGTTGAGAAAATTTCTGGTCAAAAAACCGACCGCGCTCCGCCACGCGAAGATGGAAGATGAAATACTCCTGACCGCTTCGCCGAAGGAATTACAAAAGTTTTTACTCGACCATTTGAATACCGAAGGCGCGTTTGCCAAACCGATTAGCCTCAAACGCAAGTCAGAACCGTCTGTTGGGGCGGGCGGGTTTTCAAGGCAAAAGTAAAAAGGCAAAAGGCAAAAGGCAAATCTGAAGAGCCAACTCCGAACTGTTGACTTTTACCTTGTTTCCAGACAATTCTCTTTAGTGATGAAATCATTTTCTTGCTGCAAAAAGGAGTTTTATAATGAAAAGCAAAAATCAAACCCGGCAGATTAACCGGATAATGCCAATCTTTACCGGCTTATTACGTTTTTCCGTGGCTGTCATAATAATTGTTGTATTGTTCTTGTCGGCGTTGCCCCTGCCAAGCGAAGCGGCGGCGGGAATGTTGGATACGACTTTCGGCACGGGCGGCAAGGTTACAACTGACTTCGGGGGCATTGAATTCGCCCGCGCCGTCGCTCTGCAACCGGACGGGAAGATTGTAACAGCCGGCTTCTTTTATACTCCTGGTCCCGGCGGATCTAACCAGAATTTTGCCGTCGCCCGTTATAACAGCAACGGCAGCCTGGACACAAGTTTCGACGGAGACGGGAAGGTCACGACGGATTTTCTCGGCTTCGCAGACCGGGCGGAAGCGGTTGCCATTCAGTCGGACGGGAAGATTGTTGTTGCCGGACAAGCATTCACTAACCTTATGGGCGAACCCGCGTTCGCTCTGGCGCGTTACAACAGCGATGGCAGCCTTGATGCGAGTTTTGATGGCGATGGCAAGGTGACTACCATCTTTACCAACGGTTCCGAGTCGTCCGTCTTGGATTTAGCCATTCAGCCGGACGGCAAACTCGTCGCCGTCGGATTTGCTTCCAACCAGAGCGGTGGCGGCGGTATTGCGTTGGCGCGTTTTAACAGCGACGGCAGTCTGGACGCTAGTTTCGGCACGGGCGGTAAAGTTATCTCGTCTATCGGCAACGGCGGCGGAACCGCCGAAGCTGTTGCCTTACAGCCCGACGGAAAAATCGTGATTGGAGGAGATGCTTCCAGCGTTACTTTCGATACGAATTTTATGGTTGCCCGCCTCAACAGCAACGGGCAGTTTGATACGACTTTCGGCAACTTTGGCGTAACGCTCACGGATATGTCCGGCGGCGATGACGACTCGGCATTGGACATCGCGCTCCAAGCCGACGGCAAAATTATCGCCGTCGGCTATGCCGTGATGCAAACAGGTGATTTTGCGATGACACGGTATAACGCGGACGGAATGCTTGATACAGGTTTCGGCAGCGGCGGCAAGGTGTTCACGGAGTTCGGCAGCGAATTTAGCAGCGCAAACGGTGTTGTCATTCAATCGGACGGCAAAATTGTAACGGTGGGTCTAGTCTCGGTCAACGGCGGCTTCAACTTTGACTTCGCCTTGTCCCGACACAATGTTAATGGAAGTTTAGACACAAGTTTCGGCAGCGGCGGCAAAGTTACCACCGATTTCAACGGCGGCGGAGACCAGGCGCAAGCCGTCACTCTTCAGCCGGACGGGAAAATTGTCGCGGTCGGCAATACTACTATTTCGACTCCCGTTTTCACTGTTGACTTTGCGCTGGCGCGTTATCTGGCAACGAGCAGCACGCCGTTTGATTTCGACGGCGACGGCAAAGCGGACATCTCGGTTTTCCGCCCTTCAAATGGAGTCTGGTATTTACAGCAAAGCGCGAGCGGATTTACCGGCGTTCAATTTGGTTTCGGCACAGATAAAATTACGCCCGCCGATTACGACGGCGACGGCAAAACCGATGTCGCGGTTTATCGTGACGGAACGTGGTATTTGCAACGCTCCAGCTTAGGTTTTACCGGCATTTCTTTCGGAGCGGCAACCGATATTCCTGCGCCTGCCGACTACGACGGCGACGGTAAATCGGAGATAGCCGTCTTTCGCCCGTCAAATGGAACTTGGTATATCTTGAATTTAGTCAATAATCAAATTTCCGGCGCAGCATTCGGGCAAGCAGGCGATAAACCTGTTGCGGCAGATTACGACGGCGACGGCAAAACGGATATTGCCGTTTTCCGAAACGGAATTTGGTATCTGCAAAGAAGCCAAGCCGGATTTACGGCAATTCAATTTGGCGAAAGCACGGACAAGCTCGTTCCAGCCGATTATGACGGCGACGGAAAAGCAGATGTCGCAGTCTTTCTTCCATCAAACGGAACTTGGTATTTGCAAAGAAGCCAACTTGGTTTTACAGGCTATCAGTTTGGCATCTCGACGGATCTACCAGTTGCGGCAGATTATGACGGCGACGGCAAAACGGATATTGCGGTATTTCGTGATGGAACTTGGTATTTGCAAAGAAGCACACAAGGTTTTACGGGTGTAGAATTCGGCGCGGCAAACGATAAACCGATTCCAGCGGCTTTCGTTCAATAATGTTGCAGGCAGATTCGGAGGATTTTACTTATTTCCTAATACCGAAACTGCCTTCAATTTTCCATTTTTTTGAACTAATCGGCAAAGCGGCTGTTCAAAATCATGATAGAAAAAGCATAGCCAATTTTCTTGGACAGCAACCGGCAATAATTCCTTTTTCGCTTCCAGAGTTTCAGTCGGGAAAAGGTCGTAACCCATTATCCAGGCGAGTGGCAAATGATGACGGGTCGGAATCAAATCTGCGAAACCGTAAAGCGTAAAGTCTCCGCGCCGCAAACAAAACGTCTGCATCGTCGCGTTATGCCCGCGTATTTGTTTCATCGTCAATCCTTCGACGACATTATATTCATCGGGTTTTAATTCAATTTGTCCCGACTTTAAAAGCGGTTGCCAATTTTCCGGCAGGTAGCTGGCGCGGTCGCGCAGCGAAGGATTTTCGGCATGATTAAATTCGGATTCGGAAACAAAATATCGGGCATTAGGAAATTGCGGGATTGCCGCCGGTTTTTCGCCTTCTCGTAATTCGTCGTTCGTAATTCGTAATTTATCTTGCAAAATCGTATTGCCACCCGCGTGGTCAAAATGCAGATGCGTGTTGACGACAATTGAAATGTCTTTCGGCTGATAACCTATTCTCTCTAAAAGCGTTTCGGCAAAAGTTTTCGTGCGAAAAATGCCATACATTTGCAATTGTTTCTCCGTCCATTTTTCGCCGATGCCGCTTTCGATGAGAATTTTCTCCGACGCGGTTTCGACGAACAAACAATTCGTATTCAATCTGATTCGATTAAACTCATCGGGCGGGCAAACCTTTTCCCAGAGAACGCGCGGAACAACGCCGAACATCGCGCCGCCGTCGAGTCTGAATTCGGTGTCGGGAACGATTTCGATGCGGTAATCGCCAAGCAGCATAACGGAAAAGCAAAAACGGAAAACGAAAGATATTTTATCATCTTTCGTTTTCCGTTTTTCACTGTTCAGCTAAAAAACTACTTCTTTTTCGGCGCAGGTTTCGGTTGAGGCTGCCCGGCGGTCGGTTCATCCTCCATTCCTTCGGGCATCTGCATCGGCATTTGCTGTTGCATCATTTGCTGCTGCATTTGCTTCATCTCTTCTTCCGAAGGTGTCGGGATCTCGAAATCCTCCGGGACTTCGACCGGGTTGTTTGCCACGATTTCGTCCAAAACTTTCTTTTGTTTTTCTTCTTCGAGGATGCCTTTGACTGTTTCGTTGATCGGCATTTCGCGCCCCATCGGGTTGCTCGGGTCTTTCATCGTCGTCGTAATCAGAATATGACGCACATCGTAAGTTTCCGCCGGTTGACCGCTCGGGTCGGCTCCCGCGCCTTTCTTTTCGAGTTTGATAATGTGATAACCGTAAGGCGTTTCGACGAGGTTTTCCGCGATTTGTCCGGGTTCCAAACCGAGTGCCGCTTGTTCAAAAGCCGGAACCATTTTGCCTTTGGTAACGCCTTCATAAAGTCCGCCTTTGCCTTTGGTTCCCGGGTCTTGACTTAATTCATCGGCTAACTTCGCAAAATCTTCGCCCGTTTTGGCGCGGCTCAAAATCTGTTCCGCCATCGCTTTCTTATCCGTCGTGCTGTATTCGGGATGCGCGGCGATATACTGTTTGACATCTTCGTCAGTGACCTTAACTTTTTCGACTAAATTTTTATTCGCGTAACGACTGGCTAAAAATTGCGCTTGCTGAAGTTTAATCTGCAATTCCAAGCTGCGATTGAATTCTTCACCCAATTCTTTTCGCTTGGCGTTGGCTTCTGCTTCGTAAATCTTGATTTTCGCGTAATCGTCCCGCGCCTGTTTGGTTTCTTCTTCGGTCAGCGTTTTGTCTTGCGGAAAACGACCGGTTTCTTTGGCGAGTTCGATTTTAGTGTCGAGAAATTGCTGAAACTCCATTTGACGACGCGCTTTGTCGTCGCCCAGACCAATTTTCTGTAAAAAGCCTTGAATCCCGGTCGGCTGGGCTGCCGGTTCTTCGCCCCAAAACTGTTTCACTTGTTCTTCGGTAATAAAGCTGAACGGCGGCATCTGACCTTTGTCTTTGTTGATGTGTTTATCGTAAAGGCTGGCAGTGACAATCGAGCGCGTGCTTTCGAGTTCGCGTTTGACGTTCTCGTCGTTAGCTAAACCTTCTTTTCTGGCTTGTCCGGCGACCGCTAAAAGCTGCCGAATGTTTTCAGCAATTTTCTTTTTCGCTTCCGGGTTTGATGACAATTGCTGAAGCTGCATCGGATTGGCATCCGCCAGCAGAAATGCCATGTCTTGTTTGGTCAGACGGTTCAAAGATTCGTCGCCGTGATGACCGCCGACTGTCGTTTTCCAAACCACCAGACCGACACCGATGGCTAAAATTACGGCGATGACCGCCACACCTTTGGTTAAATTACTCAATTTATTAAATCCTCTCTTCTAATAATTTCGATGAAAATGTTGCTTCATCTTGTCATTGTCACATTGCATAGTTTTTAATGAAGCAATAAACCGATGAATGATGAAACAATCTTTATTTATTTTCCTGTATCAGTTCCAATAAAACTCCGCCCGTTGAAGACGGATGGACAAACGCGATAAGACATCCTTCGGCTCCGACGCGCGGATGCTCGTCTATTAAACGCGCTCCTTCCGCTTTTAGTTTCGCTAAACTCTCTTCGATATTTTCAACCTCGACCGCGATATGATGAATTCCGCCGCCGCGTTTTTCGATAAATTTTGCAATCGGCGAATCTTCGCTCGTCGCTTCCAGTAATTCAATGCGCGCCTCGCCAATCGGCAGCATCGCCACACGAACTTTTTGTTCAGCTACCTCTTCGGCGTGGATGTTCTCTAAACCGAGCGCGTCCTGCCAAAACTTCAACGCTTCGTCAATTCCTTTCGTGGCAATACCGAGATGACTGATTTTCATATCGAATTTAATATGTCTTCAACTGCCGAGTAAGGATCGCGCTTCTTCTCGGCTACTTCCAACGCCAATTTATCCAATTTTTCGTTTGTGCCGTTAGCGTCTAAAGTTCTCGCTAACAAAGTTTCCCGTAGAAGTTCCAGAAGCCGCCAACGCGCAATCGCCTGTTTTCTTACCAAACTCGATTCGCCTTTTTTCTGAAAATCATTGTAACTTTCGATGGCAAGCGATAACTCTTCGATGCCTTTATTTTCCGTTGCTACGGTCTTGACAACCGGCGAATTCCAAAAATCGGGGCGATGTGCAAGAGACAAAAGTGACTCGAGTTCCTTTTCAGTGCGGAGAACGCCTTCGCGGTCGGCTTTGTTGATGACGAAAACATCGCCAATTTCCATTATTCCGGCTTTTATCGCCTGAATATCGTCGCCCATTCCGGGAACTAAAACAACGACGGAAACGTCCGCCGCTTTAACGATTTCAACTTCGTCTTGTCCAACACCGACGGTTTCGACGATGATTTTTTCAAATCCAGCGGCGTCCAAAATGGCGACGGCATCAACAGTGGCGCGCGCGAGTCCGCCGAGGTTGCCGCGCGTCGCCATCGAGCGGATGAATACGTTTTTGTCGAGTCCGAGCGTTTGCATTCGGATTCTATCGCCCAAAATCGCCCCGCCCGAAAACGGGCTTGACGGGTCAACGCAAATGATTCCGATTTTATTGCCTTGACTGCGGTAATACAAAGCAAGTTTGTCAACGAGCGAGGATTTGCCCGCGCCGGGCGAGCCAGTAATGCCGATGATTAAAGCCTTGCCTGTTTTCGGAAAAACCGCCTTCATCAAATCAGCCGCGCCGTTTGCGCCGCTTTCAACCTTTGTAATCGCACGGGCGACGGCTCGCGGTTCACCGTTAAAGAGTCTTTCGGTCAAACTTTGCTCATGTGACATAAGCTAACGATCTTCTCACTTTTTCAATCGTTTGCCAAAGCACAAAGCCTGATTTGGCAAATTCTAATACGCCTGCTTTGAAAAATAAATTTGCCGTTAAATTTAACCGACAAAAAAGACGAGCAGATAAAGGCTCGTCTTTTTTGTCGGTTACAAGATAAATTTACCAGCGAACAGGACGAATGTCGGGACCGACAACGTGTGAGCCGGAAAGAATCGTCGGGCTCCGGTTAGGCTCAAGCAGATTGGCTCCGTCCGAATGGATAAAGTGCGCTCCATACCAAACCACAACATCTTCATTAACCAACGATTCGTTATTCAAAAACGGAGTGATGTTGATGCAACTGCCGCCGGTCGCCGTGCATTGTCCGCCGATTGAATTCCAGCCGTCATCAATTTCATTTTGAAAATTGGTTCCGCCCGGCACGTTTTTGTATTTCAGTAACCAAAAATCGCTGCGCCCGAAATTATCCGCCGCGCCGTCAGTTTTATTAGGAACAAGCATATAGGCTTCGTCGCCCGATGAATTTTGGATTAAAACGCTGCGGTTGGTCTGGAGACTTCTAAGTCTGGTCACTTCGTTCGTAATCGGCTGCGAAAATTTGCGTCCGCGTTCGATTTGAAAAACTTCGTTCGTCGGGCTGACGATGTCAAAATCCAAACGCCAGTAAACGTGGTGGTTATGAATCAAACAAACGCACGAGTTGTTGGTCGCGCCGAAGCCATAACGCGGACGAATCGTACCGTCATTGGCAAATCGCCACTCCATAATATAGCGATACCAGCCGGCATTCATCTCCGAAACCATCACGGTTTCATCGTCTTGCTTGTAGATTGCCACGCCACGAAAATTTCCCGTGTCGTTGCCGGTTTCCAAAGCTGTCGTGGCGACTTGTCCGTCGGCGAGAATTCTGATTCCCGCAGCCGGGTCGCGCGCTCCCGCATCAGGGGCTTGAAAAAATCCTTCATTATACTGCCAATCTCTGTAAGGTCCGCAGTTAGCCGGCGTATATTCGACGTTTAAAACCGGAGCGTGTCCGCGTTTGAGAACAGATTTGCCCCTGTATTTAACATCGCGGACTTCGATACCGGAAGCCATCGTTCCCGAAGAAGCGGAAGGACGAATGACGAGCATTTCCCAAAGCGTCGTCGCGCCTTGCGAAATAGTTAGTTGGTATTGTCCGGCAGTTCCGCGCGAAGTCGAGCCTTGGTTAGAACTCGGAATGCCGCACGAATCCGGTTCGGAGCGAGCCGTTCCGGGTGCGCGTTCGGGATAGCGAATAACACTGTCGCGGCTGATGCTCACGCCGACAATTTCGTTTTGCGCGGAATCGTTAAGTCCTTCAAGACCGATGTTGATCAAACGCTCTTTGGTTCCTTCCAACACAGTCGTCGGCGGCATTGGTCGGGAAGCCCGCAGGCGTTCGCCTCGCAGAGCCGCGCCGAATCCGGCATCGCGTCCTAAAATCCGCAATGCTTCGTCGAACTCTTCATCGTTCGGAACCGGCTGATAAAACTCCTCGCGCATGGTAACGGCTTCGGTTGCGGCAAAATTGCCTTCCGCCACGAGCGTTCGGTCGTTCGTATAATCGTAAAAAACTGCCCGAAAACGAGTCGGAACTTGCGCCGGACGAGATTTGTTTTCGTTTTCAATATAATTGAACTCTAAAAGACGATAGCGCGTTCCGCGGAGTTCCTTTTGGACAGCCGCGCTGCGTTCGACGCGCAGTTTTGCCGCGTCAATCGTCTCCTGCGTTGGTCCCCAGGGAACAACATTTATCTCGACTTTTTCTTTTGCTCTTTTTTCACGCTTCGGCGCGTTTTCGTTCGCAAAATTAGGGTTGATCGTCGCCAAAATTAGTCCTAAACTCAAAGCGAAAAGGACGCGGCTTAACTTCTCCATCGCTGTCTCCAAATGTGTTTTTAAAATTGTAGATGTAAATAAACTGCTTTAAGAAATACCACTTGAGCCTGTTTAGGTCAAGTTTTATAAGTAAAAAAGCCCGCTCAATAATGAGGAGAGTGAAGAAGCGGAGAGCAAAAATCCAAAGGCAAAAGAAAAAAGGAGAGTAGATAGTTTATTCTCTACTCTCCGCTTCTTTACTCATTAACTATTTATTATTTACATTTTGAGTAACCACAATCACGACAGAAGTCACAGCCGGAGGCGTGTTCGAGTTGACCTTTGCATTCGGGACATTCGCCGATCAGCGCGGACATTTGCGGTTTCGTTTCGACCGTTGTCGCCGCCGAAATTTCGACCGCCATCTTGCTCATTTGTCGTTCCGACGCGGGCAGATTTTTCAGACGCCGATCAATTAACAAAAGACATTCGGCAATGGCTTGTTCGGGCGATGTCAGAAGACGTTCGTTAAACCAGACGGCGTGCGTTCCCGTCACTTTGTTCAAACTGCGGGCGACTTCTTTGGCATCAAATCCGCCGCGCAGCATTTTCGAGGCGAGCAGTCCGACACCTTCGCTGATCGTTCCGGTCGCAAAAACTTCGAGAACATTTTGACCGTCGTGATTGACCGTCACATAAAGATTGCGCCCGTCGAACGGGATGCGCCACGTCGAACCTTGCAATTCGCGCGGGCGGGCGATTTTCTCCGCCTGCTGCGTTTGCGGTTTCGTCTCGGCAGGAACGGTTTGCAGCGTCGTCAATTCGTTGCACTCTTCAACAACAATCTGCTCGACCGGTTCCGTTACTTCTTCTTTTTTCTCTGCAGCTTTCATCGAAGTCAAAACCTGTCCGTCGCGCGAACCGTCGCGGTAATACGAAACGCATTTGCAGCCTAAATCTCTGGCGAGACGATAAAGCTCGTCAACCGATTCGACCGTATCGTCGTTCGCGCCGTTACAGGTTTTCGAGACGGAGTTATCAACGTTTCTCTGCGCCGCGGCGAGAACCTGGACGTGCTGTTTCGACGTGATATTTAACGCTGAGATAAAATACGACGGCAATTTATCTTCGTTATCCACAACAAACTGCGCGGCTTTTTTAATTGATTCCTCGTCAGTTTGGTCAACCGTCACTCCCAACGCTTCCGCCGCCAACGTGTGAACGTAAGTTCTCGTTCCGATGGTGTCCTGGCGAACGTAAGCCCAGGAGAAATTCGGTTCGCAGCCGCTTGAAGTTTCGGCGACCAAAGAGATCGTTCCGGTCGGTGCAATCGTCGTCGTTTCGTAATTGCGCGGCGTCAACGGAGTATCGTGCGAGATGCCGATTTCGTCATACAAGAACTTGGCGTAGGCTTCACGATTCGCTTCAAATTCGGGGAATGTTCCTTTTTCCGCACCGATTTTCAGAGACGCTTTCCACGCCTCTTTGCGGACAAAACCCATCACTCTGTCCATCAAATCAATCGAATCCGGCGAGCCATAAGTGATTAGCAGTTTCAGACACAAATCGGCAAAACCCATAATTCCCAAACCGACCGGACGCGTTCTTTTCACGACATTATCAATATCGTCAAGCGGAAAATCGCCCGCGTCAATCACGTTGTCCAAAAACTGCGCGCTAAGCTGCGTCACGCGCGCCAATCTTTCCCATTCGATTGATTCGTCAATATTCATGCCGTCGCCGACTTTTTTATAAAACTTCGATAAGTCAATTGAGCCGAGATTGCACGAATTGGAAAAATGCAGAAATTGTTCGCCGCACGGATTGCTCGCGTAAATCGGTCCCATCGAGTTCATCATATGATTGTGACGATTCACCTGATCAATAAACGCGATGCCCGGCTCGGCGTATTTGTGCGCCGAAGCGATAATCCGATTCCAAACGTCGGGCGCGTAAATCATTCCGGCTTGCGGCGGTTCTTCGGTCGCACAGTCTGATAAATCAGCGTTTTCAAACGCTGATTTATCAGCGAATGTAACGGTTTCGCCGGTCGGTCGGCGATAGACGACGTAATCGGTTCCGGTCACGGCGTCAAAAATGGATTGCGTCCAAACTTCGCCGGCAAATTCCATCTGAAACCATTCTTTGTTATCAACCGCTTCCAAAAAATTATCGGTGACATTGACCGAGATATTGAAATTGGTTAGTGAATGCTGATCGTTTTTCGCGTGGATAAATCGCAAAATGTCCGGGTGTGTCACGCGCATCATTCCCATATTCGCGCCGCGTCGAACGCCGCCTTGTTTGACGACTTCGGTCATGGTGTTGACGATGTTCATAAATGAAACCGGACCGCTCGCCACGCCGCGCGTCGAGTTAACCATCGCGCCTGCCGGACGCAGAAACTCATAAGTCATTCCTGTGCCGCCGCCGGTTTGATGAATAATCGCTGCCGCCTGCGCGTGTTCCATAATACCTTCAATCGAATCGGGAACATTCAGCACGAAACACGCCGCCAGTTGTCCTTTCGGCTTTCCGGCATTAACCAGGCAAGGCGTGTTCGGAACGAATTCGCGGTTGAGCATTATTTCCAACATCGAGTTGTAGAAATAATCGCGCATTATCGGGTCTTGTTCGGCGCCTGAGACATGAGCGACGACGCGCCGCGCAATGTCCGACCAGGTTTCAAGCGGCTCGCCGTTCAAATCTTTCAAACTGTAGCGTTTGCCGACAACTTTCTGACCGTTCAAACCAATCGGTGTGATTTCGCGTTTCCGGGCAGTTCCGCTGCCGTTTCCATTTCCGTTACCGTTCGATTTTCCGTTTGCGGCGACAACACCGCCCGATATCACAGGCTCAAAGACTGTACTCATTTTGCTTACCTTTCCTTAGCGTCTTTTAGAGACGGCTAGATTATATTTTAATTTTTTTGACAGTTTTACGCATTTACAAAATGCGGGTTTTGAAGAACTGGTTTTTGGTTTTAGCTTGAGTAGATTTGTTCGGATTTTCCTCAAGTGAAAAGCAATATAGCGTGAATCAATTCCCCTTGTCAACAACAAAAATGCACAATATGTTGTGCGTGTTATAAAATTTTAACCAAAATGTCGTGTAAGTTAATGTAATGCCTTAACTTCTGCGTTTGGAAAAAACTTGCGTTGATTAATTTTATTTCTCGGCTGTTGCTAATTCTAAATCATTCGCTGCAGAAACGCACAGACTTTGCCGAGCGTTACAGATATGTGTCGAAAAACAACAGCGATTCTCATCAAATTTTCGCGCTCTTCAGTGCAAAATCATAACTGGCTGCCTGTTTGACTTTCACAGCATAATTTTCCGAAAATAATTTTTATGGACAAACTCATCCACGGAACCGCCGCAGGCGGAACAGTGCGCGTAATGGCGGCGATCACCACCGACATAGTCGCCGAAGCGGTTCGCCGTCATCAAACTTCGCCGACCGTTTCCGCCGCTCTCGGTCGCGTTTTAACCGGAACTCTGCTGCTCGCTTCAAGCCTGAAAGAATTTGATCGCTTGACGGTGAAAATCGAAGCCAGCGGTGCGGTTCAAGGAATCACAGCCGAAGCCGCCGCAGACGGTAAGGTTCGCGGTTACGTCAAAAATCCGAACGTTGACTTGCCGCCTAAAGACAACGAAAAATTCGATGTCGCGGGAATCGTCGGCGAAGGAATGTTCTACGTCATCCGCGAATCCGGCTACGACATCGGACTACACCGCGAGCCTTATGTCGGTTCAGTTCCGATTGTCTCCGGCGAAATCGCCCAGGACTTTGCCTACTATCTGGCAAAGTCCGAACAAATCCCGTCAGCCGTTCTGTTGGGCGTGCTGCTTCGAAAACAAGAGCCGTTCGTTAAGGCGGCAGGCGGCGTGATGATCCAGATGATGCCCGGCGCGAACGAACATATCATCACGATGATTGAGGACAGCATTAATCACGCCCCGCACGTCACAAGCGTCATCAACGAAGGCGCGACGGCGCACGATTTAGTGAAGCTCGCTCTCGGTGAAATTGATTTTGAGATTCTGGAAGAAAAAGAAATCGAGTTTGACTGTAACTGCTCGTTTGAACGCGCCGTTTCTTTAATCAGTTCGTTGGGAAACGTTGAAGTCGCGGCAATGCTCGCTGAAGACAAAGGCGCGAAAATGACGTGCGGATTTTGTAATGAAATTTACACGCTTGATGAGAAAGATTTGCAGAGAATGCTTGACGCGGAAAAAGTTTAACGGTTGAATCAACGTAGGCGAAACCGGTACGCGCAAATTTGGGTTTGACGGACGACACGATTCTTCAGCGATATCAATTGTAAGCGAAAGGTTCAGTTGATTTACAGAGCTATCATCTGCGGGCAAATTATTTCCTTCCGTGCCGTAAAGCTAATTTTAAAAAATTCTCGAACAGAATGCGACCGTCGCGCGATTCATTCGGGTGTTCCCAGCGAGTCGGATTTTTTGACCAGTCTTCAAAGGATTTTTCGAGGTGAAATTGGACGCAATAAATCAATTGACCGCCGGAGCGTTTGACCATCATTTGATTTTTGCAAAGATAGGAAGTCGCTAACAATTTAAAGTCTTCGGGAACGCTTTCGACCTGCAAGCCGTGATTTTGCCAGACTCTTAAAATGTCGTCTTCGAGCGTGTAATCCTGCCAGATGCCGCTTTCGACATCCGCCGCGCCGTCAAAAATCGGGTCGGTGCGGTCAGTAATTTTGACAAACCGGTATTGATATTCGACCGTTCGCGCGACGCGTTTTTCCGACGGTTCGAGATGGTCGAGCGTCGTTAATTTTCCGCCGAAGCTCATTCCGACAAGCTGGTGCGCGCCGCAGATTGCCAGCACAGGAATTTTCGTTTCTTTGATAAACTGCTCGAATTTTTCAAGATGCGCCGGATTGTAATAATCGAAATCCGAAAGCGTTCCGCTCATCACAATCGCGTCGGGTTTGAACTGCTTTGCCGCTTCGCCGACTTCCGAAAGATGCACGGTCAGTGTTTTCGGATTTTGGACGAGCCGCAAAACATTTTTGGCGATATTGTCGCACGCCATTCCCGAAATCTTTCTTTCAAACTTGAGCTTACTTTCCTTGGTGCCGTTCCATTCTTCTCGCGCCAAATCGGACAAATCTTCTTCGTAACGAAGAAGGTTGTTGACGATTAAAACTTTTGCGTGCTGGACGCGTTTTTCTATCGGTTCATAGCGACAAAACGGACGATTGTTGAATGGAAACGGTAGCGTTTCGGATTGTAATACTGCCGGGACTGAATCAAACATAACTAAAAATATTTCTCTAAATTAACTTTCAATAAAAAGCAGACACGATAAATCGTGAATTCCAATGTTATATTATCATTTTTGAAAGTCGTAACGTAAATTCACAAAAAATTAGATTCAAAGTTTTAGTTCCGACGTTGCTTAGTGCTTTGCCTAAACTCCGGCATTAACGAACCCGCGCCGATTTCATCTACCTCACGGCGAATTTCCTTGATTAAACCCGAACGCATTCGACCTCTGACGGATGCATTTTTGTCTTCCACTGATTTTTCAAAAAAAAGCAGGATTTTTTGCCATGACGATTCGAGTTCGTCGGCAAGCGTCGAAATTTTCGTTATGTCATACGGCACAGCGACTGCTTGGCAGCCGAGGCGAGCGAAAACCTGCAAATATCTGGCGGTCGAAAGATCGGGACACGAAAATCGCTGGTTGCCGACTTTTAATTCGACTCCCAAAAGCGTGTGTTGGATGAGAGAGCGATTTTCTTTTTTAGGAATTTCGAGCTGGTGAGCGCGCGTGCGTTGGGAGCGCACTTTGGCTCGGTAAATTTCGGGAAGCCATTCGGCGTTCAACTGCTCTCGAATGTCGGCTGCAATTTCCATATCGTAAAAGTCGAACACAGAATAACACGAAAAAAAAATACAGGGATAACAAGATAGACAGAGTTTTTTTTAAGAATGATTCTTAAATTCCTTTCTATCCTGTTATCCTCGGTAAATCATTTCTCTGCTTTGACAGTTATTCCAGCCGGCGATTGTGAAAATCTTTCGATTACGCGGTCGCTGAAAATTCCGAAATAGAAAACGCCGAGAATCGTAATTATTAAAACCGCCGTCATCGCCCTTGGGATTCTGGGCGCGAGCCATTCGTCGGCGCGTTCGCGGAAGAACATCACTACAATCAGGCGCAGATAATAATATGCGGAAATTGCCGTGTTGACTACCGCGACGATGACCAGCAGCGTGAGCATCGCGTTTCCGGCTTCGAGCGCGGGACGGAACACGAGAACTTTTCCCATAAAGCCCGCTGTCAAAGGCAAGCCCAAAAGCGAGAGCATAAACAGGGAAAGCGAAAAAGCCAGAACCGGCGTTTTAAAACCGATCCCGTTGTAATCTTCAAATTCGGTGCGGCGGTCGTTCTTTTGCGCGAGCAGATTAACGACGGCAAACGCGCCGAGATTCGTAATCGCATAAGTCAGCATATAAAACGCGACCGACGCGATTGCCGCATCGCGTTTTTCGACGGTCGTCGCCATTCCCGCGCCGATGAATCCAACCAAAGCATATCCGGCGTGAGCGATTGACGAATAAGCCAACATTCGTTTGACATTATTCTGCACAATCGCCGCGATGTTGCCGACCGTCATCGTCAGCATCGCCATAATCGTCAGAGCATTAATCCAGGATTCGTGCAGATAACCCGAAGCCTGCGCGCCCGCGACGAGCGGAAATCCAAGAACGAACACGCGAACGAAAGAAGCGAACGCCGCCGTTTTCGGTCCCGCCGCCATAAACGCCGTAATCGGTGTCGGCGCGCCTTCGTAAACGTCGGGTGTCCAAACGTGAAACGGAACGGTAGCGACCTTAAAGCCGAAACCGATTATCATCATCGCGCCGCCGACTAATAAAAGAGCCGGAAAATTCGGGTCGGCGACTCTGGCGGCGATTTCCGTGATATTCGTTGAACCTGTCGCGCCGTAAACCAGAGCCATTCCGTAAAGTAAAAAGGCTGAAGCGAATGAACCCAAAATAAAATACTTCATCGCCGATTCGTTCGAGCGCAAATCGGATTTTCTCAAACCCGCCATCACATATGTGGCGATGGACGAAGTTTCTAAACCTAAAAACAAAACAACCAAATCGTTGCCCGAAGCCATAAACATCATTCCGACCGTGGCAAAAAGCAGCAGGCAATGATATTCGCCGACGGGAACATCTTCGCGCTCAGTCCAGACAGAAGAAATCAAAATCGTCATCGCCGTCACTAATAAAAAGACAAACGAGAAACTAATCCGCAAGTTGTCGTTAGCAATCATTCCGCCCCACGCCGACAGATACGGAGCGTCGCCCCACATCAAACCGAGCAGAACTGCTGCAAAAACGATACCGATGAGCGATATAATACCCGTGATATGGCGTTGTTTCGGCACAAAACTATCGAACAACATCACGATGACACCGGTGATTGCCAGCATCACTTCGGGCATTATCGCCGTGATGTCGGCATTTGGATTAGTTAGTTGTAATAAAAATATTTCCATTTCGATTCTAAATAAATCTTGTATTACCTGGCGGTCGAATATCGGTAACTTTTCTCGCCCGCCTTTATCTCCGCTTGTAAAAAGTTTTCCTTCGGCGGAATCGGACAGGAATATCGTTCGCTGCCGTAAGCGCAGTTCGGATTGTAAGCCAGATTAAAATCCAAAATCACTCGTCCGTTCGAAGGCGTTTTGATGTCAATGTATCTGCCGCCGCCGTAAGTTGCTTTGCCGCCGGTCGCGTCTTTGAACGGAATGAACAAAAGGTCGGCGTATTCAGGGAATTTCAAAAGCGTTTCGGCATCGGTTTGATAGACGTTCAAAGAATAATCCTTGCCGCCGAGTTTGAATTTCAAAACGCCGAACTTAACAAACTTTTTGGTTTTGCCGGAAGAAGTCGGCATCTGAAAATACTTTTCGTCAGACGTTTTGGAAAAATCTGCTTCGACGCGAAATTTTTTATCAACCGGAAAATAGTTCAGGTTTTTGAAAATCGAAAAATCTTCTTCCTTCAACGGCGATTCTTCTTTGTTACGAAATTCTTTATCGCGTCCAGCGCGGAAAACTTTCACGTCGGTTGTGCCGTAAAAAGTCTGCGCGTTTGCCGCCGCTGAAAAGACAAACAGCAACAACACGAACAAAAAAATTTTCGCCGAAAACGAACTCATACTACTTTTGAACTTCCGCCTGCTCGATGCTGCCGCCCGACTGCCTCTGCGTCACTCTTTCCTGAATCGCCAAAACGCTCGACTTTGAAGCCTCAAGAAACGGTCGCGGATAAACACCCATATAAACCATCAGAAAAAGCAGCGGCGCGATTAAACCGATTTCTCGCCAGCTTAAATCTCGCAACCCGCGATTGTTCGGATTTGTAATCTTTCCGAAGAAAACTCGCTGAATCATCCAGAGCAGATAAACCGCCGCGAAAATCACGCCCGTTCCGGCAAACATCGTCGCCACATAATTCCAGTTAACCGAACTCGTAATTCCCAAAACGGTCGAATTCCACATTCCGAGCATAATCAAAAACTCGCCGACGAAGCCGTTCAAAAAGGGGAGTCCGATTGAAGACATCGCCGTGAAAACGAAAATCGTCGCGTAAATCGGCATCACGTTCGACAAACCGCCGAAATCGGAAATCGCTCTGGTGTGGCGGCGTTCGTAAATAAATCCGACAAGCAAAAACAACGCTCCCGTCGAGATGCCGTGATTGAGCATTTGATAAAGCGCGCCCTGCATTCCGAGTTCGGTGAAAGAAAACATTCCCAGAATCACAAAACCCATATGCGATACTGACGAGTAAGCGACCAATCTTTTTACGTCCGGCTGAACCATCGCCACGAGCGCGCCGTAGATGATTCCGATAATCGCCAGCACGATAAACAGATATGCGAATTCGCGCGAGGCTTCGGGAAAGAGCGTGAAATTAAAACGCATCAGACCGTAAGTTCCCATCTTCAGCATCACGGCGGCTAAGACTACTGAGCCAGCCGTCGGTGCTTCGGTGTGCGCGTCGGGCAGCCAGGTGTGAAACGGAAAAAGCGGAACTTTGATGGCGAACGCCAGCGCAAACGCAAAAAACATCAGCGTTCCGGCTTGCGCTCCTAGCACGAGTTTGCCCGTCTGCATCGAGTTAAGCAGCGTGACATAATCGAACGAACCAACGCCCGTCGCCGTCGCGTGCAGATAATACAAACCGATTATCGCCGCGAGCATCAGAAGACTTCCGAGTGCCGTGTAAATAAAAAATTTAACCGCCGCGTAAATCCGATTTTCGCCGCCCCAAATTCCAATCAGGAAAAACATCGGAACGAGCGACGCTTCAAAGAAAAGGTAAAAGACGAGCAAATCCAGAGAGACAAATACGCCGAGCATCGCGCTTTCGAGCAGCAGCAAAAACACATAAAAAGCCGCCGGACGTTTTTCGACCGCGTGCCAGGTCGAGATAACGGCAATCGGCATTATGAACGTCGTCAAAACGACCAGCCACAGCGAAAGCCCATCAACGCCGACGTGATAATTCGTGTTTATCGCCCGAATCCAGGGCGTGTTCTGCTCAAAGAAAAAACCGCTCGACGAAGCCGTGCCTTTGTCTGCAATTAAAAACAGCGACAGCAAAAAATTCAAAACAGTAAAGCCGAGCGTTATCCATTTCAAGCCGCCTTCCCGCTTCCAATACATTCCGTGTCCGAGCGTCGCCAACTCGCCAACGACCGGCAGCAGAATTAAAATCGTTAAGAGATTTTCAGTGATAAAATCCATTTTCTTTTGTCCGTTGTCCGTCGTCCGTTGTCCGTTGCAAAAAACAAAGGACGAATGACTAAGGACTAAGAGCTAACCGACCAATTTGAATCCGTAATAAATAAAATACCCGATAACGACTAACGCGCCGAACAAAATAAACGCCGCGTAACTGCGAACGAACCCGACCTGTATGCCACGCGCCGCCGAGCCGAGCGCGGTGACGAAATGTCCGATGCCGTTGACGATGCCGTCAATAAATCCGACACATCAAAACCTTTCCACAAACCGTTGCGCGAAAGTCTTGTAATTGGGTCAACGATGTAACCGTTGTAAATTTCGTCAATCCGCCATTTATTTTCGAGAATTTTTGGCATCGCCCGCAAAGGCGTTTTGCTGAACAGCGCGATGCCGATGCCGATGCCCGCGAGTGCTAAAAGAACTGACAAGCCTGCCAGAATTCTTTCCGTGCGAATTTCTTCGGGCGAATGCGCCGTATGCGCTTCGCTCTTGTCGCCTGTGTCGTTTAGCGCAGGCGCGGCAGCGTAAAAATGTTTGACTTCTTTAGTCGGTTCCGAATGCGGCGCGGCGGGCGAATGCGAGTCGCCGCCTTTTTTCGCATAAATCACGGGCGCAAGCGTGTGTTCAAACACATTAACGTCGCCCGCGCCGAAAATCGAACTCATCGCGTAGGGAACACCGAGCAAACCGCCGAGCGTCGAAAGAATCGCCAAAATAACCAGCGGTGCGGTCATCATCCAGGGCGATTCGTGCGGTTTGTAATCGGCAGTCAAATGTTCGTGATGCTCGTCGTCATCGTCATCGTGCGTCTGGGTTAAATTTTCGCCGTGTCCGTGCAAATCGTCGTGCGCGTGACCGTGATGCGTCGTCGCGTCGTGCGCGTCGCCGTGCGCAAAAGCGTTTTCTTCGGCGTGTGCCGCGTCGTGCGGATGATTGCCGTCGGGCAGAGCTAAATCAAAACGCGATGCGCCGAAAAACGTCATCCACATCATTCGCGTCATATAAACCGCCGTCAAAACCGCTGTGATTAAACCGACGACCCAAAGAATCGTGTTGACGTGAATTCCTGCAAGCGTCGCTTCAGCCGCCGCGTTCGTCGCCGACATCGTATGAAAAGTGCGATACAGAATTTCATCTTTCGAGAAAAATCCCGCCCAAATCGGAATGCCGCAAATCGCCAGCCATCCAGCCATCATCGTGACGAACGTAATCGGCATAAAATTCTTCAAGTTTCCCATTCGCCGCATATCCTGTTCGTGGTGCATTCCGTGAATGACCGAACCCGAACCGAGAAACAATAACGCCTTGAAAAAAGCGTGCGTCATTACGTGGAAAATCGCCGCGACGAACGCGCCGACTCCGCACGCGAGAAACATATAACCGAGCTGCGAAACGGTCGAGTAAGCGAGAACTTTTTTGATGTCGTTTTGCGCGAGTCCAATCGTCGCCGCAAAAATCGCCGTCGCCGCGCCGACGATTGCCACGATAAACATCGCCGTCGGCGCGTTCTGATAAATCCCGTTGCAGCGCACGACCAGATAAACGCCCGCCGTAACCATCGTCGCCGCGTGAATCAAAGCCGAAACCGGAGTCGGACCAGCCATCGCGTCGGGCAGCCATGTAAAAAGCGGAATCTGCGCCGATTTTCCCGTCGCGCCGATGAATAGCAGAATCGCAATCGAAGTGATTCCGCCTGCAACCAACGCGCCCCAGGTGAACGGGTCAGCCGCCATCGCTGACAAAGTATTTATCGAACTGGCGACGTTCACGCCGTCAACCGTTTTGTCGTAAAACGAAATCGAGCCGGTCATCGTGAAGATGAGAAACACGCCCATCAAAACGCCCCAATCGCCGATGCGGTTCATCACAAACGCCTTCTTCGCCGCTTTTCTCGCTTCGTCGCGTTTGATGTAATAGCCGATGAGCAAATAAGAACACAGCCCGACACCTTCCCAACCGACGAACATCAGCAGAAAATTATCCGCCAGAATGAGCGTCAGCATCGAGAACATAAACAAATTCAAATAAGCGAAAAAGCGATAAAAACTTTTATCGCCGTGCATATAACCCGTCGCAAAAATACGAATCAGCAAACCGACGAACGTCACGAAACAAACGTAAATCCCTGAAAGTCTATCAACGCCCAAAGCAAAATCGGCGCGAAAACCGCCGACCTGAATCCACGTCCAAATATGGTCCAGAATGAGAACTGGTTTGTCGCCGACCAACGCGCCTTCGTGCGGCGTGCTGATGCCGAACGCAACCATAAACGCGACGACGGTTGAAATCCCGATTGTCGTGCAGGCGACCACGCCGCTGAACAATTCACTTCGCAGTTTTCTGCCGACGACGGCGTTGATAATTGCGCCGAGTAGCGGCGCGAAAATTATTAGACTTAAAAAATTGTTTTCAGTCATTTTTTATAAAATAAAATTTTTATGTCTTATGTTTGGAAAACTCGCTCGTTCTCAGCCCAAGCCGGTTTCAATCCGTGATACAAAACATCAGGGTCAATGTCCGCGCCGTTTTCCCAAACAATCGTTCCCATTCGCTCGTCAACTTTGACCGCCCGAAAAGCGTCAGGATTTGCCCGCAAAGGCTCAAACATTTTCCCGCGCAAAAACGGTTCGAGGTCAACTTCACGGCTCGTGCCGTCGGTAAACTCCAAATGCACGACAAAGTTTTCCAAAGGTTTGACTGAACGAATTCTCACTAATTTCATAACTCAATCCAGCGGTTCGATTTCTACTAACGGCTCGCTGCGCCTGGCTCTTTCCCAATCGGCAAGCAATTCAGCGCGGTGCAAATCCGCCCCTTCCAAAACCAAATTATGAACTCTGCGCGGAAGTCCGCCCGCATACAGGCGCAGAGTTTCGATTTCGTATAACGCCTCGCTTCCGCCGTATGCCGCGTGAAAATGCGGCGGCGCGTGGTCGTTGTAATACATATAAATCAGTATCCCGAAAAATTCGCTAATGCGCGGCATTGTCTTTCTCAAAAAATCAAATCTTCGTCTTCATTTTCAAACTGAAAATCCTGACTCGCAATCTCCGCCCAAGTTTTCAAAACCGCCGCGCCGACATTCTTCGCCCGCAAACTTTCGGAAACTTTTTCCTTCAATTCGGGAAACCGCAAAAGTAGCATTCCCAAATCTCTGTAATCCGTTCCGGCTTTCGGTTTTCCTTTGCGCGAATGATAAGCGATTACTTTACTCGCTAACAATTCAACCGGAGATAAAACCAGAATGTTCTCAATCTTTTCAGTCGCAGGAAATTCGGAAATCATTCGCAAATCAACCAAATGGCGATTTCCTTCGCTTCTGATTTGGTAAATCCGAAAACCTTTTCCGTCGGCAACTGCTCTGACTATGACGGCGATATGAAATTTATCGCTCAAAAAATCTTTTAACTCTTCGGCTAAATCGCCCGCGCGCGTTGAAAGCAAATCAACGTCTTGCGTCATTCGCGGCTCGGAAACGTAAGCGTTTACTGCTTGCGCTCCGAACAAAACGGCATCTTCACGCCCTTGCAGAAATTCGAGAATCGCTTCTTGAATTTTCGATAACGGCAAAGTTTCGCGCATCGCAAACTCCTGAAATGTCAAAACATCGGCGTTAATCATCTGAAAACTAATTCTTCAAAATGCTCGCGTCGTCGGTGTCAATCGAAAGCCGGTTGCGGAAAAACGCGATGATAATGCCAAGCCCAACCGCCGCTTCCGCCGCCGCGACCGACATCACCATAAAGACGAAAAGCTGTCCGGTGACATCGGCGTAATAACGCGAAAAGGCGACGAACGTCAGGTTAACGGCGTTCAGCATCAGCTCGATGCACATAAACATTCCGAGCGCGTTGCGCTTGAAAATCACGCCGACCGCGCCGATGGTAAAAAGTATTCCTGAAAGTGCTAAGTAGGTTGCTAAACTCGGTTCCATTATTTTTTTGTAAATCCTAAGTCAGCCAATGACAAAGGACATAAATTAAAGCCTGACTCGATATTCATCTTCTAATTCCGTTTCGTTGCGGCGTTCCAATTCATTATTCACAACCAATTCGAGTTTCGGCTGCTCCAACCGTCTGGCTAGAATTACCGCGCCGACAATTGCCATCAAAAGCAGAATCCCGACAATCTCGACCGGCAAAAGATATTCGGTATACATCGCCGAACCGATGCTCAAAGTTTTGCCGACCGTTTCGTCGGTTTTAATATATTGATTCGGTTTTTTGCTGACCGCGTAGAAAATAAAAAATGTCTGCGCGAGCAGAATCAAACCCAGACCGCCGCCGACAATATACAAATAGCGCAGGCGATTGAGCGGCTTATCGTCGTCCAGATTCAAAAGCATAATGACGAAAACGACGAGAACCATAATCGCGCCCGCGTAAATCAAAATCTGCACGGCGGCGATGAACGGCGCGGCGAGCGTCACGTAAATGCACGAGAGCGCGATGAACACGCCGACCAGCGAAATCGCACTGTAAAGCGGATTTTTGTGATAAACCAGCGAAATCGCGCACGCTATGGCGAGTCCGGCGAAAACGAAAAACAAAGCGGAAGCAACCATAAAATTTTTAACCGCAAAGGACGCAAAGGGACGCAAAGGAAATAAAAATTATTTTTAGAATCTAAACTCTAAAGATTAAATTCAAATGTGCCGATTATGTAATTTAAAACCCCTTAAAATCCTTCGCGTCCTTCGTGTCCTTTGCGGTGAAAGTTATCTCTAAACAAAAATCAACTATTCAAAAAATAAACCATCAAAATCGTCAAGATCACATTCGCCAGCGCGAGCGGCAAAAGAAATTTCCAACCGAAATTCATCAGTTGGTCGAAACGAAAACGCGGCAGCGAACCTCGAACCCAGATATAGAAAAATAAAAACGCGCAGATTTTACCGATAAACCCGATGTGGCTGACGAGCGCGTAGGGAATCGAGCCGATTTCAAAAATGTGCGACAAACCCGGAATATACCAGCCGCCCAGAAACAAAGTTACAATCATCACCGACACGGTGAACATATTCACATATTCCGCCATGAAAAAGAGCGCGAATTTCAAAGCCGAGTATTCGGTGTGAAAACCGGCAACGAGTTCGGTTTCGGCTTCGGGTAAATCGAACGGAACGCGGTTGGTTTCGGCGAACGCGGCGATTAGAAAAACGATGAATGCGATAAACTGCGGAATGATAAACCAGCGAAACGGGGACAGCATTTGCGCGAAAATGATGCCGTTCAAATCAAGCGTTCCCGCCAGCATCACGACGCCGATGACCGACGCGCCCATCGCCAACTCATAAGAAATTAATTGCGCCGACGAACGCAGTCCGCCCATCAAAGAATATTTGTTATTCGACGACCAGCCCGCGAGCGCGATGCCGTAAACGCCGACCGACGTAATGCCCAAAACAAACAGCACGCCGACATCAATTCGCGCAATCGTCAGCGGCAAATACGTAATGCCTTCGCCCAAACCGTACGGCAGAAACGTCCAATCAACTGTTGTAATCGGCGGACCGAACGGGTAAACGACAATCGGCAAAAGAGCGCAGGTCAGCGCGACAATCGGCGCGAGAAAATACACGAACTTAGTTGATTTGTCGGGAACGATGTCTTCTTTAAAGATAAATTTGAAAAGGTCGGCGAACGGCTGCAGAACGCCCCACCAGCCGACGCGATTCGGTCCGATGCGCCCCTGAATCCAGCCCAAAACTTTGCGTTCCGCCAGAACCGTGTAGGCGACAATCATCAACACACCTTGAAACGCCAGGAAAATGCCGATGCTGATAACGGCGACTGGGAAAATTGTTTTTACGATGGCTTCCATACTTTATCTTTTTAGAGTTTCCGACGAAACAATTTTGTCCGATTCTCTGTCGCCGACCCCCACTGCCGCCGCTTCCGCCTTTTCTTCGACGCGCGGCGTGCCGTCTAAATTAAATTGGACAAGCGGCGAGACTAATAAATTTTCCGGCTTCGGATTGCCGTGCGCGAGCAGATGAAACTGTGCCGTTTTGCTCGTCAAAGTCGTCAGCCGATGAAGTTTATGCCCGACCTTCGGCGTTTCGATGATTTTGTCGGAACGGTCAATCATCGCTTCGACGCGTCCGCGCAATTCCTTCATTTCCTTTGATAAATCTTTTTTCTCCGCCATTTGATACTTGGCTTGCGCGGGTTTTGATTCGTCCTTCAAATTCGGATAACGCAAGCCGTTGTAAGCCGGAACTGCGTCGGCGAGTGCTTTGAACGCCGCCGTCGCTGCCAAATTGTAGTTGAAATCAACACCCATTTCGCGGGCAATCAGCGAAGTGATTATCCAATCAGCTTTCGATTGATAAACCGGCTCGATTGCCTGACGAACTCTTTGCACAAAGCCGGAATTGTTCGTATAAGTTCCGTCAACTTCGGCAAACGAAGCAGCGGGCAGAACGACATCGGCAAAATCGGTCGTCGCGGTTTCAAACAATTCCTGCACGACGATAAATTCTTTTCTTTCCAGATAACCGTCGGTCAATTTTGCGGGCTGCGAAAGACTTCCGCCGATGAGCAGCGCGCGGGAATTTATCAAAACATCGGACAATGATTTTCTGCTCGCCATCATATCGTTCGCGCCGACCGAATTATTATAAAGCGGCAGCGGGTGAAGCAGAACGCGCCGGTTATCAGAGGCGAAATTTGTCGCCGCATTTGCGATAACGGCTTGCGCTTCGGGCGAGAGATTTCTGCCGAACATAATTATAAAATCGCCGTCTGCTTCGCCGATGGTTTTTAGAACTTCGTCAATCTCGCTGCTTGCCGCGCCGAGTTTTTTGGTAATCGTGTCGTCTGATTTATCCGCGAAAGCCAAAACGAAAGCGTCAAGCGAATTCGGGGCGACGTGAATAAACTGCGAAGCCTGAGCGGTCAGACGAATCGGCGTGTCGTGAACGATTATTAATTTCGCGCCGCCGTTTCTCACAGCTTGTCGAATTTGCTTCGCCGTAAAAGTCTGCTCTTCTTCCGGCTCGCCGCCGATTAAGAGAATTGTCTTCGCGTGACGAATTTCCTTGTGCGTGCAAAGCGGCACGGACAAATTATCAAACACCGCCGACAAATCGTAAGCGTCGGAAACGGCGTAATTTTCCGAACCGCAAACTTCCGTCGCAAATCTTTTCAACGTGAAAATCGCTTCGTTCGTCAAACGCGCCGATGCGATAACGCCGACATCGTTTCCGAATTCTTTAAATTTATTAGCGACGTAACCAATCGCTTCGTCCCAAGTCGTCGGAATCAACTTGCCGCCTTTTTTATAACGAATCAGCGGCGTTTTGATTCTGTCAGGATGATTGATAAATTCGTGTCCGAATCTCGCTTTGACATCAAGAAATTCGCCATTCAAACCGTCAACATATCGGTCGCGGGCGACGATTCGATGAACCAATCCGCCGCGTGAACCGATTGAAAGCTGCATTCCGTCCGACGAATAAACGTCCGTCGAAATCGTCTGGTCAAGTTCCCAAGGTCTGGTTTCGTGACGATAAACCGCGTCGAGCAAAGTCCCCGTCGGGCAAACTTCGATACAATTGCCGCACTGCGAACAATCGAGCCAGCCGCCGTAAGTTCCAATCACGGTGTTCACGCCGCGGTTTCCGGCTTCGATGGCATCCTCGCCCATCCATTCATCGCACACGCGCGTACAGCGTTTGCATAAAATGCAGCGCTGCGGGTCGTTGGCAACAATCGGCGAGAGAAATTTTTCCGGCGTGGCGTTTTTCGATTCGACAAAGCGTTCTTCGACATCGCCCCAATCGAAAATCATCTCCTGCAATTCACACTCGCCGCCTCGGTCGCAAACCGGACAATCGAGCGGATGATTTGCCAGCAGAAATTCGCCCATCGCCCGCTGCGCCTTTTCAATTTCCGGGCTTTGCGTGGTGACAATCATTCCGTCCGTGCAGGTTATCGTGCAGGATGTTTGCAGCTTCGGCATTTTTTCAATCCGAACCAAACACATCCGGCACGATGCCTGCAAAGCGAGGTCTTGGTAATAACAAAACGACGGAATATTAAAGGCTTGCTCGCGGCAAACGTCAATCAGCCGCGCGCCTTTTTCAGTTTCAAATTCCTGCCCGTTAATTGTAACTTTGATAGGTTCTGACATTTTTAACTAATAAAACTGATAAAAATTAAGATTTATTCTTCCGATTTAACATCGGTTTCTTTCTTTGCCGTCGCGGACTTCTTTCTGCCCTGCGGACGAGTTTTCCCGAAACTTCCCGCGAAAATTTTACCTTTTCGTGTTCTTTTATCTCCTCTGCCCATTTTGTTTTATCTCCTTAATAAATTACTAAATTTTTCTCGCTTCGGGTTCAATCGAAGTCGTTTTCTGACCGTTTAGATACGGCATAAAATCTTCTGGGAAACGCTTGATCGCACCTTGAATCGCCCACGCCGCCGCGTCGCCCAATGCGCAAAAAGATTTTCCTTCGATGTTGTCGCACAAATCTAGCAAAAGCTGCGCGTCTTCCGGTCGTCCGCCGCCGTCGGCGATGCGGTTGAAGATTTTGACGATCCAATCGGTTCCTTCGCGGCACGGTGTGCACCAACCGCACGATTCGTGTTTGTAAAATTCAGATAGATTTTTCGTCGAATCAACAATGTCAACCGTTTCGTCAATCACGATAAATCCGCCAGAACCGACTAAAGAACCGGCGACAACGAGACCTTCGTAATCCATCAAAACTTTTTTACCGATCACGTCGTCGGCGCGCATAATATAAACCGACGAACCGCCCGGAATTACGCCTTTTAACTGATGATCGCCGCGAATACCGCCGCAGTCTTCCATGATGAACTTTTCCATATCAGCATAGCCCATCGGAAGTTCATAAACGCCCGGCTTTTTCACGTGACCGGAAACCGACCAGAGTTTCGTGCCGCCGGATTTTTCCGTTCCCAAATCGCGCCAGGCAAGTCCGCCCATTTCGATAATCTGCGGAACAGCCGTCAATGTTTCGACGTTATTGACGACCGTCGGCGAAGCGTATAAACCTTCGACTGCCGGAAACGGCGGTTTCATTCGCGGATGTCCGCGATAACCTTCCAGGGAACTTAAAAGCGCGGTTTCTTCACCACAGATATATGCGCCCGCGCCGGTGTGCGTGTAAACTTCGCACGAGAAATCAGAGCCTAAAATGTCTTTGCCGACGAGATTGGCAGCACGCGCTTCTTCGATGGCGGCGTCCATGATGTCAATCAGATATTTATATTCGCCGCGCGTGTAAATGTAACAAGTTTGCGAATTGAGCGCGAACGCCGCAATCAACATTCCTTCAATCAACGCGTGCGGGTCGCGTTCCATCAAATAGCGATCTTTGAAAGTTCCGGGTTCTGATTCGTCGGCGTTGCAGACGATATATTTTTCCTTCGGCGAATCTTTCGGCACGAACGACCATTTCATTCCGGTTGGAAAACCCGCGCCGCCGCGCCCGCGCAGAACTGACGCTTTGACTTCACCAATAATCTCATCAGGCGACATATTCATCGCCTTTTTCAGCCATTTATAACCGTTGTTTTCCTGATAAACCTTCAGCGTGTGCGAGTTTTCCAAATGCACTCGCTTGAGTTGTAACGGTTCGCATCCGATTGCTTTGATTTCCATAAGTTTACTTTTACAAAGCCTCTGAAACTTTTAATGTATCCGTGTATTGAACAAATTTTACAATTTTTCCGTCGCGCAAAGTCCAAACGTGCGCGAATGGCACTCGCATACTTTTGCCGGTTTTGTTAAATTTGCCGCTGTAATGTCCAAGCGCGACAATGTTACTGCCCGCATCAAGTAATTCGTCCGGCACGGCACTGAATCCTTCCCATTCTGTGCCGAGCTTCATAAATACATTTTCCAGAATGGCGTTCGCTCCCGTGTAAGTTCCGCCGTAGGGAAATCCTTCGGCTTCCGTCCACTCGATATTTTCGTCGAAAGTTGACAACAGCCCCGGAATATCGCCTGTTACAAAGCATTCGTATTCGTTTTCGATAATTTGTTTATTATTCATTTTCTTCGTTTATAAATAATTTACTTTAGCGAATCTAAAATCTTATCAACCTTTTCCGTCGTCAAATCTTCGTGATAATCAAACCCGATTTGCATCATCGGCGCGGTTCCACAGCTTCCCAGGCATTCAACCAAAGACACGGTGAATTTTTCATCGGCTGTCGTTTCGCCGACGTGGATGCCCAATTTACTGCAAATATGTTCGGTGATTCCCGGCTCGCCCATGATGCGGCACGACAGCGTTTTGCAAATCTGTATGTGATGCCTGCCGACGGGTCGCAAATTGAACATCGAATAAAATGTTACGGTTTCCCAAACGTCGGTCACTTCCAAATCCAAATACCGCGCCAAAAAATTCACGCCCGCGTTGTCCACATACCCGCGCTCGCGCTGGATGACGAACAATAAGGGAATCAAAGCCGAACGCTTTCTTTCCGGCGGATACTTCGCCGTGTGCGTATCCATTTCTTTCAAAACCGCTGGCGAAAAACTCGCCGCTTCGTCGGTTTTTTCGACTTGATTGGTGTAATATGTTGGAGCTACTGATGCCATATTTTCTAGGATTTTTACGGAACAAAATTATAAATAATATCTCCCGTAACCTGTATCGGGTTGTCCGCTATCATCGTCGGAGCAAATTTTGATTGTCTCGCCGCTTTGACGGCTCTCTCGGCAAGTAATGAATCGCCATCAATAGCTTTTGCCGTAACCACATTTCCATCCGCATCTATTATTACTCGAACCGTAACTTTACCCGTGGCTTTGGATTTAACTTGTGCAGATTTATTATCAGAAGTTTCAGATTGTGAAACGCTTTCGGTTTTATCATTCACAATCGTTTTTGTGGAATTCTTAGTTTCAACGGTGTTCTCCTGTGAATTACTTTCATCACCGGAAAACGATTTATCTTTCCAAAGATATACATTTACTTTGAAAACGTCGCTTTTATCGGCAAATCCGCATTCGAGTTTTGTTTCCTTTTTTCTGTTTTTATGACCTTTTTTAGACAATTCAATTCGATAATTGCTTTCTGCCAGGTTTTCAAAAACAGATGCGGTTGGCGATATGGTTAAAAGTCTTTTCTCTTTGGTCTTTAAATTTGTAAGAATTACCTCAACATTTTCAAGCGAGGTTTTCGACGAAATTGCGTTGTATGAGAAAACTTTAAGCTGAAAATTGCACACATTAATTTGTGACTTGGCAGTTAAAACTGACGCGAAGCCAAAGGCAAAAACCAAAACTGCAAATTTTAGCGAAACTCTAAGCATTTAACGGTCAATTTCTCCCAAAACAATATCGAGCGAACCGATAATCGCCACGACATCGGCGACCATTTCGCCCTCGCTCATCACGGGCAGCGCGGCGAGATTGACAAAGCTCGGACCTCTAAAATGAACGCGGTCGGGTTTCGGTCCGCCGTTTGATTTCATATACACGCCGAGCTCGCCTTTCGAGGCTTCAATCGCGTGATAAACTTCGCCTTCCGGAACATTGAAACCTTCGGCGACAATCAGGAAATGATGAATCAGCGAATCCATATGTTTACGCATATCGTCGCGGTCGGGAAGAACGATTTTCGGCGCGTCGGCTTTAATCGGTCCCGGTTTGAGGCGTTCTAAGGCTTGCCGGACAATTTTATAACTTTCGTATAGCTCGCGCATTCGCACACGGAAACGCGCCCAGACATCGCCGTCCGGCTCGACCGGAACTTCAAAATCGTAAGTTTCATAACCCGAATACGGATTATCGCGCCGCAAATCAAGACTGACACCGCTGCCGCGCAAACACGGTCCGGTCAAACCCCAATCAATCGCTTCCTCCGCCGTGATAACGCCGATGCCCTTAGTGCGGCTCTGCCAAATTGTGTTACCGGTGACGAGCGTTTCAAATTGGTCAAGTGCGGCGGGAAAATCTTCCAAAAATTGCTTGCAGCGGCGTTCAAAGCCGGCGGGCAAATCCATCATCAAACCGCCGATGCGGAAATAACTCGGTGTCATTCGACCGCCCGAAGCCGCTTCAATTAAATTTAAAATTTTCTCGCGCTGGCGGAAAGCGTAAAAGAACGGACTCATCGCGCCGATGTCGAGCGCGTGCGTGCCGAGCCAAACCATATGCGACGCGATGCGCTGCAATTCGCAAAACATCACTCGGATAACTTGGGCGCGTTCGGGGATTTCCAAATCGAGCAGCTTTTCCGCCGCCATCACATACGCCAGATTATTGCCGAGCGGATTGAGGTAATCCATCCGGTCGGTGATAACGATGCCCTGCTGGTATTTTTTATACTCGAAAAGTTTTTCCATTCCCGTGTGCAGGTAGCCGATGTCGGGAACGGTTTTAATGACGAGTTCGCCGTCGAGTTGGAGTTCGAGCCGCAGAACGCCGTGCGTCGAAGGATGCTGCGGTCCCATTGAAAGCGTCATCTGCGACTCAAGGGCTTGATCTAAGACTTCAAATTTGCTCGGTATATTTTCTACTGCAATGCTCATATTTAGTGTTGATGAGTGATAAGCAAATTAGGTGATGATTTTTAGAGTTCTACACTCGTCACTTATTCCTTGTTACTAAGTTAAACTATACGGCTCGTAACCGCGCAACGGATAATCTTTTCTGAGCGCGTGTCCGTCAAAATCCGACGGCAAAAGAATCCGGCGCAAATCGGGATGTCCGTCGAAAATCACGCCGAACATATCGTAAGTTTCGCGCTCGTGCCAATCCGCCGCTTTCCAAATCGTGACGACCGTCGGCACATTCGGCTCGTCTTCGCTCAATAAAACTTTCAGGCGCAGGCGGCTGTGGTGGACGGTTGAGAACAAATGGTAATTGACTTCAAAGCGCGGCTCTTCCTCCGGTCCGCGGTCTGCGCCGCACACATCGGCGAGCATATCAAACGCGTATTCTGTTTTGAGAACTCGGCAAACCTGAGCGATTGATTCACGCGGAACGGTGACTGTCACTTCGCCGCGAGCGTCTTTAACATCCGCTACCCAGACAGCGTTTTCCGCTTTTAATTTCTCTACAAATTCGTGCAGCTTTCCAGTATTCATAGTTGATTGTTGATTGCAATCGTTGGTTAGCGACAACGATTAACCGTTTATGATTACGAAGAGCGTCTTTTCTCGTGCCGCGACGCAATCGTATAAGGTCGAGTCGAAGCGGTTTTCGACGTTTCTTCGAGTGCCGTCCCGACCGTCACCGGCAAAGTTCCGGGAACGATTGACTGGCGAGATTCGGTTTCATAAGTGTCGCGGCGGTCTCTGACCGATTCGTTCATTACCTTTTCCTGCAACATCATAATCGCGTGAATCAGCATTTCCGGTCGCGGCGGACAGCCGGGAATATAGACGTCAACCGGCACAATTTTGTCAACGCCCTGCACAATTGCATAGTTATCAAACACGCCGCCCGAAGTGGCGCACGCGCCCATCGAGATAACCCATTTCGGTTCGGGCATCTGGTCGTAAATGCGCCGCAGAGCCGGAGCCATTTTCCGCGAAACTCTTCCCGAAACAATCATTACGTCGGCTTGTCTGGGACTGGCGCGAAAAGTCTCCGCGCCGAATCGTGAAAGGTCATTACGCGAACTGACTGTGTTCATCATTTCAATCGCACAGCAGGCTAACCCGAACGTGGCAGGCCACAATGAGGATTTCCGCGCCCAATTGACAACCGCATCGAGCTTAACCGTAATAACGTCGGGCAACGATTCAAATAGTGTATTTTCTAAACCCATATTTTTTATATTGCCGCTAAACAAGCAGCTAAGTTAAAAGAGCCTTCCGCGCTCGTTTTATTTTTCACTTAATGATGACGCGTAATGTCGGCGTTGTGAATTTCAAGCAGCGCGTTTTAATGTTTCGATGCGCTGCTGCTTTTTGCTGATTAATTCTTTGGCTTCGGCGCGGGCTTCGGCGCGAGCCTGTATGCCCCAATCGAACGTGCCTTTTTTCCAAACATAAATATATCCGACAATCAATGTCCCAATAAAGACCAGAATTTCTAAAAGCGCGATTGTCCCGAAAGCGATGCCGCTGATTTTTTCTTCCGCCAGCAGAGTTTTAAAGGCGACGGCGAACGGAATCATAAACAAAACTTCAATATCGAACAGCAGAAAGATAACCGCGACGGTATAAAATTTTATCGAGAAGCGGTCACGAGCCGACCCAACCGGGTCTTTACCGCATTCATAAGGCATCAATTTTGTCGCCGTTCGTTTTCGCGGACCGATCAGTTGCGTGACGAGAATTTGGCTGCCCGCAAAACCCATCGCTACCAGAAACATCATGCCGATTGGCGCGTAATCGAATAAATCAAATTCAGCCATAATAGTTTTAAAATTTCTTTTCTAATTTACGCCCAGAGAACCTGCGAAAAGCGAAAATTTCAGCAACTTTAAGTTTGAGAATTATATCACAAATCAATCGTAAGTTAAGCCGGAAACAGAGTCAAGGATAACAAAGTAGAGAGCAATTAACGAAGAGCGGAGAGGTATAAATTACAGGAAATTTATTCAGTTTTATATGCGGTTCTCCGCGCTTCTCTGTCCGCTAATTTATTTATTGACCGTCTGCAAATACGTGTGTTAATTTCATAAATGGGAATTAACTTAAAAATCTACCATTCAAGAAGCTCGCCGATTTTTTTACAACACTGTGATTACCGGTTTTAATACAGACATTGATTACGAAGGTGTAACGTATCACGTTCAGACCGAAGATAAAGGTTTGACGACGCCGATGATTTTGTCTCTGGTTTACGACCGCGGCACGATTTTGGCAAGCAAACGTTCGCCTTATGACGATTTATTGGACGGTGAATTTGACGAGAAAATATTAATCGAGCGATTGCAGAAACAGCATAAATTGATTTGCGCGGCGGTTCGCGCCGGCAGGATTGAAGACTTGAAGCGGATGACGATGAAGGAATCCGCTTCGCGCCAAAAAGGACTTGTCGCTCAAAAGGAATTTAAATCCGTCGTCGAAAAAAAGGAGGAAATCGCTGATTCGGCGGAGGTGAAAACCGAAGAGATACCGGAGCCAGCGATCCTCAAAAGAAAAACCGAGTCGTTTGAACATCTTGAAACAAAAAACTTCACATCAACAGAAGCGGTTTGGGATGTTCCTCTGCAGATCGTCGAAGATTCGATTGTCGAAATCGGCGAAGAAGAATTGATCCTGCCCGCCGAAGCGGTCGAAATTATTACCGATTCCGCGAACGCCGAAACGGTTTCCGACGACAAGCTAAAAATCGAACTGCTCAGCGAAACGAAATTTAAAGGCGGCGAGCGTAAAACAATCTCGATGATGGTGCGGCGCGGCAATCAGAAAGCCGGTTTGGGCGGAGTGCAAATTCTGGTCAAAATTATCGGATCGGCTTTTCGCCCGTTGATTTTCCACGCCAAAACTGACAGCAACGGCGTGGCGACGGCGCATCTGCAACTGCCGCATTTCAAAACCGGACGCGCGGCGGTTCTCATCAAAGCGATGAGCGAAGGCGAGGAAACGGAACTGCGGCGGACTATTCAATAAAGATTGCTCGATTCAGGATTTTTGTTATGAAAATTTATATTAATGGGGAAACAAAAGAGATTGCCGAAGAAGTAAATTTAACCGAACTGCTCGCAGACTTTTCTCTGCCGCAAGAACGCATCGCCGTTGAACTCAACAAAGAAGTCGTGCGGAAAAAAGATTGGGAAAACATTCTGGTCAAGGATGCCGATAAAATCGAGATTGTGCATTTCGTCGGCGGCGGATAGTCGATTACGAGTTTCAAATTACGAATTATGAATGGCGGATTGAAATTTTCAGTCCGCATTTCTTTTGTCCGATTTTTTGTTAAGATTGAAAAT
>Ga0136611_10000034_pt1 | contig 70288 bp, 61 predicted proteins | sample AntDrymUQ2232306_2_FD_106645 | JGI IMG/M metagenome (GOLD analysis project Ga0136611, IMG submission 106645) | Polar desert sand microbial communities from Dry Valleys, Antarctica - metaG UQ223 (23.06) | ecosystem: Environmental > Terrestrial > Soil > Desert | place: Antarctica: Dry Valley... | reverse complement strand
TGGATACAGATGTCCATCGATGACCACTCATTCACGCGCTGACACTATCTGTGGATGGCGACCGGACGCGCAGCGCGATGCCCGACGACTGCGGCTTCGAAGCGCAGCCGGCGCGGCCGACTGATCCCCCCGCCGATCAATCCCTCTAAGTCCTTCACCATCTGAGTTGCCGTCGCTGCGAGCGTGTTGAGCTCCTCCGATGCCGCCGCACTCTCTTCCGCTGTGGCCGCGGTGGTCTGCGTCACGTGTTCCATCTGCACCACCGACTGGCGGACCTGCTCGAGCCCGTTGGCCTGCTGCCGGGTGGCTTCGCTGACTTCTTCCACCAGCGCGCTCAGGCTCTTCACGCTGGTCGTGATCTGACCAACCGTCGACGACATGCGATCGAGCTTCGAAACGCCGTCTTGTGCGCTGGCGGCGGACCGCTCAATCAGGGCGGTCGTATCGCGCGCGGCCAGCGCCGCGCGCTGCGCGAGGTTGCGAACTTCGTCGGCGACCACCGCGAAGCCCATCCCCGCCTCGCCGGCACGCGCCGCTTCGACCGCGGCGTTGAGGGCGAGGATGTTGGTCTGGAATGCAATCTCGTCGATGGTCTTGACGATCTTTGAGACCTGCGCGCTCGAGTCGTCGATCGCGGCCATCGATTGCGCCATCGACGATAACGCGCCGTTGGCATCGGCGACGCTGCGCTCGACGGCGCGCACCAGGTCGGCGGATTGGCGCGACCGCTCGGCATTCTGGCGCGTCGTCGCCGCCAGCTCCTCGGTCGACGCCGAGGTCTGCTGCAAGGACGCCGCCTGTTCGGTGGCGCCGAGGGAAAGGGATTGCGCCGCGCCCGCGACCTGCTCCGCCGCGGCGACGACCTGTGTTGCGCCGGCAGACAACGCGCTGGTCGTCTGGCGCACGGTCTGGATGGCGTTGCGGGCCATCCACATCGCCAGGAGCATCACGAGCACGCCCACCGCGAGGAAGGCGGCGATCGATCGCCACGCCTGCTCGCGGACGTCTTCAACATGAATGCCGGACCCGATGACCCAGTTCCATCGCGGGTAGAGCTTGACGTACGACAGCTTCTGCTTCGGTTCGGTCTCGCCTGGTTTGGGCCACATGTATTCCATGTGACCACCTCCGCTGCTTCTGGCGAGCGCGACAGCGTCCATGTAAATGAGCTTGCCGTTGGCATCGGCAAAGCTCGATACGTCGCGTCCAACAAGCGCCGCGTTGACCGGGTGCATGACCACGCGCGGGTGAAAGTCATTGATCCAGAAGTACTCGGTGCGCTCGTATCGCATCCCCTGGATCGAGGCCGCGGCGGCAGCCTTGGCCGCGTCTTCCGACAGCTCGCCGGCGTGCGCCCGTTGTCCGTAATAGTCGAGCACGCCGTAGGCGACCTCGACGGCGTGGCGGGTGGCGGTGGCCTTCTCGCGATAGAGGTTGCGCTGCTCGAGGTACGCGCCGGCCGCGCCGAACGCGACCGTTGCGGCAACGATCAACATGGTGAGACGCGATGACAACGTGAACATATGCAATCCACCATCGCGCTGCGTCTTCCGGACGCGGCGCTCGCTAGGGTTCAGAACTGACCGTAGGTTCCGTCCGCCGGGAAAACCGCGCGCTCGTCCGCCGTCATCGGGGCGCGCCGGGCGGCGCGGGGCGGCTGCATCATCGCGACCCGCGCGCTCCGGCGCGGCGGTTCGGGCCGCTCCTCCGCCATGTGCACGGCCGTGTCGTCATGGCCGACCATCATTTCGAGCCGCTCCACCAACCGCATCGTGACGCCGGCTTGCGCGTTCAACTGCTCGCTCGCGGCGGCACTCTCTTCGGCGGTCGCGGCGGTGGTCTGCGTGACCTTCTCCATCTGCCGGATACCCTGCAGCACCTGTTCGATCCCGTGTGCCTGTTGTCCGCTGGCCACGCTGACGCTATCGACGAGGCGCTTCACCTCGGTGACGCGTTGGGTGATTGCCGCGAACGAATCGGCGGCCTGTGCCACGCGCTGGCTGCCCTCGCTGGAGCTGGCAATCGCGCCTTCGATCAGGGCGGTGGTGTCGCGCGCCGCCTGCGCCGAGCGCTGCGCTAGGTTCCGCACTTCATCGGCGACCACGGCGAAGCCCATGCCCGCCTCACCGGCGCGTGCCGCTTCGACCGCCGCGTTCAAGGCAAGGATGTTGGTCTGGAACGCGATCTCGTCGATCGTCTTGATGATTTTTGAGACGCGGTTGCTGGATTCCTTGATGCTGGTCATGGCGCCAACCAGGTCGACCAGCGACTGGTTCGATTGGTCGAGCACGCGCGCGGCCTCGCCCATCAACGCGGCCGCCTGCTGCGAATTGTCGGCATTGGTCCGCGTCATCGCCGCGATCTCTTCCATCGACGCCGAGGTCTCCTCCAATGACGCCGCCTGTTCAGCGGCGCCTTGCGACATCGATTGCGCGGAGGCGGACATCTGGGCCGAGGCTTCGACGACCAGCTGCCCGCCCTCGCCAAGCTCGCGCGACATGCCGCGCAGGCTGCTGTTGATCGCTCGGACCAGCCAGATCACCAGCGTCCCGACCAGCAGCGCGATCGCAATGACGATCGCCGTCAGCGTGCCGGCGCGCGATTGCGACAACGACAGCGTCGCATCATCGGTGGCCTTGAACATCAGCTCGGCGATCGATCGCGCCGAATCCTCGGCCGACCGAAACAGCGGTGTCGCCTTGGTGCTCAACGTCTCGAGCGCTTCAGCGACGCGGCCGCTGTCGCCAAGCTCGACGATCTGCGCGTGCAGCGTCTTCCATTCGTCGAGCTTGTGGCGCAGCGTCGCCGCCAACTGCCGATCGCTCGTCGAGGTGAGCGACGCGGTCAGCGCGTCGACGCCCTGGCTGGCGGTGGCGAACTCGTCGAGGCTCGCCTGCTTCGCGGCGCCATAGAGCTGCTGGTCGTTGTCGAGACCCGCCCATAACATGTTCCTGACGCTGCTTTCGATCTTGAACAACGAAGTGTAGATGGCGATCGTGCGCTGCAGCTCGCCCGAGCGCTGGGTCACCTGCTTGATGTCCGCCGCGATCCGCGCCGAGCTCCACAGGGCGACGCCACCTTCGACCACGGTCAGCAACAACAACACCATCATCCCCGCGTAAAGCTTCTCGCCGATCGTTCGTCTTGCTGCGAACATGACTGCTCCTTCGCTTCCTTGGCCGCGCTACAGTGCAAACGTCACTTTGACGATCATCGTGACCGGCACCGCCACGCCATTGACGACGGTCGGGCTGTACTTCCACTTGCGAACGGCGGCGATGGCGGCGCTATCCAGCTGCGGGATCGACCGCACCACCTGCGCCTGCTCGACGTTGCCGCCGGCGTCAATCACCACCGAGACGTCAACCGTGCCCTGGACCTTGCCGATCTTAGCGACCACCGGATATACAGGTTGCGCGTGGACGATGCGGTGCGGCATGGCGATGCGCCCGCCAACCGTCAGCGGGTCGACCGCCGATCCGCCGGACAGCGCGTGCTCTTTCCTGCCGCCGACGGCGATCACCTTGACCCCGGTGAGGTCGGCGCCCAGCGAGACGTAGCCAATCGCACCCGGCTTGAGCCTGACGTACGCTAGTACCTCGCGATCAGAGGCCATCGCCGGTGGCGGATTGGCTCCCGCGAGGCGCGCACTCTCGCGGAGCCGAGCGACGGCTTCCGGCACCGACAATCCGAGCACGTCTTTTGAGAACCCCTCTCGCACCGGCGAGACCGCAAGCAGATCGACAGGCGCCGCCGGCGTCCCGTGATCCCAGGCGCTCTTCTCGAGGAACAGCTTCGAGACGTCGTTCTTTGAAAGGGCCGACACCGGATTCGAGGGGTTGACCACGATTCGATAGCCACCCTGTGCGACGACGATGGTGCCCATCACCACAACTGCCACCGCAGTGGCCGCTATCACCTTGAAATTCATCAACCGGTCCAACGGCATTCGAGACGCTCCCGGCACTGGCTGAGCAAGTTTGGGTCCAAGCCGGCGCGGCTGTCGCGCCGGCTGCAACTGACGATCGGTGATGGAGTTATGCGAACCCGGCATCTCAATCGCTCCTTGTCCTATGGCGCGTGTCTGAAGACTGGACGCGGGCGGTCCGGAGTCTGGACCGCCGGCCGGTTGCGGTATGGCGCGGCCAAAGCTTCGGCGATCAGGCGCGGCATCGCACCAAGCCCGGCGACGTGCGCGGCGCCTCCCTTGGCGATCGCCGCCGCCGGCATGCCGAACACCACGCATGAGCGCTCGTCCTCGGCGATCGTGACGGCCCCCGCCTGGAGCAGCGCCACCATGCCGTCCGCGCCGTCCGATCCCATGCCGGTCAACAGCAACGCCACCATCCGAACACCACGCAAAGCCGCCGCGGAGTGAAACAGCACGTCGACCGATGGCCGCTGGTAGTGCACGCGGGCACTCTTGTTGATCACGGTTCGCAACTCGCCGCCACGTGACGTCACGAGTAGATGCGAGTCGCCGGGCGCGATGTATGCCACGCCGCGCATCAGCGGCGCATCGAAGCCGGCCTCGATCACCCGCATTGCGCAACAGCGATCGAGCCGGGCGGCAAACGCCCGCGTAAACGGCGCCGGCATGTGCTGCACGATCAGGATCGGGGGCGCGTCCTCCGGCAGCCGCGTCAGCAGCGATTCGATCGCCTGCGTGCCTCCGGTCGAGGCGCCGATCAGGATCAGGCCGGTGGCGGAGGCGAGGCTGGCTGGCGCGGGGCAAACGGCCGGCGGCTTCCGCAATCGAGAGAAATGCACCGCGCGCCCGGAACGAAGGGCGCGAATGCGGTATTTCAGCTGATCGGCGATGTCGGCGACGGAGTACGGACCGCCGGGTTTCGCCAGCACATCGATCGCCCCGGCCGCCAGCGCCTCGATGCTCGCCGCCGATCCCGTCTGCGTGACGCTGCTCACGATCACGACCGGCAGCGGGTGGTGCGCCATCAGCTGGCGCAGGAACGTCAGCCCGTCCATGCGCGGCATCTCGAGATCGAGCGTCACGATATCGGGCTTCTGGGACTCGATCAAATCGCGGGCCACGAACGGGTCGGCGGCCAATCCCACCACCGCGATATCGGGCTCCGATTTCAGCGCGTTCGAGAGGATGGTCCTGACGATCGCGGAGTCGTCGACGATTAACACGCGGCTGGGCCGGACGGTAGCCATACGCTACCCACCCGACCCGACCGCGTGCGCGTCCGCGTTGGACGCCGCGAGCTGCCAATCAATCGCGACCGGGCGGTTGTTGACCGCCACCCATTCACGCCGGCCGCCCTCGCTATCGGGCTGCCGGACACGGCTCACCACCGGGGCACTGAGCCGGAATACGCGATTCGCCTCGCAGCGCGTCAACCACGTCCCGCACACCATGTTCGAGAACTCGCCGACGAGGTCGTCGACCTGGTGACGAGGCGGCAACGGCGTCGCAGGATCGCGTCCGCTGAAGGCGTCGAACAACCACTGCGCCAGATCGCTCGGTAGCGAGCACGCCAGCGATCCCCGCACCGGCCCGTCGTCGAAATGCACGGTGGCGACCAGCCATTCGGCGTGGACGTCGTCGAGGTCCGGCTCGTCGCAGCGGTCGGCGCAGGCGAAGAAGCAGCGTTCGGCGACGGTGCTGACCGCTACGGCGATCGCCCCGCCGACGGCGCGTTCAAAGTCGGGCGGCAGCGGCGGCATCGGTGAGGACATCGCGGAGTACCTCCGGGCTGAAAGGTTTCTGGAGATAACAGCGCACGGAGAGCTCCGCGGCCTGCTCGCGCCGCGCCTCCGAGCCGTCTGTCGAGATGATCACGCGGGTCAGGCGCCGCCAGCGATCGTCGCCGGCGACGTGGCGCAGAAGATCCGCGCCGCTCATCACCGGCATGTTGATATCGGTGAGCAGCAGCTGGACGTCGTACGATTCGAGCAGCGTCAGCGCCTGTGCACCATCACCAGCCTCGAGGATCTCCTCGACGGGAACATTGGTCAGCTTCACGACGCGCTTGATCATCGCGCGCATCATCGACGAGTCGTCCACAATCAGGATTCGCATAGTTACAGTTCCTTGTGCGAGCGCCCGCTGAACACTTGCAAACGTCCGCTGCCCACGGCCAGGTGCACGGTGCGGGCGCCCGTGCCACCGACATCCTCCGCCGCCACGAACACGCCGTTGCGCCACAACATCTGCCGCGCCGCCAGCAGGTTGCGATGACCGGTGTTGAACCAGCCCTTCGTGGTCTGCGGCATTTCGGCGCCGCCGATCAGCTTGACGATCGCGCGCTGCTTGACGAGGCCGTAGCCGTAGGCCCGCTGAAACAACAGCGGGATGCCGGTGTCGGCGAACACCGCCGGATGCTCGACGGCGCGGCGGGGATTAATGCTCGACTCCGGGAGCAGGTAGTGCAGCATGCCGGCGACACCAGCCACTGGGTCGAACAGGCACACCGCGATGCAGCTGCCAACCGCGTGCGTCGAGATGGTGCTGTCGGCGGCATTCGACACCACCAGCTCGCCGATGCCGACGACCTGTCTGGCCGGCTGCCGCACCCAGTCAGGGCCGGCCCACATGATCGCTTCCTTCATGCCTCGCCTCGACGGTAGATCGCCGGCGCAACCCACGTCAGTCCGTGCTGCAGGCCATTCAACCCCTCCGAGTGAGACACGAACAGGTAGCCGCCGTGCGCAAGCCGTCGCTCGAGGGTATCGATGGCACGCTGCTGTGCGGGGCGATCGAAATAGATCATCACGTTCCGGCAGAAGATGAAGTCGAAGGGCGGTCCCGGCGGCGCCGGCTGCAACAGGTTCAAGCGGCGAAACTCGATCATCTGCCTGACCGGCGCGCTGACTTGGAGGAAGCCCGGCTCCGCGCCAATCGCCTTCTGGAAGTACTTCAAGACCAGATGACGCGGCAGGTCCGCCAGTCGATCGGCGCGATACACTCCGGCGCCGGCGCGAGCGATTGCCCGGCTCGAAATATCGGACGCCAGCAGCCGTACGCGGCGGCCGGCGTCGTCGCCGAGCACGCGCGCCGCGGTGAGCGCCAGCGAGTACGGTTCTTCACCGGTGGAGCACGCCGCACTCCAGCCGAGGATCGGGTTGGCGCGGCTGCGGTCCCGCAACGGCGGCAGTACCACCTGTGCGAGATACTCGAAGTGCTGCGGCTCACGGAAGAATGCCGTATGGTTCGTGGTGATCGCGTCGAGCATGGCCATCAACTCCTCGCCCGACGAGTCACCCTGCAGCAGCTTGACGTATTCGCGGAACGTGGCGACGCCGGTCTGCCGCAAGCGCTTCTGCAGCCGTGCCGAAACCAGTGCGCGCTTGCCGGCATTCAGCGTGATGCCGCTCTTCTCGTAGACCATCCGGACGATGGTCGCGAGATCGCGGTCCGAGAACTCCGCCGCACCGAGCCCGGACGGCGCGGCCTCCGCGGTCGACCTAGTTCGGGCGGATTGCAATGGGTCCGTCGCTTCCAAGGACGCGGTCGAGATCGAGCAGGATTTTCACGCCGCCCTTCACCTTGGCCAGGCCGAGGATGTAGTCGGTCTGGTTCTGCCCGCCAAAGTCCGGCGCGCTGTCGATCTCGGCGGCGCTGACATTCACCACCTCCGAGACCGCGTCGACGACGACCCCCATCATCACTGCTGCCTGCGACAGCGCGACCTCGGCAACGATGATGCAGGTGCGTTCGGTGTGGTCCTGCGCGGCGAAGCCGAACTTCCGCCGCAGGTCGATCACCGGAATCACCTTGCCGCGGAGATTGATCACGCCGAGCACGTGGGCCGCGACATGCGGCACGTGCGTAATGTCCATGACCTTAATAATCTCGCGCACCTTCAGGACCGGCAGTCCGTACTCCTCGCGCCCGAGCATGAAGGTCAGATACTTTCCACCGCCATTGGCGCCCGCGCTCGCCGTCGATCGGGTCTCCGCAACAATCGCTGTCGTTGCCATGTGCACTCTCCCCTACACCGCGATCTGGGCCTGGCTGCTCGCCGCCAGGGCGAGCAGCCCGCCGGTATCCAGAATCAGACCAATCCGGCCGTCCCCGAGGATGGCGCCGCCGGCGATGCCAGGGACGCCGCGAAACATTTCACCAAGGCTCCTGATCACCACTTCGCGCTTGCCGAGCAGCTCGTCGACGACCAGCGCCACCGGCCGGCCGCTGTCTTCGACAATCACCACCGTGCCGTCCGAGATCCGCTCACTCGTGCAGCGGATGCCGAACGCGTCGCCGAGATGCAGCAGCGGAATCAGCCGCTCACGAACCTGCACCACGGACGGGCGCCCGTGGGTCGAGTGCACGTCACCCGGCAGCGGGCGCAATGACTCGCGCACGGACGGCGTCGGAATCACGAACCGCTCGGTGCCGACGCGGAGCAGCAGGCCGTCGACAATCGCCAGCGTCAACGGCAGGTGCAGGCAGAACCGTGCGCCGTGACCGCGTTCGCTGTGTATCTCGATGCGGCCGCGCAACGCCTGGATGTTGCGGCGCACCACGTCCATGCCGACACCGCGGCCGGAGAACTCCGTGACGCGCTCGGCGGTGGAGAATCCGGCGCGGAAGATCAGCTCGTGGATCTCGAGAGCCGTCATCGCGGTGCTGTCGGCAATCAGTCCCTGAGCTATCGCCCGCGCAGCGATCCGGTCGGTGTCCAGCCCCGCGCCGTCGTCGCTGATCTCGACCACCACACCGCCGCCACGGTGAAACGCCTTGAGCCTGATTTCGGCGGTCGCAGGCTTGCCGGCCGCGGCACGCAGGTCGCGGGGTTCGATGCCATGGTCGAGGGTGTTTCTCACCATGTGCATCAGGGGGTCGGTCAGCTGTTCGACCAGCTTGCGATCCAGCTCGGTGTCGTCGCCGGTGACCGTCACGCTGGTCGGCTTGTCGAAGGACTTTGACAGGTCGCGGACAAGGCGGACCATCTTCTGGAAGGTCTGGCGAATCGGCACCATGCGCATCGACATGGCGTTACGTTGAATCTCCGTGGTGATCCGCCGCACCTGTGCGAGCTGCCGCGCGACCCGCTCCTCGCCGGCGCGCAGCACCCCGGGATCCTCAGCAAGAATCGCCTGCGCGATCACCAGCTCGCCGACCATGTCGACCAGCGCATCGAGTTTCGCGGTGCTGACCTTGACCGTGCTTTGCTCGGGAAACCACGTCACGCCGGTCTCGACGGGGTCGGTGGATTCGTCGGCGCGCTGAGGAACGGCCGCAAGGACCGTCGCCGTCGCTGCGCCGCCGGCAATCAGCACGTCAACATCCGCGACCAGCGCCTCGCAACGCGACGCCACGTCGGTCACCGCCTGGCCGGCCGCGCGAGCCGGCAATTCCCTTACCATCAGCTGCAACACATCGACCGCCTTCAACACCAGCTCGATCTCAAGCGGACCGATCGCATGGGCGCCTGATCGCGCCAGATCGAGCAGCGTTTCGAGCTTGTGTGAGAACGTTTCGATCGAGCGGATGCCCAGCACGCCGGCGTTGCCCTTGATGGTGTGGAACGGCCGGAACAGATCGTTGACCAGGGAGAGGTCGGCCGGCGACGCCTCGAGCTTCAGGATGGTCTGCTCGATGGTGCCGAGATGATCGAGGCCGTCAGCCACGAACATCTCCGCGAGCTCGGGATCGGCGGCGAAGCTCGCGAGTTCGTCGTCGATGCGAACGCGCGCCGCTTTCGGCGCCTTTTTCCGGCCGGTTGCGCTCACGCGGCGCCCCGGTCATTGCTGGCGCTTGCGCGCGCGGTGCGCCGCGTCAGCTCGCCTGCCAGATCATTGAGCGGCAACACCGCGTCGGCCAGTCCGGCTCGCGCCACGAGGCCCGCCATCTCCCAGACAACACTGGTCGCTTCATCCTGGACGATCACTCGGCCGCCGCCGCCAGTGATGTCCTCGCAGCCGCTCAATCCGTCCTGTCCCATGCCGGTCAGGATCAGCGCGAGTGCGCGTGATCCATACGTCTCGGCCACCGATCGAAACAACACGTCCGCGGCCGGCCGATGCGCATGAAGCGCAGGTGACTGATCGAGTTCCAGCACCGCGGCGCCGTTTTGGCGGACGACGGTAAGATGAAAGTCGGCCGGGGCCACGTGGACGACTCCCGGCCGGACCGTCATGCCGTCGGTCGCTTCCACTACCGGCAACGACGTCTGGGCCGCCAGCCGCTCCGCGAAGAATTTCGTGAACATCTGCGCCATGTGGGGCACGACCAGCAGCGGCGCGCGAAAGCCGGCCGGCAGTTTCGAGAGGATCTGTCCGAGCGCGGCCGGACCGCCGGTCGACAGACTCACCGCCACGACGTCGGCGCTAATTGCAGGGCCGAGCGCGCGCAGCGTGAAGGCGCTACCCGGACGCGTTCCAGCAGCGAATCTTGTCGCGGCGGGCGCATTGCCGGTGAGCCGGCACAGCGACTTGATCTTGGGCATGAGGTCTTCACGAATGCGCAGCAGCGCGTCGGCGCGGCCGGCGCCGGTCGGCTTGGTCACGTAATCCGACGCGCCGTAGTGCAGCGCCTCGAGCGTGTCCGCGGCGCCCCGCTCCGTCACCGCGCTGAACATGATCACCGGCAGGCGTGGGTGCGTCTTGCGGATCTCCTTCAACGTCTGCAGGCCGTTCATCTCCGGCATCTCGACGTCGAGGGTGACGAGATCGGGTGAGAGCTGCGCGATCTTCTGCAATGCAATCCGTCCGTTGGCCGCTTCGCCGACGACATCAATCAACGGATCGGCAGTGAGCACGTCGCTCACCATCCGGCGAATCAACATCGCGTCGTCAACGACGAGTACCTTCGCTTTTTTCATAACCGTTTCCGTTTGAGAGTGCGGCTGCAACGTTCGTACCGCGACGAGACGTGGCAGATCTGGCGCGCCGCTTACTGAATCGGGCGTCGTTCACGAGATCGCGCGACAACGCATCGCGAATCGTCTGCGCTACCCATCCAAGAACCGGACGTCCGTCTCACTCTCAGACCGTGGACGGATGTCCGAGCGCAGGCAACGTAGATCGTGATCCCTCGGCAACCCAATGCGGCGTAGTGGGTTGCGCGTGTGAACCGCGTCGCCGCGCGGCCAGGGCACAAACGTTGCACAGCGCCCACGCAGATGACCAGAACCAATCTCCGCATGCATCCATGGACATGGATCGCACGGTCGTGCGCTCGCATGCGGGTGACATCATGAGCGTCGGCGCTTCGCACGCGGCCTCGCCGACGACGAGCGTGATCCTGCGGCAGGGTGTGGTCGCCGCCCAGAATTGCGAATTCGAGCGTGCACGCGCGTTGCTGCGGCAGGTCACGACTGAAACACCCGACGACGTGATCGCGTGGTATTGGCTGGCGATCGCCGCCGAATCCGCCGATGCCGCGGTCCCCTGCTTGCGTCGCGTCCTCGCCATTGATGAGGGACACGAACCGGCGCGTGAAGCATTAGCGCGCTTGCTGATCACCGAGGCGCGTGCGGCAGCCGCGTCTGGACGGCGCGACGACGCGGGCGCGCTGGTGATGGAAGCGGCTTCGCTGACCCCGGATGTGCCCGCGCCGTGGCAGGCGATGGCCGATCTGTCGACCTCACAGGTCGAGCGCATCAACGCACTTCGGCGGCTGGTCGCAATCGTTCCCGGCGACGTCGGCCGTCGCACACAACTCCGCCAGGCGCTGCTCGCACGGGCGGTCACGATTGCCAGCCACGATCGCGACGAAGCGCGCAGCCGGTTTCGCGAGGCCGCACTTCTCAACCCGAACGATGTCCGCATCTGGCAGGCCCTCGCCAACCTGGCGGATTCAGATGAGGATCGCCTGCAGGCCCTGCGCGACCTGCTCCGTGTTGCGCCGCATCATGAGGAGGGACGTGCCGCCCTTCGCAAGGCCCTGATTGACGATGCGCGCGCGCTGTCTGCGGCCGGAGAGGCCGGTGCGTCCCTGGAACGCTGGCGCGAAGCCATCGATGTGACCGGAGGCGGTGACGTTGAAACCTGGCTTGGTCTCGCGGCCAGTTCCGAAGACCAGGACGAATCGGCTCGAGCGATTGAATCGGCCCAGGCGATCAACCGCGACGACCCACGCATCGCCGCGGCGCTCGAGTGGCTGAACGGACCGCAGGTCGATCCGTCCGTGCTGCCCGCCCCCAGTGATGCCTTCGCCCGATTCGAGGAAGCCGACGTGTTGGCCGCGTCTGTCAGTGAGGACGTCGACCTCGACGACTCGCTGCTCGATGCGTTTGCGACCTTGCCGCAGGCCGAGCCGGCGCCAACCGCGGGTCCGATGCCGGTCACCGCGCGCGCCCAGGACGCGCTCGAGAGTTCCGGACCGCAACCGGTGCCCCCGCCCGGGTCGGAACCCACCGAGGCCTTGAACAACGCCGCCGGTGCCGCCACCACCGCTACGGTCGACGACCAACCGCCCGCCGTCGAGGTGGCCGCAGCTGCGACGCAAACGGTCATGGTGGTCGACGACAGTCCGACGATCCGAAAGATCCTCGCGCTCACGCTCGAACGCGCCGGCTACCGCGTCCTCGCTGCCGTGGACGGCCACTCGGCGCTCGAACAACTGCGCGAGGAAGTGCCCAACGTCATCCTCCTCGACATCGCGATGCCGGACCTGGACGGCTACGAGGTCTGCAAGCGCATCAAGCAGGATCCGCGCACCCAGGCGGTGCCGGTGATCATGCTGTCCGGTAAAGGCGCCTTCTTCGACAAGGTCAAAGGCCACATGGCCGGCGCCACCGAATACCTGACGAAACCATTTGAAACACCGGCGGTGCTCGCGGTCGTCACCACCCATTGCCAGGTAGAGGCCCACCATGGTTGAAGGCGATCTGGTCGATCTGACGCTGCCCAGCCTGTTGCAGGTGATGTCGCGCGAGTGCTCGACGGCGATTCTCCGCCTGCACCGCGGGGACAACGATGGCACGATGTACTTCGCCGAGGGCGTCCTGGTGCACGCGGTTGCCGGTCCGGTCACGGGCGACGAGGCCGCCTGCGAGTTATTGGGATGGCCTGATGGACGTTTCCGTCTTGCCCGCGATGCGGAACCGCAGCCGCGCACCATCACCGATCGACTGGCGCGGCTCGTGATCGATACCGAGACCACTCGCCCCGGAACGGGCGGCTCGCAAGCCAGCAGCAGCGAACGCTCCGGCGACGAGCAGCTGCTGCATGACCTGCTGACGCAGCTGACGCGGCTGGAACAGGACACGACCCGTCTGCAGGAAGGACGCGTCGAAGGCGGCACCGTGGCGGCCTTGCTGCTGGTCACCGCGGTGGTCAATTCGATGGTCGCGGTGGTGACGGCGCGGTGCAGCGACCCCGGCATGAGGCCGTCGCAAGTGCTGCCGCGACTGGCAGAAGACCATCCCTACACGCAGCTGCTTGGCGAAGAGCGTGACCGCATCTCGGTCGCCACGGCGGCAGGCGTCCTCAAGAGCTGGAAAAACAACCCCGAGAGTCGCGAGCAGTTGTACATGGAACTCTGCCGCGCGCTGCTCGACGTGCTCTCCTTCTACGGCAATACCGCGAGCACCTTCTTCCACTCCAACCGCGAGCGTGAGGAATGGCGCGCCACCTTCGCGCTCTTCGTCGACGGGTTGACCGAGGCGATCAACCACGCCGAAGCGCCCAAGGGGAGCCATTCATGACGCGCGGACACGTCCTCGTCGTCGACGACAGCCCGACCGGCCGGCACGCGGCGTGCCTGTTGCTGGAACGCTCCGGCTACCAAGTCAGCATCGCAGTCGATGGCGAAGAGGCGCTCGAGAAGATCGCCAGCGCGCCACCACCTGTGGTCGTTCTCGACATTGTGCTGCCGAAGATGAACGGCTACCAGGTGCTGCGGCACCTGAAGTCATCGGACTCGACGCGCGGCATCAAGGTGATCCTGGTCAGCAGCAAGAGCCAGGAGAGCGATCGCTTCTGGGGACTCAAACAAGGCGCCGACGACTACATCGCCAAGCCCTACCTCGACGCCACCCTGCTCGCGGCTGTCGCGAGGCAGTTATGACTGAACAGCCACTGGCCGCGTTGACGCTGCGCGATGCGATCGCTAGCGTCGACAGCCGCATCGATGCGCCCGCGGTGTCACAGGGCGCGCCAGTGGAGGCGACCAGCGCCGGCACGGCGGGGCGATTCATATTGCTCTCAGTGGCGTCGACGCATTACGCGATTCCCGAAGCATTCGTCACCGAGCTCGAGCGCGTGCCTCGTGTCACAACGGTGCCACGTGTGCCTGCGTGGTTGTGCGGGGTCGCGAACCTGCGCGGCGACATCGTTTCGGTGATTGACCTGCGTGCTTATCTCGGCCACCCGCCTCACGCGCCGTCGGGCGCGCGGCTGCTAGTGGTCCGGCTACTCGATGAACCGTTCACCACCGGTCTGATCGTCGACGCGGTTGACCGGATCGTCACGCTGCAGGGGGATGACGTCAAGGCGCCGGCGTCTCCGTTCGAAGGAGCCCTGGCGCCATTTGTGAGCGGCGTGTGCACCATCGGCGGCACCAATAGCGACAGGCTGGTGGCGGTGCTCGACGTCGACCGTCTGTTGCGATCGCCCGACATCCGGCAGTTTGACGACCCATCCAAGGACCCATCATGACAACGCTCACCATCAGGACACGTGAATACCTAACGCTCGGCGTCGTCGCCGTTCTGCTCGGCTCGATCGGCGGCGTCGCCGCATGGCAACTGGGCGTTGTGGGTCAGCCCCCCGGATCGTTTTATGCGATTGGCGGCGCGCTGGTGATTGCCTTCGCGCTGACCTTCGTGATGCTGCGCGTGCTGGTCTTCGGCCCCCTCGTCGCGGAAGCCGCGGCCCTGGCGGTTGCGTGCGAGTCGGTCGCGGATGGTGACCTGTCGGGCCGCGTGCCCGCGTCGCATCACACTGAGTTCGGGCGCATTGGACGCGCGGTCAACACCATGCTCGAAAATACGGTGCCGCTGGTCGATTCACGCCAGGAGCGCGATCAGATGCAGGCTTCGGTGATGAAGCTGCTCGCCGAGGTCAGCGGCGTCGCCGCAGGCGATCTCACCGTCGAGGCCGAGGTGACCGAGGATGTCACCGGCGCGGTGGCCGATTCGTTCAACCTAATGATCGGCCAGCTGCGCCAGATTATCGGGCAGGTGCAGGCCGCTTCGCGGCAAATCAGCATGGCGGTGGGCGAGCTGCGCGACGTCACCGCCACCCTCGCGAGCGGCAGCGACGACCAAGCGGCACAGGCCGTTGAAGCGTCGGTCGCGATCGAAGAAATGGCGGCGTCGATCCATTACGTTTCCGAAAATGCGTCCTCATCGGCCGCTGTCGCGGAACAGGCGCGAGTCAATGCCGAGCACGGCACCCGCGCCGTCACCCGCACCATTGAAGGCATGAAGGCGGTCCGCGACCAGGTGCAGGAAACCGCTAAGCGCATCAAGCGGCTCGGCGAGAGCTCGCAGGAGATCGGCGAGATCGTCGAGCTGATTGGCGACATCGGCGATCGCACCAGCATCCTCGCGCTGAACGCGTCGATCCAGGCGGCGATGGCGGGCGAAGCGGGCCGCGGGTTTGCCATCGTCGCCGACGAAGTCGAGCGCCTCGCGGATCGCGCCACCGAAGCCACCAAGCGGGCCGGCATGTTAGTGAAGGCAACGCAAGGCGAGACCGCCGAAGTGATGACCGCCATGGAAGACACTACGCGCGAAGTCATCAACCGTTCGAATATCGCCAACGAAGCCGGCGTCGCGCTCGGCGAGATCCAGGGCGTCTCGAACCGGCTCGCCGAACTGCTGCAGGCCATCTCCGACGCCGCGCAACAGCAGGCGCGTGGCTCGGAACAGGTCGCCAAGTCGATGAACGAGATGTCCGCGGTCACGCGCAACACGGCGGCCGGCACCAAGCAGACCGCGGCAGCTATCAACTCTCTCGGCCTGCTCGTCGACAATCTCAATGCGATCGTGACGCGCTTCAAGCTGCCGCCCACCAGCCCAGAGGCCGTTGCCTTTACTCACCCGCGGCTGGTTGCGGCGCGCTGATGACCAGGCCTGCCACCGGCACGGCGCGAATCGACGACGGCATCACGCCGCAGGCGTGGTACGACTTGATCGTGCGGCGCTGCGGCCTGACGTTTCGTCACGTAACAATCGCGGACGTCATCGGGCTGGTGCACGCCCAGATGCGCGCCCGTGGCACCGACGATGAGAACACCTATTACCAGCTGCTTGCGGCGCAAGCCGGCGGCGCCGAATGGGATGCGCTGATCGAGCGGCTGACCAATCACGAGACGTCGTTCTTTCGGCACCCGCCATCGTTCGACGCGTTACGCACACAGATCCTGCCGGCGCTCCGCGCGGCGCGGCCGCCGGGCAGCCGTCTCAGCCTGTGGAGTGCAGGCTGCTCTACCGGACAGGAGGCGTACTCGATTGCGATGTGCGCGCTGGACGACGGCACGACCGGCGATTTCACCGTCTGGGGCGGCGACATCAGCCACCACGCAATCAAGGTCGCGCGGCAGGGCCGCTATGGCAAGCGCGCCATCGCAGCGGTGCCCGAATCCTATCGGCAGCGATTTCTGCAGGCCGTCGACACGCCGTCGGGCACTGAGTACGATGTCGTCGACGTGGTGCGACGACGCGTCCGGTTCATGACCGCCAACCTGGTCGAGCCCGACGGCTTCCGCCCAAGCCACGACGTCATCGTCTGTCACAACGTCTTGATTTATTTTTCGCCGGCGGCGGTGACCCGGGCCGTGTCATGGCTGGCCTCCTGTGTCGCGCATGGCGGCTACCTGTTGCTCGGTCCCGGCGAGGCGCCAAACGACCGGCCGGCCGGTCTTGAACCAATCGTCATCAACGGCGTGCGTGCCTTCCAGCGCCGGGGGCCCAGGGCCCTCGAGGCCCGCTCATGACACCGCTCGACGCGGCCACCGCCGCGGCCTTCACCGACGAGTTCCGTCACAGCCTGCCGGCGATTGCCAGCGCGCTTGACGCCGCGGCGCGAGATCGCCACGATCGCGCGGGCGCCCGCGAAGCCCATCGCCTCATACATGCGTTGAAGGGCGCCGCCTCGATGGTGGGCCTCGCGGCACTCGGCTACCTGCTGAATGCCGTCGAAGAACGGCTTGAGCGTGCCATCGCACCCTCCGGCGCCATCGCCGAAGATGCGCTGACGATCACCCGTCAGGTGTTGCCACTTCTGCAGACCTACATCGACACGGTGCTGGCGGGTAGTTCGGTGGAGCCAGTCGCCATTGAGCTGTTATGCGCCACTCGCCCCGTCGATGAGGCCGGCGCAATATTGGTCCTGCGCGAGCTCCTCGACATTGAGACGCGCGAGATCGCGGCCACCGCGGCAAGAGACGACGAGCCGCAACAGCCGCAAGCGCTCTCGCCAATCAGCACGCTCGCTGATCTGCCGCTGGCCAAACCGCTGCCGCCGCCACTTGCGACGGTCGAGCCATCCAAGGAACACAACATACCCGCGTCGGCGCATGCCGACATCGAAGTGGTCCCCGCGACGCCAATCCCGCCCGAGCTGGTTGAGATATTCGCGCTCGAAGCGCAGGAACATCTCGAAACAATCGCGCGGGTGACAGCCATCCTCAATCCGGCCCGTGACGATCGCGAGTCCCTGCAGGAATTGCGGCGCGCCGTGCACACCCTCAAGGGCGCCGCCGGTGTGGTCGGCTACACCGGCGCGGCCAAGCTTGCGCATCGCATGGAAGATCTACTCGACCTCCTCTACGACGGCGGCGCGACGCTGAACGACCAAACCGTGCGCACGCTGTCGTCGTCCTCCGATGCGTTGAACGACATCATCGTCGGCGTGCCCGACGTGCCTCAGTTGCAGGCCATCGTCGGCCGGTTATTCAGCGAGTTCGATCGGCACCTCGGCGTTGCGTCGCCTGTGGAAGCTCCGATGATCGCTGAATCATCCGAAGTCGAGGTTGTCCCAACGCCAACGCCCGCGATTCCCGCGGCGGTCGATCCGCCAGTCGTTGAGCGGCGCCGCCGTCCCGATCGCCGCGGCAGCGGCCAGGTGCTGCGCGTGCCGATCGATCGTCTTAACGAACTCGTCCGCGTGATCTCGGAGTTGGTCATCAACAGGTCGACGTTCGAACAGCACCACCTCGCGTTGATCGAACAGATCGATGAGCTGAAACTCAGCACCGCGCGGCTGCGCCGCGTGACGCACAAGCTCGAGTCGGACTACGAGGTGCGCGCGCTCGGAGGCAACATGACGGCGGCCCGTCCGGCCGGCGGACGCGAGGCGGGATCGTCCGGTGGACACGGCTTCGATGATCTCGAGTTCGATCGCTACACCGAGTTCCACCTGCTGACACGCGAGCTGACGGAAATCACCAGCGACATCGCGACCATTGGCAATCGCGTGGCCGGCACCTCCGGCGATTTCGATGGCGACCTGACACGGCTCGGCCGGTTAACCCGCCAAGTCCAGGATAAGACGATGGAGTTCCGGATGGTGCCGTTGAGCACGCTGGCGACCCAAATCGAACGCGCCGTACGCTCCACCGCTGAAACGTGCGGCAAGGCCGTCGACGTCAGCATCGAGGGCGGTCACGTCGCCCTCGACAAAGCGTTGCTCGAACAGATGTCCGATCCCCTGCTCCACCTGCTGCGCAACGCCGTCGATCACGGTATCGAGCGGGCCGGTCAACGCATCGCCTCCGGCAAGGCGTCACGCGGCCGGGTCACGGTGCGCGCGTTCCACGAGGGCACCGACGTGCTGATTGAAGTGGAGGACGACGGCGCTGGGCTCTCGGTTGAGAAGATCCGCCGGACGGCAATCTCCAGAGGCCACCTGACCACGGCGGAGGCCGCATCAACGACGGACGAAGCGGTCTTCAATTACATCTTCGAACCAGGCTTCAGCACCGCCGAGCAGGTGACCGAGGTCTCCGGCCGCGGCGTCGGCATGGACGTGGTGAAGTCGAAGGTGGCGCGCGCCGGCGGCAGGGTCTACATCACGTCGCGACCGGGTGCCGGCACGACGATTTCGGTGCGCGTGCCAATGACGCTCGCGATTACCCGGATTCTACTCGTCCGCTCCGGCGGCGAAACGTTCGGGCTGCCGCTCGCGGCGGTTGAACAGATCGCCCGTCCACACCCAACCTCGACCGGCCTGGTCGGTTCCGAACGCGTCTTCACGATCGATGGCAAGACCTATCCCCTGCGCGACTTGTCAGACGCACTTGGCCTGGCCCGGTCGGTCGATGCGCCCGCGATGCAGCCGGTACTGATCGCCAACCTGTCCCGGCGCCGCATTGCACTTGCGGTTGACGAGATCGTCAACAGCCGCGACGTCGTGGTGAAGACACTCGGCACGCATCTGCGACGCGTCCCTGGAATCTGGGGCGCCACGTTGCTCGGCGACGGCACCGTCGTCCTGATCCTGAATCCAATCGATCTGGCAGGCGCCGCTGAAGGCCCTGTGATTGTCCGGCCGCAGGCGCCACGTCTCGTCGCCGGGCTTGAGCCGTACACCGTAATGGTCGTCGACGATTCGCTCAGCATGCGCCACGTGCTGTCGATGGCGGTGAAAAGGGCGGGATGGACGCCGCTACCGGCGCGCGACGGCCTCGAGGCGCTCGACCTGATGCAGCGTGCCGGCCGGCCGCCAGACCTGGTACTGCTCGACATCGAGATGCCGCGCATGGACGGCTTCGAGTTCCTGTCCGCGGTGCGTTCGCAGAAGGGCCGCGGGGATTTGCCGATCGTCATGCTGACGTCGCGCAGCGGCGACAAGCATCGCGACCGCGCCGCCGCGCTCGGCGCCACCGACTACATGGTGAAACCGTTCCAGGAGGACGTGCTGATCCGCAACATCGAGCGGCTGGTGCAGGCCTCGCGGCGTTCCGACGCGCGAGCGGCATCATGATCCGCGTCGCCATCGCAGACGACTCGCCGTTCACGTGCAACCTGCTGGCTTCGTACATCGAGGCCGGCGGTGATTGCCGCGTGGTCGGGATGGCCCACGACGCCCAAGCGACGGTGGACCTGATTCGCGGCGAAGCGCCGGACGTGCTGACGCTCGATCTGCAAATGCCTGGCGGAGACGGCCTCGACCTGCTTAAGGAACTGGTGAGCACGCCGTCAACCGCCGTCGTGGTGATCAGCGGTGTGACGCGGCTGGCGGCGGCGACGACGCTGCGGGCGCTTGAATTAGGCGCGGTCGATTTCATTCTTAAGTACACCCCCGGGGCGCCGGTGAGCCGCGCGTCACTGCGGCGCGAGATTGTCAGCAAGGTCAAGATCGCGGCCGCATCGCGGATGGGGTTCCGATCGATGCCGGTTGCAACGCCGGCTTTTCCGGCCGTTTCAATCATGCAACGCGCTCCGGCGCGAATCACGCCGCGCAAAGACGGCGGCGGCGTAGTGATCCTGGGCGCTTCAACCGGCGGACCGCGCGCCCTCAGCGACGTGGTCGCGCATCTGCCGCTCGACTTCCCGGTCCCGTGCGTGGTCGTGCAGCACCTGCCGGCCACTTTCACGCAACCGTTCGCGGTGCAGCTGTCGCGGCATACGCCACTGCGGGTCGAAGTCGCGGAATCGGGCGCGCGTCTCGAACCCGGGCTGATCCTCGTGGCGCCCGGCGCCATGCACCTCACCGTGCGCGCCGACGGCCGTGTTCACCTGCACCCGCCTGGCCCGAAGGACGTGTATCGGCCATCGATCGACCAGGCGATGGCGTCAGCGGCAGACGCCTACGGCGCCGGCGCGATCGGCATCGTGCTTACGGGATCGGGTGATGACGGCGCCGAGGGCCTGCAGCGGATCCGCCACGCCGGCGGAGAGGGTTACGTCCAGGAGCCGGCCAGTTGCATTGTGCCCAGCATGCCCGAACGCGCACTTGATCGCGCAGGCGCCGACCACGTCGCCCCACCGGCGCGGCTCGGACAACTCCTGGCGGTTCGCAGGAAGCCATGACATTCGCACCATCGAGCCGCGACGGCCTGCTGTGTTGCGAGGTCGGGCGCGCGCGCTTTGCGTTCCGCAGCGCGGACGTACGACATGTGGAGCGCGCGGAATACATGCGACCTGATCGAGACGATCACGGGCGCATCGGTATGCTCAGGCTTGGCGGGCAACAGGTCCCAGTGTTTGCGCTGGGTAACGTTCTCGGGACGACGCGAGACGAGGCGCGTCCGCCCGGTAGCGAAGGTCATATCGCCGTCACCGGCGATCGAAATGCGCTGACCGGGTGGCTGGTCGATCGGATCGCGCGCGCGGCTCAACCCTCGCCGGGCGATATCGCAGCGCTGCCGCCGATCACGGGACCGCAGGCAGCCTCCTGGTTCGAAGGACTCGTCTGGCTTGGTGACGACGAATCGGCGCTCTTGCTGGCGCCGCACCATCTCAATGCCACGGCAGCTCCAGCCACGCTTCGCGACGGGATATCGGCCTTCACCCCTCCGCGATCGATTGCGGCCGCCGAGCCCGAGCCCGTTGCGATCGTCTTCTCCACCACCGCGCTGCCGGCCTGGGACGTGCGGCGGTATGCTCTGAGCGGGCGGCAGATCGCGGCCATCATTCAGCCGACCGCGCCCATCACCGTGCCGGGCTGTCACGACCACGTGGAAGGCGTCACGTGGTGGCGACGCTCGGCTGTACCTGTTGTCGATTTTCGCGCGCGTTCCGAACGTCATGGCACGGCGCCGGGTCGGCGCCTGATCGCGCACTGCGGTTCTGGATCCCTGGTGGCGTTCTCGGTCGAACCGGAGGTGATGATGTGCCGCCCAACGCCCGATCATCGTTTCCTCCCGGCCGTCACTTGCCCGCCGTTCGCGTCGGGGGTGTTTGACGTCAACGGTGAAGCGGTCGCGCTGCTCGATCTCGAGGCGCTCCTGATGCAGGGGCATCGGCAGACCGCCTAAGTCTTCGGGATGGCGATGCCGTACTTCCGGAGCTTCTGATACAACGAGCTGCGCGGCACGCCCAGCCGCTGTGCGGCGCGCTCGACGCGGCCGCCTTCGGCCTGCAGCGCGCGGGTGATTTCCTGAATCTCCGCGGCCTTTAACGTCAGATCTGCAGACGAGGACTGATCGCCGGCCGGCGGCGGGCCCGACAGCGGCCGCCGTCGCGCTGACAAGCCAAGCGCATCGACGTCGATGATCGATCCGTCCGTCAACAGCACGGCGTGCTCGAGCGCGTTGCGGAGCTCGCGGGCATTGCCGGGCCAGGGATAGTCCTGCAGCGCCTGCACCGCAGCGGGCGTCAACGTGCGCTTGCCATGCGGCATGTCACGCGCCAGTGATTCGAGGATTGTGGCCGCGAGCAGTGGAATATCTTCGCGCCGCTCGCGCAGCGCCGGCACGTTGAGCGTCACGGTGTTGATGCGGTACAGCAGGTCCTGCCGGAACGTCTTCTCCTCCGCCCGCTTCGCGAGATCCTGATTCGCCGCTGCGATGAAGCGCACGTCAACGGTTCGCTCGCGCACGTCTCCGACGCGGCGAAAGCGCTTCTCCTCGAGCACCTTCAGCAACTTCGGCTGGACGGCGAGGTCCATGTCGCCAATCTCGTCGAGAAATACCGTGCCGCGGTGCGCGACCTCGATCAGCCCCGCCTTCGCGGTCGTCGCGCCGGTAAAGGCGCCTTTCTCGTGACCGAACAATTCGGACTCGATCAGCTCGCGCGCCAGGCCGGCGCAATTCAAATCCACGTACGGCTCGCGCGAACGCGGCCCATTGACGTGCATCCATCGTGCGAGCACGCCTTTGCCCGCGCCTGTCTCGCCAAGGATCAGCACCGGGGCGTTGCTCTTGACGACTCGCAGCGCCTGCAATTCGAGGGCGCGAATCGCCGCGCTGGTGCCGAGGAACGGATCGTGGGCCTGCCGTGCCTGCCCAACCTGTTCGCCGACCACCTGGCGGCGGTTGCGCCCGTGCTCGAGGCACTTCTCAATCACGACGCGAAGCGACCCCAGGTCCACCGGCTTGGTCAGGAACTGCTCCGCTCCCGCCTGGATGGTGCGCACCGCGAGCTCGATCGAGCCGTGGCCGGTCAGCACGACGATCGGCACGTCGCGATCGAGCGCCTTGAACGCGGTCACGAGGTGGATCGCGTTGCCGTCCGGCAGGTGGTAGTCCATGATCGCAATGTCGATGCGGACGGTCTGGAAGATGGCCTGCGCCGCGGCGCAGGTGTCTGCTTCGCTGATCTCGAAGCCGGATGCGGAAAGGTATTCGCGCACGCCGGTGCGAACGGCGGGATCGTCTTCGACGAGCAGGATGTGGGCTTTGGGCGCGCCCTGGTGGTCGGATTTCATGGCCGATCTTCTTATCGGCTCTTCTATCGGCCGCGCCCCGCTATTCGCTGAGAATTGCGCGCAACAACTCGGTCACAAGCTTAGGATCGCCCTTTCCCTTGGTCTCCTTCATGACTTGACCGACCAGGAACTGGAACTTACGGTCTTTACCGGCGCGAATTTCCTCGAGAATTTCCGGATGCGCGGCCACAATTTTTCGCGCCATCGGCTCGAGACTCGACGAATCGGAGATCTGCGCCAGCCCTTCGGCGGCCACGATGTCGGCCGCGGCCCGGCCGTTCTCGTACATCTTGGCGAACACGTCCTTGGCGACCGTCGAGCTGATGGCGCCCTTGTCGAGAATCGCGATCAGTCCCGCCAGTGCCGCCGGCGTGATCGGCACCGCGCCGATGTCGATGGCGCGCTCCTTCATGCTGCGCAGCACCTCGCCCATCACCCAGTTGCTGGCCGCCTTGGCATTGCCGGACTCCTGCGCCGTGGCCTCGAAGTAATCCGCGATGCCGCGCGTCTGCGTCAGCAACGCCGCGTCGTACTCGGGCAACGCGTAGTGCTCGATGAAACGGCGGCGGCGCGCCTCTGGCAGCTCGGGCAGCTTCGCGAGGATCTGTTCACGGCGGCCGGCATCGACGACCAGCGCCGGCAGATCCGGATCGGGGAAATATCGATAGTCGTGCGCCTCTTCCTTGCTGCGCATCGAGGTGGTCTTGCCCTGAGCGGCGTCGAACAGCCGCGTCTCCTGGACAACGCGGCCGCCGTGCTCGATCAGGTCGACCTGCCGTCCGATCTCGTAATCGATCGCCTTCTCGAGGTAACGGAACGAGTTGACGTTTTTGACCTCGGCTTTTGTGCCGAGTTTGCTCTCGCCACGCCGCCTGACCGAGACGTTTGCGTCGCAGCGCAGGCTGCCTTCATCCATGTTGCCGTCGTTGACACCCAGCCACACGAGGATCTGCCGCAACGTTTCGAAGAACACCGCCGCTTCCTCAGCGCTGCGCATGTCGGGCTCGCTGACGATCTCGATCAGCGGCACGCCGCTGCGGTTGTAGTCGAGATAGGTCTTGCGATCTGAATCGGGAAAGCCGTCGTGCAGCGACTTGCCCGCGTCCTCTTCCATGTGGATGCGGGTCAGACGGACGAACTTGTTGCCAAGTGACGCGGGCAGCGTCACGCCACCGCCGAGCGCGAGCGGCTGTTCGTATTGCGAGATCTGATAGCCCTTCGGCAGGTCGGGATAGAAGTAATTCTTGCGCGCGAAGACCGAACGCTCCTGCACGTCGCAGCCGAGCGCGACGGCGGCGGTCACCGCGAGATCGACCGCCTTGCGATTGAGCACCGGCAAGGCGCCGGGCAGGCCGACGCATACCGGGCAGGAATGCGCGTTGGGCGCCGCGCCAAAGGCGGTGGGACAACCGCAGAAGATTTTGGTGGCCGTGAGCAACTGGGCGTGGATTTCCAGCCCGATGACGGCCTCATAGGAAACGGTGTCAGACACCGCTCAAGAATACAACGCGGTGTCTGACACCGTTAAACGATCGGGCCGGCGGCGACGACTTTCGCGTCGGCATCCGCGAAATTCGTCTTGAAGTTCTCGACGAACATCTTCGCCAACTTGGCGGCCTGCGCATCGTAAGCCGACTTGTCGCTCCAGGTGCCGCGCGGATCGAGCACTTCAACCGGCACGCCCGGAACGCTCTTCGGCACGTCGATGTTGAACACCGGATGGCGTGTATATTCCACGTTATCCAGCTGTCCCGACAGCGCCGTGCGAATCATCGCGCGCGTATACGCAATCTTCATGCGGCTGCCGACGCCGTGCGGACCGCCTGTCCACCCGGTGTTGACCAGCCAGACCTGCGATCCGAACTTCGCGATGCGCTCGCCCAGCTGCTTGGCGTAGACGTTGGGATTGAGCGGCAGGAACGGCGCGCCGAAGCACGTGCTGAACGTGGCGCTCGGCTCGGTCACGCCCTTCTCTGTGCCCGCCACCTTCGCGGTGTAACCGGACAGGTAGTGATACATCGCGCCTTCCGCCGAGAGCTTCGCGATTGGCGGCAGCACGCCGTAGGCGTCAGCCGTCAACATCACGATCGTCTTGGGATGACCGCCGGTGCCTGACGGCACCGCATTGTCGATGAACTCGATTGGATAAGCGCCGCGCGAATTCTCGGTCAGCGACGCATCGTCAAAATGCAGACGCCGCGTTTCCGGATCCATCACCACGTTCTCGAGCACGGTGCCAAAGCGCTGGGTGGTGGCATAAATTTGCGGCTCCGCCTCGGGCGACAGGCGAATCATCTTCGCGTAACAGCCGCCTTCGAAGTTGAACACCCCGCGATCGCTCCAGCCGTGCTCGTCGTCGCCAATCAACTGGCGTTCCGGATCGCTCGACAACGTCGTCTTTCCCGTTCCGGACAGCCCGAAGAACAGCGCCGTATCGCCGCCCTCGCCGATATTCGCCGAGCAGTGCATCGACAGCACGCCGCGCAACGGCAGCAGGTAGTTGAGCACGCTGAAGATCGACTTCTTGTTTTCGCCGGCGTAGCTGGTGCCGCAGATCAGCACTTCGCGCGACGCGAGGTTGACGACAATGCCGACGTCGGAGCGGGTGCCGTGGCGGGCGGGATCGGCCTTGAACGACGGCGCGGTCATCACGGTGAACTGTGGCTGGAAGCCGGCGAGATCCGCCGCGGGCGGCACGATGAACAGGTTGCGCACGAACAGGTTCTGCCACGCGAGCTCGTGGATGAATCGCACCGGGAGTCGAAATTCGGGATCGGCGCCCGCGTACAGATCCTGGACGAACAGCTCCTGGCTCCTCAGGTGCGCGATCATGTCGGTGCGCAGCGCGTCGAACTGCGCGGGCGCAATCGGCTTGTTGACCTTGCCCCACCAGATCTGGCCTTCGCTCGCGGGCTCCTTGACGGTGAACTTGTCGTTCGGCGAGCGGCCGGTGTGGGCGCCGGTGCGGCAAACGAGCGGCCCTTCCTGCGCAAGCTGGCCTTCCTGCCGGCGAATGGCATGTTCATACAAAGGGGCAGCTGACAGGTTGAAATGGACGGGCTTTGAAGTCTGCACTCCGTGCGCTTCGAGGCCCTGGCCCACCTGGGTCGTACTCATAAGAATGTGACTCCAAACATATGATTCCTGGTCGAAACCTACAGCAACTGCATCGAAACCATCGATGGTACAGATGGCAAAGCAGCTAAGTCAATACGTCGCGGGGACTTGGTGGTGGTCTAGTTTCGATTTAACACTCAGGACAGGTTCAGTTTACCGCGTGCCGTTCGTGCCACAATTGGCGCATGCCTTCACGAGCAAGCAAACGTTCACGAGATACGAATACGCTGGCGTGGCAGATCGTCCAAGAGGCAACGGGGCAACTACCTCAGATCGAACCCGTTCCGGATACAAGGAATCCGGCTGCTGTGGCTTTAAGTAGGCTCGGAGCGTCGAAGGGTGGTCAGGCTCGGGCGGCATCCCTGTCGACTGTCAGACGCCGAGCCATTGCCAAGAAGGCTGCCGCTACTAGGTGGGGAAAGAAAAGTTAGTGAATATCTACGTGCTTTGAGTAGCAGTCTTTGTTGATTTCGAAGAATCTTGTCAAAGCTCTTACATGACCGGATTCGACGCTTACCCTCCGCTTGTGTCCGTGCGCACCGACTGGAATCCGTCGATAGGATCGTCCCTTGTATTTCACGGTCCAATATTCGGAGCTAGCCTGCCTCGCATGTCCGTTCAAGCAATCGTCGAGCATCTGCCACACGTCGTCTAACTCGACTAAGTTAGCCATCCGCTATGCGGCGAGAAGTGGCAACAACTCGGCGGTATTATCCTTAGGCCGAAACTCCTTCTTTTCTTTCATCTCGACCGAGACATAACGAGGAGCATCAGCCGAGGATTTACGCATGCCATCGGCGTGCAGGAGATCGTTTCTAACGGCTTTTACTCCGTCGACCCAGTCAGTTTCATAACCAGGATTGGTGTCGCCGAAGAACTGATCCACTAACGCCTTGAACTCTTGAAAGCTAGCAGCCTCGTTGGCTAAATCCTCTAAGATTTCCGAGAAGGCTTTGCGGAATTCTTTTCGCGCCTCGTCGGCGTCATCGCCACGCGCGGCCATACCGCCCGGATTGACGCCGTACATCCAGACACCATCCGGTTCGTCGGAGCAGACGGCTCGGCCATTCACCGCATGGACCTCAACCGCGAATCCGTTGCCGAATAAAGTGTCTCGGTAATTAAACAGGATGGGTAGTTTTCTACCGATGGCCGTGGAAGTCATGTCGGTCATCACTCAATGAGTATATCGGTAGTTCTTGACAAGAAGTCAATCACCCGCGCAACCAACCTGGTTCACGCCCGTAACCCAGACCGAGACTTGACATTACTTGCACGAGCAAGCATAATGTCTAATATGAACCGGCTGGACATGGAAACGCGGGCGCGGGTAGTAGCGGCACTGGTCGAGGGAAACTCCCTCCGTGCGACGTCGCGCATTACGGGCGTGGCCCGAATGACCGTCGAAAAACTACTCCGTGACCTCGGCGCGGCCTGCCACGATTACCACGACGCGAACGTCAAGAACCTCAAGACCAAGCGCGTGCAGGCCGATGAAATCTGGGCGTTCTGCTATGCGAAGGCTCGCAACGTCACGCCGGAAATAAAGGCGAAGAATCCCGATGCTGGCGACGTGTGGACGTGGACGGCGATGGATGCCGACTCGAAGCTGATGGTGTCGTGGCTTGTCGGTGACCGCACGGCGAGTGAGGCCTACGCGCTCATGTATGACGTGCGGAGCCGTATCGATAATCGTATCCAGTTGACGACAGACGGCCTGACGTTCTATTTCAAGGCCGTTGAAGCAGCGTTCGGCGCGGACGTCGACTATGCGGTTCTCAATAAGATTTACAGCGGCGTGGGTGCTGGCAAGACGAGCAGCGGACGTTACTCGCCCGCTAAATTTATGGGCGCTACGCGGACCACAATGAAGGGCGCACCCGACGCCGGACACATCTCTACGTCATTCGTGGAGCGTCAGAACCTCACGATGCGGATGCACATGCGCCGGTTCACGCGCCTGACGAATGGGTTTTCGAAGAAGGTTGACATGCACGCGGCGGCAGTCGCGCTCCACTTCATGCACTACAACTTCTGCAAGGTGCATACGACGTTACGCGTTACTCCGGCGATGGAGACTCGACTCTCAGATCATGTATGGAGCATCGAGGAACTTGTCCGACTACTCGACTAGTCAACTGGGTTCGGCGTCGTCTCGTGGTTCTTCCTGCGGCTTCACGGGCTCGATCTTGACCGTTGAGAGAGTCCCGGTCCCGGTCAAACCCAACGTTGCTACGCCACTTAATGCAATGGTGATGTCGAATGGGAACGGACGCGTGGCTCTGATGCCCTCACAAAACCGCTGCAATCGTTCTTCCACTGCATCAGCTGGATGCTGCGGGTCCGGTATGACCAGCAACAAAGGTCGCAACACTGCATCGACGCTGTCGAAAAATTGTTCGACGTTCTGAATGTTTCGTTTGGATAACGCGTACGCGTTACCCAACCTTGGAAGCACGACAATTTCACTGTCACGCCCGCACCACGTGTCGTACCGTTTAGCTAGCTGTAACAGATGCGCGGCAACGATGCACCCCGTAATCACCGTATGCCCGCTCTCGTCCCAGAATCGCTCCACAACGTAGTTGCCGAACGCGGCACCAGATCCAATGCAGGTGGAACGTCGAACGGAAGTGACTGCCGACCTAGACTGCTGAAACAAAGCAGATCCGTCTACCGCATTCACAGCTACTAATACTCTTACCGTATGATCCTGATCTGGGGATGCGTCAATGTGTTGAACGTGGAGCGCTTCCATCGTGCGCTCAATAATTTCCTTAACTTCATCGAGCACGATTTCCGGATCGATTTGCGCCAGGATTGTTTCAGCCGCCTCTTTCATTAAGACTTCATCGCCCGCAGCAGCTATGACGCAGTCGCCACGCTGGCTTAGCCATAACTTTGTTCTAGATGTTTTGTCGGTGTGGTTCGAATACTGAGTGTCGGCACAGACCACAATTCCGTCATCGCAGACAAATCCAGCGGCAATGGTCATCCGTTTTTCCTTAGCAGGACGCCAAGGATAGCGCGGTTTTGGGGGTGTTTCGGCCGATTGCCAATGTCCATGCCAAGTCCTTTGTCTTAGCGGCATGGTCTAATTGAAATTAGACCACTACCCGGGGACTTGGCTCCTATAACTGCTACAATCAGGCTCTGTTTACAAGGTAGTAAACGGTTACACGTTCGTTCCCGTAACCAACTATGGCAGGACAGCCCAACGTCGATCTCGACGCCCAACGGCCGCCCCGTTCCACCGACGCTTCGCATCCGTCGCCGGCCTCAGTGCTGGCGGCCGAGATCAAGGGGTTGGTCGGAGCCGGTGACCGCGACACGGCTCGAGAACGCTTTGGCGCACTCGTTGCGCTGATGCAGCGGCGGGCTGTCCGGATCGCGTTCCAGTATCTGCGGGACGCGGCGGATGCGGATGAGGCGGTGCAGGACGCGTTCGTGAAGGTGTTCCTGCACATCGATCAGTATCGAAGCGAACTGCCCTTCGATGTCTGGTTTACGCGCATCCTGGTGAATTCGGCGCTTGATCGGCTGAAGGCGCGCGGGCGCCAGCAGCGCTGGATCAGCCACTCGACCGACGAAGACAACGGCCGGCCCGTCGAGAACATGCCGGCCCCCGAGCCGTCGCACGAGCGCCGCGTGCTCGCGAAAGAACGCTGGCAGGAAGTGACCAAGGCCGTCGCCGGCCTGCCCGATCGCCAGCGGCTGGTGTTTACGCTCTGTCATTTGGACGAGCAGACGCCGGCAGAAATTAGTGCGGCCACCGGAATGAGCCAGGCCACGGTTCGCGTGCATTTATTCAGGGCCTTGCGAAAGTTACGCGGAGTGTTGGGAGGTAAGGCATGAGCCGGCGCGACATCAGCGAGCAGAACGACAACGCCGCTCTCGAGGCGTATCGGGCCGCTGCATGTGCGGAAGCCGACGCGCATTTCGACGAGCGCGCCCTCGAAATCCAGCGCCACAAGATTCTCGACCGCCTCGCCCACCTCGGCCAGCCGGCGAAGGTGATTCGTTTCCCGAAAGCTCCGCAGGGCGATCTGCCGATCGGTGGCGTGAACCGCCGCTGGATCAGCGTCGCGGCGGCCGCCGGCCTGATCATCGGGCTCCTCGGCGGCCAGTTGGTGCACCTCGTGCCGCAGCAAACCCGCCGGATCGCTCCGATGGCCACCTCGATTGCTCCCAGCGCACCTTCGTCCGGGCCCACATTTGTGCCGGCCTCGACCACGACCGACGACGGGCTGCTTGGCGAAATCGAGCTGGTCATGCAGGTCCGCGCCGCCGGGGAACTGCGGGCGCTCGACGAATTCACTCCTTTTAGCGACCGCTAGCGGGCGGGAACCGGCTAACCCCTGTCTCTATCTCTAATTGCGCCCGATCACCGCCTATTTGGTCGGCCCTTTTCGTAAACACCGGCTTTGGGCCGGTCGTAAGGCTAATTAGGATATGAGCACCCTCCGTAAGTTATTCATGTGTCTGGTCTTGTCTCTGATTGTGGCCGCCGCAGCACCCGCGGCCGCGCAGGGTTTCAAGTGGTGGCAGACCGAGCGCTTTCAGAAGGAACTGGCGCTGACCGCCGAGCAGATCACCCGCATCGAAGGCATCTACCAGACGACCGAGCCCCTCCTGCGCGCGCAGAAGCAGGCGTTCGACCGGCACGAGGAAAAGCTTTCGAAGACCATCGCCGACCCGAAGTCCGATGAGCCCGCGGTTCTCCAGGCGACCGATCGGCTGGAAGCGGCGCGCACCGAGATCAGCCGCACACGCACGTTGATGTTCTTCCGCATCCGCCGGGTCCTCACTGACGAACAGAACGTCAAAATGACAGCCATGCACGAGCGCGATCGCAGTGACCGCGATCGCAGCGACCGCGAACGCAAGGAACGCGAGCGCAAGGGCAAAGGCCAATAGATTTCAGATCTCGGATCTCAGATTTCGGATTTTTAAGAATATGAATCGCAATTTTTCGTTTGCTCTCGCTATCGGCGCTCTTTCGTTCACCACGACGGCAGTCGCGCAACACCCCGCAGCCGCCGATGCGGCGCGGCAGGAATCCGTCGTCCAGCAGGCCATGCGGACCTATCAGAGCGGCCTCGAGGCCATGACCCCGGCGCCGGGCAACACGCAGCCCGGCACCGTATCGGGCGACCTGCGCGAAATCCGGCTTGAAGAAGCTGTCTCGCTGGCGCTCGAGAAGAATCTCGATATCCAGGTCGCCAAGCTGGAGCCGCAGTCGATCGATTTCCAGATCGCCGCCTTCCGCAACAGCTATCGGCCTGCTTTGGGATCGACCATCGGGATGCGCGATCAGTATCAGCTGCCGACCTCGAGCCTGAACGGCGGCACCAAGGTCAATAACGGCACCGCCACCTACAACTTCGGGTTGTCGCAGAACGTCAGCAAGTACGGCGGCAGCTACACCGTGAACTGGACCAACTCGCGTGTCGAAACCTCAAACACCTTCTCGACGTTCAATCCCAGCTTCCAGACCAACCTGGTCGCGGCCTACACGCAGCCGCTGTTGCGCGGCTTCAAGATCGATAACGTCCGCCAGCAATTGCTGATCAGCACCATCAACCGCGACATCTCGGAAGATACGTCGCGCGCCACCGTGGCCCAGACCCTGGCCAACGTGCGCAATGCGTACTGGGACCTGGTCTTCGCGGTGAGCGCCGTGGATGTGGCGCAGCGCGCCACCGACCTTGCCGACAAGCTGGTTGAAGACAACCAGGCGCGCGTCGAAGTCGGCACGCTCGCGCCGCTCGACATCGTTCAGGCGCAGGCCGAAGCCGCGACCCGCCGGCAGAATCTTGCCGCCGCAGAAGCCACCTTGCAGACCGCCGAACTCTCGCTGAAGCGCTACATCGTTAACGGCACCGACGATCCGCTGTGGAGGCAAACGCTGCGCCCGGTCGATCTCCCCTCTCTGCAGGCCGCCCCGACTGATGTGGAATCCGCGGTGCGCAGGGCGTTGTCGGACCGCACCGATATGAGCGCCGCACGCAAGAACCTCGATTCGAACGAGATCAACATCCGCTACCTCAAGAATCTGTCGATGCCCGCACTCGACTTGAACGCAAGCTACGGCACGCAGGGACTCGGCGGCACCGCAATCACGCGGACCGGTCCCCTTGGTCAACAGGTGATCACCTCGGTCGACCCCGGCGGATACGGCGACGCGCTCGGCTTGCTCCGCGCGCTCGAATATCCGACGTGGAACTTCAACGTGACGATGTCCTACCCGATTGGCGGCAGCGCCGCCGACGCGCAGCATGCGCGCGCGCGAGTGCAACGCACCCAGGCGCAGACGCGCTTGCGTGCGCTGGAGATTCAGATTGCCGCGGAAGTCGCTAACGCCGCGTTGAGGTGCAGAGCAACGTGAAGCGCGTTGAAGCGGCCACCGCTGCCCGCGAGCTGGCGCAGAAGCGCCTCGAAGCCGAACAGAGCCGGTTCGAGGTCGGACTGTCGACCAACTTCTTCGTCGTGCAGGCGCAGCGCGATTTGCGCGATGCCGCCAACACGGAGCTCCGCGCGCTGGCCGACTATCGCAAGTCGCTGGTGAATTTCGAGCGCGCGCAGCAGGCCCCGGCCGGCGGTGGCGGCGGCGGCAACTTCGTGGCGACGCAGCAATAGACTGCTGAACTTCGAATCGTGACTTCGTAAACGGGATAGAGACGGACAGGGTTATGCGCAAATTTGTAGTGATCGCGATCGTGGTGGCCGTCGTGGGTGGCGCCGCAGCATATTTCGGCGTCTTCTCGCGCGAGGGCGACGCCGCGGCGGCACAGGGCCCGGGCGGCCAGGGCGGACGCGGCGCGCAAGGCCGCGCCGGCCGCGCGGGAGCCCAGGGTGGCGGCGGTGGATTTGGCGGGCCTAGTGGCGGCTTCGGCGGACCGGGTGGCGGCGGTATGCGCGTCCCAATGACCGTGGAACTCGGCTCGGCGAAGAAAGGTGACGTCGCCGCGCACCTCACCGTGGTCGGCAACCTGATCGGCCTGCAGACCGTGGACATCGCTCCGCGCACGGCCGGACGTCTACTGAGCGTCAACGTGCAGCTCGGCGATCGCGTGCGGCGCGGCCAGGTGCTCGCGAAGGTCGAGGATCGCGAAATCGTCGAGCAGGTACGCCAGGCGGAATCGGCGCAGGAAGTCTCGAAGGCCACGATCCGGCAGCGCGAAGCCGACCTCAAGGTCGCCGAGCTGAACTTCGAGCGCTCCAAGAACCTGTTCCAACGGCAATTGCTCGCCAAGCAGTCGCTCGACGACGCGGAGTCCCGCTACATGGCGGCGGTCGCGCAGTTCGACCTCTCAAAAGCGCAGCTCAACCAGAACGACTCGCGCCTCCAGGAACTGCGCATCAATCTCCAGAACACGTCGGTCAGCTCTCCCGTCGACGGCTTCGTCGGTAAGCGCAGCGTCGATCCGGGCGCCATGGTCAACACCGGCACCGCAATCGCGTCGGTCGTCGATATCTCGCGCCTGCGCCTGGTGGTCAACGTGGTCGAAAAAGATCTGCGCATGGTCAGCGCGGGCGATCCGGCGGAAGTCGAAGTCGACGCCTACCCCGGTGAAAAGTTCCAGGGCAAGATCGCGCGCGTCGCGCCGGTGCTCGATCCGGCGACCCGCACCGCGACGATGGAAGTGGAAATTCCGAATGGCGACAACAAGCTGAAGCCCGGCATGTATGCGCGCATCAACCTGACCATTGAAGATCGCAAAGGCGCGCTGGTCGTGCCGAAGGGCGCGGTCATCGACTTCGAGAGCAAGCGCGGCGTGTGGATGCCGAACGAAGAGAATCGCGCCACGTTCGTGCCGGTCACGCTCGGAATCGAAGGCGGCGACACGATTGAAATCCTGACCGGCCTCAAAGAGGGCGACAAGTTCGTGACCACCGGAGCGGCCGCGGTGCGCAACAACGATCAACTGCTGATCGCGGGACAAGCGGGTCCCGGGGGCCCGGGTGGTCCCGGCGGCGGAGGACGCGGGCAGGGCCGCGGCGGGATGACTGGTCAGCCACCGGCGGCAGGCGCAGAAGGCGCGCCGGCTCGTAAGCGGCCGGGCGGCCAGTAGCGCGCAGTCAGTAACTTTTTCGAAACGAACCTATGAGCATTCCGAGAATTGCAATCGAACGTCCGGTGACGATGTTCATGATCTCCATGGTCATCATCCTGCTGGGCGCCATCTCGCTGACCCGCCTCCCGGTCGATCTGATGCCCGACACGCAGATGCCCACCATCACGGTGCGCGTCAACTACGCGGGCGTCGGCCCGCTTGAGATGGAAGAGCTCGTGACGCGTCCGATCGAGCAGGCGGTCAGCGCCGTCGCCGGCCTCGACCGTGTCGACTCGACCTCGTCGGAAGGCAGCGCGAACATCCGCCTGAACTTCCTCTGGGGCACCGACCTGAGCGAAGCGGCGGATGAAGTCCGCACCCGCCTCGACCGCGTCCGCGGCCGCATGCCGGAAGACGCCGACCCGCCGACGGTGTTCAAGTTCGACTCCACCGCGATGCCAATCATGGGCATCGGCGTCGAAGGCGACTTCGACCCGGTGACGCTGCGTGAAATCGCGCAGAACGATCTGTCGCCGCGCCTCGAGCGCGTCGCCGGCGTCGCCGCCGTGACCATCAACGGCGGGCTGCGCCGCCAGATTCACGTCGACCTGTCGCGCGAGAAGATCACGGCGCTGAACCTGACGCCGGAGCGCGTCATCCAGATCCTGCGCACCGAGAACCAGAACATCCCGCTCGGGGAAATCAACGACGCCGACCGCACGCTGCTGCTGCGCAGCCCCGGCCAGTTCGTCAACATCGACGAGATCAAGAACATCGTGGTGATGACGCGCGAAGGCGTGCCGGTCTACATGCGCGACATCGCCGACGTCACCGACTCCACCGAGGATCGCCGCTCGTTCATGCGCATCAACGGCGTCAACGGCATCCGCATGCAGGTGACCAAGCAGTCGGGCACCAACACCATCGAGATCGCGGAAGGCGTGAAGCGCGAAGTCGAGCGCATCAACGCCGAGATCCAGGGCATGAAGCTGCAGATTCTCGACGACCAGTCGCGCTTCATCGAACGCGCGATCGGCAGCGTGCAGGAGCACGCGATGCTCGGCGGCATGCTGGTGATCGCGATCATTTACATCTTCCTGCGCGACATCAAGTCGACGCTGATCATCTGCACGTCGATCCCGGTGTCGGTGATTGGCACGTTCGCGCTGCTTTACTTCGGCGGCTATACGCTCAATACCCTGACCTTCGGCGGTCTCGCCCTCGGCATCGGCATGGTCGTCGATGCCGCCATCGTCGTGCTGGAGAACACCTACCGGCACCTCGAGATGGGCAAGGACCGCCTGACCGCGGCGATTGACGGCTCCGAAGAAGTGTGGTCCGCGATTCTTGCCTCGACCCTCACCCACATCGCGGTGTTCGTGCCGATGTTGTTCCTGACCGGCGTGTCGAGCATCATGTTCGGCCAGCTCGCGGCGGTGGTGTCGTTTTCGCTGGCGATGTCGCTGCTGGTCGCGGTCACGATCGTCCCGGTGCTGTGCTCGCGATTGCTCGATCCGCCGCATGTCATTCACGGCCGGAGCGGCGTGATGGCGAAGTTCAACCGCAAGGTCGACGGCTGGCTCAACGACCTCGACGAGTTCTACGCCCGCATGCTGCGCCTCTCGCTGGCGCACCGTCCGACCGTGTTCGGCATCGGCATCGCGCTGTTCGCGGTCGCGCTGCTGCTGTTGCCGCGGATCGGCTTTGAGTTCCAGCCGCAGACCGACGAGGGCGAAATCACGGTCGACGCCGAGCTGGCGGTCGGCTCACGCATCGAGCGCACCGAAGCGGTGCTGATCGGGCTCGAGGACAAGATTCGCGCGGTCGTTCCCGAAGCGACGATGTTGATTACGCAGGCCAACGGCGGCGGCTTCGGCGGCGGCTTCGGCGGCGGCTCGTCACACCGCGGCAACGTCAACGTGCGCCTGGTGCCGCGCGATCAGCGCGAGCGCAGCAACGAACAGATCGCCATGCAGCTGCGGCGCGACCTGTCGGGCATCCCCGGCGTGATCATCCGCGCCAGGCCGTCGGGCGGGCAGCAGAACATGATGCGCGGCATGGGTGGCGGCGGCGGCGACGGCCGCTTGTCGATCGAAATCCTCGGCCACGATCTCGAGCAGTCCAAGCAGATCGCCCAGGACCTGAAGACCATGCTCGACACCACGCCCGGGATCGCCGACACGCGCCTGCAGCGTGAAGAAGGCCGGCCCGAGCTCGCGGTCCGCGTCGACCGCGACAAGGCGGCACTGCTCGGCCTCACCGTCACCGGCGTCGCCAACACGATCCGCACCAACGTCGCGGGCACGCAGGCGGCGATGTTCCGTGACGCCGGCAACGAATACCCGATCGTCGTGCGCCTCCGCCAGTCGGATCGCGAAGAGGTGTCCGAAGTCGGCGACGTCCTGTTGAGCGGCAGCGGCGGCCAGGTGGTGCCGGCAAAGAACGTGATGGTGATCGACCGCGGCACCGGTCCAGTCTCGATCGAGCGCAAGAACCAGGAGCGCGTGCAGCGCGTCAACGCCGAAACCGAGACAACGCTGAGCGAAGCGGTCGCGGCCGTGCAGGCGCGCATGCCGGAAATCTCCGTGCCGAAGGATTTCGCGGTCGGCTTCGGCACGGAAGTCGAGGAACAGGCCAAGTCGTTCCGCGAGCTGCAGCTGGTGCTGATCCTCGCCATCGTGCTGGTCTATACGGTAATGGCGTCGCAGTACGAATCGCTCAAGGATCCGTTCATCATCATCTTCTCGATTCCGCTGGCGGCGATTGGCGTGGTCGGCGCGCTGATGCTGACCGGCACCCCGTTCAGCATGCAGGCCTATATTGGCGTGATCATGCTCGCCGGCATCGTGGTGAGCAACGCGATCCTGCTGGTCGACTACACCAACACGCTGCGCCGCCGCGACGGGATGGAGCTGCGCGCGGCGATCGAGCTCGCCGGCCGCCATCGCCTGCGGCCGATTCTGATGACCTCGCTGTGCACCGGGCTCGGCCTGGTGCCGATGGCGATCGGCATCGGCGAAGGGGCCGAGCTGCAGGCGCCGCTGGCCCGCGTAGTCATCGGCGGACTGCTGACCTCGACGTTGATCACGCTGGTGTTCGTGCCGGCGATGTATACGCTGTTCGAAGAGGGCTGGCGCGGGGCGTTCAAGAAGGGTCCTGCGGCGCCGCCTGTCGCTCCGCAAGCAGCGCACTGACCGTCTTACCGGTCGCCGGGTCAATCCACCCCGGCGCCACTTCCGCGAGCGGCTCGAGCACGAACAGCCGCTCGCGAAATCTCGGGTGAGGCACCACCAGCCCGGGCTCTTCGATTCGAGCATCCCCAAATAGAATCAAATCCAGGTCGAGGGTGCGCGGCGCGAGCAACGAGGGGCGCGTGCGTCCCGCCTCGCGCTCGATGGCGAGCAGCCGCTCGAGCAGCTCGCGCGGCGTCAACGACGTCTCCCCTATTACTACGCCATTGAGGTAGCGCGGCTGATCCGGGGACACGCCGACCGGCGCCGTGTCATGCCAGCGGGATTGTTCGAGGTTGGTGATGAAACCGGGAAAAGCGGACAGGCCGAACGCGAGATTTGCTTCGCGATCGCCGAGGTTCGATCCCAGAGCGATCGCGACGTTGATGGAGCGTTTAGTCGATGTCGCCGACAAAGCGGACCGGCATGACCACGCCAGAATGGTCGTTGATCGCGAGTGACGTGCCGATCAGGTCCTTGCGGCCGGCGGCGGCCTGCTCGAACAGGCGGGCGTGCTCGAGATTCTCGCCGAGAATCACCTTCAACATGCCCTTGTGACGGGCGTTGCTCACGGTCTCGACTTTCGGCCGCCATTTGTCGACGAACTGGGTGTTGGCCCTCGCATCGTCGGCGGCCATCGACTTCCACGCATCGCCCTTCGCGGACAGGACCGCCCCGCGCGCCGGATCGTCCACCAGCTTTGCGCCGAGGTTGAGTAACGCATGCTGCAGCCACGACAAGTGGGTCTGTTCGCGGGCGATGATGTACTGATACCCGTTGTTGATGTCGTAGTCGGTGACCAGTTGCGCGACGTCCTCATGGCGCATCAGCTGGTTGACGCGCTCGAGGTAAAAATCGCGGATCAGTTCGGCGAGGGTCTGTTCGCTCACGGCTTCCTGCTTTACGCCTTTTGTTTTTCCTTGCAGGTGATGCAGACGCGCGTCCAGGGAATCGCGTTGAGGCGCGCTTCGGCGATCGGCTCGCCGCAATCGCGGCACACGCCGAAGGTGCCCTTTTCGATGCGCATCAGCGCCTCGTCGATGGCCTGGAGAATCTTGGCATCGGTCTGTTTCAGCCGCAGATGGATGTGAACTTCGTTGTTGCCGGACGCCTGATCGGCCATGTCGCCCTGGCGGCCGTTGTTGTGTTCCATCGAGTCGGAGATCGGCTTGAGACCCGCGGTGTCCTCGAGCTCCGCCCGCTTCCTGAGAAGGTTGTCTTTGTGGACCGAGACGTTCATGTAGCTAGTACTCCCCTCCCCGAGGCGGTCACGCTAAACGACCATTGTAACACCGCCGGTCGGGCGAGCGGATCAGGCCGATAGGGACAATCCTCAGGCGCGCAGCGTCGCCAGCGGCTTGCGCTGCAGCACTTCCCAGCTCGAGACGACCCCGATAAACGCAACCAGCAGCGTCGTCGCCACCACGCCGATGGCGCTCATGCCAATCAACGGCCTGAAAGGGATGTCGAGCGCGTACCTGCTGATCGCCCACGTCAGCGCGATCGCGCCGCCGGCGCCGATGCTGCCGGCCAGAACGCCGAGAATTCCGTACTCGAACACCAGCACCGCCGCGATCAGTCCGCGCGTGGCGCCGAGCGTCTTAAAGATCGCGGCTTCATAGACCCGCCGGAACTTGGTCATGGCCACGGCGCCAATCAAGATCAGCAGGCCGCTCAACACCACCAGCGTACCAACGACGGTCACGGCAAGCGTGACGTTATCGACGACCGACTTGATGGTGTCGAGAATCTCGCGGCCATCAATCACCGACACGTTCGGCGCCGCCCCGACCAGGGCGGACTGCAGGCGGGCGCGCGCCGCTGCATCTTGCGGCCCGCGCAGGAAACCGATGAAACTGTGCGGCGCCTTCTCGATCACGCCTGGGCGGAACACGAACATGAAACCGCCGGCCCGGCTGTCGGACCACTCGACCAGCCGGATGCTGGTCACCCTGGCGGGCACGACGCGGCCCAGGATATCGAAGCGCATGGTGTCGCCGAGATTGATCTTGAACTGCTCGCTGATGAACTGCTCGACCGAGACTTCGGCTTCTTCGGAGGGCGTCGCGTCCCAGATCTGTCCGGCAACGATCTTCTCGTTCGGCTCGAGGACAGCGCGATAGGTGATGGTGTATTCCCTGCCGAGCGAACCGCGGCCGCGCACGTCTTCGTAATTCTCGAGGTTCAGCTCGCGGCCCGCCACACCGACGACGCGGGCCCGTAACACCGGCAGCAGACGCGGGGGCACGGCGGCGGCCGGGTCGTTCGCGGTGATCGCCGCTCGCACCGCCTCCACCTGATCGCGCTGAATATCGAGCAGGAACATGTCCGGCGAATCGGCCGCGACGTTGACGGCGAATTGCGCGATCAGGTTCTCCTGGAGTGAGCGCACGCCGATGATGAAGAAGCTGCCGAGGCCGACTGCGAGGAGCACGATGCGCATCTGGCTGCCGGGGCGGCTCAGTTGCAGCACGGCGTGGCGCAACGCGAAGGAGCGCGCGCGCGCCAGCGGCCGAATCAAGCGGATCAGCAGCGTTCCGGCAAGGTGGAGCACGATCGCGGTACCCGCGAATCCAGCCGCCACCACCGACCCGATGCGCAGCGATCCGGCCTGCCACACCGTCAATCCGACCAGGCCGGCGACCACCACCACCGTGACGATGATCTGCAACGCATCAGGACGATGGGAGCGGGCTTCATCGCGCAGCAGGAGCGAAGGCTTGACGTGCCGCACATCGAGCAGCGGCACCAGCGAAAACAGCAGCGACACGAGCAGGCCGATGCCCAGTCCCTGCAGCACCGCCGGAAGCGTCAGCGCGTAGTTGATTTCAACACCAGGAGTGACGCCGGCGAGCAACGACGGGATGGAGCGCATCGCCAACTCCGCCAGGATCACGCCGAGCATGCTGCCCGCGAGGCCGAGCACCGCGACTTGCGCCACGTAGATCGCGAGCAGCTGCGCTGCGCGCGCGCCGACGCACTTCAGGACCGCGATGCTGCGCATCTTCTGCTGCACGAAGACGCGCGTGACGCTCGAGACGCCGATGCCGCCGAGGATGACAATCACCAGGCCGACCAAGCTGAGGTAATTCTCGGCGCGCTTGAAGTCCTCGCCGATGTCGTCCTCGGTTGCCTTGTACGAGCGCACGCGCGCGAACTCATTCTTGAAGTCGGCGCGCAAGTCGACAATCAGCTTGTCGAACGCGGCATCGGGCACCTTGAGCAGCCGCTGCATCGCGGTGCGGCTGCCGTAGCCCATCAGGCCGGTCTTTTCGAGATCGGCCAGGTCGACGAACACGCGCGGGCCGATGCTGAAGGCGCCAAGGCGGCGTCCAGGCTCGGTTTGAATCACGCCGCGAATAGTGAATCGTTGTGAGCCGATGGTCAGCGCGTCGCCGATGCCGATCCCCAGTTGCGCGAGCAGCTCCGGGCGCACCAGCACGCCGAAATTCCTGAGCAGGGCGTGATCGTAGGCAACGCCGTCCGCCAGTTTCATGCTGCCGTAATACGGGAAGCCGTCCTCGATGGCGCGCAACTCGACCATGCGCGCGGGGCCGTCCGCGCGGTCGGCGGCGCGGGTCATGGTCGCCAGCTCAACCGAGCGGATGCTCTGCGCGCCGACGGCCTTGAGGCGCTCATCGATCTTCGCGATGACCTCGGACTTGAGCGGCTGATTGCTGTTGATGATGGCGTCCGCGGCAATCAGCGAGCGCGCCTCGCCAGCGAAGGTATTGCGCACGCTCTGGATCACCGAGCGCAGCGCGACGATCGCGCCGACACCGATCGCGATGCAGATAAAAAAGAACAGCAGGCGCTTCCACGACGAGCGCATTTCGCGCACCGCCATCAGGCCGACAAACCTCACGACCGCGCCACTCCGGTGGTCGAGTCCTCGACCACCGGGCGGCCGTCTCGCAGGACCAGCCGATCGTCAGCCACCGCCGCAACGTTCGGATCGTGAGTGACGAGGACCAGCGTCACGCCGCGCGACCTCCGCACGTTGAGGAGCAGATCGAGAATGTGGCGTCCGTTCGAGCTATCGAGGTTCCCGGTCGGCTCGTCGGCGAGGATCAGTGGCGGGTCGTTGGCCAGGGCGCGCGCGATCGCAATACGCTGCTGCTCGCCGCCCGACAGCTGCGACGGATAGTGATGGCCGCGGTCGTGCAACCCGACCTCGTCGAGCAGGACCTGCGCGCGAGCCGCCGCATCGCGGCGCCCTGCAATCTCCATCGGCACCTGGATGTTCTCCTTCGCGGTGAGCGACGGGACCAGATGAAAGAACTGGAACACGAACCCGATCTTCTCGCCGCGCAGCCGCGCCAGGGCGTCTTCGTTCAGTTGGGTAATGTCCTGGCCGGCAATCGTGATGGTACCGCTCGACGCTGAATCCAGTCCGGCGATCAACCCGAGCAGCGTCGATTTGCCGCTGCCCGATGGACCGATGATCGCGAGGCATCGCCCGTCGGCAACATCGAGATCGAGCGGATGAAGAATGGTGAGGGGCTGGCCGCCGCTTTGAACGGTCTTGCTGACGCCGCGTAACTCAATCATGAGGTCCTGAGGTCTTGACCTCTCGAGGTCTTGAGGTCCTGAAGCTGTGAAGCCGTCACCTGTTTGGACGCCCGATGACGGGCTCCAGTTCCGCCCACACGAGGTCGGCGACGATTTGCGCGCCTCGAACATTCGGGTGAATGCCGTCCGCCTGGTTCAGCGACGCGTCACCGGCGACGCCCAGGAGCAGGAACGGGATGAAGCGCACCTGGTATCGTGTCGCGAGATCCGTATACACCTGGCGAAACGCCGTCGTGTAATCGATACCGTTGTTGGGCGGCGCTTCCATCCCCGCGAGGATCACCGGGATACCGCGGGCCTTGGCGCGATCGAGAACCGCGGTGAGGTTCTTCTCGAGGTCGTCGATCGGCAGGCCGCGTAATCCGTCGTTGGCGCCGAGCGCGAGAATCAGCGCGCGCACGTCGCCCTCGAGCGACCAGTCGAGGCGCCGCAGTCCGCCTGCGGACGTATCCCCGGACACGCCGGCGTTGATGATCTCGTAATCGAGGCCCTTGTCCTTGAGCTTCCTGCCGATCACCGACGGAAAGCTTTTGTCGGTAGACAAGCCCAGACCCGCCGTCAGACTGTCGCCCAAGAACACAATCCGCGGCTTCGCCGCGGCCGCTCGTGCACCAGGTGCACCTTGTGCACGAGGTGCACCTGGTGCTTCAGGTGCACTCGCAGGCGGCGCCGCATCGCGCCCACAGGCCACGACTGAAACGAGGAGCGATAGAGCGAGGAGCCGCCGCATGTTACTTAATGTTGATCACCAGCGCCGTGGCGTTGTCGGTCGTTCCGCGCGTGATCGCTTCATTGACGATTTGCCTCGCGCCATCATCCGCGGATGGCGCACCGGTCAACAGGCTGGTCAGCGCCGCGCTATCGAGCCGGCCGTGGACGCCGTCGCTGCACAGCAGGAATCGATCGCCGGACTCGACTTGCTCCTCACGCGCGCCCGGCTTCACATCGTCCTTGGTGCCGACCACGCTGGTCAGGACGTGACGCAGCGGATGTTGCGGATCCGCACCCTCCGCCTGCTTTTCACCGAGCACCGACGCCAGCCAGGTGTCGTCCTTGGTCAGTTGCTCGAGCGCGCCCTGGCGAAGCCGGTAAATGCGACTGTCGCCGACGCTGACGATGTTGATGCGATCGCCAGCGACCAGCGCGGCGACCACCGTCGTCCCCATTCCGCTCCGCTCGGAGCTCTTAGAGCCTTCGTTGTATATCCTGCGATTGGCCAGTCGCACGGCCGTGGTCAGGCGATTCAACTCAATCGAGTTCTTGACCTCGAGACCGAACGGCCAGGTGAGGTCCGACGTGCCGGCGGACTCTTCGATGAACCCGTGAATGGTCTCGACGGCCATTTGCGACGCCACTTCCCCGGCGTTGTGCCCGCCCATGCCGTCGGCGACGACGAACAAGCCGAGCTCTGGCCACCATCCGAAGTGATCCTGGTTCATCTTCCGCGGACCCACATCGGTCCGGCTGCCTACGGTCAACTTCATATCGCTGAAAGGATTATGAGGGCTGGATACTAGGTAGTCAGTTGGTATACTCGCGCCGTGGCCAACGCCGCGCTACAACCGGTGATCGCTCGCGCAGGCACCGCACTCGAGCGCGGGCAGGCGTCGACCACGATCGAGATTCTCGCGCCGCTGTTACGTACGCCCTCGTCGCTGACCAGGGAAGACGAGCTCGGTGTCCGCGTCATGCTGGCTGAATCGTACCTCTTGCAGGGGGATCTTGCACAGGCCGGTACGGTGCTCGGCCGCTCCCCCGACACGTTCCGCGACCACCTACCCCAGGTGTTGCACTCCAATCTCTGGCGGTTGCACGGCCGCGTCGCGTTTGCACGCGGCGAGCAATCCCGCGCCATTGCGCTGCACAATCGCGCCCTGAAGCAGGCCGAGATCGCTCACGACTCGCGCGCCATTGGCCTTGCCCACTTCTATCTCGGGCAGTGCTACCGGCAGGTCGGCGACGTGGCGATCGTGCGCGAGCACATCGCCGAGGCGGCCGCCGCGCTGCACGCCGCGGGTGACAAGCGCCACCTTGCCATGGTGCACTCGCTGTCGGCAGTCATGCTCGCGCAAACCGGCCGCTACGACGAAGCCAATGCGGCGCTGCGCCAGGCCGAGCGGATGGCCTCGATTCTCCACGCGGATGACGTGCTGGCGACGGTCTACGGCAACCAAGCCAACGTCGCGCTGATTCGCCACCGCTACGAACAGGCGCTCGCGCTCGCCGAGCGCGCCGTCAATCTGCACGAGGGCCTCGGCCAGGGACCCGGCCTCTCGGTCGCGCTCGCCACGCTCGGCCAGATCTGCGTGCGGGTCGGCAATCTCGATCGCGCCGATACAGTGCTGCACCGCGCCCTCGACGTGCGCAGCGCGATGCAGTTTCACGAGACGACCGGCGCGGTCTACGACACGCTGGCGCAGATGTCGCTGATGCGCGGCGACTACGAGAACGCGGCGGAATACCTGCGGCAGGCCGCCGAGGCGTACGGCGCCTATGGCCGCAACACCAGCCGCTGGTATGAATGGTCGCTGCGCGTGATCAGCGCGCGGCTGGCGACGCGCCGCGGCAAACCTGACGAAGCGCTGGCGATCGCAGACGAGATCGCCAAGTCCACCAACGCGCCCCCCGCGGAAACCATCGAAGCGGAACTGATCGCCGCCGAGGCGCTGCTCGCGGCGGGACGCGTGGACGACGCCGAACATCGATTGACACAGGTGCAGTCGCGGCTCGATCCGCGGACCACGCCTGGCGCATGGGGAGAATTCCTTCGGCTGCGCGGCGAGCTGCGCGCGCGGCAGACGCGCACCACCGAGGCGTACCACGACATCGCGCAGAGCTCGAGCGTGTTCGAGCTGGTCGGCGAGCGCTACCAGGCCGCGGTCAGTCAGTTCGCGCTCGCGCGCCTCGCGGCGAAGGCCGGGGCGAAGTCCACTGCCGATCGCCACTATCAGCACGCGGCGCAGGTCTTCGAGGCACTCGGCGCCACGCGCGATCTCGAGCAGGTGCACATCGCGATGGCGACAACGCAGCCGCCAGGCACCGGCGAATACGTCGGCTCGCCGGCGGACGCGGATGACGCCCTCGTCCGCCGGCTCGTCGATGCGGCAGTGCTGCCCGATCTGCTGGCGCGCGAACTGGCGACGACGCTGCTCGAGGCCGTGACTGCGGATGCGACGGCGGTGTTTGCTGAACTACCGGGCGGCGAGGTTCGCCTGATCGCATTCGCCGGAACCGACGCGGATACCGCTCGCACCCTCGCGCGCGTGGCGATGGCGGGCGGGGCCTATGGTGCGGGCGTGCTGATGGTCGAACCGATTGGCCGCGAACCCGATGGGCCGCGCCACGCGGTACTCGCCGCGTCGCGAGCGCTCGGCCATCCGCAAGCGCGCCGCGTCCGCATGATGGCCGCGGTCGCACGGCAAGGCTTCGATTTGTGCGGCGTGCGCGATCGGCCGACGGCTCCGGTGGATGCCACGACGGAACGCCCGCTCGAACCGCTGCTGCCGGGATTTCTCTGTGCCAGCGCCGCCATGACTCGCGTTGTCGATCAGATCCAGCGCCTTCAGGGGAATAACCTCACCGTGTTGATCACCGGCGAGAGCGGCACCGGCAAGGAGCTGGTCGCGCGCGCGATTCATGTCGGGTCACCGCGCAGCGCTGCCACCTTCCTCCCCTACAACTGCACCACCACGACGCGTGAGCTGGCCGACAGCCAGTTGTTCGGCCATCGTCGCGGATCGTTCACGGGGGCGGTCTCGGATCAACCTGGGTTGATCAGGACCGCGGCCGGCGGCACGTTGTTCCTTGATGAAGTCGGCGACCTGCCGCTCGACGTGCAGCCGAAGCTGCTGCGGTTCCTCGAGCAGGGCGAGATCATGCCGGTTGGCGAAAACCGGCCGCAGCCGGTCGATGTGCGGGTGATCGCCGCCACCAACGCGGACCTTGAACAGCGCGTCGCTGAAGGCAAGTTCCGCGAGGACCTGTATTACCGCTTGAGCGTGATCCGCATCCACGTGCCGCCGCTGCGGCAGCGGCGCGAGGAGATCCCGCACCTCTCCACCTATTTCTTACGCGAGGCGTCTGAAAAGCTCAGCAAACCCGACGTCTCGCTCGGCCCCGATGTCCTCGACCTGTTCGCGCAGTATTGGTGGCCGGGTAACGTTCGACAATTGCGCAACGAGCTGCAGCGCTCGGTTGCCATGGCGCCTCCAGGAGGCACCATCGGGCCCGAACACCTGTCGGCGGATTTGACCGCCGCCGCGCCCAACAGCGGTGACCGCACTCAGCCGCGCGTGGCGCTACGCGGTGGACAGACGCTGGCGTCGGTGGTCGACGAGATCGAACGGGATTTGATTCGGGAAATGATGTCGCGGCATCGCGGCAACATCTCTGAGTCAGCGCGATCACTTGGCCTGACGCGCCGCGGACTTTACCTGAAGCTACGGCGCCTGGGCATCGAAGGCGCTACAGAAGTGAATACCAAGTAACCAATTTCGTCCTAGGTGGATACCAGCTAACCACCCACCCCCTCGTAAGACACGTCACGTAAGTCTCATTAAGCCATCTGGATAGCCACCTCTGTCATTGGAATCGCGGCCCCGAGGCTCCACACGAGATCGGCGCGGAAATTGGAGTGTTTCTGCGTATTGCAACATGTTAGGCGTGCACCCGTACTGACCTTGGAGCGAATCCGTGTCTGAAAAACGAACTCATGGGGCACCCGTGGAGCGCCCGGCTCAGCGCCTGTCGATTACCGTTCCCGCCCGCATTACCTGGAAGGACGCGTCGGGTGCGGTGCGGTTTGCGTCGGTGGTCACCCGCAACGTCAGCGACTCGGGTGTGTTTGTCGAATGCGACGCGGGTGCGGCCATCCCGCTCTATCGGCTGGTCTACCTGCAATTGGAACGAAACGCCGGCTCGAACACCCAGTTGCCGTCGAAATTGCGTGACGGCCGCGTGCTGTCCGCGGTGTGGCGCGTGGCGCCGTGCCGAAAGTCCACGGGCACGCCGTCCGGTTACGCGCTGCGCTTCCTGGTCGATCCGCAGGTTGAGGCACTGACGCTCGGCTCGCCGATACTCGAGGCGGTCGCGGTGTAGCGATGTGATCCTGTCGGGGCTACTGTTGCTGGCTTTCGCGTTTCTTCTGCCAGTACCTCGCCAGCCCTGCCCATAGTTGGTCGAATGGGGCGGCGAGCTCCGCCGCCCGCGCTTCGTGTTCCGGTAACGATTTCCTCACATCGCGACGCATCTGCTCCGCAAACCTGTGCGCGAGCTGTTCGTCGGTGCCCGGCGTCTTCATCAGCTCTCGCGCACTCTCCGCCGCCGTGGTGATGGTGGTGCGAAGCCGCGCAAGGTGCGCTCGCGGGTGCCCGACCGGTCCAAAGTGCGTCAGGAACAACGACAGCGGCTGCCAGGCGTCAATCGTGTCGAGACTGTCTTGCCAGGCCTCGATGTCGATATCGGGCGGCGGGGTCGGCGCGATCAGGTAATCGCCGCTGACGCGCACGCCGGCGGTATCGCCGACATAGGCGACAGCCGTCTGCTCGTCGAGATAACTGACGTGATGCTTGGCGTGGCCGGGCGTATACGCAACCTTCAGCGCCGTGCCGGCGAGCTCGAGACGCTCACCGCCCTTCAGCACCGTGACGCGATCCGCGGGCACCGGCTGGAACGCGCCCCACAGCAAATCCATCCGTGTGCCATACAGGCGCGTGGCGCTGGCCAGCAGCTTTGCGGGGTCGATCATGTGCGGCGCGCCGCGCTCATGTACGTAGACCCGCACCGCCGGCACGCGCTCCGCGATTGTTCCGGCGGCCCCTGCGTGATCGAGATGAATGTGCGTCAGCAGCAGCGCGCGCACATCGCGCAGCGCCAGCCCGCGATCGCGCAGGCCCGCTTCGAGGGCCGGCAGGCAGGACGTCGGGCCCGGATCAATCAGCGTCACGCCGTCGGGCCCCTTCAGCACCGCCGTCGCGATCACGCGCGGGCTGCCGAGGAATTGCAGGTCGATGTATTCGGTGGTCACGCCGGGGTCTAATCGGTGGCGGTGAAGGACAACTTCCGGGTGGTTTCGGCGTAACGTCCGTCAGGCGTCGCCGGCAGGAACACTTTGCAGTCGTCGAGATCGCCGCCGTAGACGTGCAGCGTGATCGATGCCTTCGACGGCCGCGCATTGGCCAGCACGTGATGATCGGTGGGTGGAATAAGGCAGCCCGCGGAGCCGGTGCCCGCGAGCAGTGAACCAATTGGCGTCACGCGATAATAGCCGTCGGTGTCGGGCTGCACCAGGTACTGCGTCACGGCGATCTCGCCGTCGACCACGCCTTCGACGCACCACAGGCCGCCGTGATCGTGGACCGCGGTACCCTGGCCCGGCCCCCACGTCATCACGATCGCCGAATAGCGTCCGCGCGGATCGCGATGCAGCAGGCGGCGCGCGTAATGGCTGGGATCGGGCTGCGTGAATGCCGCGGGCAACGCCAGCTTGCGCTCGCCCAGCAGGTGTTCGAGATCGGCTTTCACCGCGGTGGTAATCGCCTGCGACGATCCCGCCTCGACCGACCGATCGAGGCGCTCGATCAGTTCTTGTAGGCCCGGACACCCAGGTTCGGTTTTGCTCAAGACCTCACCACCGTCAATAGCTTTTCATAGGGGGCGATAGGCTGCAAACAATAATTGATCGCGGACGATGCCGTTCTTGATGGCACTCCGGCGCATGTGACCCTCCCGGACGTAGCCGGCTTTTTCGAGCACGCGCACCGACGCCGTGTGATCGGCAAACGGCACGGCGTAGAGCCGGGTAATGTCGAACCGCTGGAACGCCTCGGCGGTCACCGCCTTGACCGCTTCGGTGGCGATGCCGTGTCCCCAGTGGGCCCGGCCTATCCAGTAGCCAATCTCCGCCGAGACGCGTTCCACATCGCCGTGCAGCTCGATGCCGATGCCGCCGACGGCTTCCCGATTCAGTTCGATGGCCCACACCGTCGGCACCGGTTGCTTCAAGATCCAGCCGAGGAACGTCCTGGCTTGCTCGATGCCATACGGAAAAGGAAAGCGATCGCGCAGGTGCATCGACACCTCGCGGTCATTGGCGTGGCGGGTGATGGCTTCGGCGTCGCTTGCGACCCACGGACGGATCGTGCAGAGCGGGAGTGGAAGGCGCACGCGCGCTTATTTTACCGGCTCACCAGCTCGGGCGGCCCGGCCGTGCCCAGGTTGGCGCGCAGGACGCGGTTGCCGCCGCTGGCGCGGGCTTCGCGCAGCGCGTGACGCGCGGCCTTGATCAGGTCGAGTTCCTCCCACGCCGACTGGCGCTGCGGGACCGCCGTGGCGGTAGCCACCGAGGCGGTGACCGCGCCGGCGGGCGCGTCCTTGGCCGCGGGAATCTGCAGCTGCTCGATGGACTGGCGCACGTGCTCGGAGATATTGAAGGCGCCCGGTCCGTCGGTGGACGCGAGCACCAGCGCGAACTCGTCGCGGTGATAGCGGGCCACCAGGTCGCCTGGCCGGCCGACCACGGTGGTGATAGCGCGGCCGACCTGCTTCAATACTTCGTCGCCGGCCTTGCGCCCGAACTCGCGGTTGTAGGCGCGGAAATGATCGATGTCGATGAAGATCAACGTCAGCGGCGCGCCGTCGCGCTTGGACCGCCGCCACTCGCGTTCGAGAAACTCGAGGAACTGCTCGTGATTGGCGACCGCGGTCAGTGGGTCCTCGGTGCTGAGCCGCTGCAGCTGCATGCGCGCTGATTCCAGCTCGGTGGTGCGCACTTCGAGCGTGCGATCGAGCTCCGCCGCTTTCGCCGCCAGCCCCTGGCCTCGGAGGTACGCCCAAATGCTAAACGCCGCCGACGCGCCGATCACGACAGCAATGATCGGCAGCCAATCCTGCATGACCGCATTCTAACCCGCCAGTCCGGTATTATCGGTCGCTCACCGGCATTTGACGTGCCTGGGTGCCGTACAGAGATGGAGAGAGATTGATGAAGCGTGCATTTCTGCTGTCGATGTGCGTGGCGGCCGGCGCATGCATGAAGCCCGCCGAGAGCCCTGCACCGCCCGCGAACAATCTCGAGGCCGGCCTCGATCCGGCCGGGTTCGACCGCGGCGTGCGGCCGCAGGACGATCTGTTCCGCCACGTCAACGGCGCGTGGCTGACCAGGACCGAGATCCCCTCGGACAAGGCCTCGTACGGCGCCTTCGACATCCTGTTCGACAAGGCGCAGGCCGATCTACGGGCCATCGTCGAGGAAGCCGCCACGTCCACCACGCGCACACCCGGATCGGAAGCGCAAAAAATTGGCGACTTCTACGAAAGCTTCATGGACGAAAAGCGCGCCGAGGAGCTCGGCATTGCTCCGCTCAAGACAGAGCTTGATGCAATCGACGCCATCAAATCCAGGAGCGACGTCGCCAGGCATTTTGCCCGCTTCTTCAAGCTCAACCTGCTGAATCCGATCGTCGGGTACGTTGACGGCGATGCGCAGGAACCGGGCAAGGACATCCTCTACGTCTTCCAGGGCAGCCTTGGACTGCCCGATCGCGACTACTACCTGAAGAACGACGACAAGCTGAAGGAGTACCGTGAGAAATACGTCGGCTTCGTCAGCAACATTCTCGGCCAGGCCGGTGACGCGGGCGCAACGAGGTCGGCTCGCGAGATCTTCGTGCTCGAGACGCGCCTCGCCCGCGCGCACTGGACCAACGTCGAGAATCGCGACGCGGTGAAGACCTACAACAAGGTCGCAGTCGGCGATCTCGCGAAACAGTTTCCCGGTTTCGACTGGGCGGCGTGGACCCTCGAGCTCGGCATCAACAATGCGACCGCGATTGTCGTCAGTCAGCCAAGCTACTTGAAAGCGCTCGCCGCAACGGTGAACGAGCTGCCGGTCGATGCGTGGAAGCCCTACCTCAAGACGTCGCTGCTCAACGGCTTTGCGCCCTATCTCAACACGTCGCTGGTTGATGCGGAATTTGGCTTCTACAACACGACCCTGCGCGGCGTGAAGGACCAGCAGCCGCGGTGGAAACGCGGCGTCAACATCCTCAACGGCAACCTCGGCGAAATTCTCGGCAAGTTGTATGTGGATCGCCACTTCAAGCCCGAGGCCAAGGCGCGCATGGAGGGCCTGGTCGCGAACCTGCGCGAGGCGTATCGCGTTGGCATAGACAAGCTCGAATGGATGGGGCCGGAAACCAAGAAGGAAGCGCACGGGAAGCTGGCAAAGTTCAATCCAAAGATTGGCTATCCGCACAAGTGGCGCGACTACTCGAAGCTCGAGGTCAGACAGGGCGATCTCGTCGGCAATCTGATGCGCGCATTTATCCACGAGAACAATTTTCAGCTTGGCAAGGTCGGCAAGCCGATCGATCCCGAGCAGTGGGGCATGACGCCGCAGACGATCAACGCGTACTACAACCCCGTCCGCAACGAGATCGTCTTCCCCGCCGCCATCCTGCAGCCGCCGTTCTTCAATCTCGAAGCCGAGGACGCGGTGAACTACGGAGGCATTGGCGCGGTGATCGGGCATGAGATGGGCCACGGCTTCGACGACCAGGGCCGCAGCTACGACTCAACCGGCGCCCTGCGCGATTGGTGGACCAAGGCCGACGCCGCGGAATACCAGAAGCGCGCCAAGGTCCTGGTCGATCAGTTCAACCAGTTCGAGTCGCTGCCAGGGCTGCACGTCAACGGCGAGTTGACCCTCGGGGAGAACATTGCGGACCTGACCGGCCTGGTGATCGCGCGACAGGCTTACCTGTTATCGCTCAAAGGTAAGCCGGCGCCGGCAATCAACGGTATTCCCGCCGATCAACGGTTCTACATGGGATGGGCGCAATCGTGGAAGGCGAAGCAACGCGACGAGTCGCTGCGCCAGCAAGTGCTGACGAACGTGCATTCGCCGGAGATGCATCGCGCGAATGGACCGATTCGAAACATTCCGGAGTTCTACGCGGCCTTTGGGGTGAAGGAGGGAGACAAGCTGTATCTCCCTCCCGACCGGCGCGTAAAAATTTGGTAGGCCTCGAGCTTCTAGAATGTCGAGGAGCTAAACGTGTCGCAGCTGCTTGGATTACCCGATGAGAGTCCCTGGCGCAGCCACTTCGCTCGTTGCGCGGACGTGCCGTGCGTGAAGCTCTCGGGCGAAACGCGGCCCTTGGTCAGGCGGTCGTCGCCGATCGCCGCCGCAGCGGCCAACCCCTCCTCGACGTCTCCCTGCTCGAGGCGATCCTTGGGCGCGTCCGGGTGTCCCCAGACGACGCCGGCGTAGCAATCGGCCTGTAGCTCGAGCCGCACCGACGCTTGGTTGTCACCTTGCTGGACCTGCCGCGTCGCGCCGAGCAGATGCTGCACGTGATGGCCGACTTCATGCGCGACCACGTAGGCCTGCGCGAAATCACCGGGCGCGCCGAAGCGCTGACCGAGCTCGCGGAAGAAGGACAGGTCGAGATAGATCTTCTGATCCGCGGGGCAATAGAACGGCCCCGACGCTGCGGATGCGCTGCCGCATCCTGACCTGACCGAATTCTCGAACAGCACCAGCACCGGCGGCGCGTATTGCCGGCCGTTGGCGGCGAAAATCTTCGTCCAGCTCCGTTCGGTATCACCGAGCACCAGCTCGATGAACTTGCCGGATTCATCCTGCGCAGGCACGCCCGTGGGCGCCGACTGCGTTTGTCCCGGTTGGACCTGCTCGGCCATCTGGAGCAGGGCCAGTGGATTGGTGCCGGTCAAACAAGAGACGGTCAGAATCAGCAGCAGCATCCCGATGCCGCCGCCGCCGATCGTGCCCATGCCCATCCCGCGCCGATCCTCAACATTGGAACTGCGATTACCACCTTCCCATTTCATGCCTGCCTTTATGCCAGAACCGCGCCAACCTTGCCGGAGTGCGGAATCCGGCGTCTAGGCGACCTCTTCCGGGGTCCCTGGCAGCAGCGGCTCGAGTTCGACCGCGCGTGACCCATTTTCGGTGCAGACGGCGTACTGCGTTTCGCCCGCCCGATACATCGACACCCCGGCATATTCTCCCTTCTTGTTGAGGACGAAGAAGCGGATGTTGAAATTGGGATTGCCCTTGCCGTTCAGAAGGCGCGTCTCGATGGTGTTGGCCCTGATGCGCTTCAGCGCTTCCATCCCCGCGTCCTTCGGCGACATGCCGCGGCGCATCGACTCGACGATCAGGAACGACGACAGGTTATAGAGGTTCGCTTCGCCGCGCCCGGTTGAGCCCGCCGCCCCGATCTCGTTGTCGACGTACAACCCGGCGCCGAGAATCGGCGAATCGCCGGTGCGGCCCGGAATCTTCCACGCCAGCCCGCTCGTCGTCGTCACGCCGCAGACGTCGCCGTTGGGGCCGATGCCGTCGCAGTTGATGGTGCCCCAGAAGCTGCCTTCCCGAATCAGGCCGTCGCGCACCATCGAGAGCCCGGCCTCGAGGCCAGGATCTTTCTGGTGCCGGGGAATCGGCTTGCGCGCATCGCCATCCGGATCAAGCCAATGCTCGGGATCGATGCGCCGCTTCCACTCGCGCCATAACTTCCGGGAATTCGCGGTATTGAGGTCGTTTTCAATCTCGAAGCCCATCGCCTTCGCGAATTGCTTAGCGCCATCGCCGACCAGCAAATGGTGATCGGTGTAGTCCATCACCGCCTTGGCGACCAGCGACGGCGTCCGCACGCCCTGGATCGACGCGACGGCGCCCGCGCGCTTCTTCGGGCCGTGCATGCAGGACGCATCGAGCTCGACGATACCGTCGGCGTTGCCGAGGGCGCCGTAGCCGATGCCGGTCTCGAGCGGATCGAGCTCGGGAATATTGACGCCGGCGATTAACGCCTCGAGGACATCCTTACCTTCGGTAATCAGGCGGAACGCCCGCTCAACCGCGTTCTCTTTTCCGCCGTTCTTGAACTCCCATCCGGAGTAATCCGAGATCACCACCGGCTTCACCGAGTTCCGCAGCCAAACCTCGGTGGAACGCACTCTCGCAAGCGGTGCGGCCGCGGCGGCCGAGGTAGTGGTTTTGATGAAGTCGCGTCGTGTGATCATGCGCGACAGACTACTCTAAAGGTCGAGCGATGAAAACAGACGAGACCCAGCTGGTGACATGCCCGTATTGCGGCGAGGCGATCGAGATTTACATCGAGCTCGACCTCCGCGGCAGCTATGTTCAGGACTGCGAAGTGTGTTGCAACCCGTGGACGGTGCGGGTCTCGCGAGAGGGCGACGAGTTAGCGGTGGAGGTCGGCCGCGCTGACGGATCGGAGTAGCGTAGAGCATCCGGCGGCGTCTTCAGGCGCGCCAGAGGGGCGAGAGCCTGGCTAAGGTGCCTTCGGGCCGGCCCCTACCAAGTTCAACGTCCACACCAGTTTGGCAATGAACTGCTGGTCGAGGTTCGGCTCGTCATTGAATACCGCGAACACATCGATGCCACGCCGCATCACACGACGATATGCGAGTCGATAGAACGGATCGTCGTTGTATTGCACCCAGCGACCAGAGATCGAATCCTGCCCGGTGAGATCCCAGCTCGCCGACAGGATATGCTGCTCGGTCTGACCGAAATAATCTGCGCGTTCGAAGCTGTAGGTGAGCGAGGTCGTCGCGGTTGGTTTCAACCAGGCGTACGGAGTGAAATCGTTATAACGCGCGCCCGCTAGACAGCCCCAGGAATATGTCAGGCCGTAGCCAAACCGGCCATTGCTTGTGTACTGACCGAGCGTGGCGGTGTAATAGCGATCGTCATACACGAAGTCACTCCACCCGCTGCTGTCGCGCGGACGATACGGGCCGACGGTGGCACCACCGCTGATTTGAATGTTCGAGCGCGTCTCGACGCTGGCGTAGAGCGACCGTTCCTGACGTTGCAAAAGCCCATCCCGCGTTTGGCGGGCGTTCAGGCTGACGCTCATGTCCAGCCGGCGCAGCCAGCCCGTACCGAATCCTCGTCCAAGGCTGACCGACGGCCTGAGTCCTTGGGTGCCGAGAAGGTCGCCGGCGATCAGACCGTTCGCCGGGAAGTATCCGCGGTCCACCTTGTCGCCGGTCACGCCAAATTGCAGGTAGGGCCCGGCGTATCCGAGCGACGCCACCGACCGAGTGCCATCGCCGACTTGACCCAAAGTGGACGAGGCCGAGACGTCTACGCCGTAGGTAAGGCGTCCAGCGAGGCGGCCGTTGCTTTGGAATCCGACTAACTGGTTGGAGAAATTCGCGCGGTCCGTGCCGACGAAGATGACACGCGCATGCGCGGTCGGGCCGAGCTCCCTGCTGATGGCTGCGACATAATCCCCGCGCCCGTCAACGTCGTTGACCGTGGCTAAGGCTCCCGTCTGGAAGCCGCCCAACCGGCCGAACGTCTTCGCGCCGACCACAAAGTCTGGTATGCGAGTGCTGTAAAAATATTCACGGTCGCCGAAGAACGTTGCGCCCTCCTGAAAGAAGGGCCGCGGATCCAGGCGATACTTTTCGTTGTAATTGAAGGCGAGATCGAGGACGGTGGCTTCGACCTGGCTGAAGTCGGGCCTGTAGGTAAGCACGTTGGTGATCTTCCGCGCCAGGTCCAGTCGAATATCCAGCCCTGCGGAGCCGTCGCGTTCGCGTAATACTCCCCGTCGATCGGGCATATTGCGTCCGCCCGCCGCGTACGGCATCACCGCAAAGCGAGTGACGACGCGGTTCGGCGCCAGTTGCAGACCGACAAGGTGACCGCTGTCTTCGGGTAGATATTGCGGCGTGACGTCAGCCCACCGGCTCCACTCCTGGGTTCGCGCGTGATAGCGCACGAAATTCACACCGAACACCGACTCTCCGGCGGAGTACTCGAGAATCCGAAATGGAATGGCGATCTCGGCGGTCCATCCTTCCGAGGTGCGCCGTGCCGCCGCCTGCCAATCGCCTTTCCAATCGATCTTCCGGCCGCGGCCGCCGGCGAACGAATCGCTCTGAGTGCCATTGGCGTTAACCGAGAATCGCGAGATCAGCCGATGGTTATGGTAGGGGTCGAGTTCGACGGTGACGTGATCGTCGAGGCCCATCGATCGATCGCGCTGGGTCTGATCGGCGTGGATGCTGGCGGCTTGCGAGTCATACGAGGTGATGGCGAAGTAAAGCGCATCTTGATCCGCAAGGACCCGCACTTCGGTGCGTTCCGCGGGTGCCTGCCGATACTCGGAGATCCAGAAATCGGTAGACACGGGAGCATCCGACCAAAGCGCCTCGAGCACCCCATCGATCGACGGGGCCGCCGTCGTCATTCGGACCTCCAGCTCGCGGGTGTGGCCGGGCTGGGGTGATAAGGCGACTCGCTGAGCGAACGAGTCGCGGTGGCCGACGACGATGATGACGAGGATCAGCGAACCGTGAGCGACGAACCGCGACATGGTCAAATTCTTTTTTTGCTGTTCATCGCGCGCTCTACCAGGTCACTCAAGACGCGTCTTGAATCGAAGCATTCCAACGCGATCTCGCGAGCTGCTGTGGCGTGTAACTGCGGGTCCTTGAGAACTTGCCGGACTCCGTCCGCGGCTTCCTCGATCGAGTCAAACGCGAGGAGACCTCGCCCAGTCGGAATATCGTCTGCGAACGCCGTATTTTGCACCACCGCCGGTACCCCTAACGACAAGTAGCACGCCGTCCTGCAGGAAAACCAGCCGCTGCGACTCGCTGCGTATGCGTTCTTTGACACACTCCACTCTCCTAGCGAGGTGGCTAGATAATCGCGATAGCTCCATGGATCGACCGAAATCGAGTGTGCAGGAATAATGTTCCAACCGTGGTCCATAAGGCGCGTTATGGGCGGCTTGCCGCTCAAGGCAATCTCCAGCGTCGCTTCAACCCGCCGCGGGAGATCGATAAAACGCAAAAACTCGGTACTCTTCCCCGAATACGAGACGCCATTGACTACTGGGCCTCTCTCGGTAGGCTCCCAAGACGCCACCGTCGTGAAAACGGGGCGTCTCCGCGTCACCGGAATGATGTCTTTGGCGAAATAGTCGTTCAAAACCGGCTGGCGGGTCGGAATCCAATCGAACATATCGGCAGGTATCAGGCAGTTTTCTTGACCGATGTTCTCGCCAAACGTAAAGAATGAGTCGTGCCTTCGCATCATATCTGCCCTGAACCGCTCGTCCTGACCGAGCGCAGGATTCGAGTGATCGGGAGTGGCCGACTGGGTATACATCGGATCACTGTCCAAGAAAGCGACTCGATGCGCCGCCCAGTATTCGTCGCGCATCAGGCAAGACGCGGAAATGTGAATGAAGAGATCGGCGGTCTTACAGAAATCAACTACCTCCGGCCAAGTCTTCCCATAGATCCGCCCGCCGCCGTCCCGATAAAACCAGCGACTGTCTAGTGAAGGATCCAGCGCAGACACTTGCTTGCCGAGATATTCGGCGTTGGACGCGCCATCCTCGACAAATGTTTGTGCTGCCGGATCATAGCCCCATTTCCCGGTGTCTTCGACATACAGAACGTCATGACCCAGCAAATGAAGGCCGTAGACGTACTGCATATAATCCCAGAACACGCCGCCGAAGGGATAAGTGGCGACGAGACCCGAGACGGCAATGCGAAGCTGCTTTGTCATTTCATCAGGCAGTGAAGACCCACCCAGCTATTGCGGAGCCGTGCTGACAGGTCTTGATTGAGAGAAGCCTTCATTGTTTTCGACAAGGTTCTGTAGGGATGTCCAGCCTATAGCGCGCGGTTGACTCAACACCTTGGCTCCTCCCGCAATCGGATCGACCACCACTGGGGAACGCCGTTCTTGATCGACAGCCCGGTAGCGTGAAGGCGGGTCGTCAATACAACATCCATCCGCGTGATCGGCGACTCAACCTCGCGCGGCGTGCGCAAGCCGGTTGAATTGACGTCGAGTCGTGTGTCGATGTGAACGACTGACATTTCCCGCGACGCTGCCAACGCGGCGAGGATCAAGGCGGCCGGCGTGAGGAAGCGCAGGGTCGTCACGCCGAGAGATTCATACAGGATAAACATTAATGGTTTTTGGGGGTCTGTACGCGACCTTTGATCGTTATCAAAGGTCATGTCCAGAATTAGTGGTACAACGGTCCCGGCCCGATCATCCGCAAAACAGCTCGATCGCGATCGTTTGGCTGCGTCTTATCGCGAAGATCTTGGCCGGTAAGGTAGCGGGACAAACACGATGCGAGCGGTTGTGACTCGAATGAATGCGACCTATCCCGTGGGCGGCGTGGCTTGGACTACTGTCGATAGCACCATCTCAACGTGCCCGATACACAGTGCCTCGTGGCGGGAATCGAAATAGAACATTTGAAGGCGACGGCCAATCTCGAATCGGCAGTCGGATTCCGATCCGACCGCGGTGTCGACGCACAGGAAGCTAATCATGAGAATCGCCCTCGTCTCCCAAGAGTATCCGCCCGAAACTGCGAAAGGCGGTTTGGGCACGCAGACTTTTCTCAAGGCGCACGGGCTGGCGGCGCTTGGGCACGAAGTCTACGTCGTCTCGCGCAGCCCGACCGGAAAGCCAACGCACAAGAAAACCGGCAAGGTCTGGGTCGCGCGCGTCGGCAGTTTCAGTAATGGTTTTTCCGCACACACCGACATCGCCGACTGGCTCACGCACAGCGCGATGGTGTCTGCGGAAATCGAGGCGTTACATGCCCGCAAGCCGCTGGATTTGATTGATTGCCCGGAATGGGCGGCGGAAGGGTTTGTTCACTTTCTCAATCGAACACCGTGGCAATCTATCCCGACGGTTGTCCAGCTTCACGGTCCGCTGGTGATGTTCGCCCACACGATGGGCTGGCCTGACACGACCTCGGAACTCTACCGTGTCGGCACGGCGATGGAATCCGCGTGCGTGCGGCTGGCGGACGCGGTGTTCTCTTCCAGTCAGTGCTCGATTGACTGGTGCGCGAAGCATTACGGATTGAACGGCAAACACGTACCTGTCCTGCATACGGGGGTCGACACAAAGCGATTTTCGCCGCGCTTCGTGACGAAAGCCAAACGGCCGACGATAATTTTCGCCGGTAAGTTGGCGCGTAACAAGGGCGTGCATCTGTTGGTCAAGGCCGCCGTCCGGCTGGCCCGGGAATTTCCGCAGTTGCATCTTCGGCTACTCGGGCGCGGAGAACAGAACATCGGCGACGAATTGCGTCACATCGCGCGCGATTGCGAGTCGTTGCTCGATCTGCCTGGGTTTGTAGACAGTGCCGAATTGCCGGAAGAATTTTCGCGTGCACACATTTTCGCCGCGCCTTCAGAGTACGAGGGCGGGCCAGGGTTCGTTTATCTGGAGGCGATGGCGTGCGGTTTGCCGGTGATCGCATGCGCCGGCAGTGGGGCGGCCGAGATGGTGCGCGAGGGTAAGAACGGGCTGCTTGTTCCACCGCAGGATGTCTCGGCTCTGACTGCGGCACTGCGCTCCTTGCTGAAGAACGACACCCGGCGGGAGAGCATGGGCCGGTTTGCGCGACGGTTTGTTTTGGCCGAAGCTGACAGCCGCGAGTGCGTACAACAGGTCGAGGCGTTCTACGCCGGTGTGGTGTCGCGTCAAGGTAAGAGAGGTAAGTCATCATGATGGTAGTCACTTCCCTTCGCGCTGGCCTCCTGCATTGTGAACGGGCGGAAAACGCTTGCTGCAGCCCAAAATACTGTGTGACTGGAATGGTGAAGCGGTTATCTGAGCTGCGATGATGAAAACCAGCATCACAACCAGAGTCCTGACGGGCTTCGACGACCCGTCATTCGGCCCACTGGAATGGGAACGGCTGCTGGCCATGGGAGAGAGCGACGTGGTCTTCCTGACATGGCAATGGCAATCCGTGTGGTGGCAGACTTTTCAACGTGGCAAGCTGCTGTTGATCGTCGCCGAGCGTGACGGCGAAACCGTGGCGCTTGCGCCGCTGTTTACTGAAGCTGGCATGGTGTACTTCGTCGGCTCTGGAGGATCGGATTATCTCAATTGTCTCGGCGACATCAGTGAGCCGGAAGTGCTCGACGCGCTGCTAGCTGAAGCACGCGCTTGGGTCAGCGGTTTTATTGGCTTTGTGTTTTATCACGTCCCCGAAACTTCGGACACCGGCAACCTACTGAACCAGGCCGCCGCGCGGCTGGGCCTGACAATCTGTGACCAGGGTAGCCAGCCAGCGCCGGCTCTAGAGATTGAGGCGGATGGAAGGAACGGTCTGGCCGCGGCGAACAAGAAGAGTCTGGTGCGGCACGAAAAGTTTTTTTCCCGCGATGGCTCGCTGCGGGTTCAGCACCTGACGGATGGGAACACGATCCTGCCGCACCTAGACGAGTTTTTCGCACAGCACGTCGAACGCTGGGCGCCCACCGCATCGCCGAGTCTGTTCAATGTTGAGCAGCAAAAGAGATTTTACCGCTCACTCACCTTGGCGGCCGCGGATGCCGGGTGGCTGCGCTTCACGCGGTTGGATTGGCAGGGGCGGGCAATCGCGTTTCATTTCGGATTCTGCCGACGTCGAAATTTTCTCTGGTATAAGCCGAGTTACGCCATCGAACTGGCGCGGCGTTCGCCGGGCGAGGCGCTGTTGCGGCAATTGTTGTTGCGGGCGGTAGAAGAAGGCGTGCGCACGTTCGATTTCGGGCTTGGCGAGGAAGGGTTCAAGGGTCGGTTCGCCACACAAATTAACACCGTTCGCAATTGGGGGCTCTACGAACCAGGGGCGATTGGAAACATGACATAAACATGAGCCGCATACTTGTTCTCGCTCCCCATCCCGACGATGAAGCCATCGGCTGCGGCGGCGCATTGTTGCGTCACGGACAGCAGGAGGACGTGGTACAGGTCGTCTTCCTGACCTCGGGCGAAAAGGGCGGCCACGGCCGCGCGGAGGCGGACACTAAGAGCCGGCGCGAAGGCGAAGCGCGGTCGGCCGCACACATTCTCGGCCTGCAAAGCATTGAATTCTGGGGTCTGCCAGACGGCGGGGTGCGGGCTTCGCGGGCCGCAGTCGCTCGGCTACAGGCGAAGCTGGACGACTTCAAACCAGACACCGTTTATGTGACCCATGATCGAGAGATGCACTCCGATCATCGGGGCGCGGCGCGGTTGTTGAAGGCCGCGCTGCGGGCAGTTCGAGGGAACAAGCACACCAAAGCGTGGACTCCGGCTTGGACTCCCATGGTGCTGGGCTACGAAATCTGGACTCCACTCCCGAAGTTTCACGTGATTGTGGACATCTCTCCGTTCCTGAAACGGAAGCTGCGCGCGGTACGGGCGTATCGCAGCCAGTGCGCGGTGGTGGGATTTGTCGAGGCCGTTCGCGGATTGAACCGGTATCGCGGCGAGATGCACAGTTGGCCGGGCGGCAACTATGCGGAAGCTTTCATACGACTGAAAATATGATTCATCACGTTTACGCCAATCAATCGAATGTAGGCGACTGGCTGTCGGCGAGCGGCATCCAGTCGCTGCTCGCGCCGCGCACGGTTACGGAGCACTTTTGCGACCAGCCGTTCGTGGCGACGACGTTGGCAGCGTTGAGCCAGGCCGGGCCGAAAGATTTCATCGTCATCGGCGGTGGCGGTCTGTTCATGGATTATTTCGTTCCGTTCTGGGAAGGCTTTCGACACATCGCGCGGCGCGTGCCGTTCGCGATATGGGGTGCGGGCGCCTGCGACATGAAGCGGAAGCAGTCACGTCCGCCCCCGCAATTAATTTCCGAAATCGTTAAGCAAAGCCGGCTCTGTATGGTGCGGGATGAGCTGACACGGGAACTCTTGGCTGGTTGCGATCTGCCAGAGCCGGTGATCTGTCCCACGGTGGTTGCGGTTCTACCCACGGGCGGCGAAACAAAACAGTTACTGCACGTCGATCACCATGACAACGTCGGCGCGGAGATCTATGAGCGCATGGTGACTGTGTCAGACGCATTCGCGGAACGTACGGGACGAAACTACCGGCAGACGAACAATCTGATTCCCTCCGGTCACAACGGCCATCTCAAACAAACGCTCGACCTGTACGCGTCGGCGGATATGATCCTGACTTCGCGGCTTCACGGCTGCATTATCGGGCTGGCGATGGGGCGGCGCGTGCTGGTGGTTTCGGGCGACCGGAAGGTCGAGTCGTTCATGAACGCCGCAGGGTTGGGCGAGTCGGTGATTGATCTCGACCGCGTCGACTCACTGTCGGCGCGGCTGTTAGAATTGCCGGGACAAATATTGCCGGTGGAGTTCATGGCGGAAGGTCGGCAACAAAATCGGCTCGTCGCGGAAAAACTCGTCGCGCTGCTCTGAAAGCGATGGTGACCCGGGTAATCGGCAGCTTCCTGCCGCGGCATTGCCGGTCAGTCACTTCATAAGCTTGGATTGGTCCGCACGGTTCGTCGCGGTCAGCCCTAGCGCCGGCCAGCAGACACGTCTGGTTACCTATCTATTAGGTCCACGCTGCAGCGCGTGAAAGCGTCGGTAGACGCCACCATCAGTCAGCAATTCCGCTTCAGTCCCAGAGGCCGTCACGCGGCCACCCTCCAACACGTAGATCCGCTGTGCGCCTTTGATGGTGCTGAGCCGATGAGCAACAATGACGCATGTTCGACCTTTGACCAAGGTATCAATTGCTGCCATCAAACCCAGTTCCGTTTCCGCATCGAGGGCTGCGGTCGGCTCGTCGAGCAGCACCACTGGCGCGTTCTTGAGGAACGCACGTGCGATCGACAGTCGTTGCCGCTGACCGCCGGATAATGTCACGCCGCGTTCACCGATCACCGTATCGTAGCCGTCGGGCAGCCGTGTGATGAAGTCGTGCGCCTGTGCCGCCACGGCAGCCTCGACAATCTCCTGACGCTTCGCGTCGGGACGACCGTAGACGATGTTGTCGGCGACTGTTAGAGGAAATAGATAGGGATCCTGTAAGACGACCGCAATCTGCGATCGCAGACTCGGTACGCGAAGGTCGCGAAGGTCGTGACCACCAATCAAGATTCTTCCATGCGCTGGATCAAAGAGTCGCAAGATCAATGCGATCAGCGTACTCTTGCCAGAACCGCTGGCGCCGACCAATGCGACGCGTTCGCCGGCGGCGATGGTTAGCGAGATATTCTGCAACACAGGGTTGGCTGGGTCGTAACCAAAGCTGACGTCCTCGAAGGTAATCGACGGTGCGCCCGACGGCGGCAGTTGCAATTCAATAGCGTCGGGCTTCTCTTCGAGCTGGTCGCGCACGTCCAGAATTTGAAGCACTCGCCGCGCCGCCGCCGCCGCGCTGGCATAACCAGAAAACGCATAGGTGACGGATGTCAGCGGGTCATAGAGCGCGGTTAAGTAGCTGAGAAACACCAGCAGGGAACCGAGCGATAACCGTCCATCGAGGACATTCTGTCCGCCGACAACGACGATTGCGGCAGTGCCAATTGCCGTAGCGGTGGCGCTTGCAATCCAAAATCGCAGCTGCGAGATCGTGGTACGGAAATAAGCGCGTCCGGTTTGTGCCGTCAACTCACCAAAGATTTGGTCTTCAGCGGGTTCGCGGCCAAAGGCCTGGACCATTGGGATCGCGGCGAGCGTTTGCTCCGCCGCGCCCATCATCCGTCCTTGTAGCTCGCTTTGTGCGTAGCTGCGATCCTCCATCTGCTTCGCAAACGTCCAGATTGCAAGCAGCAGGATCGGCACCACGCCGAGCGCAATCAGCGTTAGGGTGGCGTGCAGCCGCCACATCACCGCGAACACGATGGCCATGGTGACGGAAGAGGTGAGCAACGGCAGACCAACGCTGACGAGGAGATCTCTGATCGCTCGCGAATCGACTGAGACTCGTTGAATCAGGTCCCCCGTCTTGTGGCGGACGTGAAATCGCAGCGACAGGCGCTGGATGTGCTCGAAGAGATCTCCCCCGAGCTGATACATCATTCGAGTACCAGCGCCAATTTGAATATATGCCTGCAGCATCCGAAATGCGGAGGACAGCAAGAACAGGACGACCGTCAATCCCGTCAGCCACGCCGTCAATCCGCGAGGAGTGCCCGCGCCTGGCAGCTGGCCAATCCAATCGATTGCTGGTGTCGCTTGACCGTTCAGCACGCCGTCGACAAGAAGTTTGAGTGGCCACGGCTTCAAGGCTTCAACCGACGCCACGGCGACCGCAAGCAACACCACCAGCAGCAGGGCGCGCCATTCCGGGCGCGCATAATGCAATAGACGCGGCGACCATAATCTCATGCGAGTTGCTTGCGAGGCTCCTCGAATTGCAGCGCATGAAACCCGTGATAGACCCCGCGCGCCGCCAGCAGCTGGTCATGGGTGCCGGTTTCCACAATCGCGCCGTGCTCCAACACCGCGATCCGGTCGGCGCGGCGAACCGTCGACAGTCGATGGGCAATTACGAATACGGAGCGGCCAGCCATGAGGCGGTTCAAGGCGTCCAGGAGCACGGCTTCAGTGGCCGCGTCGAGTGCTGATGTGGGCTCGTCCAGAATCAGCACCGGAGCATCTTTCAGCAACGCGCGTGCAATCGAAATGCGCTGACGCTGGCCGCCGGAGAGTGTGGCGCCGCGTTCGCCGATTTCGGTGTCATAACCGTGAGGTAGCTGACGAATGAACTCGTCGGCGTTGGCCGCCTCCGCCGAGGCGATGATTTGCGCGCGTGACGCACCAGGGCGCCCATACGCAATGTTGTCCGCAACAGATAAGCGTAACAGAAACGGCTCCTGTAACACGACGGCGACCCTCGCGCGGACGTCTGCAAGCCGCAGTTCCCTAAGATCCTCGCCGTTGAACCGGACGCAGCCTGACCACGGATCGAAAAATCGCGGGACCAGCGACACCAGCGTCGACTTCCCTGCTCCTGTGACTCCCACCAGCGCGACCATTTCACCAGGATGTGCTTCGAGGTTGACGTCGCGCAGAACCGGGCGCCCCGGTTCGAAGCCGAAGGCGACCTGTTCCAGCCGTACGTGGATTGCGCCCGTATTGGTATTCAACAGCGGTTTCGCGTGCGGCTGATCGGCGACGGTCTCCGGGGTATCGAGAATTTCGAGGACGCGGTCGATCCCGGCCTCGACCGGCTTCAGCGACCCATAGATCTGCCATAGACTTTCCGAAGCCTGTTGCAGCGATTTGATGTAAGCCAGGAAGACGAGCAGACTGCCGAGCGAGAGCTGTCCAGCGAACACGCGGTTGGCGCCCGCGAACATGATGATGGCCATACCGGTCGTGGTTATCAAACCATTCGCCATCCCGAAGGAGCTCGAAAACAGCGTGCCGCGTTGCGCCCACCACGTGACATCGTCTGCAAGCACCTGAAAGTGCCGGCGGTTTCGGGCTTCGCTGCCAAAGCTCTGAATCACCGGGATTGAGCTCATCGTTTGTTGTATGAAGCTCGTGAGACGCGATTGCGCCTGTCGCGTATGTTTGGCGCGGCGTTTCATTTGGCGGCCGAAATAGAAGCTCGAGGCCCCGAGAAAGGGAGCCATCCCAATCGCAACAAGCGAGAGTTCCCGATCGAGTCGATAGGCAATTGTGCCGACCATGGCCAACACGAGCATCTGCTGCGCCGGCGAAATCAGTACCTTCGCGGTGAGTGTGTAGATCGACCAGGTATCCTCGCTCAGGCGACTCAGGGAGTCCCCGACGGGCCGGCGGCTGTGAAACAACAATGACAGGCGCTGCAGACGATGAAATAGGTCGACCGTCAGCTTGAACACCATGCGCTGACCGGCAACCGTCCATCCAACGGTCAGAGCGGCTTCAACGGCGCTATTGAGCGCAAACAACGCGAGTTGCGCAAGCGCCACGCTGAGCACCACGACCGCGCCAGAGACGGGGAGTCCGAGATAGTCGATCGCGGAACGCCACGCTGCTGGCAGCGGGGCCTCGCCGAATCCACTATCTACGAGCACTTTCATCGGCCAGGGTTGCAGTGCCAGCAACGCCGAACTAAGTACCGTGAGCACCGCCACGGCGACCAGCACGTGCCATTGCTGCAAAGCGTATCGCAGCAGCCGCCAGTATTTCCCCTTCATTTCCCCTTCGCGGTCACAACCCGAAGCCGGCCTGAGACCTCACCGTGAGTCGGGTTGGTCGGTCGCCAGGCTTCTACCCGGAGGATCGTGCGGTCGTGACGCAGCGGATCGCACCGGTTCCATCTGCACATCCTCCGCGGCCTTCTCCATCGCGTGTCGTACGCCGCTCACCGTGCGACTCAGCTGCCACATGGCGCGGGTGCACCATGCAATCACCACCACCATGACCGCCGCCTGAACCCGCCACCCGTTCCCTGCCGCAATCGCGGTCCCGACGACGACGGCGGCAATGGCGGTCGACCAAATCACGCCGCCCAACGGCGTAATCCGCAGTTGGTCCGTGACGCGCAATAAACGCTTATCCGAGCCGTGATCCTCGACCACTGCCCGCAGGTCGAACCACGCCCACATCCCGACCGGGATGCTGATATCGCGATCGATCTGCCAGCCATCGTCTACAGCGATATGCCGCGACAGCCGCAATCCTCGCAGCCGTTTGACCATTCGCATCAACACGGCGTCGGTCGTGGTCCATGACTGGCCCCAGAATACCGCCGCGGTCGGCCGGCCAATGAACGCGCGCATCGCGTGCAAAACATCCTGCTCGCTCGGCAACCATCGATCGGTCACGAGCGGAGCCGGATGGCTGGCGACGTCCTCCGCGGCGGAAAACCTCCCCTGGTACCGGCCTACCTCGCGCGCCAGCGGCTGTAGAAAGTGCAGCCACGCAATCACCGACCGAACCATCAATCGACTGGCCCGCCCAGATCGACCCGGAAGCTGCGGAAGCACGCGAACGTCGGTGGCAAACGCGCACCGCACGCACGGGAGAATCGACGCGATCAGGCCGGATGTACCCAGGACCACACAGGCGAGAGCCGCTTTGACGAACCCCGCCGGCCAGGCTGAAACGCCGGCAATCAGCAACGCGACGCTGGCAAGCACCCAGGTCGGCGCATGTGGCAGCAGCGAGAACGGAGGAACGCCAGGATGATATACGGAGGGGAACGCCGCCGTCCCCCACACGCCTGCATCAATGCGAGTTTTCGACAACGACCGAATGAATGGCAACGGACTGTAGATGCGGCCGTGCCAAACCGTGCGGCCGCCGACAAACTTATCGGGATGATGCGGACTCAGCCACGCCTCGCCTTCACCATAGCCTTTTTGCTGGCGCCAGTAGGCCTTGACCGAGGGCCGGTGGTGATGCCACACCAGTGCGGCCGGCGCAAAGCCAATCGTACCACCCCGCGCCTGCAGCCTCCAGCACACGTCCACATCGTCCCCGGCCCTCAGGTAGATCGGGTTGAAGCCCCCGATCGCCAGCAGCAAGTCGCGTCGCACCGCAAAGTTACACCCGGGCACATGCTCGGCAATTCGGTCGTTGAGCATGACGTGCGTCGGCCCGCCTGGCGACAACGCCACCGCGCGCGCCAGCCATGGATCGTCGTCCGGACACACGTTAGGTCCGCCACACGCGACCACGTCAGAGGTCAGGAACGGTTGCACGAGATACGTCAACCAGTCGGGCTCGACGCGGACATCCGCATCGGTGTAGACGACAATTTCGCCCTCGGCCTCCGACAGGCCGAGGTTGCGGGCGCGGCTGAGGCCACCATTCGGGATCTCGATCAGCCGCATCGAGGGATGCCGCCGTGCGATGTCACCGGTCGCATCCTTCGAGCCATCGTTGATGATGAGAACTTCGTGATTGGGGTAAGTCAGCCGCTCGAGCGACGACAGGCAATCTTCAAGCGTTGACGCCGCATTGTAGGCACAGATAATCACCGAGATCTTCGGCCAGCGGCGCTGCTCGTCGGCATTGAAGGGTGCCTCGGCGAACACCTCGGCGACGACCTCGAGCGCGCGCTTTGGCCGGCGCGCCGTGTCGACCAGGCCGAACGCCCAATCCTCAATCTGGAAACCGCCGCGCCACCATTCGTCGGTCCAGGCAAACGCAATCGCGCCGCACGCGCCCTCCGCAAAGGACGCGCGCAACTGCATGGCCGTTAACTGTGCCTGCTCCTCTTGCCCGTGCCGAATGCTATCGGCGCCGGCCTCAGCCAGCAGCAGCGGCTTGTTGCCCGCGATGTGCTGCAGGCGCGCGACGTATTTTCTCAGATTCGCTTCATCATGCAAGTAGACGTTGAAAGAATGGACATCCAGGAACGGCAAGTCGAGGTATTCGGTCGGCGGAAAATTCACATAGGTGAATGTGCTGTCCGGCCCAGCCGACTTCCCTTCCGAGTACATTTCCCACAGAAACTTCTGGATGCGTTCGCGGCCGTGCCATCGGACGATTGAAGCTGGGATCTCATTGCCAAGCGCGAACATCAGCACCGCTGGGTGATCCGCCAGCGTGCGTACGGTGGACAGGATGTCGCGCTGCACCGACTTGCGAATAGCGGTGTCGTCCAGGAATGCGATGTGTTGTGCCCACGGGATGCCCACCATCACGCGCAGGCCGCGACGGGCGGCCTCATCGAGAAGCGCCGGCGACGGAACCGTATAAACGCGAACGGTATTGATGCCGTACTCCGCCATGGCGGCGAAATCGGCGGCGATGCGTTCGATGGGCGGAAATTGATAGCCCTGCGCATCCGGGCCGAAGGTGCCATATGTCACCCCCTTGACCAGAAAGCGATTCCCGTCGAGCTGAAAAAATTTCCCTCGCGCCGTGGCTCGGTCAGTGACCCGAGATGTCTCTATATCAGCTGGGTCCGCCTGCGTCCAATGCCCGCCCGTCTGTCCGGCGGAATGTAATGTTTTCGCGGGCACGTTCAGCGACGCCGACACGGCGGCCGGTGGCCGGTGTGAATGTGGTGTGTCCGTCATGCCCATCACTAAACTTTCTACCCTAGCAGCAGCCCCTCACAACGTCGACCCCACGCCGGACCTGCCCGGTTGAGTCTCAATCACCGATCTGAAGTGATCAATCGTTCGTGGGAGTCCGTCGCGGACGGCCACTTTCGGCTCACGACCGGTCGCCGCGAGCGCCGCCGTGTCCTTTCCGAAGCACGATCCTCCCCAACCGAGACCGGCTTGCAGGAAACGCATGCCGATCCGGCTGTCGAGACCAATGCCGCGGACGACCTGGTTGATGTCCGCGCCGACGCGTTCCGAAAGGTGTCCGATCTCGTTGGCGAAGCTGACCTTGAGAGACAAGAACGCGTTGGCCGCATACTTGATGAGCTCGGCGGAGGTGAGACTCGTCGTGACCAGGGGTACGGCGCCGATCCGCTCCGGCCGTGGAGCAAAACTCGGCGACGGAAAATCCTGCTCGACCAAGGGTCGGTACAGCGATTCCAAGGTGCTCAAGGCGCGCGGGTCGTCGAAGCCGATCACAATCCGATCCGGATACAACGAGTCGGCGATGGCTGAGCCCTCCCGCAGGAACTCCGGGTTCGACGCTATGGCAAACATGCAGCGCGTATCGTCGCTGCGCGACTTGGCGTGCGCATCGCGGACCATGCTCTCAACCCAAGAAGCGGAGCCCACCGGCACGGTCGACTTGTTGACGATCACCGTGAACTGCGACGACAGATTCCGGCCGATCTCCTCGCTGGCGGCTCGCAGATAGCGCAGATCCGGTTGTCCGTCAGGTTGGGGCGGGGTGCCTACCGCAATGAACACCACGTCGGCGCCGGCGATCGCTTCCGCCGCCTGCGTCGTGTAGGTGACGCGATCGCCGACGGCCTGCATCAGCTCTTCGAGACCCGGTTCATGAATCGGCGGGATTCCCTGCTGCAGACGACGCACTTTGTCCGGAGCGACGTCGACGCAGGTGACGGAGTGCCCGACATACCCAAGACATAACCCGGTCGTCAGACCGACATAGCCGGTGCCTAAAACCGCGACTTTCAATCAAATCCTCCTAAGGGGAAGCGGCACATCTGCATCGCATTGCCACAGAGGGTCCGCGCCACGACTGAGCAATATGGCGGCCAGCGCACGTGGAGCGAGGATGGGCACAATTGTGTCTAAGTGTCTAAAGAGCGCTACTTTGTCACCCTTTAAGATACCTTTAGGCGGCGACAATGCCCAACTGAAACTTCCAATGCTTTGCATAAGCGAATGGAATCAGGGTTGAGGTTGG
>Ga0136611_10000033_pt1 | contig 71661 bp, 63 predicted proteins | sample AntDrymUQ2232306_2_FD_106645 | JGI IMG/M metagenome (GOLD analysis project Ga0136611, IMG submission 106645) | Polar desert sand microbial communities from Dry Valleys, Antarctica - metaG UQ223 (23.06) | ecosystem: Environmental > Terrestrial > Soil > Desert | place: Antarctica: Dry Valley... | reverse complement strand
AGCGCGCGCACCTCGTCAACGTTGACGTGTGAGGCATAGCGCAGCCCGCCCTTGACGGGGCCGCGAGAGATGTTGTGGTGGATGCGGTAGCCAGTGAAGACGCGGATGGAGCCGTCATCCATCTTAACCGGGAAGTTAACCGTCAACTCGCGCTGGCAGTTGGCAAGACGGACGTGGATGCCCGGGTCCAACTGCAAGCGGCGCGCGGCTCCCTCAAGCTGGTGCAGAGCCATCTGCCATGGGTTAGGGACGGGCGCCGCGCCAGGTTGCGCAGCCTGGTGTGGCGATGCTGGTGCAACCGTCGTCATCGGCGTCTTTCGAGCATAAGCCATGCCGGGCCGCGCGTCACGGTGATGTCCGGGAGCTTGGCACGGGCAGCGAACCATTCTGCCTCATGCGGCGCATACGAGGCGGTGAGAGAAGCGGATGGCTCGCCGAGCGCACGCAAATCTTTGGGCACGAACACCACCTGGACCAAGCGCAGCACGAGCCAGAGTGACAGCGTTATGTCGCGCCGTAGATCTGCCACAAGGTAGCCCCCCGACGGCTTGAGCACGCGTCGGGTCTCAGCAAGCGTGGCCTCGGGGTTGGGCCAGCCATGCAACGCGCCGGACGCAACTACCAGATCAAAGCTGGCGTCTCGGAATGGTAGGACGCTCCCCCAGGCCTGAATGAAATGGGGCTTGCGGCGCGGACTGCGGCGCATTGCACGGTGACGCGCGAGGTCACCCATGCCCGCCACAGGATCAGTGGCGAAGACGGCGGCGTCGAGGGGAGCGCGCGCTCGGAGGGCAATGGCGACCCCGCCGGGCCCGTAGTCCAGATTGAGGATGCGCAGTGGCGTGAAGCCGGGACGCTCGCGATATGGCTGCAGTGCGCGGTCCGCCAGCCACCTCTCTACCAGAAGCCAAACGCGTGACCCAGCGAGGCGCTGCTGGTCGCGGGCGGCCGCGGGATCGCAGGCGGCCGCGGGACCGCTTTCGCGCACGCGTGGGTAGGCTTCCATCGCGTCGCTGATCCAGCGTGAAACCAGCGCTGTGGTCGCCGTGAGCAGCGTCCAGAATACCGCCCTCCAGGAGAGCCAGGGCGGCTTCAGGAAGAACACTCGCGAATTGTACGAACCTCATGTAGCCGGATCTGGAGCTTTTTTGCGCTTCCTGGGGGCGGGCGGTTCGCTGCTTCCGAGCCTCGCGCGGCGGAGGAGACCCGCGCCGATCTCTCTGAGGTAGGGTGAGGGTTGGGTACGTCCTTCACGGCGGAAGGTGCAGTAGGAGAGAGTCAGCTCTTCCTTGGCGCGCGTGACGGCGACGTAGAAGACGCGCCGCTCTTCCGGGTCAGTCCCGGCGCCAAAGTGATGTGTGACCGCGGTGTCGTCGGGTGGCAGCGGGGTCTGCGCGGCGTGGTCATCCCCAGCGGGTACGTCACGGCGGGCAGGCGAGAGTGGGAAGAGGCCTAGCTCGCAGCCAGGGACATAGACGGCGCGGAACTCAAGCCCCTTGGCGGCGTGGACGGTGGAGACTCGAACGCGCGCACCGGTGGGAACTGAATCATCCTCTTCGGTTGAGAGCACAGCCTCGTCCAAGAAGCGTCGCACGTCCTTGTACGGTTCAGCTATGCGGAGCAACTCCTGGATGGCCTCCAACCGATTGCCTGCGTCGTCGGGATGCTGCTTGCGGACGTGCTCGCGATAGCCTGTAAGCGTAAGCGCCGCGTCCAACACCGCTTTGGGGCCGACGCCTGAGCGGGAGAGCGCGGTTAGCTCGTCCACATGCGCCAGCAGGTCGTAGAGCCCTTCGGGCGCGCCGCCCATGGCGGCCCAGTGGCGTGCTCCAGCTAGCGCACCCGCGTGCTCGCCAAGTGCGTGTCTGGCGATGGACAGCATGGCGGCCGGACCAAGCCCCCGGCGAGGGGTGTTGACAACGCGCCAAAAGCCGGCGGCGTCCTCCGACAGCGCGGCCACGCGCAGGTAGCCGATCAGGTCCTTTATTTCCTCACGTGCGTAGAAGCGTATGCCGCCTACCAGAACGTACGGCACACGCGCGCGCAAGAGGGCCGCCTCGACCGGGCGCGCCTGCTGATGCGTTCGGACAAGGACGGCGATCTCGTCGGGCGGCCAGCCGGCTTCGAGCTTGGCCGCGACATCTGTGGCGATAGCATCCGCCTCCTTCTCGGAATGGGGCGCTACCCACAAGCGCGCGGGAGTGCCGGCCGGGTTATCCGTCCAGAGTCGCAGTGCCAGACCAAGACGGCGCGACGTCTTCCCCTGGCGCTCCAGGACGGCAGAGGAAAACGGCGCCACAAGGCGGCGCGCGATGCCGACGATGTGCTTGGTGGAGCGGTAGTTTTGCTCCAAACGGACGACGCCGGCGGAGGGCCAGTGCGTGAGGAAACGCTGCACCTGTTCCGGGACGGCGCCGCGGAAGGCGTAGATGCTTTGCTGAGGGTCGGCGACGACGCACAGGTCGTGAGGCGGTGGCGACAGGAGGCGTAGGAGCGCTTCCTGCGCCGGGTCGGTGTCCTGGTATTCGTCCACGACCAGATGGCGAGCGAAGCCTTGCGCCCAGCCGCGCAGGGCCGGATCACGTTCTAACGCTTGTGCGGCCGCGCCGATCAGGTCGTCAAAGTCAAACGCCAGGGCGGCGCGCAACTCGCCGGCGTAGCGTCTGAACAGCTCGGCCAGAGGAACGGCTCCATCGCCGGCTACTAACTCGCCCTCGGGTACCTCCCCGCGACGCTTCGCCACCGAGATGGCCTGCCGCGCCGGCGTGACCAGGCGGGTTATCGCCGGAGGAGGCGTTCCCAGATCCGTAATGATGCGGCGCAATGCGCGCTCAGTGTCGTCGCGGTCATAGATGGTGAAGTGTTCGGGCCGGTTAAAGTGCTGAGCGCCGCCGCGACGGAGAATGCGGGCGCCTAGCCCGTGAAATGTCCCGGCCCAGACGGCCGGTAGCTGGGCGCCTGCCTGTCCGGCGGTGTCAGCGAGCTGTGCGGCAATGCGGGCTTGCAGCTCGCCGGCGGCGCGGCGTGAAAAAGTGATGGCCATAACCTGGCGAGGCGCGGCGCCCCGCGCCAGAACGAGATGAGCGACGCGCGAGACGAGCGCACGGGTCTTGCCCGCGCCCGGACCGGCGACGACGAGCAGTGGCCCGTCGCCACGCGTCGCCACCTGGCGTTGAGGCTGATTCAGCCCACCCAGGAGTTGCTCCAGCTGCGCACGCGCGGCGTCAGGCTCGGGCGGCCTCATTGCCCGCTCCAGGTCCACGGCCAAGGGTCCGGTCACGTACTGCACAATGGTAGGTGGAGAGGAGGGCATGGGCGCTCAGGCGGCGATGGCGACGCAAATTCTCGCGGAGCCTGGCGGTCAAGTGGTTGTGGTCCACTGCGACTTGGCGACCAAGCACTTCCGATTCGTGGACGGCACCATCCACGTCGTCTATGACTGGGACAGCCTGCGCGTCGAAGCGTGGGCGCTGGTTTGGTGGCCCGCGCATATCGAAGCCGTGGCTACATTTCCTATTCCATCCTCGGCGGAACGCTCACGCTGTTATAGTTGTACAGGTAAGAGACGCTTGATTCACGCACAGTCGAAGCCAATCAAATACGCGTGAAGATGTGCAGGGGCGCCATGTTGGCGCCCCTTTCTTTTTGACCGGAGGAATATGGTCACTGTCGTAAATAGCACCCTGAACATCGGGCAGGTGAGCCCGAATCCGCGCCAGATCGTCCTTCCGGCGGCTGTGCGCAAGAACACCTGGAGCAGCTTGCTCCGACGTCCTGGCTCTGTTTGGCGAAGCAATCCACCCGATGGCCCGGCAATGCCGGCCCGCTGGGCACTCCACACGGCCGCAGAGTTCATCGTGAAAAAGGCACTGGTCTATGACCCGCCTCAGCCGGTGGTCACGCCGCCGGGCACGATGCCCGCGGACTTCATCTTTGGGCAGCTTGCGCTCAATGCGCCGGTGCGCCAGGCGGTGTGGGAAGCTGGCTACCGCGAACCAACCCCGATCCAGGAAGTAGCTATTCCGCTGCTGCTGGCAGGCAAGGACGTGGTGGGCCAGGCGCAAACCGGCACTGGTAAGACCGCCGCATTCGGCATTCCCATTGTTGAACGGGTCGATGCGGCGCGTAAAGCGGTGCAGGCGATTGTCTTGCTGCCGACGCGCGAGCTGTGCCGGCAGGTTGCTGAGGAGCTGACCAAGCTCGGCAAACACCGTGGTTTGGACGTACTTGCGGTGTACGGCGGGGAGGGAATGGATCGCCAACTGAGGGCGCTTGCCTCGGGGGTACACATTGTGGTTGGCACGCCGGGGCGCGTGCAGGACCATATCTGGCGCGGGACTCTGAAGCTGGACGCGGTTCACATTGCCGTGCTGGACGAGGCGGACGAGATGCTGGATATCGGGTTCGCGGAGGCGATTGAGCGTATCCTGCGGTGCGTCCCCAAAGAGCGACAGACGGCGCTCTTCTCGGCCACCATTCCGCCGTTTGTCCACACGCTGGTGCGTCGCTATTTGACCACGCCGGAGTGGGTCAGTACGGTGGACCAGACACAATCGGCCGCATCGCGCATTCCGACGGGGATTCGCCAGGGCTTTGTCCAGGTGGCGGAGCGCGACAAGCTGGACGCGCTGGAGGAACTCTCCAAGACCGAAGAAGGCTACTCGCGCGTGCTGGTCTTCCGACGCATGAAGGTGACGTCCGACCGCCTAGCGGAGTCGATGAAGCGCAAGGGCTACTCTGTCCGCGCGCTGCACGGTGATCTCCCCCAAGGCGAGCGCAACCGCGTGCTAGAAGACTTCAAGGCGGGGCGTATCCAGTTCCTGGTAGCCACGAATGTGGCGGCGCGAGGACTGGACATTCGGGACGTGTCCCATGTGCTGAACTACGATATGCCGGATACGCCAGAAGAGTACGTTCATCGCATTGGTCGCACCGGGCGTGCCGGCAAGGAAGGCACCGCCATCAGCTTCGTCGCAGAATGGGACTTTCAAGCATTTGAGGCGATCAAGTCGCACGTGGGTGAAGCGCTCACGGAGCGCACGCTCAACCTGTACGGCGGCAACTGACACACCACAGACTCTCCGGGGCTACGCCGAACGTATGGCGTAGCCGGGACACTCACGCTATCGCGTCACCTTCTGGATGGAGGTTCGCACCTTTCCACGCTACGGGAGGCGTGGCGTGCCATTCGCTCACGGCCTCTCGCCAGCGCAGGAAATGGGGTCGCTTGAGGTGGTCTTCCTGGAAGGCGTCTTTGTCACGGTAGATCTCATAAAGGATCAGGTGGGTGGGATCAGCCTCGTCCTGGATGACATCGAAGCGTACGCAGCCTGGCTCATCGATGAGGGAGCTTTTGGCGTTCGCAAGCATCGCCTCCAAAAAGTGATTTAGGTGATCGTGCTTGACGTGGATGTCCACGATGACGATGTACATATGAGCAGATGGTAGGGCACAGGGCATCTGCAAGACGGCGTCATTCGGTAAGGTTCGCGAGCCGCGCGGAGGCGAATGGGCGCAGCCGCGCAACGGTTAGAGAAGGGGTAGGACAAGATGATCACGGGCATCCATCACGTGGGGTACGTTGTGCCGGACCTGGATAAGGCGACGGCGTTCTTCACGGAGACGCTGGGCATGCAGGTAGACAAGCGTGTGGCGGCACCGCACATGGGACTTGAGATTGTCGCGTTCCGGTTAGGCAGCGGGCAGACTGGCATTGAGCTGATGAAGCCGACCACGGACAGCGGCCCGTTCGCGGACTTCTTGAAGGCGAACCCAAGCGGCGCGCTGCATCACGTGGCCTATGCGACGGCAAAGCCACTGACGGAAGTGGTGGAGCAGGTCAAGAGCTGTGGCTTGAATCTGGCGGCGACCACCGCGGGCGGACCGATTGACGCACCTCCAGGCTGGCGGATTGTGAACATCGATCCAAGCAACACGCAGGGACTGCTGACACAGTTTGGGGAACGCTGAAGCCTGGATATCTGTGCCCTTATCTGGAGCTAGGACGGAGCCAGACGAGAAGTGCCTGACAAACAGCGTGGTATTGGGGGGAACCCGGGATGAGCCGGTTTAGCATCGGGCGACGCATGCGGGATGGCCAGGAGCTGGTAGGTCTTCACGACGGAAAGACGGGAGCGGCGGCGCAGATTTGGCCCGGGTGCGGGAACAACTGCCTATCGCTGACGCTGCCGTCACCGGCTGGCAAGGCCCGGCTGGTGACGGTGATCCAGGATCCGCCTGCCGTGGAAGAGATCCGCAAGCGTCCTTCCTGGTGGGGAATCCCGCTGCTCTTCCCATTTCCAGGGACTATCCCAGGGGGGGAGTACGAGTTCGAGGGGCGCACGCTTCGACTTGGTAGGCCGGAACAGCCTATCGTTTCGGAAGGCAAGGAGTTTCCAGGAGCGAGGCGCGACTATCACGGCTTTGTAATGGATCTTCCCTGGACTGTGGCGGCAGAGCACGCTGACGACTTGGGTGTCACTGTGCGTAGTACTTTGAATTCGCGTGACTTTCCAGAGGCGCACGAAGGCTTCCCGTTTCCGTATCAGGTGGAAGCGACCTACACGCTGGATGCGGATGGTTTGCGGCTGGACTTCCTGGCACGCAATAGCGGTCGGGGCAGGCTTCCGTTCGGCTTTGGCGCGCATCCATTCTTCAAGGTGCCACTCGGGCCCATCGGTAGCGCAGAGGAGTGCTTGGTGTCTATCCCGGCGGCGCAGCGCTGGAATAACCGCGTGGTGCGGGAGTCACTGGCGCGGGGCGAAGGCGGGCCGAAGGTGGCACGTGACGAGGTATTAATGCCCGTTCCTGAGGACATTGATCTACGTCAACCACGACCGTTTGTGCCGCAGACGTACAACGGCATGTACACCGGTCTCGTGCTTGCGGACGGCAAGGTAGAGGCGTTCATCCGGGACCCGCACAATTCGCTGGAGACAGTGATGCGGGCGTCAGCTGAGTTCCCTAACGTGGTCTTCTGGTCACCACCGGGCCGGCCAGAGCTGTGTTTTGAGCCATGGATTTGTCCATCCAACGTTTTCAATCTGGCCGCACGCGGCGTCCCCGGCAACGGCATGGTGGTGCTGGAGCCAGGACAGACGTGGAACGCGTCAATGTGGATCTCGCTGAGCGGGCTTCGGGCCTAGAGCCTGTTTTGGACTCCGCGTGGTGGCGCGGGGCGTGCGTCGGAGGTGGGCATGGAACCTCACCCAAGCCGCAAATCGTCTCCGAGTGATGTCTCGGATGACGAGTGGGCGTTTGCGGCGCCGTACCTGACACTGGTACGCGAGGACGCACCCCAACGGACCTACTCCTTACGGGAGGTGGTCAACGGGCTGCGTTACATCGTGAAAACCGGTGGGCAGTGGCGCTGGATGCCCCACGACCTCCCACCGTGGCCCATTGTGTACCAGCAGGCGCGTCGCTGGCTGGACGCCGGCTGCTTCGGAGTGATCCTGCATGACCTGCGAGCGCGGCCGGACCGGTCTGGTAGTTGATCGGGCCACCATTGAGCTGCGAAAGAGCTGCGTCCACCGTCAGTCCCATCGCGACGCGATTGTCGGTGGCCACCACGACGCACTTCATCTCGGGGAGGTGAGAGCTCGATGACTGGATGCCGTTCGTCGCATGGAGGTCCGGCCGAGTGGGCTTGATTAGGAGTCTCGCGCGACGCGATGGGAGCTGCGCGACGCCGGCGCGCGCCGTGAACACGCTTGCTCAGCCCGAGCGGGTGCGTACCCCGCACGCGGAGATCGCCGGGACCGGCGAGCTGAGGCTGCAGCCCCGCTCGATCACATTGTTCACCGCTGGATCTGTACGCCGACTTGGGGGTCGAAGCTAGAATCGCTTTCGTGAGGCAGCGTGCCGGCTCTTTCCTAGACATCCGCCCCAGAGCAGACGTGCTCGCGCTTGCGGGCGGCGTCGTTTTCAGTCTGCTTTTCACCGGTCTGATTTCGCTCGCCGGTGCGCGCCTGGATGCGGTTCCCAAGCTCCCGGACCAGGGTTACGCCTGGTACTACTGGAAGCTGCCGGAACCCACGTTCTGGTCGCGCGCGACTGCGTGGGGCGGGTATGCCGCCCATCAACTCGCCGCCTGGGGATTGATCCTCTACGCGCAGCGCCGTGTGCGGCGCTACACCGCTGGCCTCCATCGCGTGAATGCCGTCGCGCTCGCGGTCAACGCGGCCTTCATCGTGCTCCACTTCGCCCAGACCCATCTCTGGTACGACGGCCTGGCGCAAGACGTCTCGATCTTCAGTTCCCAAGGCTCGGTCATTCTGCTGCTGGTGTGGGTGCTGCTGATGGAGAACGACCGGCGGGGGCTCTTCTTCGGTAAGCGTGCCCCCATCGCCCGCGAGGTCGGGCGCTTCGCGCGCACCTACCACGGCTACGTTTTCTCGTGGGCTGCGATCTACACGTTTTGGTACCACCCCACAGAAGCCACCAGCGGCCACCTGGTCGGCTTCTTCTACATGTTCCTGCTGCTGCTGCAGGGCAGCCTGTTCTTCACGCGCGTCCATACCAACCGCTGGTGGACCTTCGCGCTCGAAGTGATGGTGTTAGCGCACGGCGCACTCGTGGCGGTGATGCAGGGCAACGGGCTGTGGCCGATGTTCGCACTCGGCTTCGCGGGGCTGATCGTAGTGACGCAGATGCACGGCCTCGGCCTCCCCCGCGCACAGAAGTGGGGGATCTTCGCGGTATACGTTGGCAGCACCGCACTGGTGTACAACTGGCGCGGCTGGCGCCACCTGGACGAGGTTCTGCGTATCCCGGCCATCGAGTACGCCAGCGTCTTCGCGATCGCCGCGCTCTTCTGGCTGGGCTTACGCCTCTTCGCACGCACACGAACGACACTAGCTCCAGCCGGCGCAGCCGCCTGACATCGGGCCACCTCCTCGGCGCACCTTCGGCGGGTGAAAGTGCGTAGCTGGTGAACGGCCATGGCTACGCAGCCATGGCTACATCGCAGTCGAGAGGTCAGGGATCTCCGAGCGGAGCGCGGCGAAGGCGTCAATCGCACGTTGAAGGTGAGCGCGGGTGTGGGAGGCCGAGAGCTGAACACGCAGGCGGGCGGTTCCTTCCGGAACCACGGGATAGCCAAAGCCGATCACGAAGACGCCGTGGTCATCGTAGAGCGTGCGCGATAGGCGGATGGCGAGCGCGGTATCACCCACGATGACAGGGATGATGGCGGACTCGCTCTCCAGCAGGCGGTAGCCGAGACCGCGCAGCTCGCCACGGAACCACGCAGCGTTCTCGCGCAGACGCTGCACGCGCTCCGGCTCGCGCTCCAGGATCTCCAGTGCGCGAATCGCGCTGGCGGCGACGGTAGGTGGCAGTGCGTTGGAAAAGAGTTGGGGACGACTCTTCTGGATCAGATAGTCAACCAGCGTGCGCGAGCCACAGACGAAGCCGCCGGCGGCGCCGCCCAACGCCTTACCGAGCGTGGAGGTCAGGATGTCGATCCGATCCAGGACGCCGAAGTGCTCGTGGGTGCCGCGACCGGTGGCGCCGAGCACGCCGGTGCCGTGGGAGTCGTCCATCATGATCAAGGCGCCGTACTCGTCCGCGAGCTGGCAGATCTGTGAAAGCGGAGCGAGGTCGCCTTCCATGCTGAAGACGCCATCGGTGATGATCAGCATTGTGCGCGATCCGGCGTGCTCGCGGAGCTTGGCGCGCAGATCGTCCATGGATGCGTGCTTGTAGATGGCGCGTGTGGCGCCGCGTGTCAGGCGGACGGCGTCGATGATGCTGGCGTGATTGAGCGCGTCCGAGATGATGACGTCGCCTTCGCCCATGAGGGTGGGGATCACGCCTTCATTGGCGTTCCAGGCAGAGACGTAGGTCAACGCCGCCTCGGTGTGAAAGAATGATGCGAGGCCCTGTTCTAATTGGCGGTGGACGGTGAACGTTCCGCAGATGAAGCGCACGGAGGCAGTGCCGGCGCCGTAGTGGTCCAGGCCATCCTTCCCTGCCTGGACTACTTCGGGATGGTTGGCAAGTCCAAGGTAATTATTGGCGCAGAGAAGTAAGACGTTCTTGCGATCCTCCAAGTCCACCACAGCGCCGGTAGCACCGGCAAGATGGCGCAGCTCTTTGTAGGTCCCTCCCTCGCGGACCTGATCGAGCTCCTGGGCGAAGCGCGCCTCGCGCTCAGCGCGCGCCATTGAGATCCTGGGTGCTCTGGGGGGGTTCAGTGCACTTGGGTTTCGCTGGATTCACGTCAAGGACGATCTTGATCGCGTCTCCGGCGCGGAGGAGGTCAAACGCGCGCGCGTACTCTTCCATGGGCAGGGTGTGCGTGATGACGGGTGACGGGTCGATGCGCCCATGCAGCAAGAAGCTCTCCACTTGATACCAGGTCTCGTACATGCGGCGACCGTTGACGCCATGCAGTGTGACCCCTTTGAAGATGACGTCGTTGGCCAAGTTGAAGCTAACGTCGCTGGAGGGGATGCCGAGCAGAGCGGCCCAGCCACCGGAGCGAAGCAGCTTGATCCCGAACGCTATACCGCTAGGATTACCTGATGCTTCGAGCATCACGTCGAAACCACGGCCGCCACGCGTGCGCGCCAAAAGAGTCTGCTCGATGTTGGGCTCACGCGGGTCGAAGGCGGCGTCGGCGCCCATGCCGGTGGCGAGTGCGAGTCGCTTGGGATTGACGTCAAGCGTGACGATGTCTATGGCGCCCGCGGCGCGGGCGATGGTGGTGATCATCAAGCCGACCGGACCAGCCCCGACGACGAGGACGCTCTGGCCGGAGACATCGTCCACCATGACGGTGTGCATGGCGTTCCCAAGTGGGTCGTGGATGGCGCCGATGGTGTCGGAGATTGAGTCGTGAAGCTGCCACACGTTGGAGTCCGGGAGGCGCACGAAGTCCGCGAAACAGCCGTTCACATCGATGCCGATGATGTCCACGCGGTCACAGATGTGTCCCTGACCCGTGCGGCAGGCGTAGCACTGGCCACAGCCGATGTGCCCTTCGCCTGAGACACGATCTCCGACGGCGATTGAGGTGACGGCGTCCCCAACGGCAGCGACTTCGCCCATGAACTCGTGACCAATCACCGTGCCGGGTTGGACGCGTCCGGCTGCCCACGGGTCCCATTCGTAGATGTGGACATCGGTGCCGCAGATCGCCGCCTTTCTCACCTTGATGAGCACGTCCCTGGGGCCGATCTCCGGCGCCGGCACCTGGCGCAACTCTAACCCGGACGCAGCCGTGGCTTTGACCAGGGCGCGCATGGTGCGTGGCAAACCGGGCGCGGCTGCCTGCCGCAATGGCATAGGCAGCGTTGCCGGTTGCGCGCTTTGGGGTATCGGCGATGCCACGCCATCTCGGGTCTTGAGTAGCGTTGTTGTCATCCTGATCGAGTCCGCGATTGACATCATACGTCGGAGGCTCTACGATGTGTCACAGTGACGCACGGGCGTTGCTATGACACAAGGAAGGAGGAAGGTCTGTGACTATGCGAAAGAGTGCCGTCACTGTCCGGCGTGTTGAGCGCCTGGCTACGACCTTCCCTGCTGTAACGAGCTAAGGTAAGGCGCGTAGGCTCCAGGCGCGGCACGTCCGGCTGGCGGGATTTTCCCGGCCAGCCGTTTTGTTTGTCTCAATTCGCCAACGAGCGGCGGCGCATGCCGCCTAGGAGCCACCACTTGTCCACAGTAGTCGAAGCTGAAGTCTCTACTGGTATTTCCGGTAGTGCTGGTAGTCCCGCCGGTTCCACTGAGGCCCTCCTTGAGGGTCTGGTTCTAGAGGGAAGCCGCGGTCAATACCGTGTCCAAACACCGCATGGAACGCTGTTGTGCGTTCTACGTGGCAAGCTGCGCAAGAACCTGATCTTTGCGGCGTCTTCGGGTCTCCAAGGGACGACGCTGCGACACAAGGTGCGCCGAGCGAATGTAGCTGCCAAAGATCCCGTCGCAGTTGGCGACCGCGTGCGCGTCATTCCCATGGGAGGCGGCCGGGGTCAGATTGACGAGATTTTGCCGCGAGAGCGGGGCGCATTCACCCGCGAAGACGCGGGCGTGTCAAGCCGGAGCGGCACGGGCTCGGTCACTACCGTGGCAGGGATTGATCAGCTGATCGCTGTCTTCGCCGCGCGCGACCCGGAACCGCATTTGCGCCTGTTAGATCGTATTCTGGTGCTGGCCGAAGCGCAGGCGCTCTCTGTGACGGTCTGTCTCAACAAGGTAGACCTCGGCCCGACGCCGGCGCTGTTGCGCGAGCTTGAAGTTTATGAGGCAATCGGCTACCCGGTAGTGCTGGTCTCTGCCAGCACGGGACAAGGGCTGGAGGAGCTGCGTGCCCGGCTGGGGGGGCACACGTCGGCGCTGTTTGGGCCATCCGGAGTTGGCAAGTCCAACCTCCTCAACGCGGTGGAACCTGAGCTAGGGCTTCGGGTTAGTCAGGTAAGCGGCGCGACCCACAAGGGACGTCACACGACAACCGGCACGCGCGTTGTGCCGCTGGCAGGTACAGGAGGTGGCTTCGTCGCGGACACGGCCGGGATACGCGCAGTGGCGCTGGGCAGTGTGGCGGCGGGCAAGCTGGACTGGTGCTTCCGGGAGCACCGACCGTATTTGGGCAACTGCCAGCTGGGCGACTGTACGCATGTCCATGAGCCGGGATGTGCAGTTCGAGCGGCCGCGGACAACGGCGAGATCACGCGCGGGCGGTACGACAGCTACTGCCGGCTGGTTGAACAGGGAGCGAACGAACCGGGCCGTATGTGGCGCGATGCGGTGGACAGCCGGTCGGTGGTTGGTGAAGGCGACTTCCGGCTATGACCGGACCGGCTGTGCGTTCCATCTCACATGGCACACGTGGCGCACGTGGCACCAAAGGAATCCGCGGTGATCCAAGTGGGGAGAGAAGGGCATGCTCCGGAGGAGTGTGTGTTCTGCACACGCGACGGCCAGCCGGGGGTGCTGTTTGAGACTGAATCGCTGTACGTCATGCCGGACAAGTTTCCGACCCGAGCCGGACACGCGCTCATCATCAGTAAGGCGCACCTGCCGTGCTACGCCGCTGCGCCGGAGCTGTTGCAGGAACTCGAGGAGGCGAAGGCGCGGGTGGAGCGATTCCTCCGTGAGACGTATGGCGGTGCGAAGTTCAGCCTGGAGCACGGTGTCGCCGGGCAGACTGTCTTTCACGCGCACTTCCACGTTTCTGTAATGAACCGTGTGCCCGCCCCGCCGGAGTACATTGCACACCCCGATGTACATGCAATCCAAGGATGGCAACCGGTATTGGGGCGCTACGCTGAGCGTGGACAGTACCGCCTGGTCGAATACGAGGGGCAACGGTACCTCATAGACGGGTATAGCTCGAGCATCGCCACGGGCAGGCCATGGTTCGCCGCATTGACCGGTATGACGTGGCGAGAGGGGATGGGCTGGCTCAAGAAGACAGGGCCGGAGGACGTGAGCGAAATGGAGCGGCGGTGGATGGTGTGGGTCGAGCGCAGCTAGCAGGCGTTCGGATCAACGACGCCAATGGTGAGGAGGAGGTTGGCATAGATGCGCTTCTCGCCGGTGGCGACGGCGATCGCGACGTCCGGTTGGGACGCGGCATCGTAGAAGGTGAAGCGGGCTAAGGGGGAGAGCGGAAGGCCTCCTTGCTGGAGGGGGAGCGCGGTAGTTGAGTTCTCCAGCAGTGCGCGGAACTCACTGAAGATTGGTGGCTCGATGCCGGAGTCTGGGGTCATGACTTCGGCGGCTTCGATAGGGATGGCGGGAATCAGCGCGGCGAGCACGTCGGTCACGGAGACGACGCCAGGCGACAGATTAAGGTAGACACGCGTGGCGGTGGCCGGTGAGCGAGTGCTTATTGGGTAGTTGCCGTCCGCCAGGAGGATCTTGGCGCCGTGGCCGGCGCGGCCGAGAGCCTCCAAGAGACCGGGGTGCAGGAGCTTTGTGCGGAGCATGGCCTAGATCTCTGGGATGTGGATCTCGACTTCGCGCTTCTGTTCGGCGGAGCGGAGGATGCCGTCGATCACGGCCTGGTTGATGACGATCTGCTTGCCTGGGATGGGAGCGGAACGGCCCTCCTGCATTGCGAGAACGAAGTCTTTGACCTTCTCGTTGAAGATCTTCAATTGGTGCTGGCGGACGGGAATAGGGCTCTCAGTGTGGAAACCCTGGATGTCGTGGTAGAGCGTAACTGAGCCAACGCCCCCGTCCCACACGCCGGACCAGGGACCGCTCCCGGCAGGTGTCACTTTCAAACCGGCATCTGTGCCCAAGAACATGGTGGCGCCGAGCGTGTCCATGTGCATGGCCCAGCTGAGCTTGAAGTTGAGCGTGACGTCGCCTTCGAGCCGCACTAAGGCGCAGCCAAAGTCATCCACTTCAAACCGATCGGCCTCCTTGTGATATTTGGGATTCGTGCCGAAGTGGTTGGACGAGTAGGCGGAGACGGTGAGGGGCTTGGGGTACCCGATGGCATTGAGCGCCATGTCCAGCGAGTAACAGCCAATGTCCGCCAGTGCTCCGGCGCCGGCGAGATCCTTGCGGATGAACGTGCCGCCGGGCATGCCGCGGCGCCGGCCGCCGCCGGTCTCAACGTAATAGACCTTGCCGAGCTGGCCGGACTGCACGATGGACTTGACCATCTGCATATTGGGGTCGTAGCGGGGCTGGAAGCCGATAGTGAGAATCTTTCCTGTCGTCTTGGCGACGCGCGCCATCTCCACAGCTTGATCGAGCGTGACCGCCATCGGCTTCTCGGTGAGGACGTGCTTTCCTGCCTGCAGCGCATCAATGCTTGTGCGGTGGTGGGCGACGTTGGGCGTACAGACAGAAACGCCATCCATCTCATGTTGGAGCGCGTCGCGATGATCGGTGAACGCCACAGCGCCGGACAGGTTGAGCGAGTCGATGAACTCCTGTGCTCTACCAGGAACGACGTCCGCGACGGCGACGATCTGGACATCTGGCAGCTCCAGATACGCTCGAGCGTGGGCGCGGGCGATGCTTCCCGAGCCGATAATTCCAATCTTGGTCATTTCGTACTTATGATTTCTGCCAGCCGATTTTCGCCCAACAAGTAGGCGGGCGGACTATAGCGGGCGGGCAGACTTGCACTAACGGCGGCGTGATCCAAAGGCAGCTCGACGGTGAGTGTGGCGCCTTTGGTTGGTGCGCCGGTGAGGCGCCAAGTGCCACCGAGGTTGCCCACGCGCGCGGCGATGGTACGGAGGCCAAGACCGGGCTTGACCCGAGCCGGATCAACACCGTGTCCATTGTCCTCCACTTGGATCACGGCGTGCCCACTCTCCAGACTGAGAGAGATGGTCACGCTGGTGGCGCCGGCATGTTTTTGGACGTTGCCGAGCGCTTCCTCGATGACGCGGTACGCGGTCTCACGAAGGGGCATTGGCAGATGATTGTCCAGAGGCGAATCGAGCCGGGCAAATCTGGCGCTGGACTCGATTAAAACGACCAAGTGTGGCTCGTAGCCCTCGGCGAGCATGTGGAGCGCGGGAGTAAGGCCAAGCTCGAGCATGGTGGGGTAGAGACGGTGACTCGCGGCGCGCACTTCGCGCTCGCGGACGTGATCCAGCTTTTGACGTACCTCAGCGACCAGGGCTTTTGCCGGCGGGGGGGCTTGGGGCCAGCGTTGCTCCAGTTCACCCAGTTTAAGATTGAGTAGGAGAAGTTGGGTTTGGACACGTCCGTGAAGCAATTCTGCAATTTCGCGACGGGTGCGCTCTTCAGCTTCACGCTGGGCCTCGAGCGCGGCGGTGGTGCGCAGCGCTTCGCGAGCTAGCTCACGGTCGGTGATATCGCGGATCATGACGATGCGCCCCCTAGTGCGACCGCGGCGGCGCCGTTCGACCGGCACGATGGAGACGTCCAACACGCGTCGGGCAGCGCCGTCGCCAATGACTAGCTCCTCGTGTACGTCTCCGCGGCCGCGGAGGCGCTCAAACGGCACTCCTAACAAGGCGAACAGCTCACCCGCCGGGCGTCCGATGACCTGCTCAATGGGCAATCCCAGCGTCTGGCGCGCCGCGCGGTTGGCATCAACCACAAGGTTGCGGCCGTTGAGCACCAGCACCGCGTCGCGGAGCTCGTCTACCACCCGGCTGCGGGCGATGGGGATGACTTCCAGGATTCGGTGGCGGAGCGTGCCGTAAAAGAACAGGAGACCGGAGACCCCGAAGAGGCTAGGGGCAAGGTTGTACCCAGGGATGGGTGACACGCCTATCTCGAAGAGCACATGAGGGACGAGCGAGATTGCCAGGCCGCCGAGCATGAGCGCCGCCCGGTGGGTAAAGAGCGATGGTGCATCACCCACCGCCCTGATCAATAGAATAATGATGAGCGCGAGCAGGGCATAGCCCCAGAGGAAGTTGGCCCAGTGCGCAACTCCTGGCGTGGAAACGACGATCGGGAGCGGCGTTCCCTCCAGCAGCCGGTAGTCAACCCGCCAGAGACTGTGATAGCGGCTGGTGAGCGCAAGTGCGGTGGTAAGTAGCGCGGGAACCAGGAGTGCGGCGGTGACCTTGCCGGACACCCAGGAGCCCTTGCCGACATAGTGCAGCGCCAGCGACAGCCCGACGACGGGCATGGCAGAGATGACCGGCACGCGGATGGCCTGCAGAAAAATCTTGAGTGGAATCTGGTCAGTGGCGACGTCCAGGGCGTATATGGCCACCCAGAAGACACCAAGTAGCTGAATGCGGAAAAAGTCCCGCGCTACCGCGGACCGGCGCTGGCGCCACGCGGTGAATGCCAACAGCCCCACGACCACGGCCGAGAGGAGCAACGGAACGTGGTATGGCGTGAGTGAGAAAGACACGGAACCGGCACGTATCAGCGTATCAGCGCAGCCGGGCGGTTCCCAGAAATCGACCCGGATAGGTTAGGGGCACCCTGTTGCCTGGCGGGTGCCGGGCGCTAATTCAGAAGAATGAACGCGGCGAAGGACGCTGAAGCGCTCTGGGAGTGAGCCAGAATGACGCGCCCCAGGATCTAATTGCGTTAGCTTGGAATACGGGCGAGCATGCGGCGGACCACGCTCTCAGCGACGGCGGTGGGCTCGAGTGCGGGTGCATCACTTCCTGAGTCGCCCATTACCTTGGCGGCAACGAGAAAAGCATTCTTGGCGGCGTAGAGACTGATGTTGGCTGTGCTTTTTCCGGCGGTGGTGACGCGCCTAACGGCCTCTCCCTGGCCCCAGCCGATCATCAGCGTCTCGGCGCTGCCTCCCTTGGAAACCTCTGCACGCACCGCGGCCTCCAATCGGGCCACGGCGTCGCGTGAGCTTGCCGTCTTGTAGACGAGCTGCGCAACGCGGCGACTACCGGCTCTGGCGAGACTAACGAACTTGGAGTCAGATGCGTTCGCTTCGTCTCGTTCGCCGGGCTGCTCCACGGGCACGAAGTCCGATCCAAGCTCGGAAATCTGGAGCACGATTTGAGCAGGGCCAGGAACCGCTTTGGCTGCTGTCGGGCTCGCGACGTTCGCCGGCACGGCAGCGGACGTAGATGACTGGGCGTCGGAGCCAGTGGCTGCAGAAGGAGCGGTGATTGCTCCGCTGGTCGGGGTATTGGCAGACAACTCAGCGTCGCCTGCCTCGCTGGTGCTTACCGCGGGCTCGGCGGTGACGGCGGCGTTGCCCGAGCCGGCGGGGGCGATGCCGTTCATGATGGCTTGGAAAGCCGCGTCAGAGTTGCTCCAGCGCGTTACCGGCTTACCATCCCTCGGGAGGGAGGGGAGGGCGGCGACTGGGGTGCTCTTAAGGTTGACCGGCCGAAGCAGAACAGGGATCAGGCGGGTCTCGCCGCGGCGATGGCGCTCCAGCGCAAAGGTGACTTCCGGACTGTTGACGTAATCGCTGGAGACAAGATCACTGCTCATCAGTAGGAGGACTACGTCGGCCTGCTTGACCTGAGGACTCACCTCGCTGCGCCACCGGGACCCGGGTCCGACCTCGCGCGCATCCCATTTACTGAGGACGCCTCGCTGCTTGAGCACTCTGAGGTGCTTTTCCAACTGGTCGCGCTGGCGGGCGTCGGCGGTGGCGTAGGCGTAGAAGAGTTGGGTCATGGTGTCTGCGGTTCTTCCTTCTTTATGAGGCGTGGCGGAGCGGCACTGCTTGACGATGGCCCCGAATGTACTGAGGGCATGCCTGGTGCTGCGCTGCGCCTACTGGTGCATGGCAGCCGCGCAAATCGCGGGCGGGAGTGACAAGGGCGTCCGGCACGCCCCCAAAATCACAGGGTGCCGGAGTACTGTCCTCGTCCCAGTAATCAAAGTCTACCAAGCGGATGGCGTTTCCCTGTTAATACGAGCGCTGCTGAGCGCTAGTTGATCAGAAACGGCACGGAACCTGCACCCAATTAGGGGGTGGCAGCGAGACGCGTTCCACCGGCACTCCCTGCAATTGCAGTGGCAGTAACCATTCCGTTGATCGGATTCGTCATCTTGATGCTCGTGGCAATGACGCGTCGTGGGGGAAGCGAGGTGCGAGTCAGCGTCGATCAGGAACCTATCGTTCAAGCTACGCGCGCGGGCGAAGTGGCGGTAGCGCGAACGGGCAGTGGGCTTGCCCCGACGGCGAGTGCGCCGGCCACTTCGGGCGCGGCGAGTGGGGCGCCGCAAACTCCACCGCAAGCATCTTCGCAGGCGCCGGACTTGCTGGCGGCAACGCGGGCGCCCGAGGCGACGAGGCCAAGTATTCCGACTATCGTGGCGCTCCCCAGCCGTGAGGCCGTGGTGATTGCGCCGCTGGTACCACTGCCGAGTCCGACGCGCGACGCGCCCAATTCCATTCCTACGCTGACGGCTCTTCAACCGCAACCGGCGCTGCCATCGGCACCGACGCGCACGGCAGCGCCAGCGGCACAGATCGCGGTGCCGACGACAGCATCAGCGGCACTGGCGCCTACAGTTGCCGTCCCTCAGTCTTCGCCAGCACCGCCGGTTGGTGCTGTGACCGCGACGGCGCGGCCGTGAGCGCGATGATCCGAGGGCCGATGCCTACTTAAGGTGGAGCCAGCGCTTGGCGCGAATTGGGATGTGGAAACCCTGCCCTGGATAGGTAGCGGCACAGTAGTCCACAAACAAGCCGGGAGAGCCCGGGTTCCCCGCGAACATGTCGTAATGCATAGGGACGATTATGTCCGCGCCGATGGCGTGGCCCAGGTCCGCCGCTTCGCGATAGTCCATGTTGCCGATAACACCGCGCTGCTCGCGGAACCAATCGCGCCCGTTGATCGGCAGCAACGCCACGTCGATGCCAAGTGGCTTAAGGCGATCCACCATACCGGGAAAAATTGTCGTGTCGCCGGCATGGTAAACGCGCACGCCGTTGAGGTCCACAACAAACCCAAGGAAACGGTACCCGCGCTCGGGGTGCGGCTCCCAGACGTATTCGGCTACTGGCGTGCTTTGGTCACCGTGGGCAGCGGGCACGGCGCGCATCGTCAGCGGGCCAAGTGTAGTTTCCTCGTCCACGGCGGCGGCAAGAATGCGCTCCGGTGCTATGCCAAGCTCCGCCATCTGCTGCACGGCGGCGGGAGGCACGACGAAGCGCGCACCCGGTGCTGCCCTGGCGATGCCTTCGACGGCGAACTCGTCTAGGTGATCCCCATGGGCATGGGTACACAGCACGTAGTCCACGGCGGTGATCTGCGCTGGCGAAACGGGCGGCTCGAAAGTGCGCCGGTCAGACGACTTGAGGTAAGGATCAAAGAGCATAGTCGTATCGCCGCCTTTGACGAAAAAGCCCGACTGTCCGATGTGCCAGAAGGCGAGCGATCCTGGTTGAGTGCGTGTGTGAGCAATCTCGTCAAGGAGGTCCTGGCCGCTTAGCCAGGGAACATCGGCAGTCGTAGAAGGTCCGGGCATTTCCGGCTGAGCCTACCAGGCGATGAACGGGACACCGTGAGTCCGAAGTTCCGTCTGGCACGAATGTGGCCGTCCGGCCATAATGAGTCAGCAAGAAGGAGAAATATGATGGCTGACCGGATCAACGGTGTACTCAGATCGCGGCGGGGAATGCTTCGCACCTCAATGACCGCGGCGACGGGAGCGGCGGGCGCGTGGGCGCTGGCGGCGTGCGGTCAGGGGCAACCGGGCGTAACGCAGGCGACGGCGCCGGGTGACGTGGCTGGCAAGCTCACGATTGCGCTGGTGGGAGCGGAGCAGCAGCATCCGCCGGCCATTCTTGATGGCTTCAAGGGAAAGTATCCCAAGGTACAGGTGGAAACTATCTCCGGCGCCTGGACGCAAACGATAGACAAAGTCTCTGAGATGATGGCGGCGGGCAATCCGCCGGATGTGTGGTATGGGGAGAACGGCCGCGCGACTGGCTGGGGGCCGATGGGCTGGATCCGTGATCTGACGAGCTACGTGAAGCGCGATGTAAAGGAGAGCGAGATCTTTCCGGTGGCGGTACCGAAGGATCCGGACGGCAAAATCTGGGGAGTTGCGGGTGACCTGCAAGTAGCGGCGCTCTTCTACAACACGGCGGCCTTCAATGAAGTGGGGCTGAAGACGCCAACGGCGGACTGGAAACTGGACGATCTGAGTGAGGCGGCGCGCCGCCTAACCGATCCGAGCAAGAAGCAGTTTGGCTTCTTCGCGCAGCCAAACTACATCACGACAAGTTGGTATCTCTTTCCGAAGCTGTTTGGCATTGGTGTTCTGGACGACACTCTGCGTAAGTCGCAGTTCAACCACCCGAAGGTGCTGCAGGCGTACCAGACGATGATGTCCTTCATTGAGAAGGGCTGGTCACCGCCGCAAGTCGATCAAGCGAAGTACCCCTTTGCCCCGTCTGCTAACGCGGAAGGGCGCAGCGCGATGTCCTTTGGGATCTACGGCGCCATGGCAGGCGCGGCGTACAAGGACCACACGTATGATGTGGAGCTCATCCCCTCCGGACCGTCCGGGCGATGGACGACGGTCATCTCCAACGCATGGGTCATCGGCAAGCCTTCTCAGCTTCCAGACGCGAGCTGGGAATGGATTAAGTGGCATAGCCAAGCGGAGCAGCAGGTCACACGCTCACGCGCCGGCACAGGCCTCCCTATGAATAAAAAGGCTGCGGAAGAGGTGGTGACGCAGACGCCACCACCGCCCAAGAACCGGCGAGCGTTTCTGAAGAGCCTAGACTTTGCGGGCACACTGGGCGAGAACGCGGTGTGGCAGGAATGGCGCACAGTGGCCCAGAACGAGCTGGTCAAGGCGTTCCGAGGTGAGGTGACACTGCCTAACGTGCTGCAGGAGACGCACCGTCTGGTCCAGGGAGAACTGGACAAGTTTTATAAGAAGTAGCCATGACCCAAGCCAGACCCAGAGTGGCGGCAATCACGACGGTGTGGCGAAAGGACTCGCACGCGGACGTCCTTATCTCCAAGTTGATCGCCGGCTACGACCTCGAAGGGGAAGCGGTCCAACCGAGCGTAGAAGTCGTTTCGCTCTACGTCGAACAATTCCCCGAAAACGACCTAAGTAGGAGGTGGGCAGCGCGGTTTGGCATCCCGATCTTCGGAAGTGTGCGCGAGGCGTTGACGCTGGGTGGTGACACACTGGCGGTGGACGGTGTGGTGATTGTGGGTGAGCACGGGGAGTATCCGTGGAACGAGAGTGGGCAGCATCTCTACCCGCGGCGCGAGCTGTTTGAGCAGGTGGTAGAGGTGATCCGCGGCACAGGCCGCCGTGTGCCGGTCTTCAATGACAAGCACTTCTCGTACGCGTGGGAGAGCTGCCGCTGGATAGTGGACACAGCGGCGGACCTGGGGCTGCCGCTGATGGCAGGATCATCGCTGCCAGTGACGTACCGCGACCCGGAACTGGAACTGCCGCTGGAATCGGATGTTCAGGAAGCACTGGTGCTCAGTCACGGTCCGACCGAGAGTTACGGTTTCCACGCGCTGGAGACGCTTCAGTGCATGGTGGAGCGGCGTCGTGGCGGTGAGACCGGTGTTGCATCCGTAAAGGTGCTGCATGGAGACGAGTTCTGGCAGGCGTGGCGGGATGAACGATTCCCACGTGACCTGCTGGACGCTGCACTAAAGGTTTCGCGCCATCAACAGGGAACACCGGAAGGGTTCTTCCAAGCGCAGGCGACGCGGGCGGCGTCCTACCCGGGACCTCAGCCACCGGTGGCGTTCCTGGTGACATACCGGGACGGATTGCGCGCGACGGTGCTGAACCTGAATGGCTACGTGCAGGACTTCACGTTTGCGGCACGCTTGGGCGGCCAGCCAGGCGCGGACGCAGAGAGAGTGGTAGCGAGCGCGTTCCGACTGGAGGGCGCGCCGCCTCGCTGGCACTTCAATTACCTGGCACACCATGTGGAGCGATTTATGGCTTCTCACATCGCACCGTACCCGGTGGAGCGCACGTTGCTCACGTCCGGCACACTGGCGGCGTTGATGGACGCGGGGCAGGTGGGACAGGCGGGTCGTGCGTTGGAGACGCCTCATTTGGGCATTCGGTATCAGCCTCCCAAGGAGCCGTGGGTGCGTTCCGGCGGGAAGTCATGCCCGCCGGAGCGGGTGTGGGGCTTTACGCCGCAAGAGGTCTAGCGCACGGCGCGATTGGCGGCGGCCGAGACGTGGAGCGGTCGGAGTGGGAGTCGAGCGGTGATGGTGGTGCCGGCGCCGCGTGCGCTAGTGATGCCCCACGTGCCGCCTGATTGGTCAACACGACCGGCGATACTACTCAAGCCAAGTCCATGGCGAGCGTGCTCGGGGTCGAAGCCTTCGCCATCGTCCCGTACGGAGAGTAGCAGCACCTCATCCGCCTCGAGGGCCAGCGCGACGTCTACGCGCCGCGCCTTGGCGTGGCGAACGGCGTTTCCCAGCGCTTCCTCGACCACGCGGTAGGTGACGAGGCGAATGTCTTCATCAATCTGGTTGTCGAGCGGATTGTCGAGCTTTTCGATCTGGGAATCGACCTGGAGCCGCACGTCAAAGTGACCGTCTAGTCTTTCGGCCAGCGTCTGGATGGCGGGGATAAGGCCAATTCGCACGATGGACGGGTGCAGCAGATGGCTGGCCTGGCGAACGTCATGTTCGCGGATGTGCTCCAGTGTCTGACGCGCTTTGGCGAGCGCAGCGGCGGCAGCATGCGGGTCGGTCTGGATGAGGCGGTCGCACTCGGCCAACTGCATATCCGCAACGAGCATGCGGGTCTGAACGCTACCGTGCAGCATCTCACCGATCTGGCGGCGCAGGCGTTCTTCGGCCGCGGTGATCTGCTGGCGGGAGCGGCGCAATTCCTCAACCTGAACCCGCAGCAGGCGGCCTTGAGCCTGGACGTGCTCCAGAAGGCGGTTGCGCTCGGTGACGTCATGCGCGAGCGAGAGAACGCACGTCTCGCCGCCCAGCTCTATCAGCTCGGCTGAGAGAAGCACTTCACGGTGGTCCCCGGACTTGGTGCGGTAGGTGATCTCCCAACCGCGGATCCAGCGCTTGCGTCGCAATGTTGCCTCAACCGCCTCGCGTTCGCCTGCATCGGCCCAAACGCCGACTTCCTGGACGGTGCGGCCTATGACCTCTTCTCGGGTGAATCCAAGCTGGCGCAGGAAGCTCTCATTGACGTCCACGTAGCGGCCATCAGCGAGCAGACGGATACTTGTGGCAACAGGGCTAGCCCGAAACGCCTTGTGGAACCGCTCTTCCGAGCGACGCATGCTCTCTTCGGCGTCGTGACGCCGGGTGACATCTACCAGCAACCCTCGCAACTGGCGCGACGCAGCGTCACGTACGAGACTCACGGTGTCCTGGAGCCACAATAGACGGCCGTCAGTGGTGTGGACGCGGTACTCCACCTGGCCGCCCCTTCCGGTGCGGGAGCAGCGCGCATAGAAGGCGGCCACGCGCGATGCGTCGGCCTCGTGTACGCCCGGCGGCCAGCAGTGGGGTTGCGCGAGCCACGCTTCAACGCTGCCGAGAGTTTCGGCGACGCGGCCCAGCAAGACGTCCGCGCGGCGGCTGACGAACGTGGGTCGCAATGTGGCGGCGTCGGCCTCCCATACAACGGCGTCCAGTCCTTCCACGAGGTCGCGGAAGCGATGCTGCGCCATCTCTGATGCCTCGCGCAGCGCGCGCGCCTCGTAGAGCAGTCCAAGGTTTTCCAGCGCGACCGACGCCAGGTTCGCGACCACCTGTAGGGCGGTGATGTGCTGAGGGCCATACGCGCCTAGCTGAGTGCTCTGCACCTCCACGCCGCCGACAACCTGGCCACGCACGATCATGGGCACCGCAAGCGCAGCACGGGGCAGACGTGGATCGACGTCCAGGCCGACGTCAACGGACACGACACCTGTCGCTCGACGCGATGCTTGGAAGTCGTTGTCCAGCACAGGCTGCCCGCGGTCTACGGCCTGGCTGTGGGGCAAACCGTTCATTGGCATGGGCGGGAGCTGAGAGACGTCTGGCTCTTCGCCTTCGCTATAGGCGTAGAGGCAAGTGCGCTCACGCCGTGCTGGATCGTATCGGGAGACGAATAGGCCAGACGAGGGCGTGAATTCCACAACGAAGGTGCGGAGCTCGCGGAAGACGGCGGCGGTGTCTTCAGCAGTGCCGATTGCGCCGGCCAGGCCGGTGAGGTGGCGCATCAGCTTCTCGCTGGCCGCGAGTGTTTCTTCCGCCTGGGCGCGCTCGGACTGAACGCGCCCGCGTTCGGTGACATCACGCACGATGGCGAGTACGGCGCCGTTCGGAGAGGGCCCAATGGCGCTAAGCGTCACCTCGACCGTGATCTCCTCCCCGCCCATGCGGATGGCGGGAAGCGCCACGGGCCTGCTCCAGACCGGCGGACGAGGTTGGTCGAATGGCAGCGGACTCAGGATGGCGTGAAGGTATTGCGCGCGCAGGTGTGGCGGAAACAACTCCTCAAAGCTCAATCCGATGGCTTCATCTTGGTGGTAGCCAAACAGGGATTCGGCGGCGCAGTTCCAGTGTGTGACACGACCCGTGACAGAGTCTGTGATGATGGCCGCGTCGGTCATGTGCTGAAGCAGCTGGCCGATAGCCACGTTGGTCACGCGGCGGCCGGGAGAACTGTTGGCCCGGACATCCACGCGCACCACAGAGTGAAGCCTACCTTTCCCTGCTCAGTCAGGCCAGCGAATAGCACCGGGCGTGTAGGCGTGCGCCGCGCTAGTTGCGGTGGCCGACCTCGGATTGTTCAGCGGTCCAGTGGTCGGCCTGCGCACTCAGGGTGAGACCGAGACCGGGACGGTCGGGGACAAGCATGCGGCCGTTAAGCAGCTCCAGACGCTCGTTGAAGAGCGGTTCCAGCCAATCAAAGTGCTCGACCCACGTCTCGCGCGGCTGGGCGGCGGCGAGGTGGAGGTGCAGCTCCATGGCGAAGTGCGGCGCGATGCGGACGCCCTTGTGATCGGCGAGCGCGGCGACGCGGAGAAAGGGCGTGATGCCGCCGACGCGAGGAGCGTCCGGCTGGAGGAAATCGGCGGCGCCGGCCTCTAGCATGCGCCAGTGCTCGGCGACGCTGGTGAGCATCTCACCGGTGGCGATAGGGGTGTCGAGCGCCACGGCGAGGGCGGCGTGGCCCTCGGCATCGTGAGCGTCCAGTGGCTCTTCGATCCAGACGAGGTTGAAGTGCTCCAGGACACGCCCCATGCGTTGAGCGGTGGAGCGATCCCACTGCTGGTTGGCATCCACCATGATGGCGGCGGTATCGCCCAGACGCTTGCGCGCGGCCTCAACGCGTTCCAGATCAACGGCATGGTCAGGGTGGCCGACCTTCAGCTTGATGCCGCCGACGCCGCGCCCAAGTGCTCCCTCCGCGTTGTCCAAGACTTCCTCCAGGGGAGAGGAGAGGAAGCCGCCGGACGTGTTGTAACAGCGGACCGAATCCCGATAGGCTCCGAGCAGCTTTGCGAGAGAGAGACCGGCGCGCTTTGCCTTGAGATCCCACAGGGCGACATCAAATGCGGCGATGGCCTGGACTGCCAGACCGCCGCGGCCGACCGAGGCGCCCGCCCATTGCAGCTTCTCCCAGAGACGCCCGATGTCGCTGGGGTCTTCGCCTATGAGATCAGGCGCGATCTCCTTAGCGTGCGCGTAGAGACCGGGGCCGCCGGCGCGTTTGGAATAGCTGAAGCCCAATCCCTCGCGGCCACCCCTGGTGGCGATCTCCGCGACGAGGATGGCAACCTGGGTGAGGGGCTTCTGGCGACCAGTGAAGACTTTGGCGTCACTGGTAGGGACTCTGAGAGGGACGTAGATCAGGGCGAGGCGCAGCCAGGTAATTGAGTCAGCGTCGCCGCTCACGTGATCCAGTGAGGTGGGCGAGGTAGGCGGCGTTGGGATGGTGGCAGCGGTCATTTCAGTGCTCCGGTGCACAGTACGTGCAGGTTTGAGTGTGAGCATCTCGCCCAGGTCCCGCCTGAACGCAGTGAGTCCATGGACGGCTACTCGGCTGGAGGCACAAAGGTGTGTAGGGTGCAGACGGGAAAGAAGCCCATGCGGCGGTAGACGGGATAGCCTAGCTCGGTGGCGGTGAGGATGAAGGCGCGGGCGCCCATTGCGGCGGCATGGCCGACGGCGGCCCATGTCATGGCGGCGCCGAAACCGCGGCGACGCCAATCCAGGTGAGTGACGACGCCCATGATTTCGGCAACATCACCGTGGACGGAGACGCGCGAGGTAGCGACCGGAGCACCGTCGACGTGGCCGGTGAGCACGAAAACACCCGGCGCGGTAGCGGCCTCGAGCGAGGGAAGGAACCGCTCTGGGGTACTTGCGATGGAGCGGAAATCGCGCAGACCGGCGGCGTCGGCCACGACACGGACGGCCAGTTCTGGGGGTGGCACGGGAATGATCTCTGGCAGCCGGGGTAGGACGAGCGCCGGTTCCTCACCGTCTGGTACCCACCCGTGGTTGAGGAGGTAGGGCCCCATCTCCGGCGCTGTCTCAGCCACGAGCTCGACGCTGCCTACTGAGTTAGGGGCGAAGAAGTGCACCGCGCGGGCAAGAACTTCCTGCGGCGGAACAGGACCGAGCACGATCACATGGCGACTTCCGGCGCCCTGACCAATCTCGGTTAGCACGATGTCTCCTTCGACCTGATGACGGCCGGGGCTGAACTTTGTCAGGGGAGAGGGCGTTGTGAGGATGGCGCGCACATGGGCGAAGAGCAGGGGATCGAGCGTATCGATCATGGTCGTAGTAGGGGCTTCATTATGTCCGGTTGGTGCCTGCCGATCGATGGATGGGGGCATTTGCTCGGGCGGTCGGACGCGAAATCTCGTTCGAAACGGGACGTCGTAGAGATGGTCGTGCGGATCGCAGGCTATTTCTACCGCTCGTGGCGCGCAAAGTAGCCGGTGGCCTTTTCCTGAACCTCCATGTCATACGGCACCAGGGCGTGCGTGATCGACAGGTCGTCGGGGTGGGCTTGTCGAATTAGTGAGGAGAGTAAGGGGGGAGATAGTCACGGCGGGCCTCCGTGAATGAGGTTTAGGTGCGCGTCGAGCTGGGCCTGAATTACCAAGCGCTGTTCCGGGGTGACCGGCGCGTGTGGGCCGCCCAAGAGCGTAGTGAAGGCGTGCACTGCTGAGCGGAGCGCGAAGTCGCGTGCGCTCAGCGCGTGATGCTCGCGGTACCGCTGGAACAGTCGCGGCCGGTCGAAGCGCACCCAGTCATAGATCGTGAAGCGCGCCAAGCCGTAATGGGGATCGTGCCACGAGGCCCACGCGAAGTCGACGATCCCCGTAAGCTTTGTGCCGTCCGAGAGGAAGTTGGCCGGGTTGAAATCGCCGTTCCAGAAGGAGCACGGTGGGGTCTCGTGCTCCGCGCGTTCGAGGAGTGGCCGGAGGAGGTTCATCGTCTCCCGTAGGTGTGGCTGGCCCTGCCAAGGATCGTCTGGAAAGGTGAGCGACGCGTCCTTGAGCGCGTAGTCAATCTCCCATGTCAAGCTGCCACGAGGCAACGCTGCGCCCACCCGATCGCTCGCTACCGCCGGGCCCAATGCCCTGAGCCGTTCTATACCGTCGAGCAGCTGGTCTGCCAACGCATGGGTCGCCTCCGGTTGCGACGTGAGGGAAGTGCTCCAGGACCACTCCAGCAGGTTCTTACCTGGCAGAACGCTGTAGACCGCCATTGCGCCGAGATCCGGCATTTCCGGGTCTACTACCGGTCCCACCAGAACCTCCGCCACTGGCAACTCGAGGCGGCGTAACAGCGGCAGCAAGCGCGCCTCCCGTTCGACACCGTGCGGCGTGCGGTCCAAGCGGAGATAAACAGTGTGCTGCGCGCCACCGGTCAGCTCCAGGCGTACGCGGATGGGGGCCAGCTCCGCCCGTCGTTCTTTCGAAGATCGGGCGGCCACAATCCGTGCGCCGCGCGGACAGACTGAAAGCACCAATTCCTGCTGGAACCGGGTTAGCGTGGGGCCGTAAGGCGCAGCCGTTGTCACGTCGCGCCGAGAATACCGGTCGACGGCGACGGTGAGATCAGAACCTCTATTCCGCGAAGGGGGATGACAACAGCGGGGAGCGCGTTCGCCCTGAGGCGCTGTATCAGAAGGGGACTTCACGACCGAGATGGGCGGACTCGTAGAGCTGGTCCATGAGGCGTTGGACCTGAATCATCTGGGTGTCCTCGATACAGGTGGGGGCGCCAGTGCGGGCTGCCTGCAGGAGATCGGACGCCACGCCGAGGAAGTAGTGTTCCTTGCGGTGCGGGACGATGTCCTGTCCGGGGGTCACGTCGCGTGTTTCGCTACCGTCGTCTAGGCGGATAGCCAGCGGGCTGTAGGTGGCGACGCCGCCGGTGCCGAGGAACTCGACGCCGGTGGACCGACTGGTGGGGTGCATGAGCCAGCTGGTCTCGATGGTGAGAGTGGCGCCGCTCTCCAGTCGGACCATGCCGAACGCGAAGTCCTCCACTTGGAAGCCGCGCTGTGCCTCGGCGGTGGTTTCGAACGGTGCAGGAGGCATGTGCATGTGGCGCGTGCGGGCGAAGGTGGTGGCGGAGACGGAGGTGATGGCGGGATTGCCGAGCATCCACAGCACGGCGTCAAGGATGTGGACGGCGGTTGCGGCGACGACGCCACCTCTGGCCAGGCGGGGATCGAAGAAATGCAACGAGGGAGGCAAGCGAAGCACGTGGCCGGCCCAGACACGAGTGTGATAGATCTGTCCGAGGTCTGGAAGTTCTGCACCCTCCAGACCGAACAACCAGCGGGGGTCGCCGGCTAGCACGGCACGCAGGTACTATGCGGCGGGGTTGTAGCGGTTCTGGAGACCCATGGTGAGCACCCGCCCAGCTCGCCTGGCGGCCGTCACCATCTGTTCTGCCTCAACGGCGTTCATCGCCAGGGGTTTTTCGCACAGCACATGGGCACCGGCGGCGAGTGCGGCCAGGGTTTGCTCAAGGTGTGCGAGCGGCGGGGTGGCGATGCTGACGGCGTCGGGCCGGATCTCGGCGAGCAATTTCCTATGGTCGGTGAACCAGCGCGGCACACCAAACGCTTCGGCGGCGGCACGCGCGCGGGCGGCACTCTGGTCGCAGACGGCCACCAAGTCAACCGCTTCCCCTCGATCAATGAGCTGGCGGTAGGCGGTCAGGTGGCCGCTCCGGCCGTGATCGTCGCACCCAATGAGTGCGACGCGAAGCTGTTGGTCAGCCATTGGGCGCCGATCCTACCAGGAAGGCGAGGGCAGCATGTCCGCTTCGGCGCGCAGGCGCCAGCACGGGGAATCGCCCCAGGACTCCAGATCGTCGTAGGTGATGGCGGTCCCGGCGGCGAGAGGGCGGCGTAGGCGCACGCGATTGGCGAGGCCATAGGGAAGTAGACGCTGCTCAGCGCAGACGGCGGCTAGCTCGGCTTCGCCGCGTACCGTCGACCCTCCCATGCCGTCGAGGATGGCGCGGGCGGGGAGGTCCCGCTTGGTCAGCGCGAATACCTCTACCGTGGGGTCGCGGCGTGGAGCGGCGGTGGCTACGCCGAAGAGGGCGGCTTGGGCGACCGAGAAGGGCGTTTCCACACCCACCAGATGGAAGGGCCGCCAGAGAAGTGCGCGCGAGCCGTCGCCACTCATGGGTACGCCTTTGGAGCGCATGGCGCTCAGCGCTTCGCCGTTCTCGCATGTGACCACCACGAAGACACCGTGGCCCAAGTGCGGCTCAATCTCGTGCATACCGTCTTCTGAGCGGCAGTTGACGAAGTCGATTACGGGCGTTCGACTTAAGAGTCCACCGAATGCGCGCGGGCCGAAGAGCGTGGCTACCTCGTCGAGTCGCGCTGAGGGATGGTGCAGCCCACGCACGTCCACGCCCCACCCAAGCACGTTTGCGGCGGACGCCATCTCGATCTGCGACTTAGTGCCGTCGAGGAAGGCAATGCTGGTGACGCTCGTGGTGGGGTCTTGCTCGCGCGCCAGGCGCGTTGGATGCTGCGGGGGATAGAGGGAGCTGCCCTTGCCTCCGGCCACGACATCCAGACCGAGGGAGGTTGCCCAATCCACGAGCGAGCAGATCAGGCTGGGCTGATCGCCGTCGGCGAGGGTGTAGACGGCGCCGCTCATATCGGCTAGCCGGCGCAGCGCTCCTCCAACCACGATGTCGGCCTCGACGTTGACCATCACTAGGTGTTGGCCGGCGCGTAGAAAGGCCGCGCCTACGGCCGCGCCGGCATCGGCATCGCCGGTGCTGTCAACCACAACTTCCAGTGGTAGCTCGGCCAATAGTGTGCCGTCAGGGACAACCACGGGCTTGCCAGCGCGCACGGCATCTGCCGCGCTGTCCGCGCGTTCGGCTGTGACTACGTCTCCGGCATCGAACCCAGCGCGCGTGTACGCCTGCAGCGCGCGGCTCACCTCCAGATCCGCCACGGCCGCAGGGAAGAAGCCCGGTGCGACCGCAAGCTGAGCGACGAGCGCCCGCCCAAACTCGCCTGCTCCCATTACGCCGGTGCGGATGGGATTGCCATTCTTCTCGCGCTCGGCGAGGGCCAGCCGGATCAGTGCACTCATTTGGTCACTGGATGGTAATGAGCGACGGCGACGTGGGGCGCCAAGTGAGACGCTCCGGAACGAGCATCCAGACGACGGTCGCATCCCAGCCATGCTTCTCACCGGCGGAAAGGGCGGCGCGTGGGATCTGAGGCGACTCAAAGTGCTGGGTGGATAGAGTCTGAGCGCTGCGTTGGGTCACGACGCGAGATTGTTTCGCACCGCGCTAGAGAGGTTCACTATGTCATGACTGGAACTGCGGAAAGAATCACCACGGACCGGGCGGAGTTCATTCGGGAGAGCATGCGCAAAAGCTGGGGCGCGCGCGTAAACGCGTACATCGAAGAGGCGGCGCCCAACACGGCGGCGCACACGAGGGTGCTGCTGGAGCTGGTGCCACCCGATTCGGGCGAGAGTGTCCTTGACGTTGCCACCGGGCCGGGCGTAGTTGCACTTGCCGCGGCGCTGGCGGTGGGAGCGGAGGGAGCAGTCGTCGCGACGGACCTGGCGCCGGAATGGGAGGAATCGATCTCCCACCAGGCTGAGAAGCTGGGCGTTCGCCATTTGTCGTTCAAGGCAATGGGAGCAGAAGCGCTGGATTTACTCGACAACTCGTTTGACGTCGCGTACTGCCAGTTTGGCCTGATGTTTGTGCCAGACCCAGTGCAGGCGCTGCGCGAGATGCGGCGCGTGCTGCGCCCCGGTGGCCGGCTGGGCGTGGTGGTGTGGAGCACGCCGGACCGGGCGCCGTGCTTCTCCGTCTTCAACCGTCACATTGGGCCGCTGCTGCCGCCCGAGCCGCCCGAGCGGCAGCTCCCCACTCCCCTGTCTCTGGGTACGCCGGGGCTGATCGAGCGGCAGGTTACGGATGCGGGATTCAAGGACGTGCGCGTGGAGCACCGTACGGTGGACTTCGTTTCTAAGGACGCGGACCAGATCTGGCGGTTCAGGGTTGAGAACGGTCCGCCCGTTGTGCGAGACGCCGTGGCCGCGCTAGCGTCGGAAGCGCGTGAGCGGCTAAAGCAAGCCGTCTACACAGACCTTGAGGCGTACACGCGCGACGGAGCGGTGCGCCTGCCGAGCGAAGCGATCTACGTGACGGCGGTCAAATAGCAGCCTCCCGAATGGAGGCCAAGAACTCGTCGTAGGTGCGGAGGTAGTCGGTCTCGTCGTAGGGCGCGGAGGCGAGCACGAGGATGACGCAATCGGGCGAGAAGTCCCGCATGACGTGCCAGAGGTGCGGGCCGAGGTAGACGCCGCGATCTGGACGGTCCAAGATGAGGCTCGCCTGGAGTGAGCCATCGTCAAGCTCCAGCATGAAGGAGCCGTTGATACAGAAGATGGCCTGCTGGAGGGCTTTATGGGCGTGCTTGCCTCGGACGGCGTCGGGATTGCTCAGGCGGGTGATGTAATAGACGCGCTTGATAGGAAACGGGATGGTGCGGTCTTGCTCGGCGATGGTGAGCGAACCATCGGCGGCGTCGTCAACGTGCTGCAAGCGGATCTCGCCGCTGTTTTTGAGATCGGACGGCTGCTGACGAGTCTGCACGTCAATCCCTAACGCGCGCGTAGTAAAGGAGGGGCGGTACGGCTCTGGTGCGTAATGGCCAAAGACCGGTGGTTGGCATTGTGAAAGATGCCGCGTGACAAGCGGAACGGGGAGCAGTAGACTGCCCGGCAGGAGGATCTACGCGAGATGGGCAAGGGCGAAGCTGATCTTTGGGTGACAAGGCTGGGCGAGCGGACGGCAGTACACAAGAGGACGTGGGGGCAGACGCGGCGATCTGTGCTCGCAGGGCTGGCAGTCACGAGCGGCGGCGCGCTGGCAGCGTGCGGAAGCGCGGGTGGCAGCGACGGAACGGCAGCGCCGCAGCCCTCCAAGGCGCCGGTGACTCTGACCGCGATGATTGGGATCAATGAGCTGCAGGTGACCCGCTTCCCGAGCGAAATTGGGCAGGCGTACAAGCAGGTCAAGCCTAACGTGACGCTAGAGGCGTTGCCGCAGGTGCTGTCCGGACAGCTTGGTACGACGCAAGCGGTGTTCGAGCGGCTGACGGCGATGGTGGCGGGAGGCAGCCCACCGGACATCTTTGAGGCGCCACGACACGCTGAGCTCATGGTGGAGAAGGGGTTCACTGATACGACGATGGACGCGCTGATGAAGCGCGACAAGTACAAGACCGATGTCTACAACCCCAAGGAGTTCGCGACGCGGGCGGTGTACCAGGGGAAGACGGTGCAGATGCCGTGGAAGCTGGGCGGCAACAGTCTGGTAATGCTGCTCAACACGGACCTATTCCAAAAGGCGGGCGTGCCGCTGCCATCGGCGGATCTAAGCAAGGCATGGAGCTGGGAGGACATGACATCGGCCGCGGTGAAGCTGACGCGGCGCAGTGGCTCTGACGTGCAGCAGTGGGGGCTTAACGGGCTGGCCTGGACAATCGGGAGCTGGCCGCTCCTCTGGCAGGCCGATTGGATGTCCCAGGATCTCAAGTCGGTCACCTGTGATACCACCGATATGGTGGACTGCTACACGCGGTTGCACGACCTGCACCACAAGCACCGGGTAGTGCCGCTGCCAGGCGAGGCAGTGCAGTTGTTTGGGACTGCCAACCTCTTCAACACGGGACGCGCCGCGATGCAGACTGGGGCGGTAGGCAGCTGGCCGACCTATGTCAACGCGAAGCCCGAGGTACCCATCATGGTGGTGCCGATTCCCAAGGTGAAGATCAGCACACCGGACGTGAACTCGCATCAGATGTCGATCTTGAAGGAATCAAAGTCCAAGGGTGATGCGTGGGAGGCCATCAAATACATGATTGATGAGGCGCGGCTGCCGCGTCTGACTGAGCGCATGCCGGCGAGGCTGGATCACTTAGAGGCGTTCGTCAAGGACACGACGAAGGCGTCGCCCAAAGTGGATACCAAGCTGGTGCTGGATGTCGCGCGGAACTTCGTGCCGCAGTCCAACGTGACACGTCATCTGAATCAGGATGCGATGCTGGACGCGATCAACGCGCAACTGAATGATCTGTGGGCGAATAAGACCGCACCGGGACCGATGCTGAAAGCGTTGAAGCCGCAGCTTGAGGGGATCGCAGCGCGGAAGTAGCGAGAGGGCGCGTTAGCGTATATCGGCAGCGAGACCGGCGGCGGTACGAGTAAGCAGGGCGCCAGTCTCGGGGGCATAGCCGCATGGACGGGCCTGGTGACGGTAGGCAACGGTCTCGTAGCCGCCTTCGGTCATGGCGGCGGCGGTCGGAACGTAGCCAACGCTGCCATTAGCATAGGCAGTGACGAGGACGCGGTCCGGTGGAACGCTGGCTGCGCGAGCAACGGCGTCTCTGACGCTCCAGCCAATCTCGATAAACACCTCGCCAGGGAGGGTAACGAGCCAGAATGCACCGAGCCGGAAGACCTGTACTTCGGCCGGAACACCTTCTGGAATGGAGCCACGCTCGATGAGGTCAAGGGTATTTAGAGCCCACCGGCGCTCGGTTTCGATAACGGTGCGGCCATCCGGCCATTGACTGGCGTCTAGGAGATTACGGAGCAAGGCGGCGGCCGGCGGGGGCGCAAATGGAAGGGTGATGGTGGTCCCGGCGGCGCGCACGGTACCGCTCTCGGCGGAAGAGTTCCCGGACGTGCCCGGATCAGGTCCGATGGCACGTTCGGCGGCGAGCACGGCGGCAGCACCAAGCTGGCGGCCGAGTCCAGCGAGCTCCGGCCAGGTAGCGCTGCGGAATCCGCCCTGGGGCGAAACAAGGGCGGGACGGACATCACCGGCACATCCTTGGAGGAAGAGGGCAGTGGTCCCATCGCCGTAGGTGCGTTCCAGGTGCGCAGCGGCGACGCCGGGATAATCCGCAGTGAAAAGAAGGTTCTGAGCGCCGAGCGAGGTAGCGTGGCAGGCGAAGCTGAAGAGCACCGCCAGCGGCGGGCGCGTCGCGGTTGAGTCAGGAGCATCCTGGTCATGGAGATCGACGCGAAGCACACGCACGTCGCGGTCGATGGGGCCCTGCGGGTTGGGACGCATGGCGATACCTTGGGGTGAAGGCAGCCGCCGGTTGACGCCAAATCCGGCTGATTCCGAAGCGGCACTGAGTGTGACCGGACGCAACTCGCGCGCCGCGGCGGCGATTACACCGGCGAGGTACTTCGGGAGGATGTTGGTGTACTCTGCGTCCGGTTGCGGCCCTTCGAGTCCGAGAAACGACCGCAGGATGGGACCGCCGTGGGTGTGGCTGGCGCAGAGAGCGATTGCAGCGGCGGGGATGCCGGTCGCCTCGTGCGCGAGGCGGCGGGCCTCGCCGGCGATCTCGGATGTGAGACCGACTATGTCGAGGGCAACGATGGCGATGGGCAGCGCGCCGCCCTGGGCTTGAAGGACGAGCGCGCGGGCGAAGAGGTCATCGTGCACGCCCACGGCGGTAGACGTTCGGGCACCGTAGCCACCTTGCCACGTGCCAACGGGCGGAGTGATGCACACCCTGGCGACACCGGCGCGAATGACCGGCGGTTGTAGCGTTTTCTCCACGAGCTGGCTCATGATCGCTGTTACCAATTGGTGTGGGAGCCGTCGCGCCGGCGGTAGTGAGGGAACTCGGCAAAGCGGAACTCCCCTTGCGCGGCGAGCTTCTCGTCAACCTCAACGCCGAGGCCGGGGGCATCGGGAACGCGAAAGTGCGTGCCGTTAAGGATGGGACGAACCGGAAAGAGGTCGTCTGCCTGACCCGGCGAGGCGTCGCGCGCGGGGAAGGTCTCAAGCCAGGCGAAATTGGGGATGGCGGCGGCGAGGTGGATGCTGGCAGCGGTGCAGATGGGACCGAGCGGATTGTGAGGCATGAGATCGATGTAGTGCGCCTCGCACCAGCCAGCGACTTTCATCGCCTCGGTTAGGCCACCCACGTTACAGACGTCAACACGGGCAAAGTTGGTGATGCCTCGCTCGATATAGGGCAGGAACTGCCACTTGCTGCTGAACTCTTCGCCGAGAGCGAACGGCACGCCGGTCATCTTACGGAGCGCTTCGTAGGCTTCGGGAGCTTCGTCGCGGATGGGCTCCTCCAAGAAATCGAGGGTGCCAGCTGGCATGCGCTGGCAGAAGCTGGCGGTCTCGGCGACGCTCAGGCGATGGTGGTAATCGATGCCTAGCACGGGTTCTGGGCCGACGGCCGCGCGCAGCGTAACCAGCCACTTCGCGGTCTCGGCGATAGATTCGCGCGGCTCAAAGAGCCGCGAGCTTGATGCCGCGCCGGCGGCATCTGGCCGGTCTGGATGGGAGGGCATAGCGGGAACGGTTCGGATGGCGGTCCATCCTTCATCGATGAGCTTCTGAACGCGCTCGACGATGTCCGGTCCGGGACTGCCGGTGGTGACGAAGCAGGGGACGAGATCTCGATGCTTGCCTCCGAGGAGTTGGTAGACAGGCACACCGAGCGCCTTGCCTTTGATGTCGTGTAGCGCGATGTCTATGGCAGAGATGGCGGCCGTGAGCACGCGTCCGCCCTCGAAGTACTGGCTGCGATACATCTTCTGCCACAGCGCACCGATATTGAAAGGATCGCGACCCAGGAGAAACTCGCGGTAGTGCTTGATGGCTCCGGCGACGGCGAGCTCGCGCGTGGAGAGGCCAGACTCGCCCCAGCCATATACGCCGTCGTCGGTCTCCACTTTGACCAAGAGCTGGTTCTTGGACCCGACCCAAACGGGGTAGGTCGTGATATCGCTGATGCGCATGCTGTCCCTCTAGGCGGCAGTGTACGGCCGCTCACACCGTGGCTTGCTTGAAGACGCGGACGACCGACTCGTCAACGGTGGCGGTTTGTGATGGGGGTTGCCACGTGCTAGCGATTTGTGCCATCGCTTGGCAACGGAAGCTACCTTCTGGGTATGCAAAGCACAGCACGCCCACCAATTGGGTTGAGTATCCTGGACCAGTCGCCAATTGGAGCGGGACGAACGGCACGCGACGCATTCGCGGAGACGCTTGCGCTGGCGCAGCTGGCGGACCGGCTTGGCTACCGGCGCTACTGGTTGGCGGAGCACCACAATACCAACAGTCTGGCCGGATCTGCACCCGAAGTGCTGATTGCGCGCGTGGCGGCGGGTACGCAGCGCATCCGAGTGGGGTCGGGCGGGGTAATGCTGCAGCACTACGCGCCGCTCAAGGTGGCCGAGACGTTCCGCGTGTTGGAGACGCTCTTTCCCGGCCGGATAGACCTTGGAATTGGGCGGGCGCCCGGTTCCGACCAGCGCACCGCGTACGCGCTGGCGCAGGGGCAGCCAACGCCGGTAGAGCGCTTCCCCGAACAACTGCGCGATCTGACGGCGTTCCTCTACGACACGAGGGACACGCTGCCGGAGGAGCATCCGTTCCGCACCGTGCGCGCGACGCCGCGTGTTTCCGAGCCGGATGGGGAGGAGAGCGCGCCTGAGATCTGGCTGCTTGGATCGAGCGAGCAGAGCGCGGCGTACGCAGCGCATTTTGGGTTCGCGTTCTCGTTCGCGCATTTCATCAACCCGCACGGCAGCATTGGGGTGATTGATGACTACCGAGATCGGTTTCGGCCATCAGACCGGTTGACGGAGCCGGTGGCGAGTCTGGCGGTGCGGGCGCTGTGTGCGGAAACCGACGAGGAAGCGCGGCGTCTGATCAGCAGCTTTGGGCTGATGCGCTTGCGGTTCGAGCGCGGACCGATGGGGCCGGTGCCCAGCGTGGAAGAAGCACTGGCCTATCCGTACTCGGCGGCCGAGCGCGAGCGGCTGGAGGTCATTATGGCGGGCGTGACGGTTGGCTCGCCTGAGACGGTGAAGGCGCGGCTGACGGACCTGGCGGCGGCGCACGGCCTTGACGAGCTGGTAGTGATCACGATCTGCCACGATCCGGGGGTACGTCTCCGCTCCTATGAGCTGCTGGCAGAGGCGTTTGGACTGTGACGCGACCGATTGCACCCACGATGGAAGCCGGCATCTTTGACGTTGGCGGCGTGCTGATCTCTAATGAGATGGCGCATGTCTGGCGGGACGTGCTGGAGACGCTGGAACTGGAGGAGGCGGTATGGCGACCGGTGTGGCACGAGCTGGGGCCTATGTTGGGCAGCGGGCAGCTTGAAGAGGACGTGTTCTGGCGCCAACTCCGGGAGCGCACCGGGGCGCGCGGCGCGCTGCCGGAGGAGTCGCTCTTCCTACGCGAGTATCGCCGGCGCTGGAAGGTACACCAGGAGGTGCTGGACCTGGTCGGGCGGCTCAAGGAGTCAGGAATGAAGACGGCGGTGCTCTCCAACACCATCACGGCGCACGTGACGCATAACCGGGAGCGCGGCCTCTACGTGCCGTTTGACGTGTTGGTGTTCTCCAATGAGGTTGGCGCAAGCAAGCCCGATGAAGGGATCTACCGGCACACGCTCAAGTTGTTGGGACTGGCGGAGCGACCCGAGGCGGCGTTCTTCGTGGATGACATGGAAGAAAACGTTGTCGCCGCGCGGAAGATGGGGCTGCACGGAATCGTTTTCCAAGATGCAGAACAGCTTGCAAGTGACCTGCGGGGACTGGGCATCGACGTATAAACCATTCAGGGTCTCTCCCTTGGTAGCCTCCTGCCTGCTGGAGAGGTAGGAAGGGAGCGCACCATGCCAAGAGAGAACACCGCAAAGAAGCTGCTAAAAGAGGGCAAGCCGGCTGTCGGGATCTGGATGAACATTCCGAGTGTGACCAGCGCGGAGGCATTGGCGACGGTTGGCTGGGACTGGCTGACGCTCGACGTTGAGCATGCGCCGTACAACTTGGAGACGCAGCAGGCCATGTTTCTGGCCATCGCGTCGCAGGGCTGTGTGCCGCTGGCGCGTATTGCCAATAACGACACGACGATTATCAAACAGACGCTGGATGCTGGAGCGATGGGGGTGGTGGTGCCGATGGTGTGCTCGGCGGAGGAGGCCAAGCGCGCGGTGGAGGCGTGCAAGTATCCGCCGGAGGGAGTGCGGTCTGCGGGCGGCGGCCGCTGGCGCTACGCGTACGGTGCGGATTGGCAGGCGCGGGCAAACGAAGAGACGTTGTGCATCGTGATGATTGAGCACAAGGTGGCCGTTGACCGGGTTGAGGAGATCCTCTCGGTGCCAGGCGTGGACGCGTGCTTCATTGGTCCCAATGATCTTTCCTGGTCGATGGGTCTGTATGGCAAGCGCAACGACGATCACGCGAAGGCGCTGATGCGCGTGCGCGACGCGGGCCGCGCCACAGCGACGCCGGTGGGGCTGCATTGCGGCTCGCCGAAAGAAGTGCTGGAGCGGATTGAGGAAGGGTTCCAGTTCCTGGCCTGCGCCAACGATATGGGCTTCCTGATGAACGGGGTAGCGTCCGCCCAGAAGGAGATCTGGGCGGGCCGCAAGGACGTGTAGGCGCGCCTGCGCGGAGGGAGGCGTAGGGGGCGGAAAGAGCTCGCTACACCGGCATTGTGCGTTTGGAGTGGGCGCGACCGATCTTGGCAATCTCCTCGCGCCCGCCCGCGATGACGCGCACGCCTTCATCAATGCGCGCGGCGACGTTCTCGGCGCTGCACCCTTCCAAGAAGGCGATCTTGTTGTTCTTGCAGGCGGCGAAGATGCGCGCGCGCGCTTCCACCATCTCTGGCGGGAATGGATCGCGCGGCATGCGGAGGTAGCCCAGCGAGAGGCTGAGGTCGCCGGGTCCCATCTCGGCGAAGCCGAGGCCGGGAACGGCCAGGATCTCTTCGCAGTTGGCCACGCCCTCGGGGCTCTCTAGCTTCACGCCGAGAAGTAGCTCACCTTGAGGGTTGAGTGGCCACGGATCGCAGCGCTGCACGTACTCGTCGCCGTTAGTGCCCCAGGCGGGGGTAGCGGTGGACTCTGATCCCTTGCCGCGCAGGCCAATTCCGAGCAGCGGGCGCCCGTCCGGGCCGCTGCCGGTGCGGCCTTGCTCTACCTTGGCGCCGCGCATCCGATCCAGCGGCGCCGGGAGCGACGGGTCCACGCCCTGGGTATTGATGGGGTAACGGCACGCCTCGACGAAGGCGCGGACAGCACCGGCGTTCTCTGCCTGGCAGAGCAGGATGCCGTGGACGCCGCGGGCGAGGATCTGACGGAACTGCCAGGAGCTGAAGCGCACGTTTGCCTCGTCGGTGCCATTCACCACGCCTTCGACGATAACGGTGGGTGTGAGGTGTCCGGAGGCGGTAGGGCCGCCGTTTATGAGGCCGCGCATGTATTCGGCCAGGCCGGCCATGTCGAAGGAGCCGTGCTCCATGCCGACGTTGAGGTAGTCCGCCCAAGTGCTGGCGTCCTTCTGCCCTTGATCGTAGGTGAGAACGTGGCCGGTGTGGTCCCCCACGTAGTAGATGGGCTGATCTTGCTCGAGCAACTCTATAGCGCGATTGATCTTAGTAGGCATGGTTGTCTCTGCTCCCTCACGGGGGATAGGTTACGGCACGAGCGGCACGAAGGATTTCGCTGCGCGCTACCCTTCGTGGGATGACTCGGCCACCAGCACAGCGGGTCACGCGGGCCGGCAGGGTGTTCGCCGCGATGACCCTGGTCACGGCGTGTCTCTCTGGATGCGTCGTGACGGGCGCGGGGCCCTCACAGGATGTGGAGGGGACGGTACAGGCGCGCGTGTCGGCCACGATGGCATCACTTGCCCGCGCGCAGGCGACGCCCACGCGCGGACCGGGGAGCACGACGGTAGCGATCCCGGGCGTTGCTAGCCCGACCGCGTTGGGGCCACCCGCCGCGGCGGGAACGCCGTCTCCTGGAGGGACGGCGATTGGCACGGGCACAGCGTCCGCATTGACGGGCACGGTCACGGTGACTCGACCGGCGGGTACGCCGGGGACGGGTACGCCATCGGCTGGCGGAACGGTGACACCTGGGGGAGCAGCCAGCCCGTCCGCGACGGCGATGGCCGCGGTGTCGCTGGGCACGTTTGGGCGGTTGGGGAACTTTGGGGTGACGGTCTCGCGCTATGAGTGGGGGCCGGAATGTGCCGGAGGGACACCTGGGCGCGCCGCGGCGGGACGGAAGCTGGTGACGCTTCAGATAGCCGGACGCAATGACGGCACTGCCACTCTGACGCTCCCGGTGGTGCAGTGGGCGGTGGAGGGCTACCCCGCGAGCCTAGGCGCGCAGCTACCGTGCCAGCCAGACGATCAGTATCTAATGAACGCCTGCTACCGATCGGGACAGCTCCCTGCAGGCGGGCGGTGCGAGGGCTGGCTGGTCTTCGAAGTTCCCGAGCAGCTAGAGGTGCCGGGAGCAACGGTTTCGGCGCGCGGCACCAGCTCGGTCGATTCGGCGCTCTGGCGACTGCCTGGCTGAGACGGGCAGAGTCGAAACGATCCGAGTCAGCCTGGCTGGGCGCCGTAGAGGTACTTGTCCCAGATCTGATGCGCCAGCAGGTCGGGGTCGGACTGAAGGCCGCGGCGCTCGAAATAGCGCCAGATATTCGTAGACCGCGCTGAAACTTGGAGACTGTGTTGGGGTTTATGCGGGCGTCAACGCTTTCCGGGAAGTCGAAATATGCGTGAAATGGAACAAGGGATCTGGCGCTCCTGGTGAAAATGGAACATAGGGATGGAACAAGAGGCCAAAACGGGGTCCAACGAAGGGGTGCATGGGATGGGAAGGAGGAGATGCTGAGCGCGAAATAGGTCATGTGTTCTATAGTGGGCGGTGGAGGTGGCGGCCATGAACGGGATTGCCAACGGTGGGTCTCTGAAGAAGGAGAGAAAGCGGCGACCGCAGGGAGCGGCGCTGGCGCGAGGTCGAGCGCGAGCGGCGGAGGGGATGGGGAAGGAGGAGCGTCAGTTGGAAGTGGCGCGATTGCTTTTGGAGCGGAAGAACTACCGGCAGATCATGACGGCGCTGCTGGCACTGCCCCCGGGGCGACGGCCGGCGAAGGTGTCCTTGGGAACGATTTCTCGGGACGTGAAGGCGCTTCGGGAGGCGTGGGCGGCGGAGCGAGGACGGCTAACGGAGGAACTGGTGGCAGAGGAGGTGGCGCGCCTGAACGCGCTGGAGGGGGTGTGGTGGCCGAAGGCGATGGAGGCGGGCGACAAAGCGACGGACAAGGTGCTGGCGATCCAGCGGCAGCGGGCGGCGCTACTGGGACTCAGCGGTTCTGGCGGACGCGGGGCGGTGCAGGTGACGGCGGGGGCGATGGCGGCCGCGAGATCAGGCGGCGTGAACGAGAGCGGGCCGTTACCGGCGGGGGCGCAGGTGAAGGTGCTGATCGAGTACGTGGATGACCGGCGGGATCTGGGGAAGTTCGGGTAGGTGAGGGAGCCGGTTGGTTGTCCAGAATTGATGGCTGGGTGCGAGGGACTGAGTGGGGGAACGGAAGTAAGATGCCTGGAATTGATATGGGGTGGAACTGAATTGAGGCGCGACCAGGTAACCCGGGCGATGGCGTGCCCCTACCCCACCCCCGGCTTCGCCTCTCAGGCCCTCACCCTGGCCTTCGGCCTGTCCCTGGGCCGAACCCTGGGCCACTGGGGACGACCACGCGAGAAGGACGGATGGAGCCCGCGATAACTGATTGCACCCTTCGATTGAGGCCTGGATCGCATTGATTCGTAGGGCTGCCTAGCCATGCGGAGTCTGTGGAAGGGCAGCGGCGGGGGTGGGCGACGTGGCGCCGGCCGAGCTGGGACAACCCGCAACTGACGGAGGATGACCTGACGGAGGCGAGAGAGACGTTTGGGCTGAGGACGTATGTGTGGGAGTACGGGGCGGAGCTACTGGGAGTGGAGGGAGGAGTGGCACTTTGACCCGGATGATGCGCCAGACGCGGGGGAGTTTCAGCGCGTGGAGGTATTTCTGGACGCGGCGTGGCGGACGGGGATCCGAAACGATTGTTCGATCTACCAGGTGTGGGGGCGGACGCGGAACGGGTTGATGGGGTGAGCATTTACGTTGAGACGCGCATTCGTATGGGGATTGATCGGTTATGGGAGCTGACGCAGCGGCCGGTGATGCATGAGCGGTCGGATCTGCGCTTCACGTCTATTCGGTATCTACCCCGAGAAAGCGAGACGGACCTGCAGCGGTATGTCTATGAGACCAGCATCGGCTTTGGGTTGCGCGTGAGCGGGGAGGGCGAGACGATGGGTACAAAGGAAGGGCCGGCGGGTGAGCGGACCTCTGCGCTGCGGTTCTGGTCGGACGACCCGAAGTCGCTGATCCGGCGCGGATCGGATTACTGGCGTTATGTCCCGTCGGACGCCGGGGTACTGTTTCTGACCGGGTACGACTACGATACGAGGTACAGCGTCGCCGGTAGGTTGGTGGACCAGACGGTGTTCCGCCCGCTGCTGGGATGGGCGACGGGGCGGAGCTTTGCCCGGCTGCGGCTGTGGGCCGAGACGGGCCTCGATCCCGCAGTAGCGATTGAGTGGAGCGTTACCCATGCGGTAGGACGGATTGCACTGACGCCCATCTGGCTCTATCAGGGTTTGGTGCCGAAGCTCTTGGTGCCCGACAGCGGCGAGCTGGCAATCCTGGCCGGTGCGGGTCTCGCAGCCAGTGCATCCCTGGCTGCGGTGCGGCTGCTCGGCGCCGCCGAGATCGCCTTTGGCGTGGCGCTGCCCTGGCTATGGCGCTCCCATAGGCTCTTCATTCTTCATATTGAACGTAGTGGCGCTGGTAGCGCTTGGATTGGGCGCGATTGTGAGTACGCCAGCGGTGTTTGTCGCAATGAAGATGTGCGTCGTGTTCAGGCAGCTCCAGCGCATGACTGCGGTGCGTGCGTGTGTCAGCGCCCGAGCAAAATTGCGACTCCGGCGGCGAGCGCGAGGAGGGCCATCACCTGAGCACTATTGGGGATATTCAAGCCGAGCAAGCCCATGAGTCCGGTCAGAACGAGCCAGATGGCGAGTAGCAGCATGCCAATGTTTCGCGTGAATCTCATCGCCGTTTCCTTTTCCGCGTAGACTACAGCCCCATCATACTCCGTCAGCGACGCTAGATCCTGCATGGCATGCGTGGCTTACACGACTCGGGAGAAACGTGCCTTCGCGCGTGGCTAACGAACGCCTTACTCAGTAATCTGATAGACGCCGCTCCTGCCGATAACACCAGGACGAGATAGCGCAGGTAGCCAGCGACTGTTCGCTACGGATTCGCACTGTGCGCATACTGACCGACGTACCGAAACGGACTTATTGGAGAGGAGACCTGGATGAAGCTGATGGGCGCGTGGTTGGGCGTCTTTCTGATTGGGTTCATGGGCCTCGCCGTGCTGGCGTGGAGCTGGATCGCGTGGCTCCCGCTTGCGATGCAGGTGGGAGAGGATCACGGCCAGCCGTGGGCGTGGGCGGCGCTGGCTGTTGGAGGTCTGTGCACCGTCTTGGTGGCCATGGGGTTCTGGCGATTGCAGGATGCATTGTCGAGTCGCCTTGACCCCAACGGCGGGAGTGGTGAAAGCATCGCGGAGAACCTGTTCTGCAAATCGTGCGGCCTCTTCAAGCCGGGCAGCTTAAAGGCCGACAATTGCCCCGCGTGTGGCGCCCGCTTTATGGGGTGAGCATGGCCTAACGCAATGTGGGGACGCCGCTAGAGTGAGCTCTAGGCGATGGAAGATGGGACTTGGGCGAGCAGGACGTGGGTCTGGGCGGGATCATCTCCCGTTTCAACGCCGGTAAAGGTAATGAGCCTCCCGCCGGTGTGCCAGTGAGGGTGGGGGTGGACGCGCTGATCGCCGCGGCGCTGCCAGCCGTGGCGGGCGACCGGCTGGAAGTCAAGCGTTTGGGTCTGGAGCGGCGCGATGCTGAGCCATTCCATGGTGAGCTCGCCGTCCGTGGCAACCGCGCTGCCGTCCGGGGAAGCGTGGTAGTGGCCGTAATGCTGCTCCCCTACGGTTGAGAAGATTTCCGTCCGCACGCCAGTCTGAACATCGATCCGTCCGAAGAACCCGCGCTTTACACCAGAGGAGGAGGCCGCCGGCACGCTGCCGTGGTAGCCGGCTTGGGTGGGGGTCATCCAGAACTCGTGACCAATGGCGACCACACCGTCTTGCGGACGCAACGGCGCGCAGGTGCCGGTGGCGGCGTTGAGCAGATGCATTCGCTGGGCGTCCCACGGCCCTTCCTGACAAAAGAGCACCCAGCGGTTGTCCGGCGACGCCTGGACATGATTGGGCCAGAATGGGGTTGAGACATCCATTACGAGCCGGCGCGTTACCAGATCAAAGACGGCGAATCCGCAGCGACCGCCGCCGATTTCACGCTGAAAGCTGGCGTCGTGCTCCAGTAGCTGGCGCAGGGACGCCCCTTGGCGCAGCCTGCCCTGGAGCGACGCGGGCATATAGCCCCAGGCGAGCCAGCCAGCGGCGCTGCAATGGGGCACCATGGGCACCTGGTCGTCCGCGATGGTGTGGAGCACCTCTACCTTGAGCGACTCGATGTGGACGCTGCTCAGCCGGTTGCCCTCCCAAAAGATTGCGTGCTGCCAGTCCGGCTGGCACCAGCAAGCGAACTGCGGCCGGATACCGCGGACCCCCTCCTTAATATAGGGCGCCCAGCACTGGTCGCGGCCCTGCGCGTCAGTGAGCTGGGTGGCAACACCTTGGTCGCGATCGAGAACCCACAATTGCTCCATGCCGGCCCGCTGCCACATGAACAGCAGGCGCCGGCCGGAATGGTCCAGGTGCGGGTTGTAGAAGTACGGCACGTATTGACGACCTCCGCCAGTGGTCAACCGCCAAAGGCTCACGCCGCGCTGGACATCGGGCAGCGGCTGCGGCTCCATGGGTAGGCGCGCGCCCTTGCTCATGCGTTGAGCGCCAGGTCTACCTCATCGCCATCGTGGAGAGCGTGTGAGAGGCCGACGGTCTGGCCGGCGAACTGGGCCGATGGGCCGGTGACGCGGGCGCGGCGGAAGCGCTCCAGCCAGCGGCTGTCGATCTCGTCGATAAAGCGCTGGACGGTCGCGCCGAGTGGTAGGATGGTTGGCTCGGTGGCGCGCTGCCCTTTGGGGGCCGGCCAGACGCGGATGAAGCCGAGCATGTTCCAGATCAGGTTGGTGACGGGCGAGCGGTCTTCACCCTGTGACGTGATGGCGACGGGTAGGCTGGGGAACGCCGCGGCGGCCTGGGTGGCGAACACCTGGGCTTCCGGGAGGTCCGCTTTGGTGATCAGGACGGCGGCGGGCAGGTTGATGTTGGCGCCACGCACTTCCTCGGCCACGACTAGACCCTCGGCAAAGCCTTCGCGTTCGGCGGGCAGGCAGTAGAGCAAGGCGTCGGCGGCGCGGACGCATGCCAGCAGCATGCGGCCGCCACCGGCGCCTCCACGGGCGCCTACGACGAGGCCGGGGAGATCGACGAGTTGAACGCGGGCGCCGCCAATGCTGACCGCGCCCGCGGCGGGGCGCAGTGTAGTGAAGCGGTAGTTGCCGACGGCGACGGGGCGATGGGTCAGCTCACGCAGCAGGGTGGACTTGCCTGAGTTGGGGGCGCCCACCAGGACTACCTGGGCGCAGCCTTCTTTGGGAACGTGGAACTCTTCCTGGTGTTTGACACTGCGCCGGACGGCGGACTCGTCGATGAGACCCTGGACCCACTTGCGCAGCGCGCCGTAGGGTCCGTTGGTGTAGCCGGGAAACTCGTTTAGCAGGCCGCGCAGAATGCGGATTCGCTCGGTGCCTTCAGTGCCTTCGATGCGGCGTTTGACGATCCGGCGCATGTCCTGGTGTGGGATTGGCATCGTTGAAACAATCCGAGAACACCGAACGACGCGGCTGGCGCCGTGTCACGCCGCCTCAATGCGGGCGGCGATAGCTTCTACTTCGATCAGCCATTCGGGACGGGCGAGCGACTGAACGACGACGAGCGTAGAGGCTGGAGTGGCGCTGCCCTGGAATCTGCTGCGGGCGACGCGCAACGCCGGGATGTCGGCGGCGCGCGTCAGAAAGACGGTGACTTTGACGAGATCTTCTGGTCCCATGCCGGCTGAGTCCAGCACGGCGCTGAGGTTGCGGAAGACCAGCCCGGCCTGCGCGTCGAATGTTTCCGGCGACGTGCCGTCGACATCGACGCCGACCTGGCCTGAGACGTGGAGCCAGCGCGCGCCCGGCGGTGCCTCAACTCCGTGGCTGTAGTTGGAGAAGGGCGCGTGGACGCCGGGCGGGTTGTGGGCCTTCACGCGGCTAGACGAACCCTTCCTTCGGCTTGCTGATGATGGAGTCGAAAAGCGGCATGTTCTGCTGGAGCGCTTGCTCGGTGGTTTGCTCACCCTTCCAGGCGGGCAAGAGCGCCGCGCCGATGGCGGTGTTCAGCTCTGCCCAACGGAAGTTTGCGGGCTGATGCCAGGCTGATGCGTTCTCGATCAGATCCACCCACGGGGTGTGGGCCTTCATGTCGCTGGCGAGCTTGGGGTGACGCAAGACGCTCTTGCGGCTCCCTGGGCGGCTGGCGCCGGAAAGGATGGCGGGCAGCTGGGTATCCGGCTCCATGATGAACTTGAGGAACTGCCACGCTGCGTCGGGCGCCTTGCTGCCTGACCAGATGGTCATGCCGTTAACCGTCAGCTGGGACCCTATCTTTCCGGTGGTGCCTTTGGGGAGGAGCGCCATGCCCCACTTGAATTTGCCGGCGATTTTCTGCTCGCCGGGGGAGAACTGGCCGCCGTACGACTGCTGCCACAGGGCGATGCGTCCCTGAGCGAAAAGGTCCGCGTTGGGGGTGGTAGCGACGATTGGTGCGGTAACCCGGTGTCTGACAAAGAAGTCCCGATACACGTTCAGCGCCGCCAGGCCGGGGGCGCTGTTCACGATGACCTTCTTGCCTTCTTTGTCCAGCCAATCGGCACCGTTGCCGCGCACAATACCGATCAATCCCAGATAGTCGGGAGGCGTAAACGGCATGAAGCCGTAGATGTCTGTACTGGCGTCGCCGGTGGTTCGTGTGAGCGCCTTAGATGCGTCTGCCAGCTTGTCCCAGGTCCAAGTAGCGTCGGGGGCCTTCAGCCCGGCTCTGCCGAGTAGGTCCTCGTTGTACAGAAGACCCTGGTAGCCGGGGTGGCCTCCCCAAGGAAGCCCGAAGAGCTTGCCGTCGTGCTTCATGGAGTCCAGGCCAGCCTGGACGTAGTCCTTGAAGTCGTACTTATCCGAGCGCGCCAGGGGTTCCAGCTCCTTCATGACGCCGCGAGAGGCGAGTGCGCTGAAGCCGCCGTTGCTGGCCCAGACGACATCGCCCAGCTCCTTGCCGAGGTGGCCGGTCACCACCTTTGCCCAGTAGTCGGGCTCGCCGCCAAGCGAGGCGTGTTCGACTTTGATGTTCTCAAACTGCTTGGTGAACGCCGGAATGATCACCTGCTCCATACCGGTGCCGTCGCCACCACCGCGCGTGATGACACTGATTTTGGCGGGCGCCGCGCTCTTCTGCCCGCCGGTTGCGCCTGTTTCGCCACACGCAGCGAGCGCTAGGGCGACAGTTCCTCCCCCAAGCCCCCGGATTACGGTGCGGCGTGTTGAAGCCTGCTGAGTCATCGATCCCTCCTCGACCCGTTGTAGGAGGTCAGCGTACAACACGGCGCGCTGTCGCGCGAGTTCGGGGTGCCTTACTTCACTCAGAAGGGGTTGGGCGAGGAGTCGGAGACGCTGACGCTATGGATGCGTATGCTTGCGTTCGTGCTGGAGTCGTTCCGAATCCGCAGCTTCCGCTTTCAGTGGGCGGCGGACGCGTTTGCGTCCTGGGCGGCGGAGATGGAGACGCTGCTGCTGGGGTGGTACGTGCTGGTAGACACCGGGTCGCCGTTCCTGGTGGGGCTGGTGGGGGCGTTGCGCTTTGGCGGTACGCTGCTGGCGCCGCTGTACGGCGTGATGGCGGACCGGATGGACCGGCGTTCGCTGTTGATAGTGCTGCGCCTGCTGCATGTGGTCCAGGCAGGGCTTATTGCGGCGCTGGCGCTTACAGGGCTGCTTGCGCCGTGGCACGCCTTTGCCATCGCGGCGGCGGGCGGACTGCTACGGATGGGGGAGAACGTGGCGCGTCAGTCACTCATTGCGGATGTGGTGCCGCCGTCTGCGCTCATGAATGCGGTTGGCCTCTCGCGGTGCACGATGGACACGGCGAAGATCGCTGGCTCAATCGCCGCTGCCTGGATTCTTTCTAACCTGGGCATGGGAACGGCCTTTGCGGCGGTGACTACCTTCTATCTTGTCAGTACGGCGCTGGTGCTTGGTGTCACGGTGCGCGAGCGCATTGTACGGAACGCGGAGAGCGCGTATGCAAATTTGCGATCGGGCGTTACGTACATGCGGCACAACCCGACGATCATGGCGATTATGGCGCTGGCGCTCCTGGTGAACCTGACCGTCTTTCCGCTAACGAATGGGCTGATGCCGGTGGTGGCGCGGGACGTATTCAGCGGCGGGCCGGCGACGCTGGCGCTGCTGCTCTCGGCAACGTCGGTTGGGGCGCTGGCGGGGTCGCTGCTGCTCTCGGCGCTGCCGCGTCTGCCCCGGCCCGAGCGCACGATGTTCGTATGCATCGTGATTTGGCACGTGCTACTGCTGGTCTTTGTCCGGATTGAGGGGATGGGCGGGGGTGTGAGCGCATTGCTGACCGCGGTGGGCATCCCTGATCTTGCGCTGCCGCTAGCGGTGCTAGCGGCGTACGGCGCGATGACGAGCGGTTCGATGGTCACGATGTCGGCCGTGCTCTTGAGGACAGCCGAGGCGGAGTTCCGTGGACGCGTGATGGGAGTGCGCATGATGGCGGTCTACGGTCTGCCTATGGGGTTGCTGCTTGGCGGCTACTTGAGCGAGCGATTCGGGGTGCTTCCGGCGCTCGAGGTGTTGGGCATCGTGGGGCTGGGACTTACCGTTGGCGCGGCGTTCAAGTGGCCCGAGCTGCTGCGCGGCGCACGCACCGTACCGGTGGTGCTGCGTCCTGCGTCCGCGGCGGCGCCGTAATCAGACACGCAGCCTGACCATCAGGCGGCGTGATGCCGCGAACCTATCTAGCCGCGATACACTGCGGCGGTCCGTGGGCATTCTGAGAGGGATCGGGAGGCTGCCGAGGCTGAAGGGACTCCGTGAGTCCCCGCGGGTCATGCTGGCTTTGGGGGCGGTACGCATCCAGCCTCGACTGGCGGCGGCGGTGGTGGGATTGGCGGCGCTCTCCAGTCTGGTGCCGACGGCGTTTTCGCTGGCGACGGGCGCGCTGGTCGGTACGTTGCCTCAGTTGGCACTGGAGGGCGAGAGTCCCGATGGATGGCGGCGGCTGGCTGGGCCGGTGGCGCTGCTGGGCGGTCTGTTCGTGCTACAGCAGGTGATTGGGCCGCTACAGAGTGTGGCGGCGGATGCGCTGGGGCGCCGGTTCATGGCATCCGTGTACCGGCGGGTGATGCGCGCCACGCTCCGGCCGGGCACCATCGCACACCTGGAAGAGCCGGAGTTGCACAACAAAGTGCGCGAGGCGATCGATACCGGTGGGATCGGGCCACGCACGGCGCTGACCGGGCTGATCGGCTGGAGCGTGGAACGGTTACGCGGCGCCATTGCGCTGGTGGTGGTGGCGCATTTCAACGTCTGGCTGGCGCTGCTGCTGGCAGCGGCCTGGCTGCACCATTTGCGACGCATCCGCGCGGTACACCATGAGCTGATCCGGGTGCGCTTCGTCCGCACGCAGTCGATGCGCCAGGCAGACTACCTGGCGGCGGTGCTTACGTCTTCCGGCGAGGCCAAGGAGGTGCGCATCTTCGGCCTTGGCCGCTGGTTTGCGGAGCAGTATGAGCGTACGTGGCTGGGCGCGATTGGCGAGCTATGGGAGAAACGGCGCGACCTGCTGCCCAGTATGGCGCGGGCAACGCTACCCGTTCTGGCGGTGGATGCACTAGTCTTCTGGCTGATTGGTCGGGCGGCGGTGACGGGAGACATTGGCGTTGGGGCGCTGATCGTCTACGCCAACGCGGTCTTCGAGAGCGGCCGGTTTGGCGATGTCACGGAGGCCGATCTCCAGGTGGAGTACGGCACGGCCGGATTGAAGTCATTAGCCGAGCTGGAGCGGCTGGTGGAAACGCATGAGACCCTGTTGTTGCCTGGAACCCGGTCCGCCAGCGGACTACCGCGCGAGGCGATCCGCTTTGAGGGCGTGGCCTTCCGCTACAGCGGTCAGAAGGAGGATGTCTTTCGGAACCTGACGCTGAAGATCCCGGCGGGAAAGAGCATGGCGCTTGTGGGCGCGAACGGCGCGGGCAAGACCACGTTGATCAAGCTGCTGGCACGGCTGTATGACCCTACCGAAGGGCGAATCACGGTGGACGGCGTGGACCTGCGCGAGATCGATGCCCGCGCTTGGCAGCGGCGCGTGGCGGCGATCTTCCAGGACTTTGTGAAGTACGAGCTGCCGGCGTACGACAACATCGCGCTGGGTGCGGTGGAACGACAGCAAGACCTTGTGCTTGTGTCTGAGGCGGCACGGCGGGCGGGAGCGCTGGATCTGATTCAGGGCTTCCCAAACGGTTGGGACACGGTGCTCTCGCGCAAGTACACAGGGGGGACCGATTTATCGGGCGGGCAGTGGCAGCGCGTGGCCCTGGCGCGGGCGATGTTTGCCGCGAGAGCGGGCGCGCCGGTGCTAGTCATGGATGAGCCGACGGCGCACCTGGACGTGCGCGCGGAGGCGGCGTTCTATGACGCTTTTCTGGACCTGACGGAGGGGTTGACGACCATTGTGATCAGCCACCGGTTTTCCACCGTGCGACGGGCTGACAGGATCGTGGTGCTGGACAAGGGTGGGGTGATTGAGGAGGGCAGCCATGATGAGTTGATGGCGCTGGCGGGTACTTACGCGCACATGTTCACGCTGCAAGCGCAGCGCTTCGTCGATAGCGCTGAAAGCCAGGTAGTCACATGATGGTAGGCGCGTGATGGTGTCTGCATGAAGTGGGAGGTGCTGCGTGTCATCGGCCTGCTGGCCGCGATGGGCTTCCGTGCGGAGCCGCGCGCTGCGCTGCTGGTGGCTTCGCTGATCCCACTGGAGTTCGCCAGCGGCGCACTCCAGGCGCTGTGTCTGAAGGCGCTGGCGGATGCGGCGGCAGGCGGCGACCTGCGCGGCTCGGGCGTGGCGGCGCTGCTGCTGGCGCTGACACGCTGGGCCTGGCACGGCGCGGCCGGGCTAGGATTCACTGTGCGCATGCGCCTGACGGAACGGGCGGCGCTTCTGATGCAGCGCCAGTTGGGTGAGCTGACCGCTGCCATTCCGACGATTGAGCACTTCGAGCGGCCGGACTACCTCAAAGAGCTGGACCTGATCCGGAAGGACGGTGGCGGCGCGCTGGCGAGCATGTTCGGCGCGGTGGTGGTGCAGTCGTCTGCCGTAGGGCAGCTGGCGCTGACCATGGGCCTGCTGGCCACGCTGCACCCCGTGCTCTGCCTGCTGCCGCTGTTCGGCATCCCCTCGCTGCTGGCCAGCGTCAAAGCGCAGCGCATCCGCGCGCGCATGAACGAGCACAGTGCCGAGCTGCGGCGCCTCGAGACGCACTTAACCATCCTTGCCTGGGCCGAGTCGAACGCGAAGGAGATGCGCGTCTTTGGGCTGGCAGATGAGGTGATCCGGCGCCACCAGCGCGTCACGACGGAGGTGGACCACCTGGAGGATTGGGGGAACCTCAAGGCGACGCTCATCACCACGGCCGGTTGGCTCGTGTTCGCTATCGGCTTTGTTGGCGCCATCGCGTTTGTGGCGGCGGAGGCGGTGGCGGGACGCGCCACCATCGGAGAGGTGGTGTTAGCGTTGACGCTCGCGGCGCAGGTAAACGGCCAGGTGGCGGTGCTGGCGGGGACCGTCACCTGGGCGCTGAATATTCTGAAGGTGGGCGCGCGCTACCTCTGGCTGACTGAGTACGCGGAGCACGCGACGCGGCGCACGGTGGACCCTGCGCCGGGGCCGGAGCGGATCAAGCGCGGGATTACGCTGGAGGACGTGACGTTCGTTTATCCCGGCACGAACAAAGTGGCCCTGGCCAACGTCAGCCTACACCTTCCGGCGGGGACGACTGTGGCCGTCGTTGGGGAGAATGGCGCTGGCAAAAGCACGCTGGTGAAGCTGCTCTCACGGCTGTACGAGCCAACCGGGGGCCGCATCCTGGTGGACGGGGTGGATCTGCGGCGCTTCGACGTTGGGGCGTGGCGCGAGCGCACGTCAGCTGGGTTCCAGGACTTCGCCTACTTCATGCTGCTGGCGGGCCAGTCCGTGGGCGTGGGACAGGTGGCGCAGGTGGACGATCGGGTGGCCGTCGAAGCGGCGCTTGAGCGCGCGCACGCCAGCGACGTGGCAGCCACGCTGCCCAAGGGGCTGGAGACGCAGCTGGGGCGCTACTTCAAGGACGGCGTTGGCCTCTCCGGCGGGCAGTGGCAGAAGCTGGCGCTGGGTCGGGCAATGATGCGTCCGGCACCCCTGCTGCTGGTGCTGGATGAACCAACGGCGGCGCTGGATGCACCGAGCGAGCACGCGCTGTTCGAGCGATATGCGGGCGCGGCGCGGCGAGCGGCGACGGCCAACGGTGGGATCACGCTGCTGGTGTCGCACCGCTTCTCCACTGTGCGCATGGCGGATTTGATTGTGGTAGTTGAGGGTGGCCGGGTGGTAGCGTCCGGAAGCCACGGCGAGCTGATGGCGCGTGGTGGGCTGTACGCGGAGCTGTATGAGCTACAGGGGCGCGCGTACCGGAATTAACGAGGCAGAGTGCTGCGAGGATTGGGAGTAGGGCGGCTGCGCGCTGCCATTGGCACGGCGTGGGGGCGGGCGTTTGCCGTGCTGTGGGTGACACAGGTTGTCTCGGAGGTGGCGTTCAGCTTTGCGCTGCCGTTCTTGCCGCTCTACATCCGCGAGCTGGGCGTGGAGGACGTGGCCGAGGTTGGGCTCTGGGCGGGCGTCATGTCCGCGGGGTTTTCGGTGTCCATGGCCACCATGGGGCCGGTATGGGGATGGGTGGCGGACCGCTATGGCAGGCGGCTGATGGTGCAGCGGGCGATGTTTGGCGCGTGCGTTGTGATTGGCGCCATGGGCTTTGTCCAGAGTCCGGCGCAGCTGATGGTGTTGCGTGTGATTCAGGGATCGTTGACCGGAGTGGTGGCGGCGACCACGACGATGGTTTCGCTGCTTGTGCCGCGTCACCATCTGGGATCGGCGCTGGGATTGATCCACGCCGCGCTGTTCATGGGAACGTCAATTGGCCCGGTGCTGGGCGGGCTCTTTAGTGACGGCTTCGGCTTCCGGGCATCGTTTGCGGCGACGGCTGGCATCTTTCTGGTTTCCGGCGTGCTGGTGACGCTCTTTGTGGCGGAACCGGAGCGCGCACCGGAGGAGGGGGCGCGAACTGCCAAGGACGCCTCGGGATCGAGGGGCGGCGGACTGCTGCGGCGCGAGCTACTGGGGGTGATTGGGCTGATGGCGCTGATCCGATTTGCGAGCAATGCGCCCAGTCCGGTGCTGGCGCTATACATTGAGCAGCTTGATGTGTCCGGGGCGCAGCTAGCGACGACGGTGGGAATTGTGGTGGCGGCGACGGGCGTGGCGTCTACGTTCACGGCGCTGACGTTGGGGCGGGTGACGGACCGCTATGGCCGGACGGCGACCCTGCTGACGTGCCTACTTGCGGCGGCGGCGATCTCGCCGCTGCATGCGTGGGTGACAAGCGTCTGGCAACTGCTGGCGCTGCGCACGCTGACGGGGCTGGCGCTAGGCGGGATGGTGCCCGCGGTGCAGGCGGTGCTGACCGATCTGACGCCACCATCGAGGCGGGGTGCGGCATTTGGGTGGATGGCGACTGCGAGCGCGATCGGCATGGGCGCCGGTCCGGTGGTGGGCAGCACGGTGGCCGCGTTCTGGGGTATCCCGGCGGTCTTCCTGGCGTCTACGCCGATGTTCCTAGCGGGGGCGGCGGCTTTGATAGCGGTGCAGGCGGTCCAACGGCGGCCGAAGGAAGGACGACCGGCCGGTGCATGACGGCCATTCATCGACGATGTACCGCTGCTTGGGCGCGGCGCTACCCTCTTTTTTGTGGAGCAATGAGCGTCACTGACGCGCCAGCGAGCGCGCTACTTCAGGAAATCAAGCGCTTGGCGCGGGTAACGCTGTGCGACCTACCTTCAGCGCTCCAGCATGCGCCGCGTTTCAGCGCCCAAGTGGGCGTGGAGGTGTGGCTCAAGCGCGATGACCTGTTAGGACCGGCGTTCGGTGGCAATAAGGTGCGCAAACTGGAACTGCTGCTGGGTGACGCCAAAGCGCAGGGCGCGGACTGCGTCATCACGTGCGGCGCGGCGCAGTCCAATCATGCGAGGTTGACGGCGGCGTGCGCACGATTGGTGGGATTGGAACCGTTCCTGGTGCTGCGCAGCATCGAGGCGGCGCCGGTGCAAGGCAATCTGCTGCTTGACTACCTGCTCGGCGCGAACGTGCAGATCGAGGCGGTCGGGCGTACGAGCGAACTGCAACCGGTGATGGAGACGCTGGCGGCGCAGCTACGGGCGGAAGGCCGGCGGCCGTATGTCATCACGGTGGGTGGATCGACACCGTTAGGCGCGGCCGCGTACGCAGAGGCGCTGATGGAGATGGATGAGCAAGCGCGAAATCTGAAGCTGGCGCCTATGACAGTTTTTCACGCCACCAGCTCGGGTGGAACGCAGGCAGGAATGGCGGTGGGAGCGGCGGCGCTTGCTGCCGGAGGGCGCGCGTGGAACGTGATTGGCGTGGACGTGGATGGCGATCCTCATGAAGTGCGCGGGACGGTGATGGAACTGGCGCGCGAGACGGGGCGATTTCTCACCGCCGGTGGCGCGGCGGTTCTGGACGCCGAGCCGCATGTGAATGTGCTTGGTGGATACGCTGGCGACGGCTACGGATTGGTCTCAGACGATGGGCGCGCGGCGATCCGGCTGCTAGCGGAGACTGAAGGCGTCTTTGTGGATCCGGTCTACGCTGGAAAGGCATTGGCGGGCTTGATTGGCGAGGCTCGCGCAGGGCGGCTGACGCGAAGCAGCAATGTGGTCTTCTGGCACACGGGCGGCGCGCCCGCGCTCTTCGCGTACGCGGATATCCTACGCTAGCTTGGCCGCGCCGGTCTCGTACCTCTTCCCTCTCACTTCTCGCCAGCTGATGCAATGAAGTGCTCCATTGAATTGGGCGGTTGCCAGTCGCCTTGCCAGAGGTCCCAGGCGAGCGTTTGGGGATCGACGGAGAGGCCGTAGCGGGCGAAGTGGCGGCAGACGTTGGTCACGTCGCGCGTGAGGAAGTCAAAGGCGTGCGGGTTGAGGACGACGTCTACGGCCTGCGGGAAGTCGATGGCGATGACGACGTTGTTCCAGTAGAGCAGGTTGTAGGCAGAGAGGTCGGCGTGGACAAAGCCACACTCGAGCCAGAGGGCGATGTTGCGGATGACGCGCCAGAAGAGTAGCTCAGCTTCCGCGCGGGGGAGCTGCGCTTCGTACAGCGGAGGCGCGGGGCCGTCAGCGTCTCCCAGGTACTCCATGAGCATGGCGTTGCCTGCGTGGGCAAGCGGGCGCGGCACATCGGCGCCGGCGGCGTGGAGTTTCTGGAGGGTTTCGTATTCGCTGCGCGCCCAGGAGCTGTTCTGTACTTCGCGACCGGTGCGCGTGCCGCGCTCGTAGGCGCGTCGCAGGCGAGAATCGCCGATGGAGCGTCCCTCGCGGTAGCGCGAATCCCAGGTGAACGTACGCACCTTCACCTTGCGCTCAAAGGAGTGGCGCAGTGATGCTTCGTCGTAGGCGGCCTGTGGGTTGAGGTTGTGCTTCACGCCAACCGGGCGGTAGAGCTTGGCCGCAAGCAGAGTGTGCCCGGTGGAGGGGGCGGCGTCGCAGCAGTAGACGGTGGCTTCCTTGCCGCTCTTGACGAGGAGGTTGACGTCGGTGATCCAGCCGTTGGAGAAGAAGGGGCCGAGCGCGGGATAATAGACGTGGGCGGGTACGCGCTCATCGGCGCGTGTGGCGTGTGTGCGGCGTGCCTTCTCGGTCAGCCAGTGGGGAAGGTTGAGCGGATCGGTCTCTTCAGAGGTGGGGGTGTCATCATCAAGGTCGCGGGACGGTGCTGCTGGGACGGCATCCTCGGTGATCTCGGGTACTTCGGTCATCCCGGCGACTTCGACTACCTGGTCGAGCGGTGTTGGATTGGACAAAGCGTTTCTCCTGGCGCAATCGCCCAGCGCAATCCGGCGAACTAGGCGGCCGGACAGACGGCAAGGCGAGATGAAGTAACGGGGCGGCGTAGGGCCGCTCAGGCGCCAGCGGGAGTGCGTCAGGGCCGCCGTGCGGCGGCGCGTTGGGACGCGAGCGAGAGGTGCGTTGAGGCGGGGCCGTTATGCGGCCGGGAGGCACACCCGCTGCCAGCCTGGGATCTCTTCTGTTCGTTTCCGCGCCATGCGATGTGCCTCCTTTCGTATGAGAGCGTGTGGTACCAGTCTACTGCGTGACCCTTCACCGCGCAACACTCATCGGGCTGATGCTACGCGGCGCCGTGACGACGCTCCTTTTGACGGTGTTCGCCGCTGCATGCGCACCGGGGAGCGGGTCGCCGCCGGCGGTGCCGGAGCCAACGCCCGGTTTCGGTGGGCGCATCATCTATCTGGATGTGCCGGCGTCTGGGGCGAAGGTTGGCAGCGAAGTGGAGGTGCGCGGCAGGGTGACGGTCTCGCCCTTCGAGGCCAATTTGCGTGGGCGGGTCTATGACGCGAGCGGACGCGTTGCAGGCGAAGGGCCGGTGATGGTGCAGGCGGAGATGGGAAAGCCGGGGCCATTCGCCGGGCGTATCCGTGTCAACGGCCCGGTCACTCCAGGAACGGGACGGGTTGAGGTGGCCGAGCTGAGCATGCGCGATGGATCGGTGATGGTGAGCGCATCCGTGAATGTGCGGTTGGGAGGCACATGACCGGCAGGCTGGTAGAGGCGGAGCGGCCGTACAGTACCGGGACGTGCTGATCGGTGACATTCTGAGACGGCAGGCGGCGCCGGCGGGGAGACCGAAAAAGCCGGCGCTGCTCTTTGACGGCGAAGCGGTGACCTATGGCGAGTTGAACGCCGCCGCCAACCGATTGGCGAATGCGCTCCTGGAGCTGGGTCTTGAGACGGGCGACCGGGTGGCGCTGCTGGGACGCAACTCGCCTGATTGGGTGGTCGCCTATTACGCGGCAGCGAAGAGCGGCGCGATTTTGGTGCCGGTTAATTTCTGGAACCGGGCAAGCGAGACGGCGTATGTTCTGCAAGATTCCGGCGCTCGCTTCGTGCTGCTCGCCAGCGCCCACGGGGGGATCGCGGAGGAGCTGCGGGCTTTGGGAGCGTGCGGCTCGGTGGAGCGGTGGATCTGGTTAGATACGTGTCCTGACGGGAGCGTGCGCAATGACGATCTCACGGTCGACGGGCTGACGGTGGACGCTTCAGCCGCTGAGCCGATTTTGGCGGGCGGGCCGCTGCGCGAGGACGCGCCGCACATCATCCTTTATACGAGCGGCACTACCGGCTTCCCCAAAGGGGCGGTGATGTCTCACCGCGCGCATGTGCTCCACGCTATGACGTTTGCGCTGCATACCGGCGCGTCGGCGGAGGATGTGTATCTCAACGTGTATCCGCTGTTCCATACAGGCGGCACGGACTGCGCCGTGCTGCCCTATCACTTCACCGGCGCTACGGTGGCTCTTCTGCCGGACCCCAAGCCCGAGGCGGTGCTGGAGGCGATGCACCGTTACCGCGTCACGGCGATGATGGCGGTGCCGACAATCTGGCGCCGGCTGGTGGGCACGCTGGTGGCACTTGGGGTGACGCCGGGGCGGGCGGCGGGGATGGCGGCGGGCACGCGCGCCTTGGACCTCTCTGCGTTCAGGCGCGCGATGGGCTCGTCGGATGCCATGCCGCTTGAGCTCTTGAAGCAAGTAATGGCGACCTTCCGTGCGACGTGGACGCAGACGTATGGGCTAACTGAGGCGGGCTGCATCCTGACGTACTTGCCTCCGGCGGATCACACGCGCAAACTTGGATCGGCCGGCAAGCCACACGCGCAGGCGGAGATCGTCATCGCGGACCCGGTCAGGGCGGATGAGATAGGATGGCCGTTGGGCGAAGGCCATCAGTTGCCAGCGGGTGAGACGGGTGAGGTGGTGGCGCGCACAGAGCACCTGATGAACGCGTACTGGAACAAGCCCGAGCAGACGGCGGCGGCGGTATTCCCGTCAATGGACGGGCACGGCGCATGGCTACGCACGGGCGACCTCGGCTACTTGGACGGCGAGGGGTATCTCTATATCGCCGGGCGGCTGAAGGACATGATTGTCAGCGGCGGTGAGAAAATCTATCCGGCCGAGGTTGAGCCTCTGCTGGCAGCGTACGAGGGCATCGCCGAGCTAGCGCTGACGGGGATTCCCGACCGCGAATGGGGTGAGAGCGTGCTGGCGGTCATCGTGCCTACCGCAGGCGCGGCGCTGGATGTGGAGGCATTCAAGGGTTGGGCACGGCGACAGGTGGCAGGGTACAAAGCGCCAAAGCACGTGGTGCTGGTTGACGCGCTGCCCCGCACGAGCACGGGCAAGATCCAGAAGTCTGTGCTGCGCGAGCGCTTTGCATCATTAGGCACCATCTAGAGTCAAGTAAGGAAGAATGATGACAATTAGCAAGCGTCCGGGACCGCAGTTGCTGCCTACGTCGGTGGTGGGCAGTTACGCCTTGCCGTCGTGGCTGTGGACCGCGGTGGAAGCGATCCGTGAGGGGAAGTACGGCCCCACGGATGTGCGCGAGACGTTTGATGACGCTTGCAACCTGGCTATCCGTGACCAGGAGCGGGCGGGCGTGGACGTAATCACCGATGGGGAGATGCGCCGCTGGTACTTTGTGCAGGGCTGCTACGACTCGTTTACCGGGCTGGAGCAGGTTGCGCCGCTGCGTACACAGGGGGTCTTTGGCTATGACTCGCCGGTGCGTTACCGGGTGGTTGACCGGATTGCATCGCCCAAGGGGCTCGGTATCCCGGACGAGTACGCCTACCTCAAAGGCCAGACCGACCGTGCGATCAAGATGACGTGCCCGGGGCCGCTGACGCTGACCATCCACATGCAGGCGCGTAAGGGAGATGCGTATGACGGCGACCGTGTGGCGCTGGCGTACGATGTGGCGGCAATCGTCAACCGTGAACTGCACGCGCTGGCGGATGCGGGCGCCACGTGTATTCAGCTGGATGAGCCTTCCTATTCCATCATTCCTGGTGAGACCGAGGATTGGATTGCGCTGTACAACACGGCGGTGAAGGGAGTGCGCGAGCGGGGAGTGCGGCTAGGGCTGCACGTGTGCTTCGGCAATCTTGGCAGCCGGCCGCGGGGAAAGCGGCGCTATGCGTGGATGTTCCCTGCCTTGCTGGAGGCAGACTGCGATGAGCTGGTGCTGGAGTTTGCCAACCGGGAGATGATTGAGCTGGAGCTGCTCGGCGAGGTGGCCAAGACGCGTGACGTGGCCGCGGGCCTAGTGGACGTGAAGAGCTTCTACGTTGAGACGGCGGAGGACGTGGCTGAGCGCATCCGCGCCGCGCTGGAGCATGTGCCAGCGGAGAAGCTCACCATCGTGCCGGATTGCGGCTTCTTCCAGCTGCCGCGCTGGCTCGCGTTCCAGAAGATCCAGCGCATGGTGGAGGGGGCGCGCATTGTGCGCCGCGAGCTGACCGGAAGCGCTGAGTAAGCCGGGTGGCCGCGGGACAGGCGGGACAGGCAGGGACGAAGGGCATAGACGCCGTCAGGGTTGGGCAGGCGAGCGCCTTCTCCAAGACGGTCTCGGAGAGCGACATCGTGCTCTTTGCCGGATTGAGTGGGGACCTGCATCCGCTGCATATAGATGAGGAGTTCGGCAAGACGACGCGGTTCGGGCGGCGCGTGGCCCATGGCGCGCTGTTGGTGGGGTACATGTCGGCCGCATCAACGCGGTACGCCCAGACTTACCTGGACGGGCGCACCGAGCAGTTGGCGGTCTCCTACGGGTATGACCGCATCCGTTTCATCAAGCCGGTCTTTATTGGCGATACAGTGCGCGTGGACTACTCCATCAGCGAAGTGGATGTGGCGACCGGCAAGGTCTTGGCGCAGGTGACATGTGTCAACCAGCGCGGCGAGACGGTGGCGACCGCGACCAACATCCTGAAGTTTGTCTAGCGCTTAGCGCTGGGCAGCTAGACTGCGGGCAAACACGGCACGGTGAAGGAGACGGCGGATGGTGGATGGATTTGGAGCAACCTTTGGCATGGGCGGGATTGCGCGGCTTTCACGCGCGAAGACGCGCTCGATCAGCGCGGAGAACCCTACGGGCGAGAAGGGCCGGGGCGGCATGGCGACGGAAGGCACCGGTGCTAACGCGTCGCGTGACCTTGGACAGGGCTGGAAGGTCTCGCCTTCTATCCATGTGCAGCCGGAGACGACCACCACGCTGGCGGAGATTGAGGGGCCGGGCACCATTCAGCACATCTGGCTGACATGCCATCCGCAGCACTGGCGGCGCATGGTGCTGCGGTTCTACTGGGACGGAGAAGAGACGCCCAGCATTGAGACGCCGCTGGGAGACTTCTTCTGCAACGGCTGGGGCGAGCGGTCCAACGTCGCATCGATGCCCATCGCGGTCAACCCCGCGGGCGGCATGAACTCGTACTGGCCGATGCCGTTCCGCAAGTCGGCGCGGATCACGGTGGAGAACGTGCAGCCAGCCGCAAGCGGCGGCGACCCAGTGACGCTGTACTACCAGATTACGTATGCGCTGGAGGAGGTGCCTGACGACGCGGCGTACTTCCACGCGCAGTGGCGGCGCAGCAATCCTCTGGCGTACAAGGACGTTCACACGCTGCTGGACGGCGTTCGCGGACACGGCCACTATGTGGGGACGTACATGGCGTGGGGCGTCAACAACACGGGCTGGTGGGGCGAGGGTGAGGTGAAGTTCTTTATGGATGGCGATGACGAATTTCCCACCATCTGCGGCACGGGCACTGAGGATTACTTTGGTGGCGCATGGAACTTTGAGCATCCCAAGGGGGAGTACGGCTCCTTTTCCACGCCCTTCCTGGGCCTGCCGCAAGTGATCAAGCCGGATGGCCTGTATCGCAGCCAGCAACGCTTTGGTCTTTATCGCTGGCACATCCCGGACCCGATCCGTTTCGAGCAAGATCTACGCGTCACGATGCAGGCGCTGGGCTGGCGCTCAGGCCGTCGGTACCTTCCGCTCCAGGATGACATCTCTTCGGTCGCATATTGGTATCAGGCCGGGCCGCACGCACCTTTCCCACAGCTTCCAGATCACACCGGGCTGGAGGTGATCTAATTCCTCGAGCCGCGCACGGCGATTAGCGGTTCAGAAAGTCTGGATCGCGCGCCGGCCAGACGGGTAGCTGCGGTTTGACATCGCCTAATGGCAGGGATTGGAACGGTGACGAGATGAGACGATCCGGCGCTGCCAGGGCGGCGTCAAAGTCGGTCTGGCGGCACCACGCGACAAGCGCCTGATGGGCGGCGGTGCAGCGGGCGGAGTCAGTGGACGCCACGTTGTGTTGCTCGTGTGGGTCGCTGGTGAGGTCAAACAGTTGCTCGCGGCCGCCGTTGGCCAGCCAGACGTACTTCCACTGTCTGGCGCCATGCTTCATTTCATCCGTCGGGGCATCCTGATCCCGCCAGCGCCACATGAGCTTGAAGGTGCGATCGCTGCCGTACTCGGCGGCGATGCCGGGCCGATCTGGCGCGGTGCCTGAACGGGCGGCGTGGACGAGCCTCTGGCCATCCAGGCCATCAGGGGGCGTGACCCCAGCGAGCTCCATGAACGTGGGGAACAGATCGACCGTCGAGACGGGCATGTCCCGGACGATGCCTCCGGGGATGCCAGCCGGCCAATGGGCGATCAGGGGCACGCCAACGGACGGGTCGTAGAAGGAGCGCTTGCCCCAGGCGCCGTGGTCGCCGAGCAACTCACCGTGGTCCGCACTGACGATCACAACGGTGTTCTCGAGTAGGTTGCAGTCGCGCAGTGTCTGGAGGATCACGCCAATGGCATCGTCAATCTGCTCTACCAACGCGTAGTACGCGGTGCGGATGGCGCGCGTGCGTGCCTCGTCCGGCGCGTCCTGGTTCTTACTGCGGTTTTGCGCCAGGAGGAAGGCGTCTTCCTCGTCCGTGCGGCCTGGCACCGGCAGCGTTACACCGTCCGGCTGGTAGCGGTCCCAATACATGCGAGGCGGATCGAACGGTGGATGCGGCTTGAAGAACCCGGCGGTGCAGAGGAAAGGCCGGTTGCGGTTGGCGCGAATGAATGAGGCGGCACGCTGGGCTGTCCATGGGGTGATGTGCATCTCGGGCGGCAGTGGTGACTCGCGGGGCGTGTAGTAGTCCAGGCCGCGCAGTCCGCCGGGTTGGGTGAGGTGGCCGTAGCCGCGGTTGCGGAGGAAGAGCAGGTATTCGTCGTCCTGGCGGTAGGCGGGCTGCCCCTCGGATAGCTCAAGGCGGCCGTAGCCGCGGTGCTCGCGCACCGGTCGAAAATGCTGCTTACCGGCGCCAAAGGTGGCGTAGCCTGCTTCATGGAGGAGGCCAGGGAAGGTAGGCACGTCCGCGCCGGGCCGGGGGCCGCCGTTCTCCATGCATCCGTAACGGTGCGCCCAACGGCCGGTGATGACGGCCTCGCGCGCCGGGACACAGACCGGGTTGGGCGTGTAGCAATGGGCGAAGCGCACACCGTCTGAGACCAGTTCATCCATGACCGGCGTGCGCAGCGGCGGCAGCGTACTGAGCGCGCCGAGCGCGTCCGGCCGCAGCTGATCACAGAAGATGAAGACGATGTTTGGTCTGTTGGGTTTGGCGGCGCTGCGTGTACTCATCGCAGGATACTTAGCGTCCGGTGCTGCCGAAGCCGCTGGCGCCGCGATCGCTCTCCGGCAGATGCTCCACCTCACGCCAATCCACGTCAATCACCTCGTGGAGGACGAGCTGACCAATTCGGTCGCCCGCACTCAGTGTCAACGCCTCGGCGGTGAGGTTCTGCACGGCGATTTTCCACTCGCCCCGGTACCCGCTGTCGATCAGCCCATCGCGAATGAAGAACTGGGTCGAGCTTCGACCGGTCAGGCGCACAAAGTAGCCGTCTGGAATGGCAGCGGCGAAGCCAAGCGACACGCGCGTGGCGGTCATCGGGGGAACGGTGGCGTCTTCGACCAGATAGACATCGTAGGCGCCATCGGTGGCGTGTGCGCGAGACGGCAACTTGGCGAGGTGCGAGAGGCGCCGGAACAGCACTGAAACGGGAATTCTCACGGCCGCAGAGCATACGAGATGTGCGGATTCTTCCCCCGGCGGCGCACCCGGTTCAGTCTCGTGACACGATGGCTGGCTCAGCTTGTACCGCGCGCGAATCGCAGACCAGTGAGCAGGGTCAGCAGCAAGCATGCCGACGCAACGGCGAACGGCAATGCGGGATGGAGGTCCAGCAGGCCACCGGCGACAAAGGAGCCGCCGAGCATCCCGGCACTCCACAGAAGGTGCGTCAACGCAACGAGCCGGCCGTCATCAACGCCCTTGCCCAGCGAGTGGATCAACGGCGGCATGGTGGTAGAGAGCGACCACGCTGCCATGGTCCAGAGTGTTCCGGCGAAGAAGAGGCCAGGAACCTGCACTTCCGGCGCACCGAACGCTGCCAGGAGTGTGCAGAGGGTCGCCGCCACGAGGATGGCGCCAGCCAGCGGTGCCACGAGCGGCCTCGGACCGCGCGACTCGTCGCCGTCGCGTCCGGCACGCTTGGTGAGGGCGTCTACGGCGCGGCCGGTTGCCAGCTGTGCGCCGGCGGCGCCCAGGAGGCTGACGGTGCCGTAGAGGCCGGTGAGCGCGGCGCTGCCGGTGTGGCGAAAGACGAGCAGCGGCAGTGCCAGGCTGGCGGCGCCCCAGGCGACGGTCGGCAGGAAGCGCAGCGCGCAAAGCTGGCGCACGTCCGATCGAGAAAGCAGGTCGCCGTAGCCACCCGACCAACGGCTTCTGCGCGCACCGGCGCTTTGAGCGTCCTGACCCATTTGCGGAAGGAAGCGCGCGGCCAGCAGCAGCGCTACCAGCGTGAAGGACGCGGCGCCGCCCGCCACCGCGGAGAAGCCAAAGCGCTCCGCCAGCACGCCGCCGAGGAAGGCGCCGAGCGCGCCGCTGGCGGTGCTGGAAATGAAGTACGCGGCCGTGGCCGAGCCAAGCTGCGCGCGTGATACGGCCGCGAGCATGAAGCTCTGCCCGCCAGCCGACTGGAATCCGCTGGCGATCCCCCACAGCATCGCGACGGCGACGAGCGCAACGGGATCGCGCACAGCAAACAGCGCGGCGCCAAAGAGCGCCGTGGTGAGACCGATCAGCACGGCCGCGCGGCGGCTGACCAGGTCACTGAGCGCGCCGCCCGCCAGCGCAAAGATGCCGCCGCACCCGAGTTGGATAGCCAGCAACGTGGCCGTGAACGCAGGCGGCTGATTGAGGACGGCCTCTACGTAAGCTGGGAGGAGAGCGCGCACGGGCGACGCCGCGACGCCACCGGCGAAGAGCGCCGCAAGGAGCGCGAGAAAGCCGCGAGTCACGCCACTACTCCCCGCGCGCCGCCTGCTGCCGCAATCAGAAGTGACGGCATCGTAGCACTGCGCGGCCCCGGCGGCTGATCGCGAGGCAGCATGTGACCACCGGCCGGTCTGGAGGGTTGGTACGATGCGCCGCCGAATGGACGGAAAGAGGCCAGGGAAAGACGCCGCGCAGCCGCAACGGCGAGGCACGCGGTATCAGGGCGCTATCGTGCGCGACGGGCAAGTGCTGCTGATCCAGCATCATGAACATGCGTCGGGCCGGTCGTACTGGCTGCTGCCGGGCGGCGGGATTGAGCCAGGCGAGACCCCAGAGCAGTGTGTCCAGCGTGAGATGCAGGAAGAGACGGGGCTGACCGTGCAGGTTGACCGGCTTCTGTTCGAGGTGGCGTCGCACGGCGAGGTGTATCAACGCCACCAGACGTATCTCTGCACTCCGGTAGCCGGCGAGGCGGCGCCGGGTTATGAGCCAGAGCCAGAGGTAGCGGATGTCTACGCGATTACCGGCGTGCGCTGGGTCATCGTCGACGACGACGCCTCTTGGGGCGATGAGATCCACGGAGATGAGATCACGCTCGCCAACATGCGCCGCGTGCAGCAGTCATTGACCGGCCAGTAGCGGCATCACTGTCGAGTTGGTGGCTTCGCGTTCTTCGCGCACGTTGGTCTCGAAGTAGCGTTTCCAGTGGGGGTGATTGCCGTCGGCGTCGTTGAAGCTGTACTCGTCCGCCAGGTCACCGGCGTAGAACGCCTTCCCGGCCTTCACGCTCACCTTGGGATCGGCGGCAAGCATGGCAATGGCGCGGCCGGTGTAGTAGGGCGTCTCAGAGGCGATGAAGTCCTTGTCCTTCTTGGCGGCGTCGCGCCAGGTGGCTTCGGTCACGCCGAAGTGGTCAAGCATCTCCTCTGATCGTAGGAAGCCGGGGCTGATGGCCAGCGCGGTGACCCCTTTCTCCTTGAGACCGGCGGCCATCGCCTCGGCCAGGTGAATGACGGAGACCTTGGCCAAGCTGTAGTACAGGCTGCCGCGGAACTCGTAGGTCCAGCCGTCGGTGACTTCCACCACCAGCCCGGCGCCACGCGCTACAAGAAGTGGGACGCCGAAGCGGCTGGTAATCATGTGTGACCAGACCGCCCGGCGCTGCATCAGCAGGCCGTTCTCAAGCGATGCTTCCCAGAACGGATTTTCCCAGTCTGTCAGCTGCTCGCCTCCCCATATGTCGTTCACCAGCACGTCCAGGCGGCCCTGTTGCTCCTGGCGCACGCGCTCGAACAGCGCGCTCACTTGGTCGACCTCCGTGTGATCGGTGCGGACGGCGATGCCCTTGCCGCCTTGGGCGGTAACCATCTCCGCAGTCTCGTCGATCGTTTCCGGGCGGTTAGCCCCTGACGCAAGATTGCCGCGCACGCTGCGACCGGTGCAGTACACCGTCGCGCCGGCCTCGCCGAGTGAGACGGCAATGGCGCGTCCCGCGCCCCGCGTTGCACCCGCGACCACCGCGACTTTCCCGCTCAGATCAGGCGGATTCCAGGTCTTTTCTGTCACGCTACGCTCCTCTCAAGCCGGGAAAGGTGACCACCAACTCAACCAGGATGCCATGCTGCGTCAAGCCCTACACGCGGCGTTGCACCAGCGTAAGGGATGCAAGAGCGGGCGGGGAGATTGTGCGTGGGAGAGAAGACGACGTCCGTTGGCGAAAAGAGTCCGTGCCACACGCCGCGGTGTTAGACGGTCGCGTGGGTCTCGCGGTACTTCAAAAGCGCCTGGTGATTTCGTTCGCCCCGTTCGTGTACCGCCTGGCGCCACTCGTCTTCGTGCGAGCTCAGACGTTCTACAAGCGTCTCGGCCACGGCGAGGTTGCGGAACCACTTTCGGTCGGATGGCACGACGTACCAGGGTGATTCCTTGGTGGCGCAGCGCTCGAGCAACACCTCAAAGGCGCGCTGGTAGTCATCCCAATGCTCTCGCTCGGCGTAATCGCCGGCGCTGAGCTTCCAGCGCTTGTCGGGCTCCTCTTCGCGCGCTTTGAGGCGCTCCAGCTGCTCTTCCTTACTAATGTGCAGGAAGAACTTGAAGACAATGGTGCCGCTTTCGGTGAGTAGTCGCTCAAACGCATTGATTTGTTCGTAGCGTGCCTGCCAGATGGGTTCAGGCACGAGGCTACGTACGCGAGCGATGAGCACGTCTTCGTAATGGGAGCGGTCAAAGATGGCCATCATTCCCGTGCCTGGAGCATGGGGATGGATGCGCCAGAGGAAGTCGTGCGACAGGTCCTCCTCCGTGGGCTTCTTGAAAGAAACGACGCGACAGCCGGCAGGGTTCACCCCGCCCATTACATGCTCAATGGTGCCTCCCTTGCCGCTGGTATCCATGCCTTGCAGGATGACGAGCACGGAATGGAGGTGAGCGGCAAACAGCAGCTCCTGAAGGTCGTGGAGACGCGCGTTCAGCGCCTTGAGCCGGGGCTTCGCCGTATCCTTGGTGAGATCGCCGTCCTGGCGCGGCGCTAACTTCTGGAGTGAGACCTTATCGCCGGTAGCACGGTAATCGAGGCGAGCGCTCTTGGCTGGCACCTGCTTAGGTTAGCTCAGCGGGCGGGAAAGGTGGTACCTGCGGCGGTCAGGGGAGCGAGCAGAAAGTCTGGGGTCGTCTCGAGCGCAATGGCGATGGCGGGCAGTGCGTTGGGGACGCGGTTGACGTAGTAGAGCTCAATCGACGAAAGCGTGCCTTTGTTGATCCCGGCGCGCCGTGCGGCCTGATCCATGGTGAGTCCAAGCGCCTGACGCCGCTGGCGGATGTGCAGTCCAAGTCCTTCTGGAGTCATTGTGCTTGCCTTTGGGCGTGTTCTCTCTCAGTGTCGCACTGACGGCAGCGTTCCAATAGACGGTTAACCCGCCACATTTGGAGGGTAATCACGTAGATGCGGGACAACTTCCATATCGAGCAGGGCTATCCCTCTTCTGTCCTGAGCAAATTGCGCCTACAATCTTTCACGCATGCCGGAACGCGTCCGCGCTTCCACCAAGCGGCGCGTTTCCATCGCGGCGCTGCTCTGCTCACTGCTGGCCGTACTGGCATGGCCAGTTCCGGCACGTTCGGCGCCTCCGCAACAGACCAGCGGGCCGCTGCTTACCGCCGCGGACGAACGGCTGTTTGTGGAAACTGGCTTCCGCGTGGCGGATGACCGTGTCCTGGGGTACTTCCGCGGCCTGGGTGGCGTCCCGGTGTTTGGCTATCCCATCTCGCGGTCAATGCTCTTTCTGGGGACACGCGTGCAGCTTTTCCAGCGTCACGCGCTGCAGTTGCAACCGGACGGGCGCGTCACGCTGCTCAATCTCCTGGAAGGCGGCATCCTGCCGTTCACCGAGTTTGGCGATGCAAGCGTACCCGCGGCGGATGCACTCTACGCCGCCGCCGCACCCATCGCCGGAACCGCTGGCTACGCGAGCGCGGCGGCCACCTTCGTCCGCGTCAACGTGCTCGACGAATGGCAGGGGCAGCCGGTGGCGTTCATGGACGCGTTCCTGGAGCCCGCGCGCCTAGCGGGAGAAACTGACCCCGTGCGCCAGGTGCTAATTGGCCTGGAAGTGTTGGGCTTCCCCGCGTCGGCACCCGCGGCTGATCCAAACAATGCAAGCTTTGTCTACCAGCGGTTCCAGCGGGGCGTTCTGCACTATGACGCGGCGCGCGGCACGACTCAGCCGCTGCTGCTGGCAGATTACGTCAAGGCACTACTGAGGGCAGAGTTATTGCCGCAGAGGCTGGCGGATCAGGCTTTGACCGAGAACAGCGTACTGCTCCATCAGTATGATCCGGGACGGCCGCTCTGGCTAGCAAGACCTGAGTTGTTGCCAGCGACCGACTTGACGCTGGCGTTTGAGCGTGATGACCGCCCGGTCTCAGCCATTGTGCGCCCGCGCACGCCCACACCGGTTTCCCTATTTGGTGGGCTGCCCGGTCTCACAGGACCGGCGGGTAGTCTTGGCCCTTCTGCCATGCCAACGTTCACACCCCTGCCAGAGGCGACCGCCGTCTCCGTGCAGCCGACGCCGACTCGACCAACCAGCACGCCGACGCCGATTGCGGCCCAGCCCGTGCTGGAGCGCACTGAGCCGGGAGCGGTGGAAGTAGGGCAGGACATTCTCCTACGCGGTCGTAACTTTGGCGCCGAGAAGGGACAGGTCCTTTTCACCGGCAAGCTCGCGGACGCGCAGATTTGGAGCGATAACACGATCATTGTCACGGTGCCTCAGGGCGCGCGTGACGGGACGGTGCGCATCCGCCGGACAGACGGGGCGTTTAGCAACGAAGTCGGTTTTGCGCCGTCGGCGACAGCGACGCCACCGACCCCGCCGACCACGCCCGAGCCGTCAACGCCGACGCCGACGGTGACGCCCAGCGTTACGCCAACACCCGGTCCGCCGGTGATCACGTCGCTTAACCCGCACTATGGGCGGCCGGATACTTCGCTGATCATCCTTGGTTCGAGCTTTGGAGCAACCACCGGACAGGTGCTGGTGGGCAGCTCATTCGCGTCGGTAGAGACGAACGGCTGGTCAGATACGTCCATCGCCGTACGGGTGCCGAGCGATCTTTCGGCCGGCCAGACGGTGCGGGTCTTTGTTCGCCGGCCTGAGGGCCAGCTCAACCAGTCTCCCAAATGCTTTGTGGTGCAGGGGTCGCTGTCTCCGACGGCGACAGCGGGTGGCATCGCATCGCCGACGGCCACGCCAATTACGCCGACTCCCCAACCTCCAACAGGTTGTTAGCGCGGTGCCAGCCTAATGCTAGCGGGTCACTAGCGCCCTAATTGGAGTTGGCGCGAGCCTTTTCCTCGTACATGGCGCTGTCCGCCTCGGCAAGCAGCTCTTCAAAGGAAGAGGGACGCTCGACGTCATAGACCGCAGTCCCAATACTGACGCTGAAGGGAACTGGGCCTGGTGGTTGCTCGCTGAGCAGCTCACGCACACGGGAGGCAACCAGGGCGGCGCCGTCCTCGCCGGCTTCGGGCAGCAGCATGACGAACTCGTCGCCCCCGAAGCGCGCTACGACGTCTGAGTCGCGGCTGACGGCGGTGAGCGTCTGCGCAACCGAACACAGCACTTTGTCTCCGACCATGTGCCCGTGGGAGTCGTTGATTTGTTTGAAGTTGTCCACGTCGGCAAAGAGCACCGCCAGAGGGACGCGCTCCGCCCGGCGCGCGCCACGCTGGGCGCGGTTCGCCTCTCGCGCGTAAATCTCGGTCAGCGCGCGCCGGTTGTTGAGGCCGGTCAGCGGATCGCGCGCGTGCTCGGCAAGCAGCTTGTCCGCCAGGCGTAGGCGCTGCGCCAGCACCATCAGCAGCTCTTCGGTGAGCGCCCAGTGCTCCTGAAGGGCGCCTTTGAAGTGCTGGCGCTCAAGGCGCACGCAGAGCGTGTGCTCAACCGCAATGCAACTCGCAGAGCGCGGCTGGCCGTCCAACAGTGACAGCTCGCCAACAGCGTCCCCGGCGCCGAGCCAGGCGACCACGGCTTCCGGCGCATCCGGATCGTTCTCCGAGCGCGCAAGCACGTCTACCTTGCCCTCGGTAATGACGTAGACGCTTTCGCCGGGATCGCCCTGCCGCACAATCGGATCGCCCGGACGGTAAAGAATTGGTTCAGCGACGCGGGCGAGCGGCAGAAGCTGCGCCGGTGAGAGGCCCTTGAAGAGCGCCACACCCGCAAGCAGCCGCACGCGATCTGAGATATCTACGAGCGCGGTTGCACCGCCTTCGGGGTCACCGTTGTGACCGTCCTGCGTATCCCGGTCCACAATCATCGAGCCAAGCCCTACACACCACTGACGTGATTGCGCCGCGCGAATTCAACGCGCGTTCCCCTGCGCCCGCATAGATAGTACTCCCGTACCATACTTAGGCGCAGCATGAGGGCGCGATTCACGCAAACACCTGAGCCAGCAACTGCTCGGCAGCGCCCCAATCGCGCTGCGCCGACCGTTCGGCGGTGATGAAGAATTCGGCTCCTTGCGCCTCCACCGCGCGATGGACGGCGGTGACGATTTCAGGGTCGAAGTGGGTTCCGGCGCACGCATCGAGTTCCTGGAGCGCCGCGTCAAGGCTGCGACCCTTGGAGTACGGCCGGTCGGCGAGCATAGT